>Ga0179596_10000322_pt1 | contig 15871 bp, 15 predicted proteins | sample CZODoug1_1_08_16_FD_155494 | JGI IMG/M metagenome (GOLD analysis project Ga0179596, IMG submission 155494) | Vadose zone soil fungal communities from Angelo Coast Range Reserve, California, USA - CZODoug1_1_08_16fungal (Illumina Assembly) | ecosystem: Environmental > Terrestrial > Soil > Vadose...
TAATTGAGAAAGAACTACAACAGCTGCCGCCGCGTCAACGGCAGGCGTTTTTGCTGCGTTATTGGGAAGAGTTGGACGTCGCCGAGACCGCAGCCGTCATGGGTTGCTCTCAGGGCAGCGTCAAAACCCATTGCTCGCGCGCAGCACACGCTTTGGCGGCGGCCTTAAGGGCAAAGGGGATTGAGTTATGAACGAACAGCAGATCGCTTACCGAATCAAGCAGCTTCTCAACCGGGGGCTCGATCTGGACGCCGGCAAGCTCGCCCGCCTGAAGGAGTCGCGCGAGCGGGCTTTGGCGTGCCAGCACGTCGAGTCCCGAGTCCCGGTATTAGCCTGGGCCGGCAACCTTATCGGCAGATCAGGCGGTCCCTCTGCGCTCATTCCGCGCTTGCTGCTTCCGATGGCCGTACTCATCCTCGGCCTGATCGCTGTCAACCAGTGGCGGGATTCCCAGGTCGCCGCCGAAATCGAGGAAATCGACGCCGCGGTGTTGACCGGCGACTTGCCACTGGATGCCTATCTCGACAAGGGATTCGATGCATGGCTAAAGCGCTCTTCGCATTAGCACTTTGGCTCTGCACCTCGCTCTCCGTCCTCGCCGCCACTCCGCCGAAAAAGCCCCCGACTTGGGGCGAGTTGACGCAAGAGCAGCAGCAGATTCTCGCGCCGCTTGCGGTCGACTGGGACAATCTCGAACCGGCGCGCAAGCGCAAGTGGATCGGTATCGCCAAGCGCTATCCGAAGATGAAACCCGATGAGCAGGCAACCTTGCAACGACGCATGCAAGCCTGGGTGAAGCTCACCCCCAAGGAACGCCAGGCAGCGCGGGAGCGCTATAAGAAGATGGAAAAGCTGCCGCCGGACAAAAAACAGGGCTTGAAACAGCAGTGGGAGGAGTACAACCGCCTGCCAGAGCAGGAGCGGCGCAAGTTGGGCAGCACACCGCGCAAGCCCGCCGCGCCCGCTCGTCCCGCCAAGTCTCCGGCCGAGCCCGCGCCGCCTGGCCTATCTGAAGAGCGCGTAAGCCCGGCCTCGCCGACACCGCCCCCAAAGCAGTAGCCCGGTATCGATGGACTCGGGTGCTCTTGCCCCGCCCGGTCCGACGGTGCCCAGCGTGGGCCGGCGGCTACTGGCCATGCTGTACGAGTCACTGATGATGTTCGCAGTCGCTTTTTTCGCCGGTCTCGCGTTCTACGGTGCGACCCATGGCTGGCTCTCCGGGAACACGCGTCTCTTGTTCCAGCTGTACTTGTTCCTCGTCCTGGGAGCCTACTTCATCGCCTGCTGGAGCGGCGGAGGTCGAACGCTGCCGATGCAGACCTGGAAGATGCGGGTGGTCCGCAGCGACAATCTGCCGATCGGGGTCGGGCGAGCGGCCCTGCGCTACATTCTCGCCTGGCCTTCGCTGTCGTTGTTCGGCGTCGGCGTTTTTTGGGCGTTCTTCGATCGCGACCGGCAGTTTCTGCATGACCGTCTGGCCGGCACCCGCATCGTCGCGACTGGCAATGCGGGTGCCGGGCATCGGTAACGCGATGGCCGGACCTTGCCGGCCTACCTTCTCTCCACCCACCACATCATCAGCGTGGCCGCGCCCAGAAAAACCGCGCTCGGCAGCGCAGCGCTAACGAAGGGTTGCCAGTTTTGGAGCAGCCCCAGATGGGAAAACAGGCTGTTCATCATGTGAAAGAAGATACCCAGCATGATCCCGGAGAACACTTTCACCCCCACCCCGCCGGCCCGGACGTGGACATAAGCGAAAGGCAAGGCGAGCGCCATCATGACAAGGGAGGCGAAGGGGTAAACGAGCTTTTTCCACATGGCGATTTCATAGCGCTCCGTCTTTTGGCGGTTCTCGGATAGATGCCGGGTGTACTGGTACAGGTTCCATGCCGACATCCGGTCCGGGACGACGAACAGCACCGCGAGAATGTCAGGCGTAAGAACCGAGTTCCAATCCATTTCCGCGACGCGCTGTACGTTGCTTCCGCTGGACGTGAAACCCGTGTACACGATTTCGCGCAATCGCCACATATTCTTGCCGAGGTACCGACCCTGTTTCGCGAAACTGATCGACTGGAGTCGGTATTGGTCGTCGAACTCGAATACCCTGATATCGGACAGACTCGTATCGGGCTGGACTTCGCGAACATTGACGAATCGCCGGTCGTCCTTCACCCACAGACCCGTGTGAAACTCGCTGGCCACAATGGTGCTCGTCAATGAGAGCTTGAGCTGCATCGCCGCGCGCTCCGAGACCGGCGCGATCAGCTCGCCGAAGACGAGCGTAGCGACTGCAAACACGATGCCGATGCGAAACAGGGTGCATGCCGCGCGCCAAGGCGCAAGTCCCGAGCCGCGCATCACGGTATATTCCGAATTGGCGGCGAGGTGCGAGAGAGCATAAAGTGTTCCGATCAACACCGCCACGGGAAACAGTTCATACACGTGGCTCGGCAGCGTCAATGCGACGAAAGCGAGCGCGTGCTGCAACCGGTACCCGCCCCTGCCAAGATCGGTGAGTTCATTGATGAGGTCGAAGAACGAGAACAGGCTGAGGAATGCGGCGAAAGCAAACAGCGTCGCGCCGTAAATCTCCCTCGCCATGTAGGTGCGCAAGGTATCCACGTCAGCGCCTTCCGCGCAGAGGGCCTACCCGAAGCCTTCTGTAAAACAGCAGCGCGAGGACTCCCAGCATTCCGGCGTGTACCACCCACCAGCCGGTGTTGAAAGCCAACCGGCCCTGGGAGACCCAGGCTTGGACGATGCTCAGCAGGTTTGCGTAGACCATGTAGGTGAACAGCGCGAAGAGCAGATTCACCGAACGGCTCGCCCTGGGGTTGACGAAGGACAGAGGGATCGCGAGCAACGCAAGAACAAACGCCGCGATCGGCAAACCGATGCGCCACAGCAGCTCGGCCAAATGGGGATTGGTGCGTGCATGGAGCAAACCAAAAGTGGACATGGCTTTGGTGGAAGCTTCTTCCGCCTGCGCTTCGCGCGTTTCGATCCTCATCGCGTAGCGCTGAAAATCCATCACCTTGAAATCGAGATCGCCTGGAACGCCCTCGTAGCGCCGCCCGTCGAGCAAAACGACGAAGCGGTCGCCGTTTTCCGCCGACTCCCGGTATCCGCGCCTGCTGACCGTGATGCCGAGCCTGCCCTGCCTCATCTGCGCGATGAATACGTTTTGGACGTTGGTCTGATCACCGGCGATTTCCTCGACAAAAAATACCCGGTCCGCGCCGCCCGCCTCGCGGAAGACACCCGGCGCAACTCGCGAAACGTCGTCTTGCAGGTTCATCTGGCGCCTGTATTCCTCGGCTCTGCCGATCGCCCAAGGCGAGAGGAACAGGGACAGCACCGCCACGAGCGCAACCAGCGGCGCTGCGAACAACAGCACGGGACGAATCCACGCGAGGAGCGAAAGGCCTGAACCGAACCAAATCACCATCTCCGACTCGCGGTAGCTGCGCGAAAGCGTCATGAGCACGGTGATGAAAAGCGTCAACGACAGCAGTACCGGCAGATAGTTGAGGGCTGAAAACGCGAGCAGAGCGACTACGCCCTCCGAGAGGACTTTTCCGATCGCCGCCTGCCCGAGCAGCCGGATCAGTTGCGTCGTCAACGTTATGGCGAACAGCGTCGCGAACACCGCGAGCGCGAGGTTGCCGAATTCACGCAGCAGAGCGCGCCGAAAGATCACTTTGTGAGCAGATGGACGTCAGCGAATGATGTCTGATCGTAGGAGAAAACCGCCATGTTGCTTTTGACTTCAGCGAAGCAAACCGGAGATAATCCTCGCATGTTCCCCGAGTCAAGGCCGAATGGAATTTAGCACAAAATTCGCGTTGCCGGAGAAACACCAGGTCGCGTGCGTCGCGGCGGGTGTGTTCGAATCGCGCAAGTTGTCGGGGGCAGCGGATGCACTCGACAAGGCGGCGCACGGCCAGATCCGCGAACTTCTCCGATCCGGAGACATGGACGGCAAGATGGGAAGCACCCGGCTGCTGTATCGCGTTCGCGGCGTCGCTGCAGAGCGCGTGCTGCTTGTGGGCCTGGGGAGGGAGAAAGAATTCGGCGAAAAGGAGTATCGCGACTGCGCGCGCGCGGCACTTGCCGTCGTACAGGAAACGGGGGCACGCGATGCCTGCCTGTATTTCGCAGAGCTGCAAGTTCCCGGTTGCGATGCCGCCTGGAAAGCGCGTCAGCTCGTCCTGGCCGCTGCCGATATCACCTACCGCTTCGATCGCATGAAGAGCAAGAAGGCGGAAGAAACGTCGCTCGTTCACGTCGCTATTTCGGCCGTTTCCAAGCGCGACGCCGCCGCCTTGGAGCGCGGCATGCACGAAGGGAGCGCTATCGCCGCCGGCATGACGCTCGCCAGGGACCTCGGCAATCTACCCGCGAACGTGTGCACGCCCACGTACCTAGCCGACACATCGGTAAAGCTCGGGCGTGAATGGAAGCTGGCAGTAGAAGTGCTCGAACAAAAGGACATGGAAAAGCTCCGGATGGGCTCACTGCTTTCGGTCACGAGGGGATCGCACGAGCCGCCCAAGTTCGTGATCCTCCGCTACGCTGGAGCCGGCAAGAAGGATCCACCCGTGGTACTGGTGGGAAAGGGCATTACATTCGATACCGGTGGCATTTCCATCAAGCCATCGGCCGATTTGGACCAGATGAAGTTCGACATGTGCGGCGCCGCGAGCGTGCTGGGAAGCTTGCGCGCCGCTGCAGAGCTCGGACTGAAACTGAACATCGTCGGCCTGGTGCCCGCTTGCGAGAACATGCCTGGAGGAGCGGCCACCAAACCGGGCGACATCGTCACGAGCATGTCAGGCCAGACCATCGAGATTCTCAATACCGATGCAGAAGGACGCCTCATTCTTGCCGATGCGCTGAGCTACGCCGAGCGCTTCGAGCCGCAGGCGGTGGTGGATATCGCAACGCTCACGGGGGCCTGCATCGTGGCCTTGGGCCACGTCTGCTCCGGGCTGTTCGCGAACAAAGACGATCTGGCCCGCGAGCTGGAGGCAGCGGGGGCGGAGTCTCGGGACCGCGTATGGCGGCTGCCGCTCTGGGACGATTATCAGGAACAGCTGAAAAGCAACTTCGCCGATTTTGCAAATATCGGCGGACGTGCCGCCGGCAGTGTTACCGCCGCCTGTTTCCTTTCCAGATTCGCGCGCAAGTACGACTGGGCCCATCTCGACATCGCCGGGACGGCGTGGAAATCGGGCAAGGAAAAAGGAGCGACCGGTCGGCCCGTCCCTTTGCTCACGACGTTTCTCATAAAGCGTGCGGAAACCTAGGAGCGAGGAGCGAGGATCTTCCCTCCGTCATGACGCGCATCGACTTCTACTCGAACGCCGAACCCAAGCTGCAGGTCGCCTGTCGGCTCGTCGCCAAAGTCATCCAGCAGCGGTTGCACGTCTTCGTTTGCGCGCCCGACGAAAACACCGCGCGCGCCTTCGACGAATTGCTGTGGACTTATCAAGCCATCGGATTCGTTCCTCACTGCATGGTCCGTGACGCACTTTCTCCGGAAACTCCCGTCGTCATCGCATGCGAGGACGCCGAGATCACGCATCACCAGGTCATGCTCAATTTGTGCGCCGATTCCCCGCCGTCGTTCAGCCGTTTTGAACGGCTGGTCGAACTCGTCGGCGCCGGCGACGACGATCGTCAGCTCGCGCGAAGCCGTTTTCGCTTCTATCGGGACCGCGGCTACGAAATCAACCACTACGACCTCTCCAAGGCGAGCGTATGAGCGATTCCGACGATCTCCTGGGAAAAGCCGATGCGTTCCTGAAGCGCTACCACCCTTCCGGCACGGGAGCTCAAGGCGACGTTCCGGTTCTCACGGAGATCATCGCCGAGCCGGCCGCGACGCCAGCGCACCCCTTATCGGCCACGCCGGCCCAGCGTGGTTCGACCGGGGGCGAATTGTTGGAGCTGGAGCAAAGGCTCAAGCAAAGTATCCTTGATGCGATCGGCCCGCACATCGCGAAGTTCGTCGAGGAACCCTTGCGGGCACGGCTCGACGCCCACTTGCAGCACGCCCTGACTTCGCTCAGCGCCCAAGTCAAAAGCGACATCGAAGCGATGATTCGCGACGCGGTCGCACGTGCAGTCGAGGTCGAAATCGCACGTGCGCGCGGACAGTCGCGGGGCAGCTGACGCTATAATCCGCCGGAGCGCGTCGAAGCCGGGCTCCCGCGGGGGTGCCCCTCGGCGCGCTTCCTCTTTTGAACTCGACCGCCATGGAACTCGCTAAGACCTTTGAGCCGCACGAGGTCGAGAGGCGCTGGTATTCCCTCTGGGAATCGCGCGGGTATTTCGCACAATCCGCGAACTCGGAAAAACCGCCTTACTGTATCCAGTTGCCTCCGCCGAACGTCACCGGCACCCTGCACATGGGGCACGCGTTCCAGCAGACGCTCATGGACGCTCTGATGCGTTATCACCGCATGCGCGGCTTCAACGCCAATTGGGTGGTCGGCACGGACCACGCCGGTATCGCCACGCAGATCGTGGTCGAGCGCCAGCTCGAGTCGGAAGGCCAAACCCGACATGACCTCGGTCGCGAGGGTTTCATCAAGCGCGTGTGGGATTGGAAGCAGCAATCCGGCTCGACGATCACGCGCCAGATGCGGCGCCTCGGCGCTTCGGCCAATTGGACCTTTGCCGATACCGAGGGACAGAAAGCCGGTTACTTCACCATGGACTCCCGCATGTCGCGGGCCGTGATCGATGTGTTCGTGCGCCTTCATGAGCAAGGCCTGATCTACCGCGGCAAGCGCCTCGTCAACTGGGACCCGGAGCTCGGCACGGCGGTGTCCGACCTCGAAGTGGACAGCGAGGAGGAAGACGGGAAGATCTGGGAGATCCGTTATCCGCTCGAGGACGGTAGCGCCTCGGTGGTCGTCGCCACGACGCGGCCGGAAACGATGTTCGGCGACGCTGCCGTGGCGGTAAACCCGAAAGACGAACGGTACACGAAGCTGCTCGGAAAGCGCACGCGACTACCCCTCACCGGACGCACGATCCCCGTCATCGCCGACGATTCCGTCGATCCGGAATTCGGAACCGGATGCGTGAAGATCACTCCGGCGCACGACTTCAACGACTACACGGTTGGACAGCGCCACAAACTACCGCAGATCAGCGTGATGGGGCTGGACGCGAAGATGAACGAAAACGCGCCGAAGGCCTATCGCGACTTGGACCGATTCGAGGCGCGCAAGCGCGTCCTCGCCGATCTCAAATCGCAGAACCTGCTGGTCTCGGAGAAGCCCCACAAACTGCGTGTGCCGCGCTCCGGTCGCACCGGCGTGATCGTCGAACCGATGCTGACCGATCAGTGGTTCGTAAAGATGGACAGCTTGGCGAAACGCGGGCTCGCCGTGGTCGCGAACGGGGACGTGAAGTTCTTTCCGGAGCACTGGACGACGACCTATAACCAGTGGCTGGAGAACATCCAGGACTGGTGCATCTCGCGCCAGTTGTGGTGGGGCCATCAGATCCCGGCGTGGTACGACGAGCGGGGCAATATCTACGTCGGCCGTAGCGAAGACGAAGCAAAAAAACAAGCTGCAGCGAAAGGCCATCGCGGCGCGCTAAAGCGCGACGACGACGTGCTCGACACCTGGTTTTCCTCGGCGCTGGTGCCGTTCACTTCGCTCGGCTGGCCGGAGGAAACGCCCGATCTGAAGCGCTTTCTCCCCTCGTCGGTCCTCGTGACGGGTTTCGACATCATCTTCTTCTGGGTTGCGCGGATGATCATGATGACACAGCACTTCACCGGGAAGGTACCGTTCCGCCACGTCTATATCAACGCCTTGGTGCGTGATGCCGAAGGCGAAAAGATGTCGAAATCGAAGGGCAACACGCTCGACCCTCTCGACCTGATTGACGGCATTTCACTCGAAGCCCTGCTCGAAAAGTCCACTGTTGGCCTCCTGCGCGGCGAGCATAAAGCCAAGGTGGAGAAATACATCAGGGCGCACTACCCGAGCGGCATCCCGTCATTCGGTGCCGACGCGATGCGCTTCACCTTCGCATCGCTCGCCACCTACGCTCGCACGCTCAACTTCGACCTGTCCCGTTGCGAGGGCTATCGCAACTTCTGCAACAAGCTGTGGAACGCTGCGCGCTTCGTACTGATGAACACCGAGGGCAAGGACTGTGGACTGGACGAGAAGGCGTCGCTCGAACTGTCCGCGTGGGACCGGTGGATCGTCAGCACGCTCCAGCGAACCGAAGCGGAGGTGGAAGTCGGTTTCGCCGAATACCGATTCGACAACGTGGCCAGCGCGATCTATCGGTTCGTCTGGGACGAATACTGCGACTGGTACGTCGAGATCGCCAAGTACCAGCTCGCCAGGGGCAACGAAGCCCAGCAACGCGGCACGCGCAGAACCTTGGTAAGAGTATTGGAGACGGTGTTGCGGCTCGCGCACCCGATCATTCCCTTTCTCACGGAAGAGTTGTGGCAAGGCGTTGCCCCGCTCGCAGGAAAGAAGGGCGAGACGATCATGCTCGCCCTCTATCCAAAACCCCAACCCGAGAAGCTCGACGAGGCGGCGGAGCGCGAAATGGCCATTCAAAAGGAACGTGTGAATGCAATCCGAAACCTTCAGAGCACGGCCGGCATCTCCCCGTCGGTCCGCGTTCCAGTCAATGTTTCGGGGCTTTCGGCCGCAGACATCCTTGCTTTCCAACCCTTCATGCAGCTCGCACGCGTCAAGAGCATCGAACAAAGAGACGACCTGCCAAAAATGGACGCCCCAGTCGCTACAGTGGGCAGCGCAAAGTTCATGCTGAATGTCGAGGTAGATATCACCGCCGAGCGCGCCCGCTTGCAAAAGGAAATCGCCCGTCTCGAAGGCGAGATCGCCAAGGCCAACGGCAAGCTCGCCAATCCGAATTTCGTCGAGCGCGCGCCACCAGCGGTCGTCGCCCAGGAAAAGGAGCGCCTTGCGGCTTTCGTTGCTTCGCTAGAGCAGCTTAGATCTCAGCTCGACAAGCTCCAACCCTGAGTTCTCCCAAGGCTGTTGCCTCCGTGCATCCCGCGCTGCGCGCCTTCCGTTCGAAGAGCTTCCGGATCTTCTACGCGGGCCAGGGCCTGTCGCTGCTTGGGAACTGGAAGCAGACGGTGGCGATGAGCTGGCTGGTGTACCGCGTCACCGGCTCGGCGCTTCTGCTCGGTGTGACCGCGGGAGCTCAGCAGCTGCCCGTATTGGTTCTGTCCCCGATCGCCGGCGTATGGGCCGACCGGGTCAATCGCCGGCGCCTGCTCATGCTGATCCAATCGCTCGCGTTCGTGCAGGCACTGGCGCTCGCTCTGCTCACTTTCGCCGAGGTGATTCGCGTTCCCCACTTGATCGCGCTCGCACTTTTCCTCGGGATCATAACCGCGTTCGAGACACCGACCCGTCAGGCGTTCCTCCTGGAGCTGATAGAACACAGGGAGGATCTGCCCAACGCGATCGCCCTGCAATCGATGCTGTTCCAGTCTACGCGCTTCGTCGGACCTTCGGTGGCGGGGCTGGTGCTTGCGGCGCTCGGTGAAGCGTGGTGTTTTCTCGCCAACGCCCTTTTCTATCTGGCCATCATCGCGACCTATGCCGTCGTGCGCGTGAAGCCACGCAAGCTCCCGAATACGGGTGTCGAGTGGTGGCGCGAGCTGGCGTCGGGATTCACTTATGCTTTCGGTTTTACGGGCACGCGGCGTCTTTTGCTGCTCCTCATGCCGGTGGGATTTTTTACCGCGCCGTGGTCGTCCCTCATGCCCATATTCGCCGCCGAGACATTCAGCGGCGACTCGAGGACGTTCGGTTTTCTCATCGGCGCGGTCGGGCTGGGAGCGATGGCGGGGACCTTCGCGCTTGCTGCGCGCGGTTCGGTGCGGGGGCTCGGCCGGGTCGTCGCCTCGACCACCGTGGTGGCCGGCGTCGCTTTGAGCGGATTCTCCCTATCCGGGACCCTCTGGCTGTCGCTCGCGTTCCTCGCGGTCTTCGGCGCCGGGCTCGTCGTCACCGCTGCCTCCGTCAATACGATCCTCCAGACTCTCGCGGACGAGGATAAGCGCGCGAGGGTGATCAGCATGTACGTCATGTGCTTCCTCGGTTTTGCGCCCATCGGAAACTTCACCGCAGGCGCGCTCGCCGAAGTGATCGGGGCTCACTGGACTCTATTCGGATGCGGCATCATCGTGGTCGTTGCAGGGGGCGCCTTCGCCCTGGGTCTTAGAACCTGGGCGCGAGCCGTGAGGCCCGTTTACCTCAGGCAGGGAATCATCCGGCAACCACGGATGTAGGCTGCAATCAGGACACCCGATCCAACGAAAGATCGGTCACTTCTTCTTCATGAAGAAGGTGAAGACCTTGTCGGCTTCATCATGCGAGAGCAGCTGATTGCCGGTCTGCTTCGCAAAGGCCTGAAAGTCCTTCACCGAGCCGGGATCCGTGGCAAGGACCCGAAGGACCTGCCCGCTCCCCAGCTCCGCCAAGGCTTTCTTGGCGCGCAGGATAGGCAATGGACAATTGAGGCCGCGGACATCCAAGTCCTTGTCGAAAGTCACCATCGTCGCTTGATCATGCTAAGAGGGCGGGAACTATATACCAAACCGCATCTCCGCTGAAGCCACTTATGCATCTGCGCCACCCAGATGTCCGGGTTGCCTAAACGGTTTGCGATACTTAAACTGGGACGCCGATGGGGGGCACCTTCACCGAGGAGCGGCTTTGCCCAAGGAAACGCCACCACCTGACTCGAAATGGCTGGTATACGTCGCCAGTCTTCCCATGGACGATCCCGCGGCCCGGATGCGAGTGCTGCGCACGCTCGAATCCATGGGCTGCGCGGTGCTGCGCGAAGGCGTCTACTTGCTGCCGGACACCCCGGCGAATCGGCAAGGCCTGCGGCGCCTGTCCGAGCACATGAGCCGCATCAACGGCTCTGCGCATATCCTGCAGGCGACGAATTTGGATACCCAGCAAGGACGGGCATTCCGTTCGCTCTTTGACCGAGCGGGAAAATACGAGGAATTGATCAAAGCCGTCGAGGGGCTGCGCGCCGGCTTCGGAATTTCCGAGCCCAGTGCGATCGCTCGAGTTCTCAGCAAGCAGCGACGTGAATTTGAAGCGATCAGCGCGCTCGATTTCTTTGGTTCGCCGGCAAAGGAGCAGGCCGCGCAAGCGCTGCGCGATACGGAAGGCGAGGTGCGAAAAAGGATGTTTCCCGACGCTCCCAACTCCGGCCGCCTGACTCAGACGGGGCGCTATTACTTCAAGCGCCTTTGGGCGTCCCGCAAACCCCTCCTGGCCGATCGGCTCGCCTCCGCTTGGCTCATCCGGCGTTTCATCGACCCGGAGGCGACTTTGATGTGGATGGAAAAGACTCAACAGTGCCCTTCGACCGCGGTCGGATTCGGCTTCGACGGCGCGACCTTTTCCAACAGCAAGGACAAGGTCACATTCCAAGAGCTGCTCGCGAAGTTTAGCCTGGACAATAACGAGACGCTCACAAGAATCGGGGCGCTCGTGCATTATCTCGATACGGGTGGTGCGCCGGTCGCCGAGGCGGCCGGAGTGGAAACGTTGCTCGAGGGAGCGCGTCGTCGCTGCAACAGCGACGAGGAGCTGTTTACCGAGAGCGAGAAAACGTTCGATCTTCTGTACGAAGCCTACTTCGACGCGCCGGGCAAAGACCCCGTTCCCCGGTACTGATTCTGAAACGCGGGACGTTTCTCTTCAATTTCCCTTAGCCGCTTTTTTCTCTTCGGCCTGCAGCGAGCGTAGATCTCGTAAGCGGGCCTCGACGGCGGAAAGTTGGTAGAAATCACCGTCCCCGCTTTTCTGTGCGAACTGGAGCTGCTCGATTGCAGCCGGCAGCGTTCCCTGCAGAACGTAGGTTTCGGCAAGCGCCTGATGGTGCAACAGGCGCCTGCCCGATGCGGCGTAGGATTTGGCTTGCAGGCTGTACATATGGGCATCTCGCGGGTAGCTTTTCACCAGATCCGCAAGCCAGGCGAGCGCCGCCTGGTGCTGTCCCATCCCTTGCAGTGCATCCACATAGGCGTAGTGAAGCGGCCGATAATTGGGAGCGCGAGCGAGGGCCTCGCGCAACACGTCGCGAGCTCCCGCCTGATCACCGGCGCCGAGGCGCACCCGTGCCATCAACAGCTCCACCATGGGGTGGGTCCCGAGCAGCTTGCGTACTGTTTCGATTTCGGCTACAGCGCGGGGAAAATCGCGCGCCCTTGCCAGAGCGCTGGCCAGGCCGTAGCGCGCGGCCGCCTCCTCGGCATAGCGGTGCTCACGTACGAGCTCATCGAAATGCGCGACGGCTTCGCGCGGCAGCCCTTGTTCAGCGCGGAGCTTCGCTCGCGCGAGATGAAACTCGATGCTATCGGGCGCTTGCTTATATACCGCCGTCTGGGCGCGATTCTGCATATCGGCAATGCGCTCGCCGGTAAGCGGGTGCGTGCGCAAATAGGCCGGCGCGTTGTTCTCATACAGCCGAGTCGCTTTCTGCATGCGTTCGAAAAACGAGCCCATGCCGCCGACGTCGAAACCCGCCTGTTGGAGAAATTGAAAGCCGATTCTGTCGGCCTCCCGCTCGAAGTCACGGGTGTAATTGAGCTGCGATTGAATGCTGGTCGCTCCTGCACCGGCGATGACCGCCTGAGCCACGTCGGGATGGGAGCGTGCGGCCAGAATTCCGAGAACCACCGCCGCAAGGGTGGGAATCGACATCTGTTCCTGCTTTCCCAGCAGGCGGGCGATATGGTGCTGCGTCACGTGAGCCACCTCGTGAGCCAGCACGCCGGCGAGCTCGGACTCCGTCTGCGCCGCCAGCAGCAAGCCGGTGTGCACTCCCACGAATCCCCCAGGCATCGCGAAAGCGTTGATGGTATTGTCGCGCACCATGAAGAACTCGAAATCCTGGCGGGCCTCGGGGCTCGCGGCCACAATGCGCCGCCCGATCTCGTTTACGTACTCGGTAAGCTCCGGATCGTCGAGAAAGTTCGGTTCGCGCAAGCGAATTTCCCGCATCGCCTGCTCGCCGATCTTGCGTTCGAGGTAAGGCGACAGCAGCGCACCGGACGTGTCACCCAGCTCCGGCAGGGTCTGCGCCTGTGCTTGCGGAACCAACAACGCCAGACCCAGGCAGACGGCGGGGGTTCTCATGGATAATATGATACCGCTCTCCGGGTTGGGTTCCCGGATGCGTCGTTTTACACGGATCTGAGTGTCGCTCGAAGGCGGGAAATGAATCGGTCAAGAAAATTGAGCCATTTCGACGGGTCCGGGCAGGCCCATATGGTGGACGTCGGAGACAAGCCCGAAACGCGTCGCCTCGCGCGCGCCAGTGGCACGATCCGCATGGCGTCCTCGACCTTGAAGCTTATCCTCGCGGGAGGCGCCAAGAAAGGCGACGTCCTCGGGGTAGCTCGGGTCGCCGCGATTCAGGCGGCCAAACGAACGGGGGATCTGATCCCTTTGTGCCATTCCCTCCGACTTACACGAGTCGCAGCGGAGTTCATCGCGGAGAAGCGCCGGTCTGCGATTCGCCTCGTAGTGACCGCCGAGACGATCGGCCGCACGGGAGTGGAGATGGAGGCGCTGGCAGCTGTGAGCGTAGGACTGCTCACGATCTATGATATGTGCAAAGCGGTCGACCGCGCCATGATTATCGAGGACATAAAGTTGCTTGAAAAATCCGGCGGCCGCTCCGGGCACTTTCGTAGGGCGCAAGCGTGATCGCCCTCGCTGCCCACAATCCGCGCGGCCCCTATCACTGCTCCCTTTCGTCGCGAGGCCGACCCGTCCCTCTCCGGACCGGAAGGCCGGCGCCAGAGGATTCCAGACGCTTGATCTCGAAGTCTGCTCCTTTGAAGCCCAGATCGGACGCGCGTCCGTACTCCACCTTCGCCTCCTTGGTCCTGCCAAGTCGCTCCAAGACCAGTCCGAGACGGTGGTGCGCAATGCCGCTCTCGGGCTGCAGCTCGACTACCCGAACCAGATAGCGAAGCGCCAGGTCGTATTGCCCCTGGAGGAGATGAATCACTCCGCGGGCGTAATGACAGTGAACCGTGTCCGGGTACTGGGCCATGCATTTTTCGGCGATCTCGATGGCTTTGTCCGGCCGCCCGCCGTATACGTATTCCCTGCCCAACATGTACAAGGTGCGTGAGCCCCAGGGAATGGGCTTCGCGGGAAGCTTGGCGACCGCATCTTCCCAAAGAAGAAAAGAGCTGGAGAAGGTGACCAAGCGATCATCGGCCTGGTACCAAAGCAAGGGAACGGCCAGCACGGACGCGGCCATGGCTGCGCGGAGAGGAAACGCGCTCAGCACCGCCACGACGGCGATCAGGACTCCCGGCCCCCACAGATAGCTACGATAAAGCACGAAGGGCTCCTGGAATCGGGCCGTGCTGAATTCGGCTAGGAACAGAATCCACGCGAAGAGCATCCCGAACCCCGCCATTCCGATCCTGCCACCCCGGCGCAAGAACATCAGGCCGAGCACGCCGAACCCGAAGAAGGCCGATACCTTGAGAACCACCCAGGCCGCCGACCACGTCTCGAAAAAATCCACGCGGACATCGATCGACATCGCCCGGGTATCGGGCCACAGCCACAAGGCGAGATACTTGAAGAACAGCCCCGCCTGGGTGACGGCGCTCAGCGACCATGAGAAATCGGACATCGCATGCCCGAAAACCCCCTCGAGTTGTGTGGCGACGACACTGTAATCAGGTTCATACGCCTCGCCGATCAACCACTTTCTGAGGAGCGTCACGAAAATCGCGGCGGGCGCGCAGGTTGACAGGTAGACGGCTGCGTGACGAACGGCGAAGCGCCGTTCAGTCCCGACCAATGCCGCCGTCAACACGGCCACCGCTGGCAACAACACACTGTGCTCCTTGGAGAGCACCGCTATGGAATACATGAGCCCCGCCGTAACCGCATCGCTGTGGCTGCCGCGCGTGAGGCCTCTCACGAACAGTATGATCGACAACAGCGAAAACAGCGTGGCGAAGAGGATGGTGCGCTGGACGAGGTAGCCCGCTCCATACACGGCTACCGGATGAACCGCGAATAGCACTGCAGCTGCGCACGCCCACGCGGCGTTTGCGTTTGACCCAGACTCCGGGCGGCTCGAATGCGAAACCGCCCTCAGGAGCTCGTACACGAGTCTGTACAGCGCGAGCGCGCAGCCCACATGGAACGCCAAGCTAACGATCCGGTGCGCCTGCAAACCCCCGATGAGCACCTCAGTGATCGCGAGGGAGAAGTAAGGAGGAAGCCTCAGCTCGAGACCGAACGGATGCGTGGCGTAGTAGGAAAAGTTCTGTCCGGAGAAAAATACCCAATCATCGAAGACCCGCGGGTTTCCCAGAAAAGGCCAGTAAAGGGCGGACGCGAGCCCCGCGATCAGGCCTGCGGCAATCCAGTGCCGGAACCGCCCGACGATGCTTGCAAGCATAAAAAAAGGTACCCCGAAGGGTACCTTTTTTCACAGCGAAGTTGCGGTTAGCCGCGGCAGGAGCCAGGCAGGAACTTCGGGTTCAAGTTCGTGCCGTCGGTGCTATTGCCACAACGCCAGCCGAAGACCGTCATTCCACCCACGTCGGTAGAGGCCAACGGTGCCGGCGTGCCACCCGGGTTTTTCATCGGGGTCAGCGTGACCACCGTACCGTTGATGTTGGTAGCGGGGGCGAAGCCCTGGATCGTCACCGAAACCTTGCCGTTCACGTCGGTAGAGATCAATTGCACGTACTTCGAGGCTCCGCCGGTCGTGGCGCTTGTGACTTCGCAGCCCCAGTTGTTTTGCCCAGGCGCGCTCGTGGCACTTTGGA
>Ga0179596_10000323_pt1 | contig 15871 bp, 12 predicted proteins | sample CZODoug1_1_08_16_FD_155494 | JGI IMG/M metagenome (GOLD analysis project Ga0179596, IMG submission 155494) | Vadose zone soil fungal communities from Angelo Coast Range Reserve, California, USA - CZODoug1_1_08_16fungal (Illumina Assembly) | ecosystem: Environmental > Terrestrial > Soil > Vadose...
CTTCCATGGTCAGCGAGCGCACCGTGCCGCCCGCGTACTCGATCGTACAGCCGGTTCCCCCTGAAATGCCGATCCTGCCGATCACGGCGAGGGCCGCGTCCTTCGCCGTCACTCCGCGTGCGAGCGGCCCCTCCACGCGCACGAGCATGTTCTTCATTTTCTTTGCGAGCAGACATTGGGTCGACAGCACGTGCTCGACCTCCGAGGTGCCGATGCCGAACGCGAGGCAGGCGAACGCTCCGTGAGTGCTCGTATGCGAATCGCCGCACACCACGGTCATGCCGGGCAAGGTCGCGCCCTGCTCCGGGCCGATGACGTGCACGATGCCCTGGCGGGCGTCGTTCATCCTGAATTCCACGATTCCGTATTCCGTGCAATTCGCGTCGAGCGTGTCGACCTGAAGGCGCGACACGGGGTCGGCGATCCCGCGCGAGCGATCGGTGGTCGGAACGTTGTGATCGGCCACGGCGAGGTTGGCCGATATCCGCCAGGGCTTGCGCCGCGCGAGCTTCATGCCCTCGAACGCCTGCGGGCTGGTGACCTCATGCACCAAGTGGCGATCGATATAGAGCAGCGTCGTGCCGTCTTCCTCGACGTGCACCGTGTGCGACTCCCAGAGCTTGTCGTAAAGCGTGCGCGCGATCATTCGGCTCGCTGCCCAAAGGGAAAATTATACCGGATCGCCCCTTCGTCCCTTCAGCGCCTGCGCGCGGCCTCATAGAGGGGAGCGACCCGCTCCGAGTAGTTTTGGAGGTCGCGGGTCCTGGACTGGTCCGAAGGGTGCGTCGAGAGCCACTCGGGCGGCTTGCCGCCACCGAGCTTCCCCATCTTCTCCCACAACGAAACGGCAGCGCGCGGATCGTAGCCCGAGCGCGCGGCGAGCTCCACGCCGATGCGATCGGCCTCGGTTTCGTGGATCCGAGAATGCGGCAGCGAAAGCGTAACCTGAAGCACGGTTTGCGTCAGCTGAGCGCCCAGATCGCCGAGCCCAAGCGCTGTGCTGAGCACGCTGACCCCGATCTGTTGGGCCATCTGCTCGCTCGCGCGCTCGCGCCCGTGCTCGCGCAGCGCGTGCGCGATTTCGTGTCCCATTACGGCGGCCAATTCCTCGTCCGTGGGGTGCAGCTTGGTCAGAAGCCCGGTGTAGACCGCGATCTTGCCTCCGGGCATGCACCACGCGTTCACTTCGTCGGAACTGATCACATTGACTTCCCAATTCCACTTCGGCGCATCGGCGCGGAACGCCGCCGTGCTCGGGATCAGACGGTTGGCGACGCCGCGCACCCTCTCGACCTCGGCGGAATCCCGGTTGAGCTGATTCTTCTTGCCGGCCTCGGAAACGACCTGGCCGTATGCCTGCGCGGCGCTGCGATCCATCTGGGAAGACGAAACCAGCGTGGACATGGATTGGCGGCGCTCGACGCCGACGACGCCGCCTTCGGTCGTTTGCACCGTCTGGCAGGCGGCGAGAGCCGTCGCTGCGAGAAGAGAGAACCACGCTGAGAATTTCATCTGCGCTCCGAGAGAAGTATTTTCCACGCCTTGTTCGCGTCAACAAGCCCCGCGACACCCCCCCGTATAATGCCAGCGCTCACCAACCCGCGTCCGGCGATCCACACATGAGCCGCATCCCCCGAAGCGTATTTTTTTTGCTGTTCACCGTATCCGGGTTTGCCGGACTCATCTACGAGTCCATCTGGAGCCACTACCTGAAACTCTTTCTCGGCCACGCGGCCTACGCGCAGACGCTGGTGCTGGCGCTGTTCATGGGCGGGATGGCGATCGGGTCGTGGCTCTGCAGCCGGTGGTCGGCAGGCTGGGGAAATCTGCTGCGCGGCTATGCGCTCGCTGAAGGCTTGATCGGGCTTGCGGGGCTTGCGTTCCATCCGATTTTCGTGACGGCAACCGAGACTGCATACGAGAGCATCCTGCCCGCGCTCGGCGGCGAAACATCAGCCGCTCTGTTCAAATGGGCCCTCGCGGGACTGCTGATTCTGCCGCAATCGATCCTCCTCGGCACGACTTTCCCGCTGATGAGCGCCGGGCTGATCCGTCGCTATCCGGCGGCGCCCGGTGAGTCGCTCGCGATGCTCTATTTCACCAACAGCTTCGGGGCGTCGGTCGGCGTGCTGGCAAGCGGATTCGTCATGATCGAGAAGCTGGGGCTGCCAGGCACCGTGCAGACCGCCGGGGTCCTGAATCTCGCCCTCGCCGCTTCCGTATGGCTGCTCGCCCACGGCGCCGAGGAGCCGATGAGGGCTCGCCCCGGTGCGGGGCGGGATTCCGAAGGCGCGGCGCCTTTCCGACTCTTCCTCGCGGTCGCGCTCCTCACGGGCGCGGCTTCGTTCGTCTTCGAGATCGGTTGGATCCGCATGCTCTCGCTCGTCCTCGGATCCTCGACGCACTCGTTCGAGTTGATGCTTTCGGCCTTCATCTTGGGGCTGGCCTGCGGAGGCTACTGGGTGCGCCGGCGCATCGACTCGATCGCCGACCCGGTCAGGTTCCTCGGTATCGTGCTGGTGACGATGGGCTTGCTTGCGCTCGCCACGCTGCCGCTCTATGGCGAGATGTTCGGGTTGATGCAGGCCGTAATGAACGCGCTCGCGAAGACGGAAACCGGATACACGCTGTTCCTGTTCTCGAGTCACGGCATCGCTCTCGCTATCATGTTCCCGGCAACCTTCTGCGCAGGGATCACGTTGCCGCTCATCACCTATGCGCTGCTCCACGGTGGCCACGGAGAAAAGTCGATCGGCGCGGTGTATTCCGCCAATACGCTGGGTTCCATTCTCGGCGTATTTTCCGCGGCGCACATCGGCATGCCCTTCCTCGGCCTCAAAGGCCTGATCGCGGCCGGAGCCGCGCTCGACGCGGGTCTGGGCCTCGTTCTCCTGTGGCGCGTTGCCCAAGGGCCGCGCCTGCGAATGGGCGCCGCAGGGCTCTCTCTTGCCTGCTTCGCCGCGGTGCTCGCCGGCGTGCACCTCGATGCGTACAAGATGGCCTCGGGCGTGTTCCGCCGCGGGGACCTGTATTCGGCGAGCGACGCCGCCATGCTCTTCCACCGCGACGGCAAGACGACGACCGTCAGCCTCATGGATTTCGGCACCGACCGGAGCCTGCGCACCAACGGCAAGTCGGACGGCGCGATCAACATGGACCCGGACGGACCGCGCGTCTCGGACGAAATCACGATGACGCTCACCGCGGCGATCCCCCTGGCTTACAGACCCGATGCGGCGAGCGCCGCAGTCATCGGAATCGGAACGGGTCTCACGACGCACACGCTCCTCGGCTCGAACGCCCTGCGCTCGGTCGAGACGATCGAGATCGAGCCTGCGATGGCCGAGGCGTCGCGGCGTTTTTCCCCGCGTAATACCAACGCGTTCGCCGATCCACGCAGCCACATCATCTTCGACGACGCGAAGACGTTCTTCTCGACGTACAACCGCAAGTACGACATCATCATCTCGGAGCCGTCCAACCCCTGGGTCAGCGGCGTCTCGAGCCTGTTCACCGGAGAGTTCTATCGGCTGGCGCGCCGCCATCTCAATCCGGATGGAATCCTGGTGCAATGGTTCCAGATGTACGAGATCGACGCGAGTCTCGTCGCGTCGGTGCTGCGCGCGCTCGGCGAGAACTTTCCGGACTACGCAATCTACGCGGCCACTGGCAGCGACCTGCTAATCATCGCAGGCGACACCCAGACGCTCGCGCGCCCGCTCGCCGATATCGCCACGATGCCAGGAGTCGCCCGGGAACTGCGTCGCGTGCACGTGAATTCGATCTGGGACATCGAGGTCCGCCGGCTCGGAGGGAAAAGCTCGCTCGCCCCGATGTTCCTGACCTACGGCGTTCCGGCCAATTCGGACTTCTATCCCTACCTCGACCTGCACGCGGCAAAGTACCGTTTCCTGCAGCATTCGGCCGAAGAACTGACCGGCCTGCTCGCCTACAGCGTTCCGGTCGTCGCTCTGCTCGAAGGGCGGAAAAAAAGCGAGCGGGCGGAATCGAGGGTGGACGGCGACGAATACCTCGAGGCCCTCGGGCTCACGCGCCGCGCGCGGTACGCGAGGGATTTTCTCCTGCTCCAGACCGCGCCGGAGCCCGTCGCCATCCCGCGCCAGTTCCAGAAGGACCTCGAGCTGACGCGCGCCAGGCTGATCGAGTGCCGCGATCCGGAGCGCTCCGACATCTGGTTCCATTCGCTTTACCAGCTGGCGCGAACGCTGAACCCGATGCTTTCGCCCGATGACGCGAGAGCGGTCTGGGAGCGAATCGAACGCGGGCCTTGCAGCTCACGCGTTGCGCCGGATGAGCGCCAGTGGATCGACCTGATGAAGGCGGTAGGGAACCGCGCTGCGCCCGACATGGCACGCCTCGCCGAGGCGCTGCTCGCGAAACCGAGCGATCTTCCTACCGGCCACCGGCAGTATCTGATGGCGGCGGGCATGGCAGGCTATCTCGCGCAGGGCAAGCGCGCCGAAGCGGGGGCGCTGTGGAGCCGCTATCCGAAAGACGCCGACAAAACCGCGGATGTAGGCCTGCGACTGCTCTACGCGCACGCGTTCGAGCTCAAATAGCAGCGCAGCGATTTCTAGCGTGCCTTCCCGGGAATGGGCCTGATCGGCGGCTTGACGTCGCCGCACTGCGCGCGATGGCGCAGCGCGTGATCCATCAGCACGCAGGCAAGCATGGCCTCCGCGACCGGCGTCGCGCGGATGCCCACGCAAGGGTCGTGGCGGCCGGTGGTCTGTACCGTGGTCGGCTCGCCTTTGCGGTCGATCGAGCGGCGTGGAAGGCGGATGCTCGAGGTGGGCTTGAGCGCGATGCTCACCAGGATATCCTGGCCGGTCGAGATGCCTCCCAGCGTTCCGCCCGCGTTGTTCGAGAGGAATCCCCGCGGCGTCAGCTCGTCACCGTGCTCGGAGCCTTTCTGCTCGACCGCCGCGAAGCCGGCGCCGATCTCCACGCCTTTCACCGCATTGATGCCCATCATCGCCGAAGCGATGTCGGAGTCGAGCCTGCCGTACACGGGCTCGCCCCATCCGACCGGAACGCCGCTCGCGACGACATTGACCCGCGCGCCGCAGGAATCGCCCGAAGCGCGCAGCTCGTCCATGAACTGCTCGAGCCTCGGCACGATAGCCGGATCAGGGGAAAAAAATGGATTTTCGCTGACCGCATCCCAGGACTTGAACGCGATCCTGTTCGGGCCGAGCTGCGCGAGATGCCCGCGCACCTCCACCCCGTATCGCTCGCGCAGCCACTTCCTGGCGATCGCGCCCGCGGCGACGCGGATCATGGTCTCGCGGGCGGAGGCCCGGCCGCCCCCGCGATAGTCGCGCAGGCCGTATTTCTGCCAGTACGTGTAGTCGGCGTGCCCGGGCCGGAAAGTGTCGGCGAGCGCGCTGTAGTCCTTGCTCCTCTGGTCCTCGTTTCTGATGACAAACCCGATCGCCGTGCCGGTCGTCCTGCCTTCGAACACACCGGACAGAATCTCGATGCGGTCGGACTCCTGCCGTTGTGTGACATGGCGAGAGCTGCCGGGCTTGCGCCGGTCGAGGTCTCTCTGAATGTCTGTTTCGGTGAGCTCGAGCCCGGGCGGGCAGCCGTCCACGACGCCGCCGTACGCGGGCCCGTGGCTCTCGCCGAACGAAGTCACGCAATACAGCAGGCCGAAGCTGTTGCCGGACATGGAAACTCTCGCAAAGAAGGCTCCGCGAGTTTAGCATCCCCGCGGGCGCGGCCCTGCTCCGCGCTCCGGCGCGCACGAAAGCGCGGCTAGTTCGGGGGCGCGGCGATCACGAGATCGCGCACCACGCCTTCCAGACCCAGCACCACCCGCGCAAGCGCGTCGTAGTCGAGCTTGTCCGGCGTATCCCGCAGCGTGTGGTAGTGCGGATAGCGGAAAGGCGCGGTGTCGGTCACCATCACCGCGGGCCAGCCGAATTTCCAGTAGGCCCACTGGTCGGACCAGCTCACCCCCGCGATCGATTCCAGTCCCACCCCGCCCTCCGATGGAAACGCCGCGTGACGCCTGAACGAACCGATGACCCGGTGCAAAAGACTCCGCGAGCGCGGATTGGCGACGAACCCGATGAAGTCGCCCGTAGACGGGTAGAGCAGATTGAAGGGAAACGGATAGCGCTGGCTTCCCGGTGCGTCGCTGTACCAGCCGATGGTCTCGAGGGACAGCATCGCGACGACCTCCCTCTCCGCGAGGGCAAGGCCGTTCGCGTGCACGAGGCTGCCCATTTTTTCCGTGGCAAACCAGGGCAGCTCCTCGTTGACGTAGAAAACCAGCCGCATCTCCAGCCCCTCGGCGGGCTGGAGCGATTTGAGCAGGCGCGCAAGCTCGAGCAGCGCTGCCACGCCCGAGCCGTTGTCATCCGCCCCGACTGCGCCCTGCGCCGAATCGTAATGGGCCCCGATCACGACGAGACGGGCGTTTCCCGCGCCCGTGCCGGCGCGCCTCACCTCGAGATTTCGAACCTTCACGCCCTCCGTTTCGAATTCCTGGCGGGAGACCGCGTAGCCCAGGCCCGAGAGCGTCGCCTCGATGTAACGCGCGGAGCGTTCGAGCGCTTCGGGATGACCGGTGTTGTGCTCTTCGCTCGCCACGGCGACGACGTGCGCCTTGAGGTTCGCGAGGAGCTGCCGGTCCCCGACGCCGAGCGGCTGCAGCGGACCCCGGTGGCGCGCGCCGGGCATCGCCGTCATGAACCAGACGGCGAATGCGGCGAATACGACGAGGATCGAGAGGACGGTGAGTGCGATACGGACTCTCGCGGGCTTCAAGGCTACTCGGGCCAGTTCTTGATATAGCCCTTGAGCATGCGGTTCTCGAAGTCCTGCTCCTCGAGCACCGCCTTGGCGACATCGCGGAAGGAAATCACCCCGAGCAGCTTGTCGCGGTCCATCACCGGAAGATAGCGCGCGCCCGAATCGATCATGGTGCGGCGCAGGTCGTTCACTTCCATGGCGGGGCTCGCGGTCACAGGATCGTGCTCCATGGTGTCGCTCACTCTCGCGTCATCGAGCGCGCCCCGGCCCTTGTCCAGAGCCATCAGAACTTCCTTGAAGGTGAGCATCCCGACCATGCGGCCCTTGTCGATCACCACGAGCGAGCCCATGTTGTGCTGCGCCATGACCGAAACGGCCTCGGTCAGCTTGCCCTCGGGCGCGATGGTGAACAGCGCCTTGCCTTTGACCTTGAGGATTTCGCTCACCTGCATGGGTCCCCCTCTCGCTGCGTGTTTCCCACAGGATAATACTCCCGCCCCCGGAGCGATGCCAGGCGCGACTGAGATGCAGTGCACGCGAGCAACCGACAGGAAACCCGCGCGCCCTCCAATAGGAACGAATCGACGAACGATGCCATTTCGGGTCCTAGCCCGCGGGCCAATCTGGTAAGGTTGTCCGCGCTGGAGCGACGGAGGGTCGAGGATATCCCGTGCGATTCGACTGGTCGAAAATGGGCAGAATGCCGCCGGCGGCGCTCGTCGAGGCGCGTAATCTCGCGCACCACGCGGCGCAATGGCCCGCCAAGGCCGCGCGCGCGAACCTGAACGCGGTCCCCGACGACAGCCACTCCGCCTTCACCTGGGACGGGTCGCACGCGGCACTGGTTTCCCGGGTGTTGCCGGCGAAAGGCGGCGGGGTTCGGGTCGGGATTCGCATGGCACGGCTCGAGCTCATAATCACGAGCGGCGACAGCGTGCTCGATGCGTTCCAATTCGACGGCAAGACCGACGCGGCCGCGGGCGCCTGGCTCGACTCCAAGCTGCACGCCCTCGGCCTCAAGCCCGCAAGCGGCGTGAACCTCCCGTACGCGCTCCCCGATCACCCGACCGGCGGCCGATCCCACGAGCTCGGCATGCTGGGACGGGAACTGGGAGAGCTTTCGCGCTGGTTCGGCGGTCCCGTCGAGGTGCTGGAAGAATTCGCCGGGAGGCTCGCCGGCCTGCGGCCCGGTCCCGGCGCGCTGTTGTGCTGGCCGCACCATTTCGACATGGCGACGCTCGTGCGGTTCGACGCGGGCGCAGGCGAGTCGGCCCGCTCGGTGGGCGTCGGGGTCTCTCCGGGTGACGAGTTCTACGCGCAGCCTTACGTGTACGTGAGTCCCTCGCCGCGTTTTGACGGGGGAAACCTGCCCGCGCCGCCGCCTCCCGGTCACTGGCACACCGAGGGTTTCTTCGGTGCGGTGGCGACCGGCGAGGAAATCCTGGCGGTGAAGGATCGCGGGAGGGCGCTTCTCGCCTTCATCACCGGAGCGTTCGAGATCGCTCGCGCGCGTCTGGGTGCATAGAGGACCGCATACATGCGCGCGGGAACAATCGCCTTTCCGCTCGCGCTCGTGTTCTCGGCGCACGTCGCGCAAGTCCTCGCCCAGGCCTATCCGAGCCGGCCGCCGCGGTTGATCGTCGGATTCACTCCGGGCGGCGGCGTAGACATCAACGCGCGCGTGCTCGCATCGAAGCTCTCCGAGCTCCTCCCCCAGCAGGTGATCGTCGAGAACCGCCCGGGAGCGGGCACCAACATCGCGAACGAGTACGTCGCCAAGTCCGCCCCCGACGGGTATACGCTCCTCTTCAACAGCCCGGCGGTCGTCATCAACATGTCGCTCTACCGGAACCCGCCTTACGACGCGCTGCGGGATTTCACCGGCGTGTCGGTATTCTCGGAGAGCACCAATATCCTGGTGGTGCCGGCGTCGCTTTCCGCAAGATCGCTCAGGGAGCTGGTCGCGCTCGCGCGCGAGCGGCCCGGAGCGCTCAACTATTCCTCGGCGGGCGCCGGGTCGACTCAGCACCTCGCGGCGGAGCTCTTCAAGCTGCGCACCGCGACGAGCATCGTGCACGTCCCCTACAAGGGCAGCGCGCCCTCGATCGCGGCGCTGCTCGCCGGGGAAGTCCAGCTCTCCTTCATCAACCCCGTCGCGGTCGGCCCCCACGTGAAGTCGGGGCGCCTGCGCGCGCTCGGCGTCGCGGGCGCCAAACGCACGGAGCTCATGCCGGAAGTGCCGACGATGAAGGAGGCGGGCGTCGAAGGCGTCGAGGTACCGCTGTGGTTCGGCCTGCTCGCGCCGGCCGCCACGCCGCGCGAGACCGTCAACACCCTTGCCGCGGCCGTGATCAAGGCGGCCAAATCGCCCGACACGCGCAAGCGGCTCCTCGAGCAGGGCGCGGAAGCCGTCGGCAGCACGCCCGAAGAATTCTCGGCGATGCTGAAAGAAGAGGTGGCGCGCTGGGCGGAGGTGGTCAGGATCTCCGGCGCGCGTGCGGATTAGGGCCTAGTCCGGCCGCTGCGAAAAGCTCCGCTCGAACACGGCTTCCGCGATGCGGTTCTTGAGGATCTCGATCGAGCCGCCTGCGATCATCCAGCCGCGGCAGCGCCGCACGCAGTACTCGACCAGCTCCTCCTGCGTGTAGCCCAGCCCGCCCATCACCTGCAAAGACTCGTTGGCCACGTCGAACCCCGCCTGGTTGCAGAACGCCTTGGCGATCGCGGTCTCCTCCGCCGACGGGAAACCGCGGTCGGCGTTCGCTGCCGCGCGGTAGAGCAGGAGTTGCCCGGCGTCGAGCTTCATTTTCATCTCGGCGAACTTCCATTGCAGCCCCTGGAATTCGCACAGGAGGCGCCCGAACTGCGTTCTCTGCATCGCCCACTCCCGAGCGCGTTCGTAGGCATAGCGCCCGAGCGCGAGCGAGCGCGCCGCATTGCCGATGCGCTCCACGTTGAACCCGGCGATCTGCTTCTTGAACCCGCCCTCCTTCAGCACGACCATCTCGGCAGGAACGAAGACGTTGTCGAAATAGATCTGCGCCCATTCCTCGCCCGACATGAACTTCGAGGGGTTTCCGAAGCGCACGCCCTTCGCCTTCGCATCGATCAGCACCGAGCCGATACCGCCGACGCCCGGGCCGTAGCGCACGTAGGTCAGGATCACCTCCGCGTGCTGCGCGTGCGTGGTGAACACCTTGGAGCCGTTCACGCGGTAGCCGTCGCCTTCGGGCGTCGCCGCCGTCTGGAGATCGGTCACCGCGGAACCGGCTTCCGGCTCGGTCATGCCGACCGAGATCACGGACTCACCCGCGAGCAGGCGTTTCAGATACTTGCGTTTCTGCCCCGGCGTGCCGTATTCGGCGAGCACCCGGATCGGCCCGAAGTTGCCCGCCTGCACCACGTCCGCGCTTCTCGGGCACACCGAGGCGATCGTCTCGATCGCGATCACCGCGTCGATCAGCGCCCCGCCCTGGCCGCCGTCGGCTTCCGCGACCGTGATCCCGAGCAAGCGTTGCGCCGCCATAAGCTTGGCGACGTTCCACGGATAATCGGGCGAGTGCGCGCGCTCGCGCGCGCGGGCGGCGAGATGCTTTTCGGCGAAGCGCCGCACCGATTCGCGGAACTGCTCCTGCTCGGACGTGAAACGAAAGTCCATGTGATCCCTCATGCGTTTCCCCTCCTTGGATAAGGAGGGGCGGCGCGCGCAGCACGCCGGGGTGGTTCGATCTATGCCTACCGTACCACCCCGCCGCCTTCGGCGGCACCCCTCCTCAACGAGGAGGGGAAAGACCTTGCTCCTTCATCACGACGAGCCCGTCTACCGCGACGACGCCTTCGCGCTTGACGATCAGCGGATTGATCTCGGCCTCGGCGACCGGCCGGCCGCTGACGAGCGCAAGACGCGAGAGCGTGGCGACGGCGGTAGCCAGTGCGCGCAGATCGCCGCGCGGCAGTTCGCGGTAGCCGCGCACCGTTGCGAGGCCCTTCACTTCCGTTATCATCGCGGCGGCCTCCTCCTCGCTCACCGGCGCGAGGCGAAGCGCGTAGTCCCTGTAAATTTCCGCCAGCGCACCTCCCGCCCCGACGAGCGCGATCGGGCCGACGACCGGATCGTCGCGGTAGCCGACGATCGCCTCGGCGAGGCCCGATTCCATTTTCTGTATCAGTACACTGTGGGCCGCGGGGACGCGCGCGAGCATCGCGCGGAGCTCGCGATCGAGCTCGGCACGGTTCGCGATGCCAAGACATACCGCCCCGGCTTCGGTCTTGTGGAGGAGCTCGGCGGACAGCGCCTTTGCCGCCACCGGGTAGGGAATGGCGTGCGCATAGCCGGGACGCTGCGCGATCGCGTGCTCAGCCACCGGGATTCCGAGCGAGGCAAACAGCGCCAGCGCTTGCGCTTCATCGAGGCGTCCGCGCCGGGGAACATCGGGCGGCCATTCATTGGATGAGGCGGCGGCGCGGGTGCCGGGCGAGCGCCAGGCGAAGTACGCCGCAAGCGCGTCGGCGCAGGCTTCCGGGGTGCGAAAGGCGGCGATCCCGCGCGCGGCGAGCAGGGCGAGCGAGCGCTCCGCGTGCGGCGTGAGGAAGACCGCGAGCGGCTTCGCGTTCCTCTTCGAGCGCACGATGGGCTCGACCGCGAGCTGCGGATGGAATTGCGCCGAAGACCCAGCCACCGCCAGAACGCCGTCACACTGGGGAGACGCAAGCAGATCATCGAGCGCCGCCGTGTACTGCTCCGCGGTCGCCGTCATCGTCAGATCGATGATCGGGGATTTGGAGTTCGGTGCGACCGTCTCGATGCCGGCCATGCCCAGCCGATCCACGACGCTCGCCGCGCCGCCCCCGGTGGTGGTCACGACCGCAACGCGTGCCGCTCGCGGCAGGTCCGGCGGGGTTCGTCCCGAAAGGAGCGGCGCGATTTCGATGAGCGTCTCCAGCATATCCACCCTCGCGATGCCGCAGTCGCGGAAATACGCGGCCAGCGCCGCGTCCTCCCCCGCGAGCGCGCCCGTGTGCGAGCGCGCGAGCGCGGCGCCGAGCCGCGAGCGGCCGAGCTTGTACGCGACCACCGGTTTGCCCGCGGCATGGGCCTTGCGCGCTGCCGCGGCAAGCCTCGCGCTGTCGCGTATCGTTTCGAGAAACAAGAGGATCACCTTCGTGCCGGGATCCTCGACGAGCAGTTCGACCAGCTCCGCCATCCCGAGGTCGGCTTCATTGCCGACCGAGACGAGCTTGGCGAAGCCCAGGCCCCGCGCCGCTCCGCGCGAGAGCACCGTGCCGAGCATGGTTCCGCTGTGCGACACGAAGCTCGTTGTCCCTGCGGGCAGCGTATCCATCTCGAGCACCGCGTTGACGGTGAGCGCGACGCGGCCTGGAACGTCGATGAGCCCCATGCTGTTGGGGCCGAGCACGCGCACGCCGAGTGCCCTCGCGCGCGCGACGAGCCGCGCCTGCCGCGCCGCGCCCTCGGCCCCGGCGTCGGCGAATCCGTCGCTGAAAATGGTGGCGACGCCGACGCCGCGCTCACCGCATTCCTCGATCGCGCGCTCTACAGAATCACCGGGCGTCATGATAAAGGCGTGGTCGATCGCGCCGGGCGCCTCGGCGAGGCTGCCAAAGGCGCGCTCGCCGAGCACTTCGCTGCGCGACGCGTTGACCGGGACGATGCGTCCGGCGTAGCCGTGCTTGCGCAGGAAACGCATGGGGCGCGCGCTGTTCTTCGCCGGATCCCCGGATGCCCCAACCAGCGCGACCGCGCGGGGAGCGAAGAGCGCCTGCGCGAGGCTCACGCGGAGAAGCTGAGCTGCGTTTCGCTCTCCAGCCGCCACAGCCGGGCGAGCAGCTGGCGCGCCCGCTCTTCCCCGAGCACCGGCGAGGCGAGCTCGAGGTACTTGTGCTCGAGCTCGGTGTCGGAGAGCGGCATGTCCGGGTCGCCTTTGCGCGTCGGCTGGAGATGCTCGCCGCGCCGGCCGTCGCGCGACTCGATCGCGACGCGCGCCGCGCGCTGCGCCGGGAATGCGGCATCGAGCCCGGGGTCGAGGACCACCTCGACGCGCCGCATAAGGGCCCTCGTGGCGGAGTCCGCCAGCCGCTCGGGCTCGAACGCGGCGAGCCGCACGCTGCCGTGCGTGAGCGCCGTCGCGACGAGATAGGGTGTGCTGAATCGCGCCTCGGCGGCCGTCGCGGGGTCCGCGATCCCCGCGACCTCCAGCGTCGCCCTGTAGCCTCCGACGCGCACTCGCGCGATCTCCCCGGCGGCCACACCCATGCGTGCTTTCAGGGCAAGCGCGCCGTCGATGGCGGCGAAGGCGTGACCGCAGCAGGCGTGGTTCTTGAAAGTCATCTGGGTGATGTGGAAGTCCTCGCCCAGGGTGGCGAGCGCACGATTCCAATCCGGGCCGCCCGCGTCTCCATAACCCATCGCCCGGCCGTAGCCCGCATCGCCCTCCATGATATCGAGCGATCCGGTGACCCCTTCGGCTGCGGCGAGGGCCGCGGTGAGGCCGGCTTCCGCCGCGCGTCCCGCGTGCAGGGGCTTGGACATCGAATCCGCGCGAAACGCCTGCTGCAAGCCCGCCGAGAAAGTGGCAACCGTCGCGAGCGCATGGGCGAAGCGCTTTCTGTCCAGGCCGAGCAGCTCGGCCGAGGCGCTCGCCGCGCCGAAGCAGCCGATCGTGCCGGTGTTGTGCCAGTACTTGTAGTGGGCGCGGCCCATGGCAGCGGCGATTCGCGTGGAGATCTCGTAGCCGACGATCACCGCGCGCAGAAACGCATCGCCCGGGACGTGCCGCGACTGCGCGACGGCGAGCGCCGCGGCGATGGTCGGGGCGCCGGGATGATAGATGCCCTCGCGGAAAATGTCGTCCACCTCGACCGTGTGCGCGGCCGCGCCGTTGATGAGGGCCGCGGCGCGCACGCTCGCGCGTCTCCCCAGCGCGAGACGCGCTTCCCCCTGGTCGAGCTCTCCGGCGAGCGCGCGCTCGAGCAAGAGGGCGGGCGCGACCCCGGCGCCCGGAAACAGCGCCGCATGCCAGTCGATCACCGCGCGCTTCGCCTGGTGCAGTACCTGCGGCGCCACGGCCTGCCTGCGATAGCCCTCGGCGAACCCGGCGAAACGCTCGACGACGTACACCCTAGTTCTTTCCTGAGCGCGATGCCGAGCGCGAAGCCGATGGTCCGATCAGACCAGCGTCTCCGCGCGATTTGCCACGTGGGTCGTTGAATTAAAATCCACTCCGGCTCCGATACTTAGTCAGGGATTCCCGACAAAACGCGTCCGCCTTGGGGCTGGCAGTGGACAGCGTCCGGGAATAATACTACTGTCATACGCTTGCCGTTTGCGCTGACAGGTCGAAGCCTGACGGCCCGGGGAGGGATAGATGGAGAAAAGAGGGACGCCGCACGGGCGCCCCGAGAGACTATGCAATACAAGATCGCGATGGAACGCGGTTTTCTCAGGGCAGACCTGCTCGAACGGGAAACCGCCGAAGAAACAAGAAGGTTTCTTCGCGCAGTGGTTTTCGAAAGCGTCAAGCACGGTTGCTCACGCATCCTCGTGCACGTGCGCTCGTCGAAGACCCTGTTCACGGTCGAGAGATACGGGGTCCTCGAGACCTTCAAGAGGCTCGCGTCGGATCCCGCGCACAGGATCGCACTCCTCGGTGATACCGTCGAGCTGGGCATGTCTCACGATTACGTCGCCTTGCTCGCGCGCCAGCAGGGAATCACTCTTCGCAACTTTCAGAATGAGTCGCAAGCCATCGAATGGGTGAAAGACCGGCGCCGGCCGGAGGAGCGCCGTCAGCGATCGGAACACACCGCGGGCGCGTCATCGGAGCGCCGCCAGAACCAGCGCCGCAAACCCCCCACGGACGGCTCACCCGACCTTACTCCGGAGTAATCCCCGCCTCTTTCATCAGCTTGGACCACTTCGCCTGGTCGCCGCGTATGAAGCGCGCGAATTCCTCGGGCGTGTTGCCCGCGGGCTCGGCACCGAGGACCCGCATTTTCTCTCGCACGTCGCTCATCGCCAGCACGCGATTCGCTTCGGCTGAGAGCTTCGCCACCGTCTCCTTCGGCGTCGCCGCCGGCGCGAGCAGGCCGAACCAGCCCACCGCTTCGTAGCCAGGCAATCCCGATTCGGCGACGGTCGGAAGGTCCTGCAAGGTCTCCGAGCGCCTCGCCCCGGTGGCGGCGAGCGCCTTCAGCTTGCCTGCGCGCACGTAAGGCATCACCGTCTGCGCAGGCGCGAACATCAGGTTCACGTGCCCCGCCAATAGATCGGTGAGCGCCTGCCCGGTGCCCTTGTAAGGCACGTGGAGCAGATCCACGCCCGCCATGGACTTGAACAGCTCCGCCGAAAGATGCGAGGCAGCGCCCGTGCCCGAGGAGCCGAAGCTGATCTTCCCCGGGTTCGCTTTCGCGAGCGCGATCAGCCCGCGGATGTCGGCGGCCGCGACGCCCGGGTTCGCGGTGACGACGTAGGCCGAGGCCGAGACGAGCGACACGGGCGCGAACTGGCTCAGGTTTTTTTCCGTGAGCGACGCGGTCGAGCTCATGAGGAGCGTATGCCCGTCTGGCACCGACTTCGCCACGAAGTCGGCGCCGATATGGCCGCTCGCCCCGGGCCGGTTCTCGACCACGATCGCCTGCTGCCAGATCGCGGCGAGCTTGGGCTCCATGATGCGCGCGAGCGTATCGGCGCCCCCGCCCGGCGGGAAGGGCACGACGATGTGTACTGGCTTCGACGGAAACCCCTGAGAGAGCGCTCCGGCCGCGGAGAAAAGTAACGCGAGGCCCGTAAACGCGTGCCGGGCGCGCCGCATCAGGATGTCATTCCTAACGCGGCCACAGCACGCCCTGGCTCCCCCTCGCAACCGCGCCCATGCCCTTGTAGACGAATTTCTGCACGCGCTTGCCTTCGTAGGTCTCGGTGGTGTAGAGGTTGCCCTTCGAATCGCTCGCGATGCTGTGCACGCCATAGAACTGGCCGGGCTGGCGCCCGCCGTCGCCGAAGTTCGAAATCTCCTCCAGCGTGTCGCGCAATATGATGCGCACCTTCTCGTTCTGGCCATCGGCGAGA
>Ga0179596_10000324_pt1 | contig 15836 bp, 11 predicted proteins | sample CZODoug1_1_08_16_FD_155494 | JGI IMG/M metagenome (GOLD analysis project Ga0179596, IMG submission 155494) | Vadose zone soil fungal communities from Angelo Coast Range Reserve, California, USA - CZODoug1_1_08_16fungal (Illumina Assembly) | ecosystem: Environmental > Terrestrial > Soil > Vadose...
ACCAGCTCGGCCTTATGCGGAGCCTCACCCGGCTTCTTGTCGTTGCCGTTGTCCGGCTCGTTCCAGATGTCCCAGCCGAGAATGCGGTTGTCGTTCGCGAAGGCCCCAACCACGCCCTTCACATAGGCCTCCAGCTTCGGCTCATAGGACCTATCCATCAACCCACGCGTGCCCGGGCTCTGGACCCACCCGGAGTTATGGATGCCGGGAATAGGTGGGTGCTGCGGGCCGAGCTTCGGGTCAGTCTCCCAGCATGAGTCGAAGAGCACCAGCAGAGGCCGAATGTGATGCTTCGCGGCAATCGCGAGAAAAGCATCGAGGCGCTTGGTAAAGCCCTGCGGATCCTGCTCCCAAAGCTGATCCTGCAGGAAGACGCGCATGGTGTTCATCCCAATGGACTCAGCCAGACCAAGCTCATGGTCGTTCAGCGCAGGGTTGAAGGTCGCGGCCTGGAACATCTCCAACTGGTTGATCGCGTCGGACGGCACATAGTTCGCGCCCACCAGCCAGGGCTGCTGCGCATACCAGGCATTGGCACGTTCGGCGGTCCAACGCTGCGCGCTCCCGACCACAGACACACAGAGCAGCAAGAACAACAGAGCCAACGAGCGCAGACGCATACAGAAATCTCCCAGAGGCGGCGCATTCGGTCAGCCGGCCATCCGCGCAAGCCTACCAGACCGGCATTACCCCTCGCTACGCTCCACGCCCTCGGGGATCACTCCACCCAGCCCGCGGTTTGCCTTCTTCTTCTTCGACGGATACACCTTCTCCGGAGCCGGAGGAGCCAGCACCTCGTCCACACGCTCCGCCATCGCTCGCCAGTACTTCACATCCGGCGGACGAGCCGAGGGCACACTCTGCCGCATCGCGCAGTACCACCGTGCCCACTCCAGCTCCCGTGCGCCCTTGTTCTTCAGCGCGGCTTCCACGCGCGCGACCTCCGACGGAACCGCCACTAAGCCCTCCCACGCAGACGCCGGCAGGCATCGGCCAGATCCGCATCCTTCTTCGCAAAGCAGAAGCGCAGCAGGTCTTCGCCGCCACCAGGCCGGAAGAACGCCGACCCCGCGACTGAACCCACACCCGTCTCTCGCAGCAGCGTCCGTGCCTTCTCAGCAGCATTCGCGCCCTGCAACGACGAGGCGTCCGCAAGGATGTAGTACGCACCATCCGGCACATGCGGATTCATGCCCGCATCCCGCAGCGCATCGACAAGCATCGTGCGCTTGGCCTCGTGATCCTGCGCCAACCCCGTGTAGTACGAGGGCGGCAACTGCTCCACACCGTCAGCCACGCCATGCTGCAGCGGAGCGGGCGCACACACATAGGTCAGGTCGTGAAAGTAGCCGATGGACCCAACCCACTTCGCATCCGCGATCAGGTAGCCGATCCTCCATCCGGTCACCGAGAAGGTCTTCGAGAAGCCCGACATCAGAATCGTCCGCTCACGCATCCCCGGCAGCTCCATGGGGCTGACATGCTTCGCGCCACCATAGACGAAGTGCTCGTAGATCTCATCGGTAAACACAAACAGATCAAACTCCACAGCCACCGCAGCGAGCCCTTCAAGCTCCTTACGCGTAAAGATCTTGCCCGAGGGGTTCGACGGCGTGTTCACCACCACAGCCCGTGTCTTCGGCGTAATCGCCGCCCGAACCGCCTCCAAATCCAGCTCCCAGGCAGGAGCAACCAGCGCAACCGGAACGGGAACGACACGCATCCCCTTCAACATATTCAGGTGATAGCCATAGAAGGGCTCAAAGACAAGAACCTCATCCCCAGGATTCAGCAACGCAAGCGACGCAGCCTGAAAGGCCCCCGTGGCTCCGCTGGTGATGAGCACTTCCCTCTCCGGATCAACCTCGATGCCATGCGTCCGAGCCACCTGCGCGGCAATTGCCGTGCGCAGACGCGCAATGCCGTCAAGCCGCGTGTAGATGTTCAGGCCATCGCGAATAGCCTTCTGCGCGCCCTCGGCCACAACCGCCGGAACCTCCGTATCGCACACACCCTGCGCAAGGTTTACCCCACCCATCGCATCGCACGCAACGCTCATCGCGCGAATCTCCGACTGCAACACACGCGGCGCCAGTTCACTCAACCGCAACGCCGAAACCGTATCGACCATCCCTGCACCTCTGACGCTTTACTTCAACCCAGTCGACTGAGCCTGCTCATGCGCGTGATAGCTGGACCGCACCAGCGGCCCCGACTCCACATGCCGGAAGCCCATCGCCATCGCCTCATGCTTCAGAAAGGCGAACTCATCCGGGGTGTAGTACCGCGCCATCGGCAGGTGATCGCGCGAGGGCCGCAGATACTGCCCCACCGTCAGAATGTCCACCTTGCGATCCGCCAGGTCGCGGAAGACCTTCAGCAGCTCGTGCATCTCCTCGCCCATGCCGACGATGATGCCGGTCTTGGTCACGATGCTGTTGCCCTTCTCGGCCGCAATCGCCTTGGCGTTCGCAAGAAAGCCTAACGACCGCTCATAGCGTCCGCCGCTCTTGGCCACCCGGTAGAGCCGCGGCACGGTCTCGATATTGTGGTTCAGAATCTCAGGCCGTGCCTCAACAACAAGCCGCAAGGCTGCATCGACGCCCTGAAAATCAGGCGTCAGCACCTCCACCTGGCATCCCGGAGCCTGCAACCGAATCTCTTCAATCACATTCACAAACGCACGCGCCGCGCCCAGGTTGTCGTCATCCCGGTTCACGCTCGTAATCACCGCATGCATAATCCCCAACTGCGCGACGGCATACGCCACCCGCTTCGGCTCGTCATGGTCGATCGGCTCCGGCTTGCCCTTGGGCACCGCGCAGAAGCCGCAGCGCCGCGTGCACAGGTTGCCGAGCATCATGAAGGTCGCGGTCTTGTGGTTCCAGCACTCGCCGATGTTCGGGCACTGCGCGCTCTCGCACACCGTATGCAGGTTCAGCTCACGAGCCAGCTTCTTCAGATTGTGGAAGGTCTCGCCCATAGGCGCGCGCGCCTTCAGCCACTCGGGCTTCTTCACGGGCTTCCGCGGAGAGAGGTCTATCTGCACGAGCTCGGCTGTCGACGGCGTCATCTGCCTACTATTCTATCCCGCCCAGCCGCCTACATCCGCATCCGTTCGCGAACCTCGGTACGGCTGAGATAGAGGAAGAAGCAGAGATTCAACAACCCCATCACCCACAGGCCGCCGTTTCCCGTAGCCCGAGCCGTATAGCCGTACATCGCCGACAGCAGCAGCGTCCCCGCCAGCACCATCGCCCAGCCCCAGCGCCGCATCCGCAACAGCCCAAAAACCCCCACTACAATCATCGTGCACACCGGCAGCACCACATACCGCGCATGGCCCGTGTACACCCCGTTCATCGAGCCCATCACGCCCATCAGCGCCACCACCAGCATCCACATACAGATCCCCGCAACGCCCGGCAGCAGACCGCCCCGCACCACCGGCTTCATCTCATCGGCCATTTCCATCCTCCAGCTACAGCGTATGCAGATACGCGAGCAGATCGTCCATATCCTGCGGGTCCATCATGTTGCCCATGGCCGGCATCAGATTGCGGCCATGCATCACGGTCGCGGTAACGCGCTCATCGTTAGCCGGAGCCCCGCTGGGCAACTCCTTCTTCTTGAAGACCCCCACCATCGCGGGACCGTGCAGCGCTCCGCTGGTGCGGTCGTAGTGGCAGGCCGCGCAGCGCGTGGCGAAGACAGCGTGTCCATGCGCCTGCTGCGGGTTCAACTGTGCCAGAGGAGTCGGCGGCGGCGTGCCGTTGCACCCAGCCAGTCCACCCACCAGGCCCAAACTCATCCCAAATCTCGTCAACCGTCCCATCCCCCCATTCTCGCAGGCGCAGGAGAGTACCGCCAATCTTCTGTTTTTGGGAGGTCGATCTACCATTCCTCCTATTTTCCGTGAATGCAACTTTACCGGTTACGTAAATGTGGGCCAAACTCGAGACTTTCGGTTTGGCATGCCGATTGCTCTCTATACATTCTGTAAGCGTAAGCCGAGCAGGCGGTCATCACCGTTTCAGGCGAATCGCAACGATGCAGGCCCGGATAAACCTCACCCATAGATGGTGCCGTTGCCAGCCTGGATCGCCTCTCCCACGGGAGAGGCATACTGAGGAGGCCGTGACAGGCCATTCGCTTCATCCAGGTATGTGAGCCGCCAAAGCTGGCGGCTCCCCCCCCTCGCACTTCCCCCACCCACATTCCACTTGCAACACCCGCTGTTTGGGGGTAGTATGTTACTTGCCTTGTGAAACCGGCTGTGGGTGCCGATCATGATGCGCTGTCCAGCCCTATCAAGCCTGGACAGAACCTGCTCATCCTAGACCCGATTGAATGCAGAAGACCTTTTTAGAAGCACTTTCTTCTGCCCGGTGATTCGGTAGCACGGCTCTTGAGAGCGCCTCGTGTTCCAACGTGTTAAACGGGTGATGGTCAGTCCATGGAACTTGTATAGCTCCTCTGGAATGAAAAAGAGATCGAAGAAGAGATCAACGACTGATCCAGACTGGAGCGGCATCGTGGCACAAGCCATCTGCCTTAGCTCTGTCCAGAACAAGAAGCGAAACGAAGCAAAATCGTCCTTCTGAGTAAAACTTGAGACCGTTTCTTTCGAAGATGCACCGCCGGTTTGGCTACCCCGCTCCCGCTTCCCGCGAGATCGTGGTTACGACCTTCCACACCCCCAACATCTCGTTGTCGTCTATGTTCCGGCCGTCTTCGGCGTCCGGTGCCTTTGCAACCGTTCTCTCCCAACTAAAGCTCCAGGAAGTGGAAGCATGACTTCAGATCAGAATAGCCCCGACGTGCAACCAAGCGTTCAGGGTGGTCCTCCGCCTGTTTCGCAACAGGATTCGCTCTTCAACGGTTCGTCCAACTCGCACGGTATGGGACAGTCTAAGTCCAGCCGCCGGCGCAGGCGCAAGCGGAAGTCCAAGTCCGAGGGCGGCAGCGACCACGGAGAGCAGGCAGGCGGCGAGCAGAACGTAGGCTCCATCGACGCCTCGGCTCCGGCTACCGAATCGGCTCCGCGCCAGCAGCAGCCCTTCCAGGCCAACAGCGGCAGCCAGCAGCAGAACAACACCGGCACAGCCACCGGCAAGCGCTGGAAGAAGAAGTTCCGCGACCGGCAGCGCTCGGGCCCGGGCGGCGGAGGCAGCTTTGAGAACAACGGCGGCCAGAATGGCGGCGGCTCCTCGCAGAGCGGCTCCAACGGCGGCTTCCGCTCCGGCGAAACGCACCAGTTCGGCAACAACGCCTCCAGCAAGCGCAAGAGCGGCAGCTACGGTGGCGGTGGCAAGCAGCAGCGTGGACCGCGCAGCTTTGTGGGCCCCATGGACCACAGCTACCGCGCCGTGAACGGCAACTTCGCCGACACTCCGCCTTCGACCATCGAGACACACTCCAACGGCAACTACCAGGGTCGCAGCGCGCGCCAGTCCTATGTCTCGGACTCGCAGCCCATCGACTACTCGCAGGGCCGCGCCATCCCCATCGCCGAGGACGCCCCGACGAAGATCATCTTCTTCATCGAAGACCTCTTCTTCCTCGCGAAGATCTCCGAGACCGCCCGCAAGCTCGGCGTCAAGGTGGCCTTCATGAAGAACGACAAGGACGCCATCGCCGCACTGACAGCATCCGAAGAGGCTGACCGTCCCGGTCTGATCGTCTTCGATCTGAACAACGCGAACGCGAAGCCGTTGACTCTGATTCCGAAGCTGAAGGCCAAGCTGAAGAAGTCGACCTCGATCATCGGTTTCCTCTCGCACCTCCAGGGCGACCTGAAGGCCAAGGCCGTTGAAGCCGGTTGCGACACAGTCATGCCGCGCTCGGCCTTCTCGCAGAACCTGCCCAACCTCCTCCGCCGCTACGGCATCGTCGAAGAGGAAGAGCCGAACTTCAACATGTAGGCGTTCGCACGCCCTTTTACTGCTTCGCGTGGCTCTTCCGTTGGTCGAGAATGAAATTCATTGCCGACCATCGGGAGGCCCACGCGAAGCAGTTACGCGTCACGAAGTGACCGCCGCCCGCGCAGGGCGCCCGTCCGGCAGGACAAGCCTCTACCCCGGAGGCCACGTCATGTGCCGCCCACCCAACACATGCACATGCAGATGCCCCACTGTCTGCCCGCCATCGTCGCCCGTATTCAGCACCAGCCGAAAACCATTCACCAGCCCCTGAGCCTTCGCCACCGAAGCAGCAGCCGCCATCAACCCGCCCAGCATCGCCTCATCCGTCGCCTCGGCGACTGAGGCGACATGCACCTTGGGCACCACCAGCACATGCACCGGAGCCTGCGGATGAATATCAGCGAAGGCTATCGCGACCTCATCCTCGTAGAGCCTCTTCACCGGGATCGCACCCGACACCATCCTGCAGAACAAACAATCCATTGCTGCGCTCCTACTTCTTAAAGAACTTGGGCACCTGCCCCGCCACCCACGGGTTGTAGTCGCGAGTAAACTGCGCCCGGCTCTGGATCGACGGATGGCTGTACATCCAGAACACCACAAAGTCGTTCGGATGCGGCTCCGCCAGCGATGTCTCACCCAGAGTCTGGAACGCCTGCTGCCCAGTCGCCTGCGGGTCCGCGACAAGGCCGTGAACTGCCTCCAGCCCATAGACATCGGCCTCATGCTCGATCTCCCGGCTGAAGGCATTCTCCACCGGCTCAGCCAGGAAGCTGCCGACGGAGAGCACCAGCAGCATCACGACGACAGCGCCCCAGTCCTGCTGCGACCCCACTCTCCACACGCCGCCATAGCGCTTGATGAGCCACTGCACCGCCAGGAACCCAAGATAGAAGCCCACCAGCAGCATCACCGCCGCAAATGCCAGCCCCTTGGGGATGTGATTCAGCCGGTAGTGCCCCATCTCGTGCCCGAAGATAAAGGAGATCTCGTCCGGCGTCGCTCCGGCAACGGTCGTATCCCACACCACCACACGCTTCGACGCGCCAAAGCCGGTCACATAGGCGTTCATCCCAGTCACCTTCGCGCTGGCCTTCATCAGGAACATCCGCGCCGGCGGAATGCTGATACCGCCCCGCGTCACCACCTTCTCCAACTGCTCCACCAGCGCGGGATTCGAGCTCTGCAAAGGCTCAAACTTGTTGAACAGCGGGTCGATCACATACGGCGTAATGAAGACCCCAATCACCACAAACGCCATCGCAAAGCCCCAGAACGCCAGCCACCAACGCCGTGGAAACTTCCTGATCGTCCACACCAGCACCATCAACAGCATCATGCCGATCCCGTAACTCAGCACAAAGCTCTTCGCCTCGTCCCCCAGCCAGCTCCCCCACCCCTGCACCGACTGCCCATAGACCACTGCGATATGGTGCCCGATCATCGAGACCGGAAGCGTCATCAGCCCAGTCAGCACCGACAGCTCAAACAGAAAGATCGCGCCCTGCCCCCACCGGCTCTTGGTCAGGTTCACCGCCACGTTCCGCATCCTGTACGCCCAACCCAGCGTCAGCAGAATCAGCAACTGCAAAATACCCCAAACAGCCCCCGCAAAATGCAACGCAATCCGCGCATGGGAGTAGTGCTCGGCCTTATGCTGCGTCTCCGGCGACAACGTATAGGCATCACCCGCTCGCACCTGAGCCGTCTGCGTCTGGGCGAGCGCGTCCACTGCCTGCGCCTGAACACCCACCGCGAAACCAAACACCATCCCCAACATCAACAGCAACGAACGCAAACGAATCACAGTGGCTCCTAAAACCCAATGTCGTCAGTGTATTCCCTTCCCGTTCCCGGCCGCGCCCCCAGCTATACTTCCTCCCATGCGTCTTTCCGGACTCCTCCTGGCCTTCGCGGCCCTCCTCCCGCTCGCCCCCGCGCAGAGCCCCGACATGGCTCCCCAGGGCTACACCTTCGCCCTGCCCGTCCACCCAGGCCGCCTCCGCTTCGCCGCGCCCACCTACGAGATCGCCGAATACTCCGCCATACCCAACGGCTTCGAGTACGGCATCCGCGGCCAGTCCAAGGATGGCACGCACCTCCTCGCCTTCCTCTTCCTGCCCGCGGACACCACCCCCTTCACCTCCGAGAGCTGCCGCGAAAAGTACCTCCAGCACGAAGAGAAGATCACCGTCACCTCGCGGTCCGTTCTGCCCAACCATCTCGCGCTTGCCCAATACACCTTCCCCTCCCAGACCGGCACAATCTCGGTCGTGCGCGCCTTCGCCGCCACCGGCGACCTCTGCGCCGACATCGAGTTCTCCAGCCAGAGCCCCATTACCCCCGAGACCCCCAGCATCCACGCCGCGTTCGCCTCCGTCCAATTCGAACCCAACTTCCAGCCCACCTTCCGCGAGGTCTTCGCCTACGCCACCGTCCTCTTCGAGCACCACGCCGCCAAAGCCGCCGCGCCCCTCTACGAGCGCGCCCTGACGCTCCTGCCAGCAAACCCGCCGACGGAGAAATGGCGCCGCGTCGCCACCGACCAGGCCGCCATGTCCTACGGCATGTCCGGCAACATCGAGAAAGCTCGCAGCATCCTCAACCGTGCCATCGCCGCCGATCCCACCTATCCCCTGAACTACTACAACCTCGCCTGCGCCGACGCCGAACAGGGCGACGCCATCCACGCCCGCATCCACCTCCAGCAGGCCTTCGACCGCAAAGCCAACACCCTCCCCGGCGAGAGCCTGCCCTACCCCGCCGAGGACGACTCCATCCAGAAGCTGAAGGGCAACAAGGAATTCTGGGCCTTCGTCGAATCGTTGCAAAAGAAATAGGCCCTCTCCTCGCGACGGGCGTCTCACCCGCAGGGCGCAAATCCGATACACTCCCCAACAGCGCCTCCCTCAAGACGCCTCACTCAGGAAATGACATGCCCAAGCAACACCCCGCAACTCTCCTTCTCCTCACCGCCGCCCTCGCCCTGCCCTCCCACGCGGCCGATCCAGCCGGTCCGAAGTCCATACCGGACTCGAAGCTCATGACCGTGCTCGAATCCGAGCTAACCCGCGCCATGAACACCCTCGGCAGCGACCCCGAGGCCGAGGCCAAGACCAAGACCAAGTCACCCAAGCCCTACTTCCTCTCCTACGCGGTCGCGGACGCCTCGAGCGTCGCCATCTCCGCCCAGTTCGGAGCCGTCACCGCGTCCAACCAGTCCCACACCCGCACCGCCGACGTGCAGGTCCGCCTCGGCGAGCCCGCGCTCGACAACACGCACGGCGACCACCGCAACTCCGCCCTCTCCACCATCCCACTCCCCCTCTCGGACGACCCCGCCGCCCTCTCCCGCTCCCTCTGGTACGCCACCAATCGCGGCTACGGCCGGGCCCTCGACAGCTTCCTGAAGGTCAAGACCGAGCAGCAGGTCCGCGCCAAGGAAGAGGATGTCTCCGCCGACTTCTCCACCGAGCAGCCCAAGACCGACCTCCTGCCACCCTCCCCCGCCCTCTCCATCGACAAGGCGAAGTGGGAGACGCGCCTCCGCGAGCTCTCTGGCCTCTTCAAGCAGTACCCCGACGTCTTCTTCAACAACGTCAACCTCCAGGCCTCCACCGAGACCGACTACTTCGTCTCCTCCGAAGGCGCCAAGGTCTCAACTCCATCTCACGTCGCACGCCTCGTCATCGTCGCCCGCACCCGCGCCGCCGACGGCATGGACCTCTTCCGCGTCGAGACCTTCGAGTCCGACGAAGCCGCTCACCTGCCCGATCAGAAGGTCCTCCTCGAGAAGACCCGCGCCATGGCCGAGAACCTCGTCGCCCTCCGCAACGCGCCCATCACCGAGCCCTACAACGGCCCCGCAATCCTCTCCGGCCGCGCCGCCGCCGTCTTTTTCCATGAAGTGCTAGGCCATAGGCTTGAGGGCCAGCGCCAACGCGGCGACGACGAAGGCCAGACCTTCACCCGTCTCCTCAACAAGCCCATCCTGCCCACCTTCCTCTCGGTCGCCGACGACCCCACCGTCGCCACCTTCGACGGCCACCCGCTCTCCGGCCACTACAGCTACGACGACGAAGGCCAACCGGCCCGCCGCGTCGACCTTATCCAGGACGGCGTCCTCAAGACCTTCCTCATGTCCCGTCTCCCCATCGCCAGCTTCTCCACCTCCAACGGCCACGGTCGCGCCGAGACGGGCCGCATGCCCACCGGACGTCAGGGCAACCTCATCGTCACGAGCACCAAGACCGAGACCGACAAGGAACTCCGCGCCCAGCTCATCGCCGAGGCCAAAAAGCAGAACAAAGCCTACGGCCTCTACTTCGAAGACATCAGCTCAGGCTTCGCCGTCACCACCCGCCGCTCGCCGCAGGCCTTCCAGGTCATCCCGCTCGTCGTCTACCGCGTCTACGTCGACGGCCGCCCCGACGAACTCGTCCGCGGCGTCTCGATCGTAGGCACCCCACAAGCCGCGCTCAACCGCATCCTCGCGACGAACGACAAGCCCGACATCTTCAACGGCATCTGCGGCGCCGAATCCGGCTCCATCCCCGTCAGCGCGGTAGCACCGGCAATGCTGGTCTCGGAGATAGAAACCCAGCGTCAGTCGCAAGGCATAGCCCGCCCGCCGATCCTCCCACCACCCCCACCAAACAAGCCATAGATCTCCGTTCTCGACCAACGGGAGAGCCACCCGAAGGTGTAAAAAGGCGTGTGAACGCCCGCCGCCCGCGCAGGGCGCCCGTCCGGCAGGACATGCCTTAAAAGAAGAAAGAGCTCGGAGATAATCTCCGAGCCCTTTCCCTTTCTACCCGCGTTAGAACTTCACGGTAAACGACCCCGTGATCGCCCGGGGAGCCCCCGGCTGCAGCGTATTGTTGTTCACCGAGGTAGGATCGCTGGCCACGAAGCCGTTCGTGCCAATCGTCCCCCAGTACTTCGTGCTCGCAAGGTTCGAAACGTTCAACTGTAGCTTCAACTGGTCGAACGGCCCGATCTCATCGACGTGATAGCTCGTGCCAAACTCACCCAGCATCCGCCCGCCAACGCTGTTGTCATTCGTGTACGTGAAGTAGCGCTTGCCCATGTAGTCCGAGCCTATATGGGCATCGAACCCACGCCGCGAGTAAGTCAGCGCATTCTTATACAAAAACTCCGGAGCATCGACCGCGATCTTCCCACCCGTCTGCACGACCGACGTCGCACTCGCGTTGTAGTTCGAGTCATAGGTCGACTTGCTGAACGTCAACGCGTTGTAAAGCGTCCAGTTCGAGCCGATCCGGTTCGTGATCGCGCCATCCACACCGTTGGTCGTCACACCGCCGACGTTCGACAAAATCGAAGCGTTCCCAGCGATGCCAGGCCCCTGCTGAATCGCCAGCAGACGGTTGGAGAAGTTCACATGGAAGAAGCTCGCCTGCGCCTGGAGATGGTTATCCGTATGGCGATAGCCTGCCTCCTCGCTCCACGAGCTCTCCGACTTCAGATTGCTCGTCAACGCGTTGAAGCCCGCCTGCGTCGTACCCCAGGGCGACGTGCCAAAGCCCTTGCCGCCGGCCTGGAACGCACGCACATTCTCCGCCACATCGGCAAAGACCTCATTGCCCGCGCCCAGCTTCCAGTTCACGCCCACCTGCGGCAGAAACGGCTTGCCGGAGGTCAGCTTGCCCTGCGCATAGTTCGCGGCGGTATCGGTCGGTGCAAGGTTTACGCCCACGTTGTAGCCCACCAGCGTACCGGTCGTGTAGGTCTCGCTCGTCTTGAAGCCTGCAGCCAACGTAATCGCCGACGTGATCTTGAACTGATCCTGAAGATGGATCTGGAAGAGATTCGTCGGGAAGTTATAAGCCCACTGCGTCCAGAACGGAAACACCGGCGTGTCGTAGATCGAGCGGCCCGGCCCATCGAGCGTCGTGCCGTAGTAGCGCCGCGCCAGATCGAAGCTCTCCTTCTCGAACCACACACCGCCCTCAAGCGTGTTGCGACCCGTCTCGTAGTTCAGCGTGCTGATGACACCTCCTCGCGCAATCCGGTACTCCGACGTACGCTCCGAGATCGGTGAGACCACATTGCCCACCACGTCATACGTCGCAACATAAGGCGTGTACCAAAGCCCAGCTCCATTGTTGTGATGACCATAGATCGTCGTCTTCGAGGTCAGGTGGTCCGTCAGAGCCGTCTTGTAGTTCACATACCCAAGAAAGTCCTTCCGCAATCCGCCCGCGGCATAGTAGCCCACGTCTTCAGGATCGTTCGAGAGATCGCCAAACCCGCCCGGCTGTAGCAAAGGAATGTTACCCGGAAACACCGTCGGGATACCCGCGAAGACCTTTCCACCACCACCCTGCGCGTTATAGGCGTTCGCCGCCTGCAACGCGGTCTTCCAGTCGCCGAAGTTATCCGTCTTGTAGCCCAGCGTCTTCACCCACACCTTGTTCTCGTCCTGGTAGTCCACTTCCTGCCGGTTCGAGTAGTCCGCATACACCGTCAGCACGCCCTTGCTGCCAACGAACTGCTGCAGCTTCGTATTGAACTGGAAGTAGCTCTGCCGCAGCGGCCCATCGCCACGCCACTTGTTCGACGTCTGATACACACCGTCCACAAACAGCTTCGTGTGCGTCTTCAACAACCCGCTGTCATACCGCGCAAACGTACGCGAACCATTGAAGCTGCCAAACGACTGCGTCGCCTGAAAACCACGCTTATCCGAGGGGTCCGCCGAGTAGAACTGCACCGCACCGCCCAGGTTGCTCGTCGACGCCGTCTCCAGCGCGCCCGTGCCCTGCGACAGCGACGCATGCCCCAGGTTCTCATCGATCAGTGCACGGCTGATGTGCAGCCCGTTCAGGTTGCCATACGACATATCGCCCAGCGGCACATCGTCCAACGTAAAGCCGAGCTGATTCTGGTTGAACCCACGGATCGAGATGCGAACCGCCCACTCATACGCGCCATACGGATCGGCCGAGGTCATACTCACACTCGGCAGGCGGTTCAGCACCGCAATCGGCGAGGTACCCGGCGTCTGCTCCAGCAGAGTCTGCTGGCTGATCGACTGCACATCACGCGTCTCGCCCTCCGCGATCACCGTCACCTGTTCGGTCGACGTGATCTTCGCGGGCGTAACAGGTGTCCCTGGTGCCTGTGCCGTCTGAGCTGTTTGCGGGGATTGATCCTGCGCTGCGGCCTTCGTTGCCTGTATGCCGAGCAGACTAGCCGCCAATATGGCCGCTAAGACAAGTGTCTTCATAGAATGATCCCTCCAAGTGTTTCTCTGTCCTCTTCGCGGAATCTGCACCAGCGCCATCCCGGACGTGTGTCCAAGGGGGGGAATGCGCCGATGTTCGAGTGCCGGACCGGCCTGGAAGGAGTTGACCCAGGGTCGCGCCGTGCCTCGATTCCTCGCGGGATTGTTGCCGAGATTAGAGGAGAAGGATCATTCCGAATGTTGCAGGGCAATGAAAAGAGTGTGAATCAAACCTGTTTTTATCTTTTGCTTTTGCTTCTGAGATAGGTCTGGGCTTTAGGGAGTGTCTGACGAATCATCCTTGCCTGCGTTTTTGCTTCTAGGTAGCCCAAGGCTTTAGCCTTGGGTCTCACAAGATGGCAAAAACGTGGGCTTTAGCCCCTGGGGTATGCTCTCGCTTCACGCCCGCAGCCGGTCAAAGGGATTCGTCAGACACGGCCTAGCCCAGACATTCCGAATCACCTATAAATCGGGCTCTAGGTAGTGTTTGACGAATCACGATAATCGAAATACAGCGTCTTTTCGGAGGGAGCAGGGGCCTTTAGGCCCCTGAATTTGGGGTTGGAACAATGGGGCTTTAGCCACGGGTCGTTGTTTTTGCATCTGCACCTCGACTGACGAAACCTCCAAACCGATTCGTCAGACACTACCTAACGGCCCGGCCCTATCCCAGCCTAGGGCAAAGCCCTAATGTGAGGTAGGCGGCAGATCCGAGAGCTGAAAACCCGAACCAACTCCTGCAACGGACTTCAGACTCACGACACTGGCCCTGCACAAAATCTCTGGACGGAAGGACAAAGCCTTCTATCCCGCACCACATCAAGAACCATCCGCTGCCCACATCTTCCATACTTTGGCCCACCTTCTACCCCACAAAAACGCACCAAAAATACTCTTGGTGAAACATTGGGATTTTCGCGCCCACGGCGTCTAAACCCTTTAGAAGTCCATCATTAGAGACGACCAAAAATTCATACCAATTTAGACCACTCTTAATCTCAATGGTCGGACCAAAACCATCCCGCGCTCCACGTCGTCTATCATTCACGTCAAGCCTCCATGCTCATCAAAACCCTGCCCCTCCTCGCCCTGGCCCTCACCCTTCCCGCTCTCGCGGCCTCGACCCCCAAGGCTGAGACGAACGACCCCCTCCTCCAGGCCATGAAGGCCGAGCTCGACCGCGAACAGGCAGGTCTCCTCCTGCCCGGCATGCAGCGGCCCTACTTCATCGAGTACCGCCTCGACGATCTCCGCACCTACGAGGCCATCGCCAACTACGGCGCGCTCACCCGCGAGGAAGAGCAGCACCAGCGCATCGTCCGCGTCACGGTGCGGATCGGCTCCTACGACTCCGACTCCAGCTCCAGCCGTGGCGACGGATCGTTACAACTCGCGCCGGAAGATAATGACCCGGCGGCGCTCCGCTACGCCCTCTGGACCGCCACCGACGAGGCCTACAAGAACGCCCTCCGCGCCTACTCCACCAAGCAGGCCACCCTCAAGCGCTTCGAGCAGGCCCGCACCGAGCAGGACTTCGCCCCCGCCAAGCCTGTCACCGCCATCGAACCCCTCGTCCCCCTCGAGATCGATCGCAACGAGTGGAAGCGCCGCATCGTCGAGGCCAGCGGACTATTTCTCTCAGACCCAACGGCCCGCGCTTCATCAAGCCACATCGACTACTCCACCGCGAACGTCCGCGCCATCGCCGTCAACCGCTTTCTCGTCAACACCGAGGGCACAGTCCTCCGCCACGGCTACGCGGGCTACACCAACGCCATCAGCGTCGGCACCCAGGCCCCGGACGGCATGCGCCTCTCCCGCGACAACGGCTCCACGGCAGCCACGGCGAGCGAACTGGAGTCCGCCTCCTCCTTCCGCAAGCGCACCCTCGACGACCTGAAAAGTTTGGACGACCTTAGAAACGCCCCCGTCGTCTCGTCCGAGGACTACCATGGCCCCGTCCTCTTCTCCGGCGACGCCTCCACCGACGTCATGAACCGTCTCTTCGTGCCCAACATCGAGGCCGACCGGCCCGAGCTCGGAACGACAGCCCGCACCCAGGGCGCCTACACCTCCAGCTACAAGTCCCGCGTCCTGCCTGAGATCCTCTCCGTCACCGACGACCCCACCGAGAAGACCTTCCAGGGCCAAACCCTCCTCGGCGCCTACACCACCGACGACGAGGGCGTACCCGCCGAATCCGTCGATCTCGTCATCCACGGCAAACTCGTCAACTACCTCATCGGTCGCACCCCCGTCCGCGACTTCGCCAGCTCCAACGGCCACGGCCGCTCCGCCCCCGGCCAAGCCGCCCACGCCCGCTCCGCCGTCATCACCTTCAAGCCCACCCAACCTGTCCCCGCCGCAGAGCTGCACGCCCGCCTCCTCGCGATGGCCAGGGAGCAGGGCCGCGACGTCTACGAGGTCGAAACCCTTGGCGGCGAACTCGCTCCACGCCTCCTCTACCTCGTCCACGCTAAGGACGGCTCGAAGGAGCTCGTCCGCGGAGCCGTCTTCGACGAACTCGACAACCGCACCCTCCGGTCCGACCTCTTGGCCGGCGGCGACGACCCCTATGTAGCCCAAACCCTGGGAGCCGTCCCCCAAACCACCATCACCCCCTCCCTCCTCTTCGGCGACACCGGCGTCCAGCGCGCCACCGA
>Ga0179596_10000325_pt1 | contig 15813 bp, 15 predicted proteins | sample CZODoug1_1_08_16_FD_155494 | JGI IMG/M metagenome (GOLD analysis project Ga0179596, IMG submission 155494) | Vadose zone soil fungal communities from Angelo Coast Range Reserve, California, USA - CZODoug1_1_08_16fungal (Illumina Assembly) | ecosystem: Environmental > Terrestrial > Soil > Vadose...
GTGACGGATGTGTCGAGCGATGGAGAGAGCTGCCCAGAGGAGGGCGGCGAAGGCCAGAATCGAGATGGCGTAGAGAATTCCCATCGGCAGTCAAAAGGATATCAAGTGCTGAGGGTTCTTGCACTGGAATCATTCCGGGGTATAGAAGCTTGGTTCCTGGGGTGGAAGATCGATTGACGATGGGAGGTGGGCGCAGTGTACTAGTAACGTGAGCAATCAGGACAACTCGGTGTTGCGTGGGCGCTCGTTTCAAGCTTTGAGCGGCTTTGCCCTGAAGGTTTGGGCGGAGCGGACGAAGCTGGCGACGGGAGCGGCGGGCTTGCTGGCTGTCATGATGGGGTATCACGTTGTGTTTGGGCATAATGGGTTGATTGTGTACAGCCAGAAGCGGGAAGAGACGCGCCGGCTGGGAACTCAACTCGAGGACCTGCGGCGTGAGAACGGGCAGTTGAAGGACCACACGCAGAGGTTGGAGAGCGATCCGAATGCGATTGAGCACCAGGCACGCGAGGAGCTGCATTACACGCGTCCGGGCGAAGTGATCTATACGCTGCCTGCGGCTGCGGTGAAGAAGTAGGCTTTAGGGCATCCTAGAGATGTTGTGGCGGATCTCCATACATGTACTGTTGTAGCCTCGATCTTGAGGTGCTTTGTGCATATTGCGATGGAGAAGGCTGCGCCGCGTGAGATCTACAACCTGCTGATCGGGTTGGTGGCTCCGCGACCGATTGCGCTGGTGACGAGCATGGATGAAGAAGGCCGGTTGAATGCCGCGCCTTATAGCTCTTACAACTACCTGTGCACCGATCCGCCGATCATTGGAATGGGTGTGATGAACCGGCCGGGGACGTGGTCGGGTAAGGATACGGCGCAGAATATTCGGCGGACGGGCGAGTTTGTCGTCAATGTTGTCACGGAAGATCTGCTGGAGGCGATGAACGTCTGTGCGACGGACTTTCCGCAGGGTGTAAACGAGGTGGAGATGGCGGGATTGACGACGACGCCTTCTACGCTTGTGAAGGTGCCTCGTATTGCGGAGGCTCATGCGGCGCTGGAGTGCGTGGAGTTTCAAACGATTGAGGTGGGGAAGTCGCGGATCGTGATGGGGCGGGTGGTCGCAATGTATGTTGAGGACCGTTTCATGGACGGGCAGGGGCATGTGCTCACGAAGGAGCTGCATGCCATAGGCCGGATGAATGGGCTGGGTGCGTATGTGAAGACGCGGGATGCGTTTGTGGAGGTGCCGCGGATTCCTTACTCGGAGTGGGAGAAGGGCAAGCGGTAGGTACCCCCTCCCCCCATCTAAAAGTCCTAAAGTATTCAATCGGTGAGAGTTAGGTCTGGACTTTGATTCTAAAGTATTGAAAAGAAAGAATTTTACTTTTCAAAGTATTGATTCTAAATGGCTTGTTCTCATCATGGGTGGGGGACGAAAAGAGTGTTGTCTGCGTTGACTGAAGGCGGTCTCGCTCCGCGCGATATCCCAACCTATTCGCGCTCTCGAGTTGGCCCTAGGAGAGGTACTGCTTGAGCCAGGGGTCGGGGGAGTGGACTAGTTCCTGGGTGCTGCCTTCGAAGACGATTTTGCCCTCGTTGAGGACTAAGAAGCGGGTGCTGGGGTCGATGCCTCCGTTGGGGATCGGCTCCATCTTGTTTTCATCGAAGTCCCACTGGTGCGTGGCCAGGGTGAAGGCGTCCTGTAGGCGGTGGGTGATGAGCAGGGACGTGGTGTGGGAGACGTCGCGCTGCTTCACGACCAACTCGACGATGGTGGTGGAGGTGATGGGGTCGAGGCCGCCGGTGGGGGAGTCGTAGAGGATGAGGTCGGGCCTGGTGACGATGGCGCGAGCAATGGAGACGCGGCGGCGCATGCCTCCGGAGAGCTCGGAGGGGAACTTTGAGATGGCGTGGGGCAGGGTGACGAAGTTGAGGACCTCTTCGACGCGCTGGTGGGATTCCCTGGGGTCGACACGGTCTTCGTTGAGGCGGTAGGCGACGTTGTCCTCGACATTGAGGGAGTCGAAGAGGGCGGACTCCTGGAAGACCATGCCGATGCGTGCGCGGAGCTTGTAACGGTCACGCTCGCGCATGGCGGTGATGTCCTGGCCGAAGACCTCGATAGAGCCTGAGTCAGGCTGGAGGAGGCCGTCGACGAGTTTGAGGAGGACGGACTTGCCGGTGCCGGCGGGGCCGAGGATGATGAGTTGCTGGGCTCGCTCGACGGTGAAGGAGATATTGTCGAGGACGGGCTTGTCGGAGTCGAAGGTGATGGATACGTCTTTGAAGACGACGACGGGGCCGCGGCTTTCTTCGATGAGGGGCTCGGGTTGGGGGAGGGTGGTGGCCATATAGAGAAGAACAAACAAAAGAAGAAGCAGATTCCCTTCGGGAATGACAACCAAAAGGGCAACCGCAGATCCCCGGCGCCTGCGGCAGAACCTCCGGGGATGACAAACAAAATGCGACGAACAAAGTACAACAACCAAAGCGCAAAGGCTATCTGCCGAAGATGCCGATCATGGTGCGGCTGATGAGGAAGTCGATGATGATGATGAAGACCGAGGAGACGACGACTGCCTGGGTGGTGGCGCGGCCTACGCCCTGGGTGCCGCCCTTGGTGTTCATGCCGAAGTAGCAGCCGACCGACGAGATGATGAAGCCGAAGAAGAGGGGTTTGGTGAGGCCCTGGACGATGTCCGCGTAGAGGAGCGCGCGGTAGGAGTTGTGAAAGTAGGAACTGGCGTTGAGGCTGAGGAGGGTGACCGAGACGAGGGCTCCGCCGGCGATGCCGACCGCGTCCGAGAGGATGGTGAGAAAGAAGAGCATGAAGACGGTGGCGGTGATGCGGGGCGTGACGAGTTTGCGGATGGGGTCGGTGCCGAGGGCGCGCATGGCATCGATCTGCTCGGTGACCTTCATGGAGCCGATCTCGGAGGCCATGCCGGAGGCGTTGCGGCCCGATACCATGAGGCCGGTGAGTACGGGGCCGAGTTCCTTGACCATCGACAGGGCGACCAGGGAGCCGGTCATGGAGATGGCGCCGAAGGCCTTGAGCGAGGTGGCGGACTGGAGGGCGAGGACGCAGCCGGTGAAGAAGCCGGTGAGCACCACGATCGGTAAAGACCCGAAGCCGATGGAGTCCATCTGGGTAAAGATGTCGGCCCAGTAACGGGGTTTCGAGAACAGGTTGGCTACGGCGCGACCGGACAGGATGGAGTAATCCTGGATGGCGCCGATCTTATCTTTTGCAAAGACCTCTGGGGATACGAATGGCATCAGGTTTATGGCTCACTCTATCAGATGCAGTGAACGGCAAATCGTCACTCGAATGGATGGCAATAGATAAGGATTGTTGGGAAGTGAGAAGATAGCAGGGTGATAGCGGAGATGACAGCAGCGGTATTGCACGGCAAGGAAGACCTTCGGCTGGAGCAGGTGGCGATGCCTGTGGCCGGGCCGGGCGAGGCGATTGTACGGATTGGCGCGGCTTTGACCTGTGGGACGGACCTGAAGGTATACCGGCGTGGGTACCATGCAGCGATGGGCAAGCCTCCCATGCTGTTTGGGCATGAACTGGCGGGGACGATCGTTGAACTGGGGCCGGGCGTTGCCGGGTTTGCTGTGAACGACCGGGTGAATCCGTTGAACTCGGCTCCGTGCGATGCGTGCTACTTCTGCCTGCACGGACAGCAGAATCTGTGTGAAGACCTGTTGTTCAACAACGGGGCGTATGCGGAGTACATCCGGATTCCGGCGCGGATTGTTGCGAAGAACATGCTGAAGGTGCCGGATGGGGTGCCGTTTGAACATGCTGCTTTGACGGAGCCGCTGGCGTGTGCCGTGCGTGGGTTTGAAGAGACAGGCGCGAAGGCCGGGGACTCGATGATTGTGATCGGCGCGGGGCCCCTGGGGCTGATGCTGATGCATGTGGCGGAGATTGCGGGTGTGGATGTGATCGCGGTGGTGAAGCGTGCGGATCAGGTGGAGGTTGCGAAGGTCTTTGGGGCGCGACAGGTGCTGCGGGTGGATGAATGTGAGGATGTGGTTGCGGCGGCGCGGGCTCTGACTCCGGCTGGGCGTGGGGCGGATGTGGTGATCGAAGCCGTGGCGGTGCCGCAGACGTGGGAGTGGGCCGTCGATATGGTGCGGAAGGGCGGGGTAGTGAACTTCTTTGGTGGGCCGCCCTCGGGAACGAAGGTGCAGTTGGATACGAACCGGCTGCACTATGGAGATATCACGCTGAAGGCCAGCTTTCATCACACACCGGCTACGTGCAGGACGGCGTTCGGGCTGGTGACGAGCGGACGGTTCAAGTGCGCAGAGTACATTACGGGGCGGATTGGGCTGGATGGCGTGCCGGATGTGTTTCCGAGGATGATGGACCGGAGCGGCGGCGTGCGGGACATCAAGACGGCGGTATTTCCCGGAGGAGTGCGATGATCGGGACGATGACGAGTCATGCACTGCGTGAGGGACCGAAGGAGTATTGGACGCCGGACGAGCGGCCTACGCTGGATGAGGCGAATGCGTGGTGCAAGGCGCTGACGGGCTCGCACTACGAGAACTTCCATGTGGCGACGTTCTTCCTGCCGAAGGAGGTGCGGCCGCACTTTGAGAGCATCTATGCCTACTGCCGGGTAGCGGACGATCTGGGGGACGAGGTCGCGGATACGGCGGTTGCTTCGCGTCTGCTGACGGCCTTTGGCGAGATGCTGAATGAGTGCTACGACACGCCGGAGCGGTCGATGCATCCGGTGTTCGTGGCGTTGCGAGAGACGATTGTTGCTTGTGATCTGCCGCGAGAGCTTTTTCTGGACTTGCTGGTAGCGTTCCAGATGGACCAGGTGAAGACGTCTTACGCAACGATGGGGGAGCTGATTGAGTACTCGCATTACTCGGCGAACCCGGTAGGGCGGCTGGTGCTGATGGTGTGCGGGTATCGGGACGAGAGGCTGGCGCTGCTCTCAGATAAGGTTTGTACGGCGTTGCAGCTGGCGAACTTCTGGCAGGATGTGGTGGAAGATGCGGAGCGTGGAAGGCGGTATTTGCCTGGTGCGGTGATGGAGCGGTGTGGTGTAGATGAAGGTCAGATTCTGGGACGAGTCTTTACCGGCGAATTTGCGCTGATGATGGAGAGCCTGGTGGCGGAGACGCGGGCGATGTTGACCGAGGGTGGGACGATCTCGAAGGAGGTTGATGGGGAGTTGCGGGTGACGCTCGATCTCTTCCGTAAGGGCGGCGAGGCGATTCTGGATGGCATTGCCGGGCAGGGATATGACGTGTTGCGGGGTCGGCCTGTGGTGACGAAGACGAAGAAGGCGATGTTGCTGGCGGGGGCTCTGTGGGCCAAGCTTTTGGCCGGAGGCAAGCGGTGACGGTCGAGGCGGCGTACGCGGCTTGCAGGGTGATCGCCAAGCGTGAGGCGAAGAACTTCTATTACTCGTTCCGGGTGCTTCCGCAGGCCAAGAGCGACGCGATGTGCGCGGTGTATGCGTTCATGCGCAAGGCGGACGATCTCTCGGATGATGAGACGATCTCGGTTGAGGCGCGGCGGGTTGCGATGGCGGAGTGGCTTGGGGCGTGGCGGGCGGCTCGGGCGGGCGGGGCGACCGATGACCCGGTGTTTGTGGCGCTGGGAGATGCTCAGAAGCGGTTTGCGATCTCCGATGAGCTGCTGGAGGATCTGGTGCGGGGGACGACGCTGGATCTCGAAGAGCGGCAGGAGGGTGTGGCTCCGGTTGTCGTGGGCGAGGACACATACCAGGTGTACGAGACGTTCGAGGGACTCTACCGATATTGCTATCTGGTGGCTTCGGTTGTGGGGTTGGTGTGCATCAAGGTGTTTGGGTACACGGACCCAGCGGCGGAGAAGCTGGCGGAGGAGACCGGGATCGCGTTTCAGCTGACGAACATCCTGCGGGATGTGAAGGAGGATGCGGAGCGTGGACGGGTGTATCTGCCGCTCGACGATATGCGGGCGGCGGGCGCGGATGTGGAGCAGATCGTCGTTGCGACCGACGATGGCGTTGTTGGGCGCGGGGTGAAGTTTCTGGTGACGCGCGAGGGCGATCGGGCCAAGGCTTACTACGGGTCGGCGGAGAAGCTGCTGCCGATGATCGATGCGGATAGCCGGGCGGCGCTTTGGGTGATGGTGACGATCTACCGGAGTCTGCTGGAGAAGATTGCGGCGAAGGGGTATCCGGTGAACGAGCGGGTGAGTTTGACGACGGTCACGAAGCTCGCGATTCTGGCGCGGGGGGCGCTGATGGCGCGGAAGTTGAAGGGGGCTCGTTGAGCGGGCGGGAGATCGTCGTTGTTGGGGCAGGTGTTGCTGGGCTGAGTGCGGCGAGCGTACTGGCGAAGGCGGGCGAGCGGGTGACGCTGCTGGAGCGGCGGGAGTTTGTGGGGGGGCGGGCTTATTCGTATGAGCATCCAGCGCTGGGGGAGACGGTGGACTCGCAGCATGTGTTGCTGGGTTGCTGCACGAACCTGATCGAGTTCTGCGACGACGCAGGGTTGGCGGACAAGATTCGCTGGTACGACGAGCAGACGTTTTTAGAGCCAGGTGGGCGAGCGAGCAAGATTGCGTTGAGCGGGCTGCCGGCTCCGCTGCACTATGCGGCGAGCTTTGCGAAGGCTTCGATGTTGACGGTGGGGGATAAGGCCTCGATTGCGCGTGGATTGATGGGGTTTGCGCGGGGGAATCGCGAGAGCGATGCGGGGTCGATTGCGGAGTGGTACCGGCGGACCGGACAGACGGAGGGGGCGATTCGGCACTTCTGGGAGCCGATCGTGCTGGCTACGCTGAACGATTCGGCCGGGAACTGTTCGATGAAGTATGGGGGCAAGGTCTTTCATGAGCTGTTTTTGAAGACTTCGTATGGTGGGAAGCTGGGGATTCCTACGGTTCCTTTGAGCGAGTTTTACGGGGCCGGGGTGCGGCTGATCGAGGGGCTTGGTGGGCGGGTGGAGCTTGGGACCAGTGTGGAGGGGCTGACGCAGGGGGCGGATGGGCGTTGGGTTGTTGCTGCGGGGACGAAGACGTTTTTGGCTGACGATGTGGTGCTGGCACTGCCGTTCGAGCAGACGACGAAGCTGGTGCGGGGGATGAAGCTGGAGCGCGGTGAAGATGCGCGGGCGGGGTTGCTGGAGGCGATGGGGCAGTTTGTCCATTCGCCGTTTATCTCGATTCTGCTGTGGTACGACCGGGAGATTACGGACCTCGACCATGCGTGGCTTCTGGATACGACGATTCAGTGGTTCTTTCACAAGTCGCGGATTCGGCGGACGGGTGGTGGGAGCTACGCGGAGTTGGTGATCGCGGGGTCGAAGCGTGAGCTGCCGATGAGCCGGGCGGAGATTCTGGAGCCTGCGTTGGCTGAGCTGGCTCGGTTCTTTCCTGGGGTGCGCGAGGCGAAGCTGCTGAAGAGTGGGATTCTGAAGGAGGCTCGGGCCACGTTCTCGGTGACTCCGGGGCTGGATGCGGTGCGGCCTGGGCAGAGGACGGGGTTGGATGGGCTTTATCTGGCGGGGGACTGGACGGCTACGGACTGGCCCTCGACGATGGAGGGCGCGGCGCGGAGTGGGCGTCTGGCGGCGGGGGAAGTGGTGGGAGAGCGGGAACGGTTTCTGGTGGCGGAGCCGGAGGCGAAAGGGCTGATGCGGCTGCTGGCTTAGTGAGTTTTGCGCTTCCTGAGAGTCTGTCATCCCACCTTAGCGACGATGGTGCTGTCGCGAAGGTGGGGCACTCGGTTAGCGGGCTAGCAGGTAGACGCCGGCGGCTACGAAGAGGACGGCGAACCAACGGCGGCGGTCGACGTTCTCGTGCAGGAAGAGGCGTGCGGCGATGGCGTTGCCGACGTAGTTGAAGCTTGCGATGCCGGGGGCGGCTAGCGAGAGATCCACTAAGGACAGGGTGAAGAGCATGGCGAAGAAGTTCAGGGCCATGCAGGTGCCGCCTATGATAAACGTCGGGTTGGTGAGGACGGTGCGGATGGCTCCGGGTAGGCCGGATTTGGCGCGGATGTCGTCGAGGTCACCAATCTGACGCATGGCGGCGGCGATGAGGACCTCGCCGGCGATGGCGAGGGCGGCTACGGTGGCGATACAGCTCCAGGAGACGAGGCGTGAGGTGGTGTGCATTAGATCGCCACCCCGGGATCTTCCGTGCCGGGGGCGGGGTTGCTGAGGTCGGTGCGGGCGGGGGTGTTAGCCACGAAGCCTACGGCGGAGGTGAGGAGGAGGATGCCGAACCAGCGGGAGAGGGTCAAGTGTTCGTGGAGCATGAAGCGGCTGATGAGCGCGATGACTACGTTGCCGAAGGCTGTGGCGGGCATGACGAAGGTGAGGTCGGCCCAGGAGAGGGCGGTCATGTAGCAGGCGAAGAAGCCGATCAGCAGGAAGATGCCTACGATGATGTTGGGGTTCGCGAGGGCGTGGAGGAGGAGGCCGAGGTGGTGGATGTCGGCTGGACCGACCTGGGCCATGCCGCGGGAGAGAAGGGCGTCGCCGAAGGAGGCGGTGAGGACTACGGCTAACAGGACGGCGTATTGAGAGGGGGCCAGGCGGTGTTTCATCTTCTCCTAGTTTAGAAGATGTGGGGGAGATGCGCTTTGACAGGTCTCACGGTTCTGGAACCTCCCCGCAGAAAGCTCGGGCTGATGTAAGCAGATTGAGTGTTGGTTAGCGCAGGGGGCAGCGGTATGTTGCGTGAATGCAGTATGCAGATTTACGATTCGCGAAAGAGGTCTCGCTTGAGGATGGCATTTGCCTGGAAAAGTTACCTGAGTGCGCTGCTCTCGCTGTCTCTCTTCGTTTCCTCAGAAGTTTGCCTGCCAGTTGATGTGGCGGTGGCGCAGACTGGGCCTGCGACGGGAATTTCTCTGCAGAGCGCTGGACCCGAGAAGAGTTGGAGCTACGATGCGGTTTCGGTAAAGCCGAACAACTCCGGCACCAATGGCTTGCTCACCATGATGCGCGGCGATGTGTATTCAGGAAAAAACATGCGGATCATCAACTTGGCGTCGCAGGCCTATGGCATCAAGCAGGATCTTATCTCCGGTCTGCCCGTGTGGGCGGATGGAGAACACTTCGATGTCGAAGCGAAGATGTCCCCCGAGGATGCGGAAGCCTTTGACAAGTTGAGCCGAGAGGAGAAGACCGCCGCCAGCAAAGTCTTGTTGCTAGGCGTTCTGGAGGAAAGATTCCATCTGAAGGCGCATGTCGAAACCAGGCAGCTCCCGGTATATGACCTGGTGATTGCGAAGGGTGGATTGAAGATGAAGGCGGCGACGAAGGGTGATACCGCTTGGAAAGTTGTCAAGGGACCCGATGGGAAAGCCTTGCCGCGTTTCCAAGAGGGGATGCTTAACGATCAGGGGATTGAGACTTCCAGTTTGGCAGGTCAGCTTACCAACTTGGTGCATCGTATGGTGATTGATAAAACCGGACTAAATGGCCGATTCGATTTCGTTCTGTGGTTTGCTCCGGATCGGAATACTCCTTCGGGCGCGGACAACGGAACACCCAACAATGATGCTCCTTCCATTTTTGCCGCGCTCGAGGAGCAACTTGGCCTGAAGCTTCAGCCAGACAAGGGCCCGGTGGATACCCTCGTGATCGACCATGTGGACCGGCCTACGGAGAATTGAGGAACGGTGGCCATTGTCGAGCGTACTACTCGAACAACGTCCAGCGGGTGAAGGAATGGATGTTGATTGGCCTTGTTACCCCACCCTATTCGCGATGAAGCCGCGAATAGGATGGGGCACCCCGGTCATGAGATTTTGTGGGAGATGGAGAGCGGCTAAAAGCGAAATGGGGACCGCTTTGGGCGGTCCCCGTTCGTTTGTAACTGGTTTGCTTACGCGTTCATGCTGACGGATTCCTGCGCCTTGAGGGCGTTCTCTTCCTTCTTGGCGCGGCTTGCCTTGTTGCGCTGCGCGCGGAGCTTCATGAAGGACTTGGCCTCGACGTAGAGACGGGGAACATCGCGGTTGACGATGGCCTTCCAGACGACGCGGGCTGCGGCCTTGGGACGGAAGTAGTACTCGTCGTAGAAGCGGTGGACCATCTCCATAACGTATTCAGCGGGCACGCCGGGGTACTCGATGTGCGCCATCTGGTGTCCGCCTGTGTCGGCCATGACGTCGTTGGTGATGAAGCCGTTCTTGGCGGCGTAGTCGTAGAACTCCGTGCCGGGAAAGGCGTGCGCGACGGAGACCTGGATGGTCTCGCAGTCGAGCTGCTTGGCGAATTCGATCGTGTTGCGGATCGACTCCTTGGTCTCACCGGGCAGGCCGAGGATGAAGTCGGCGTGGATGATGAGTCCGAGGTCGTGGCAGTCCTTGACGAAGTCGCGTGCGCGCTCGACGGTTGCACCCTTCTTGATGTTCTTGAGGATCTGCGGGTCGCCGGACTCGAAGCCGACGATGAGCAGACGGCAGCCGGCTTCCTTCATGGCCTTGAGGGTATCGCGGTCGGTCGTTACACGCGAGGTGCAGGACCAGGTGAGGCCGAGGGGCTTCAGCTTTGCGCAGAGCTCGATGGTGCGGGCCTTCTGGATGTTGAAGGTGTCGTCGTCGAAGAAGAACTCCTTGACGTGGGGGAAGAGCTTCTTGGCGTGCGCCATCTCGGCGGCGACGGCATCGGTCGAGCGCTTGCGCCAGGCGTGACCGGAGAGGGTCTGGGGCCAGAGGCAGAAGGTGCACTGCGCCGGGCAGCCACGGGTTGAGTAGAGCGACACGTAGGGATGGAGCAGGAACGGCACGTTGTACTTGGTGACGTCCATGTCGCGGGCGTAGATGTCGGTGACCCAGGGCATGGCGTCGAGGTCTTCGACCTGAGCGCGGTCCGGGTTGTGCTGGATGGTGCCGGAGGCGTCCTTGTAGCTGATGCCGAGGATCTCCGAGAGCGGCTTGCCGTTGGCGTATTCGACGACGGAGAAGTCGAACTCGCGGCGGCAGACGAAGTCGATGACAGGGCACTCGTTCAGGGCGCGGTCGGGGTCGGTGGTGACCGGCGGCCCGACGAAGGCGATCTTGATGGAGGGGTTGCCGCGCTTGATGGCCTCGGCGAGACCGTGATCTCCGTGCCAGCCTACGGTCGAGGTAAAGAGGACGAGAAACTCATAGTCCTTCGCCATCTCGATGGTCTCCTGTGCGGAGACGTGGTGCGGCGGGGCGTCGAGAAGCTTGGAGCCTTCGAGCATGCCAGCCGGGTAGGCGAGCCAGACCGGGTACCAGTAGGACTCAATTTCGCGGGTGGCGGGCCAACGGGAGCTGGCGCCACCGTCAAAATTTTCGAACGAGGGCGGATTGAGGAAAAGCGTCTTTAGGGGTTTCATCGCTGCCTTAAGTTTACCACTGATACATCGAAGGGTTGGCGAAAGGGGGTACCTTCCGGGTTCACGGTGCCGGGTTGGCCGGGGCGGAGGGGAGAGATTTAAGCCATGCGTCGAGTTGGCCGGTTTGGCGCATGAGGCTGATTTGAGCTTGATCCAATTGGGATTGGGCGTCCAGTAGGTCGATGTAGCGTGCTCTCTCCTGGAGGCGCGCGTTCTGGTCGTCCTTGGGGGTCAGCAGGGGCCGGTCGGGGATGGCGTTGGCCGAAGAAAGTTCGACCCGGACGATGCTAATTTGCTCTTGAGCCAGTTCAAAGTCGATTTTGGCGAGATCCCGGCGGGCTGCGAGTTCAGCGGTCGAGTGGCTCAGCTTGAAGCGGCCTTCGAGGAACTGATTGCGCATATCTTCAGCCTCGAATCGGGCCTTGCTGGCGTCGGCAGCTGCGACTTTGGCACGGGCCTGGTGGGCACGATCAAAGATTGGAACCTGTATCTGGAAGCCGATAGAGTAGGCGTTTTCGCTGAAATTGTTGTTGAACGCCGGGTAGTAGACAGCGTAGTTGTTGCCGGTGGTGCTGATGCGGCTGTAGTTTGCCCCAAAGCTGATCTGTGGGCGGTAACGGTATCTGGCCTCTCCGAAGGCGCTCTCCTGCCTGCTTTTTGCATTGGCGAAGGCTGACTGGATGCCGGCGTTGTCGGAGTTGTTGATCGTGATCGAGTCGAGCGAGGGAAGGGCTGGAATGGAGGTGGCGTCGAGCGTGATGGCGCCACCGGGATTCCCGGTGAGGTTAAGGAGATGGTTGGTAAGCGTGGCGACATCATCATCGATCTGAAGTTGCTGGAGGTGAATCTGTACGACGGTACGTTTTGTGCGGAGAAGCTCCATCCGCGTATCCAAGCCGGCTTCGGCCCGGTCATTCACAATCTGGACGAGCTGGTTTGCATAGCTGTATTCCTGGGCCATGGCAGCTTGGCGCTGTTGGGCGTTATAGAGATGGATGTATGTATTCGTGACGTCTTCGGCGACCTTTTGCCGGGCATCGCGCCATGCAAGGGAAGCGGACTCGAGCCCTGCGGACGCAGCGCGGAGGTTGTCGCGCTGTGAGAAGTTGAAGAGCAGAGACTGGCTGGCGATGCTGAAGACGACCGGAACGCCGAGGGGCACGCCCACGGATTTTCCATATCCGCCGCTGACACTGGCCGAGGGGATGTAGGCGTCGCGCACTTCAGAGAGGGAGGCACGAGCTTTTTCGATATTTGCCTGTGCCGCCCGGAGCTTGGGATCACCGCGAAGCGCTAGATCGACCGCTTGCGCCAGGCTCAATTGGGCGTGAGCCGAAACGGCGACCATAAACAGCATCGCGGCGGTAAGGAGGACGCGGAGATTGCACAAGGGGGAAGTGGCTGTCTTGATGATGGGACGTTTGATCTCAGGCTCCTTTCATCTCATCGCGTCGCGGGCCGGGGCAACGTTCGACATCAGGTTCATGGGGCAAGGGGAGAAGAGGGGAGGGATTTGAGCCAGGGGGTGAGGCCTCCGGTTTGGCGGAGGAGGTTGATCTGGGCGGTGCGGAGCTGGTAGGCGGCATCGAGGACGGCGAGGTATTTTTGACGCTCGCCGATGAGGGCGTTCTGCTCGTCTTTGGGGGTCATCTGAGGGCCGTCGGGGGTGGTGCCGTGAAGCTGAACGCGGAGGATCTCAAGCTGCTGCTGAGAGAGCTGCTGCTCGAGCTCGGCGACATCGGAGTTGGCCTGGAGCTCTTCGATGGAGTGGCGGAGCTTGGATTGGCCGTCGTTGAAGAGGAACTGGGCGTTGCGCGCCTCCTGGTAGGCGTGGGAGGCGTCGGCGGCGGACTCGCGCGCCTTGGAGTGGTGGAGCCTGTCGTAGAGCGGGAGGACGATCTGAAGCGCGAAGACGCCTTCGTTGGCGCCGATGGTCTTGCTGGTGCCGCTGAGGTTCTGGATCTGCTTGAAGGAGTCGGTGAAGGTGGCGTAGCGGTTGTACTGGACGATGAGGTTGAACTGCGGGCGGTAGAGGTAACGGGCATCGCCGAAGGCCTGCTCCTGCTTGGAGTGTGCGGTGGCGAAGGCGGCGGCGACGGAGGGGGCGACGTAGCCGTCGGCGGTGTTGGGCGCAACGGGCAGGGGAGCGGAGGGGAAGCCACCGTCGACGAGGACTGCTCCGGGGGAGAGGCCGAGAAGATTTGCGAGGTGATCGCGGTCGATGGTGGTGGTGTCCTGTGCGTGGAGGAGGGCCTGGCGGAGGCGGGCGTTCGAGAGCTTGGCCTGGGTGAGATCGATGGCGGAGTCGCGGCCTGCGTCGAGGCGTTCCTGCACGATGCGGACGAGTGCCTCGCTGTAGTCGCGTTGCTGCAGAATTACGGCCTCACGCTTCTGATCGTGATCGAGCGCGGCGAAGGCAAGTGCGGTATCCTCGGCGACGGACTCGCGAGCGTCGTCAAGGGCCAGCTTCGCTGCGTCGACCCCGGAACGGGCAGAGCGGATGTAATCAAACTGGGACTGGTTGTAGACGAGCGACCCGGCGTTGGCGGCGAAGAGCGTCGGCGGGTTGCTGCTGTATCCGTAGGAGTTTCCGAAGCCGCCGCCGATGGTAACCTGCGGTACAAAGACGTCGTGGGTCTGGGAGAGAACGGCGTCAGCCTTCTGGACGTTGGCCACGGCCATCTGGACGCGTGGGCTGCGCTTGAGGGCGAGATCGACGGCGGTGGTGAGTGAGATCTGGGCTTGGGCCGTGGCGGCCAGCGTAAGGAGCGTCCACTGGGCGAGGCGCGTGGTGAGGGTCGTGTTGATCGTCAGGCTCCTTTCATGGCGTCACGAGCCGGGCCGTAGTTGGGTGCGAGGGCGAGGGCCTGGGCGAACTCACGTTGCGCGCCCGCCTGGTCTCCCTGCGCTGCGAGCAGTTTACCTAGTTTCAGGTGGACTCTGAAGACCGGAGCCTCATCGCTCTGCGCGGAGGAGGCGAGATAGTCACGGAGGGCCTGGGCGGCGAGCTCGGGTGCGCGGTGCGCGTCGATGAGGATACTGGCGGCATCGACCAGGGCGGGGCCATGGGCGCGGTCGACGCGAATGGCATCGCGGGCCGCTGCGAGGGCCTTATCGGGCTGGTTGTGGGTTTGGTAGAAGAGGGCGAGGTCGGTGTAGGCCTCGGGGGCGTGGCCGGCGTCGATAGCGGCCTTGAACTCGCTCTCGGCCGTGCCGGTGTCGTGCGACTTATTGGCAATGAGGGCGAGGAGGCGGTGCGACTTGGCCGGGGAGCGGGAGGCCATGGTGGTGGCGAGTTGGCGGGCGCGGTCGATATCTCCACCTGCAATTGAGGGAGCGTCGACGAGGAACTGTCCGAGATCGACCTGTGCGTCGAGGTTATTGGGGTCCGCCTGGATGGCCCGCTCGAAGGTGGCGCGCACCTTTTTGGCGAGCGAGAAGGCGCTGAGCGGGTTTACGTGACCGGCCTTGAGACCGTAGGCGCGTCCGAGCCAGTCGATGGTGGTGGCGTCGCCGGGGTTAAGAGAGACTGCGGTCTCACAGGCGTGGACGGCTTCGGTGCCTCGATCCTGCACGTAGAAGACGCGGCAGAGGAGTTGGTGGGCGCGGGCGTCCTTTGGGTTGGAGGCTAACGTGGCGCGGAGGGACTTTTCGGCTTGATCGACACGACCGTGCTGGAGGGCGGCGAAGGCTGCGGAGGTGTCGGCCGAGAGGGCGGAGACGGGAGCGAGGAGAAGGAAGAAGACGACTGTACCGAGGGAGAAGATCCGGGTCATCGCTATTGGACTGTCTTGACTTCGAGACCGTCGGTGAGGTCGCGGTTGGTGGTCGCGTTGAGCACGACGACATCCTTGTCGGTGAGGCCGGAGACAACCTCTACGCGAGTGAGGTTTGTGGCTGGGCCAACCTCAATGTTAGTGCGGCTAAGCCTGCCGTTGATGATGCGAAACACATGGTTGCCGCCTTCGGTGTGGAGGGCTTCGCGGGGAATGCTGAGGGCGTGCATGTGGCGCGCGGTCGTGACCTTGACGTTGACATTGGTGTTGGGAAGCAGGTCGCCGTGAGCGTCATCCACGGTGATGATGCATTCGCCGACGTTGCGCGTTCCGTAGGTGATGACGGTGGTGGGAGCGCGCTCGACGTGCCCGTGCCACGTCAGGCTTGGCTTGGCCTCCCAGCGGATCTCAACGGGCTGGCCTTCCTTGAGGCGTCCGATCTCGGGCTCGTCGAAGTAGGCGCGGATCTGGATGCGGTTGAGGTCGGCTACGTCGAGCAGATCCTCTCCGGCGGTGACGAAGTCATACTCGGAGACGGGGATGGCGTAAACGGTGCCCGCGAAGGGCGCGCGAATATTGTTGGAGGCGTAGTTGGACTGGGCAGCAGCGAGCTGGGCCTTCGCATCGGCGACCTGTGCGGCGGAGCGGCTGACGTCGGATGCACCGTAGCGGGCTGTATTGCGCTGTTGAAGG
>Ga0179596_10000326_pt1 | contig 15610 bp, 16 predicted proteins | sample CZODoug1_1_08_16_FD_155494 | JGI IMG/M metagenome (GOLD analysis project Ga0179596, IMG submission 155494) | Vadose zone soil fungal communities from Angelo Coast Range Reserve, California, USA - CZODoug1_1_08_16fungal (Illumina Assembly) | ecosystem: Environmental > Terrestrial > Soil > Vadose...
GCACGTCGCGCAGCATCCCGTCCCTGCGGAAGCGCACCACCGAGCGCCCCTCGAAGGCCTCGATGTGAATGTCGGAGGCGCCCTCGCGCACGGCCTGCGAGAACAGGGCATTGATCAGCCGCACGATCGGAGCGTCGTCCTCGCTCTCGAGGAGGTCGGCGACCTTGGGCAGGCTCTCCGCGAGCGCCACGAGATCCGGATTCGCGTCGAGGTCGGTGACGATGTCGGCGGCGTGCGAGGCGCCGCGCTCGTAGGCGCGCGCGAGCGCCGCCTCGAAGGCGTCGTTCGCGAGCTCTCTCAGGGCGAGCGGCCCGCCGAGCGCGCGCTGCACCTCGGCGAGGACGCCTGCGCGCACCCCGGGCCGGACCCAGATCTCGAAGCCTGCGTCCAGCTGCCGCGCGCTGATCACGCCGTGCCGCTTGGCAAAAGCGTAAGGCAGCCGCTCGACCGCGCGCGCGTCGGGCGTGAGGGGGTTCGAGGACATGTCCATGCGCTCAGGGCCTCGCGGGTGCCGGGCTTGCTTCCGCCTCGGGCTGTTTCGCGGGCGCCGCAGGCGCATCCTGAGCCGGTGCGCGCGCCGGCGGCTCGCGCGGCGGAGGTTGCGCGGGTTCGAGACGGTCGTAGATGTCTTCGCGCTCCGGACCCTCGCCGCGCGTGTAGCCGCGCAGATATTCGTAACGGTCCTGCGTGACGCGATAACCGTCGTCGGCCGAGCGGATGATCACCGGGCGAAGGAAGATCATTAGGTTCGTCCGCTTGCGGTCCTCGCTCTTGAAGCGGAACAGCGCGCCGAGAAACGGAATGTCGCCGAGCAGCGGAATCTGCTGCGTGGTGACGGTCAAAGTGTTCTGGATCAGCCCTCCGAGCACGATCGTATTGCCGTCGTCCACCACGACCTTGGTTTCGAGCGAGCGCTTGGTGGTGACGAGGTCGCTCGCGCCGGCCCGCGGGGTGGGGTCGCTGCTCGAGACCTCCTGGTAGATCTCGAGGCGGATGGCCGAGCCCTCGGAGATCTGCGGCTTGATGCGCAAGGTCAGGCCGATGTCTCTGCGCTCGATCGTCTGGAAGGGATTCACAGCCCCCACTCCCGTCGCGGTGGCGGCCGCTGCCGTCGCGAAGCTGCCTGTCACGAAAGGCACGTTCTGCCCGATCACGATCTTCGCCTGATAGTTGTCGAGCGTCAGGAGATTCGGCGTGGAGAGGATGTTGCCGAGGTTGTTTGCCTGAAGCGCCCGCGCGAGGGCGCCCAGGCCCCGGACCGTGGTCCCGTCGGGCAGCGTGATGGACCTGCCGAGGACCGCCACCGTCAGCCCCGACGCAGCGGCGGCGGCAGCCCCCGGAGCGGCGACCGCGGCGGCGATGCTGGGATTGGCGGCCGGAAAATTGGCGAAGGCGCCGACCGAGGAACTGCCCGCGCCGGTGGCCCCCGCCCACTGGAATCCGAGCTCGTCGGTGCGGTCGGCGTTCATCTCAGCGATCAGCGCCTCGACGTAGACCTGCGCGCGGCGCACGTCGAGCTGCTCGATCACCAGGCGCAGGTTGTTGTACACCGTGTCCGAAGCGTTGATGATGATCGAATTCGTCGCCTCGTCGGCCTGGATGAGCGAAGGCGCCGCCCCGCCCGGACGCCCGCCGGCGCCGGGCGCGGCACTCTGCCCCGCTGGCCCGGCCGCAACGGCCGTGAGCATGCCGCGCAGCACCTCGACGAGCTTCGTCGCCTCGGCGTGCTTCAGGTAGATGACGCGGGTGCTGCCGATCGAGCGCGCCGGCACGTCCAGTCTTTCGATGAGCGAGCGCAACAGCGCGATGCGCCCCGGGTTGTCCGAGCGCAGCAGGATGCTGTTGGTGCGCCCATCCGGCACCACCGAGAAGCGGTCGCCGCCCGCCGCGATCTGACCGGGCGCAGCGCCCGGCAAAGTCCCCGGCGTCGCAACGCCCGTCCCCGACAGGCGCACCACCAGCTCCGCGAGGTCGATGGCGGAGGCGTGCTGAACGGGGATCACCGTGACATCCGTGCTCGCCGGCTGATCGATCCGCTCGATGATGCGCAGCAGCCGCCGCACGTTGTCCGCGTAGTCGGTGATGATGAGCGCGTTGGCCGGATCGTATACAGAGAGCTGGCTGGTCGGCGACATCAGCGGGCGCAGCACGTTCTGCAGCTGCGCCACCGCGACGTGCTGCCCGATCACGACGTGTGTGACGACCTGCTCGCCGCCGCGCGGGGGCCCGTCCTGCTCGTTCACCGGCGCGGCCGCCTTGGCCTCGGCGACCGGAATGATGCGCACCGCGTCTCCAGGACCTTCGACCGCGGTGAAGCCCTGCGTCTTCAGCGCAGAGAGAAAGATCTGGTACCCGGCCGCGACCGGCATGGGCCGCGCCGAGACGATGGTGACCTGTCCCCTCACCCGCGGGTCGATCAGCATATTGCGCCCCGTCATCTGCGACATCGCCTTGACCACCGCCTGCAGGTCCGCGCCCTGGAAATTGAGCACCACCTCGCCCGACCGCGGAGTAAGGGCAACCCCCGCTGCGCCGGGTGCCCGCGCGGCGGGCACCGCTGCCGGGGACACGGGAGACGTACCCGGAGTCCGCGCGGCGGGCACCGCCATCGGTGACTCGACGGGGGGCGCGCCCGGGGACTCGGGGGTCTGCGCTGAAGCGGCAGGCGCCGCGACTGCAAGTGCGCCAGCGAGGATTCGAGCAGCGATTGCAGGTGTTTTTGTCATGAATGTCCGAAAGAATTCCGCGGCGCGTGGCCCGTCAGCGCATATCGTAGTACAGGGTCTCGTTGCGGCCCTGCCGCTGCACGTCCACGAGCACGCGCTGAGCGGTGCCGAATTGCTGGTACAGACGCATGACGTCGTCCATGCTGGTGAGCGGCTGGCCGTTGACGTTGCGGATCACGTCCCCTGGGCGCAGGCCGAGCTTCTCGTACAGGCTTCCCGCTTGGACCTGGCGCACCAGGAACCCTCCGTCGGGGTTGGGCACGATCAGGGCCTGATTGAGGAATTCCGGCCTGCCGAGCTGCTGTTGCAGCTGCCGCCGGTCGACGAGCTGCCGGTCGGTGCCGACCGACTGAACGATAGGAGGCGGCGGGGCGGCAACAATCCCTGCGGCGCTACCTTCGGGTTCCTTCATGAACACCGCTTCGCGCACGCCGTTGCGCACGATCACGATGCGATCGCGTTCCACCGTGTCCAGCCGCACTCCGGCAGAAATCTCTTCGCCCGAGCAGAAAGCCGCCTCGGGTTGTCCCTGAACGATGACCAGCGCGCAGCCGCCGGCCGCGCGCGCGGCGACGCCGGTCAGCGTCATGTTCAGGTTGCTGGGCGCGACGCTCGTTTCGGCTGCGGGACTCCTCGGGGCAGCGCGCCCGAAAAGCTGCACGCCGCCGAGCCCGCGCAGATCGGTGAGGTCGCCGCCCCCGGCGCGCGCCACCGCGGGCGAGGCCGGCTGGAGCACGCGCCAGGTCCCCTGCGCCAGAGTCCAGCACAGCAATAGCAGGGCCGCGACCGTCGCAGCAGCGGGCATCGTGCGGTGCGAGAGCACGGCCTGGACCCGTGCGGCGGACCGAACAAGGCGCTGCGCGACAGAAAACGAAGATACCGTCATCGGCGAGCACTCCTAGACACCTGATGAAAGCTTGCAGTTCCCGATATAAACCGTTCATCTTACACGAGAAGAAGCCTCCTTCGCCGCCCTCCGATCGCACAGGGGGCGGCGCAAAGCAAAGCCGGAGGCCGCCGGTGTCATAATCCGCGAGGAAGCCCCGAACGAGGCGGACCATGATCACTCCGCAAGCCGCGCGCATGCTCACGCGCTACAACAGCTGGGCGAACAAGCTCATCTTCGACGCCGTCGCCGGGCTGCCCGGGGACGAAGCGACGAAGGAGCGGCAGAGCCTGTTCAAGAACATGGTCCATACCCTCAACCACAACTACGTGATCGATCTCATCTGGCAGGCCCACCTCGAAGGGCGCGAGCACGGCTTCGCGGCGCGCAACACCCCCGGCCACCCGCCGCTCGCCGAGCTGTGGCGCAAGCAGCAGCTCGTCGACGACTGGTACATCGCCTGGAGCGGGCGTCTGTCCGAGGCCGCGCTCGGCGAGAGCGTGCACTTCACCCTGATCGGAGGGAACAAGGGGGTCATGACGCGCGCGGAGATCCTGCTCCACATCGTCAACCACACGAGCTATCACCGCGGCTTCGTCGCCGATCTCTTCTACCAGGTGCCGGGCGCCCGCCCGCCGACCACCGATCTGCCCGTGTTCCTCAGGGAAGGCGCCGCGGCAACCGCCTAGGTCGGGAGACTCTCTCACCGGCCTCCGCGCGAATACCGATCGCGCAGCTCGACCGGGAGGGCGGCGCGCCTGCGCACGCGCAGGTTGAGCATCTCCACGCAGACCGAGAAGGCCATCGCGAAGTACACGTAGCCCTTGGGAACGTGATGGTCGAAGCCGTCGGCGATCAGCACGACGCCGATCACGAAAAGGAAGGCGAGCGCCAGCATTTTCACCGTGGGATGCGCCGAGACGAAGCGCCCGATCCCGCCCGCGAAGGCCATCATGAGGAGAACCGAGGCGATCACCGCCGCGATCATGACTTCGACCCGGTCGACCATGCCGACCGCGGTGATGATCGAATCGAACGAGAAAACGATGTCGATGATCATGATCTGCAGGATCACCCCGGAGAAGGTGGCGCCGACTGCGGCCGAGGCCGCACCCTTCTCGCCCTCGAGCAGCTGGTGGATCTCCCTGGTGCTCTTCCACAGGAGAAAGAGGCCGCCCGCGATCAGGATGAGGTCGCGGCCGGAAATTTCCTGACGGAAGACCGTGAAGAGCGGCTCGATCAGCCCGCTGATCCAGGCAAGCAGGAACAGCAGGCCGACGCGTATGAACATGGCCAGAGCGAGGCCGATCCTTCGCGCCAGGTCCCTTCTCGCATCGGGCAGCTTGTCCACGAGAATGGAAATGAAGATGATGTTGTCGATGCCGAGCACGAGCTCGAGCGCCGTCAGCGTGAGGAACGCGATCCAGGCCTGCGGGTCGGACAACAGCTCCATTCGGAAGTCCCTGAATCGCTACGCTCACGCATTCGGCGACTTGGTGTGATCCACCGCGGGCCAGCGCTGCGAAACCGCGGGCAAGGGCGTCTCCTTGCCGCTCATACGCTCGACGGCGATCGCGTACAGGGTGATCTGATCGATGCGCGGATAAAAGCCCTTCGGGCGCTCCCAGTCCTTCTTCGCATACTTCGCCATGAGCGCGTCGAAAAAGCGCTGACGCGTCGCCAGGTCCTCGACCACGCGGATCCTGCCGAACACGATCACGCTGCGGTACTCGACCGTGGAATCGCATTCGAAGCGCCCGTACGCGAATACCTCGCCCGCCTCGTCGACCTCGAAGCAGACCCGCGCCTCGTGATCGACGTTCGCACGCAGGTGGCCTTTCGCCCGCGTGTTGTGAACGAAGATCTCGCTGTCCATGCAGACGTAGAGGAGCGGCACGCAGTAAGGCCAGCCGTCTCCGCCGACCGTGGCGAGCCGCCCGCAGAAGCCGCGCTCGAGCGTCTCGCGCGCGCGTTCCTCCGTCATCAGCTTGTCCGCCCGCCGCACCTGTGGCGCACCGCTCATCGCAAACCTCCGCTACAGAGAACCAGACGACTTATTCTGTCACGATTTTTCGGACTTTCGGCCTTTCGCGGCGCGCTGATCGGAAGGAGTCAGGCCTTCGGGCAAATCGTGACCGGACCATCGGTACCTGTCCATGGTCTCGGCGGCGGCGACTTTCGCGAGGATCCTTCGATGCTTCCAGCTTTCATAGGCCTTCGCGATCTTGCCCAGGATCCACCAGGCGACAATGACAACGACCAGTGCGGCGGCTCCTAGCGCCCACCACATGAAATCCTCGCAGAGCGGCCTGTCTATGTTCCTGCCCGCGCAATACCGAGTCACGAAAGAAAGCCACTCCCAGTCTTTCGAGAGCTGGCCGACGAGCTTGTCGAAATTCACGGCACGATTGTCTCAGTTCGAACATCGTACCGCCACCGGAGGACCGGCGGGTCCCGACTCCACCGCAGCGGGTGTCAGCCGACTTCCGCCGTGCGGGTGATCTCGCCCATGCGGCCGCTCTGGTAGTCGCGCACGGCCTGCACGATCTCCTCCTGCGTATTCATGACGAACGGACCGTAGCGGGCGACCGGCTCCGCGATCGGAACGCCGGCGAGAAGCAGCAGCCGGCCCGCGCCCGGAGCGCCACGAAAGCGCACCGCGTCGCCCTCCCCGAGCAGCGCGAGCTGCCCGTCGCGAATCTCCTTGCCCTCGTTCCCCACGAGTACCGCGCCCTGGAACACGTACGCCAGCGCCTGCTGCTCGCGCGGAAGTGCGACGCTGACATCGGCGCCCGATTCGATCGTCCAGTCCTGATAGACGATCGGGATGTGCGTGTCGATCACCGCGCGCGCACCCAGCGCCTCGCCCGCGATGACGCGCACGCGCGCGCGGCCGTCCTCGCTCGCGGCTTGCGGAATCTTGTCCGCTGAAACCTCTTGGTAGCGCGGGCGGGTCATCTTCAGCTTCGCGGGCAGGTTCACCCAGATCTGGAAACCGTGCACGCGCCCGCCCTTCTCGCGAATCCGTTGCGAGGGCATCTCCGAATGCACGATGCCCGCGCCGGCCGTCATCCATTGCACGTCGCCCGGGCGCAGCACCCCGCGATGCCCGGCCGAGTCCTCGTGCTCGAACTCGCCCTCCAGCATGTAGGTGATGGTCTCGAAGCCGCGGTGCGGGTGATCGGGCGCACCGACCGCCTCGCCGGGGCCATAGTCGACCGGCCCCATCTCGTCGAGAAGGAGGAAAGGATCGGCCACGTCCAGTCCCGGGGCCGGCACGGGCCGGCGCACGATGAAGCCTGCGCCTTCGCGCTGGCGGTGCGCCGTGACGACGCGGGTGGTTTCGCGGATGGTCTTGGATGTCATGGTTGCGCTCCTGTAGCGCCGAATATGGGGACGTCGCGTGCGCAAACAAGCCCGCCGGGTCACCGCCTGGGCGGTGCTCGCCGTACAATCCATGAAGGCTAGAGGCCCATAGCGGCCTTGCCCAGGGCCCCTCACCGACATATACTGTATGTAATAACAGCCACACCCGCGCGCTCAACCGGCCGGGCCGACGCTTTCAACCCCATATATAGTTATAGGCAATATGAACGAACCCCTTTCCGCCGTCGCCGAGGCGATCCCAGAGCAGACGATCTGCCGCGAGGCGCTGCTCGAGAAATACGCCAAGGACAAAGAGCAGACCATAGCGGACGTGAGGGCCCGCGTGGCGCGCGCCCTCGCCGCTGCCGAACGCGAGGACAAGCGCGCCCATTGGGAGCGGCGCTTCTACGATGCGATGGAAGCCGGCTTCATCCCCGCCGGCCGCATCAATTCCGCAGCCGGCATCCCGATGCAGGCCACGCTCATCAACTGCTTCGTGCAGCCGGTGGGCGACTCCATCTCCGAGGTCGTGGACGGCAAGCCCGGCATCTACACCGCCCTGCAGGAAGCCGCCGAGACCATGCGCCGCGGGGGTGGAGTGGGCTACGACTTCTCCGCTATCCGCCCCAAGGGCGCGGAGGTGAGGGGCACGCGCTCTCGCGCGAGCGGCCCGGTGTCCTACATGCGCGTGTTCGACCGCTCCTGCGAGACGGTCGAATCGGCCGGGGCGCGCCGCGGCGCGCAGATGGGCGTGCTGCGCTGCGACCACCCCGACATCGAGGAATTCATCCACGCCAAGGACCTCGGGGACCTCGCCAACTTCAACATCTCGGTCGGGGTGACCGACGCCTTCATGCGGGCGGTGGAAGACGATGCCAGGATCGAGCTGGTGCACAAGGCCCGGCCGCACTCGGATGCGATCGCGGCCGGCGCCCATCAGAGAGAAACCGGCCTGTGGGTGTACGCCAAGCCGCGCGCCCGCGAGCTGTGGGACCAGATCATGAAGTCCACTTACGACCACGCCGAGCCGGGGATCCTGTTCATCGACCGCATGAACCAGGACAACAATCTCAACTACTGCGAGGCGATCGAGGCGACGAACCCGTGCGCCGAGCAGCCGCTGCCCGCCTACGGCTGCTGCTGCCTCGGCTCGATCAACCTCACCCGCTTCGTGAGCCACGCCTTCTCGGAGAAGGCGGCGTTCGACTACGAGCGTTTCGGAAGAGTGGTCGAAGTCTCGGTGCGCATGCTCGACAACGTGCTGGACGTCACCGCCTGGCCGCTCGAGGCGCAGCACGAGGAGGCGATGGCGAAGCGCCGCGTGGGCCTGGGCTTCACCGGCCTCGGCGACGCGCTCGTCATGCTGCGCCAGCGCTACGACACGGAGGCCGCGCGCGGTACGGCCGCGAGGATTTCGGAGTTTATGCGCGATAGGGCCTACCGCGCCTCCTCCGATCTCGCCGGGGAGCGCGGCGCGTTCCCGCTTTTCAACGCCGACATGTACCTCTCGGGCTCGGGCTTCGCCGCGCGCCTGCCCGCGGAGCTGAAGTCGCTCATCCGCAAGCAGGGCATCCGAAACTCGCACCTCCTCTCGATCGCGCCCACGGGCACCATCAGCCTCGCCTTTGCCGACAACGCGTCGAACGGCATTGAGCCACCCTTCTCCTGGACTTATGCGAGGAAAAAGCGCATGGCCGATGGGACGCTGAAGGAATTCCCGGTGGAGGACTACGCTTGGCGCCTGTACAGGCACGACGGAGGGGACGTGAACGCCCTGCCCCCTTACTTCGTGACCGCGCTCGAGCTCTCGGCCTCCGCGCACGAGCGGATGGTCGCCGCGGTCGCGCCCTATGTCGATACGAGCATCTCCAAGACGGTAAACGTGCCGGAGACTTATCCCTACGAAGATTTCCAGGGCCTCTACTTCGAAGCATGGAAGTCGGGGCTGAAGGGGCTCGCGACTTATCGGCCGAACAACATCATCGGGTCGGTGCTTTCCGTAGGGCAGGAGTCCCGGCCGCAGGACTTCGTCAGCAGCGACCGCAACCGCCGCATCGAGATCAAGGCGGTGCCGGAGCCGGTGCTCGCGTCTCTGCGCTGGCCGGGCCGCCCCCACCTCGCCGGAGGCAACCCGGCCTGGACCTACATGATCGAGCACCCGCACGGGCAGTTCGCGCTCTTCGTCGGGCACGTGGAGAACGAGACCCGCGCGCATCCGTTCGAGGCGTGGGTGAACGGGGCCGAGCAGCCGCGCGGCCTCGGGGCCGTGGCAAAGACGCTCTCGATGGACATGCGCGCGAACGACCCGGCATGGCTGCGCCTGAAGCTCGAGACGCTCGCCAAAACCTCGGGCGACGACGCCTTCGACATGCCCTTCCCGCCGCACGGCGAGAAGAGGCGCATGCCGAGCCTGTGCTCTGCGGTCGCGCAGCTGGTTCGCTGGCAGTGCGAGCAGCTGAGCGCGCTGCCCGACGAAAAGCACGGCCCGGTGCTCGACGCGATGTTCAGCCTGAAGGAGCCGAAGACCGGCGCCGACGGCACGATGTCGTGGACGGTGGACGTGCTCAATCCCGCCGGGCGCGACGACTTCGTGCTGGGGTTGAAGGAAATTACTTTGCCCGACGGAGTGACACGCCCCTACTCGATGTGGCTCTCGGGCGAATACCCGCGCTCGCTCGACGGCCTGTGCAAGATCCTGTCGCTCGACATGCGCGTCGTCGATCCGGCCTGGATCGGAATGAAATTGCGCAAGTTGCTGAACTACCCCGAACCGCTCGGCGACTTCATGGCTTTCACGCCGGGATCGAGGAAACAGCAGAATTGGCCTTCGACGGTGTCGTACGTCGCGCGCCTCATCATCCACCGCTACGCCATGCTCGGCATCCTCGACGAAGAAGGCTACCCCGTGCGGGCCATGGGCGTGCTGGAGCCGCCCGCGCCCGGCGCCGCGCCGAAGATGAAAGGGGTCAAGTGCCCCGAGTGCGGCAATTACGCGGTGATCAGGAAGGACGGCTGCGATTTCTGCAGCGCCTGCGGGTGGGTGGGGGTGTGCGGTTAAGCGGGGCGGTCGATCTATTTCCGGAATGCCCGCGTCACGTTCTCAAGGCCTCGCAAAGCTCCGACGGATCGGAATAAGATAGTCGCGGTTCAACTCCAGAGGAGGATTTCCGATGACGAGCCCCGAGCAAGCAGCGGTTGCGGCCTTGCTTCTGCGCCTTGCACTGGGCGTGATGTTTCTTGCTCACGCCTGGGTGAAGGTCAAGGTATTTACGCCGGCAGGCACCGCCCAATTTTTCAAATCGCTCGGCCTCCCGGGTGAGCTTGCGTATCTGACGATGGCCGCGGAAATCGGTGGCGGCATCCTGCTCATCCTCGGCATCGAAACTCGCTGGGTGGCGTTGGCGCTGGTGCCCCTCATGCTCGGCACGATCGTGCTGGTTCACGGCAAGGCTGGCTGGCTTTTCACCAACAAGGACGGCGGCTGGGAATTCCCCGCCTTCTGGGTGGTGGGCCTGCTCGCGCTGGCACTCCTCGGGGACGGAGCCGTCGCGCTCGGGCCAAGGCTTGGCCTCTGAGCGGCGACCTGGCCTATTTCGCAAGCAGTCTGCGGATCGCGAGAAGCTCTTTCCTGCGCCGCGCGTCCGGCTCCGGATAGGACATCCCGAGCTTCTTGAGCGCGTGGAGAACGATATGGGAAATGATCAGCCGCGCGTTTGGCTTGTCGTCGGCCGGGATCACGTACCAGGGGGCGTGTCGTGTGCTGGTTGCGGCTAGGCAGGCCTCGTAGGCCTTCATGTACAGCTTCCAGAATTTTCTTTCCTCGATGTCGGCGAGGCTGATCTTCCAGTTCTTGCCGGGCTCGTCGATGCGCGCCAGGAACCGCCTGCGCTGCTCTTCCTTCGAAAGATGCAGGAAGAACTTGACGACGTGCGTGCCGTTGCGGTGCAGATGGCGCTCCAGGCCGAGGATCGACCGGTAGCGCTCCTCCCAGACGTCGTGTTTGTCCGTCAGGTCGCCCGGAATGCGCTCGCCCTCGAGGATCTCCGGGTGCACGCGCGCGATCAGCACCTCTTCGTAATAGGAGCGATTGAAGATGCCGATGCGTCCCCGCTCCGGCAGGTTTCGGGTCGTGCGCCAGAGAAAATCGTGCTCGAGCTCCTCGGCGCTCGGATGCTTGAAGCTGTACACCTGGCAGCCCTGCGGGTTCACGCCCGACATCACGTGCTTGATGGCGCCGTCCTTACCGGCGGCATCCATTGCCTGGAAGATCAGCAGCACCGCATAGCGGTCGTTCGCGTAGAGCAGGGTCTGCAGCGAGCTCAGCTCCGAAATGTGCTCGCCGAGAAGCGCTTCATAGTGCACCTTCGATTTGTAATAGGACCTGACCCGCGTCGGCCGTTTGTCGAGCCTGACTTTTTCGCCCGCCTCGACGCGGAATTCTCCGGGGTCGATCTTCATTTCCGTGCCTCCGGCGGTCCTGGCCGGGTGCCCGCGTTCGCCGATCCGGAGTCGGCCGCGGCCGCGATGGCGGTCGCGAGCCTCGGATTCGCGACCGATCGCTGCTCGGGAGTGAGTCCCGCGTAGAGCTTTTTCGCCGCGGCGGCGATATCCTCCACCGCGGTGAGGCGATCGCGCGCCACGTCGACCGCATGATCGAGTCGCTGCAGCACTTGCATCTGCATCACTTCCTTCGTCCTGCCGCGCTCGCGGGCGAGGTCGGACGCGAGCGCCTCCACGTTGCGGGCGTACGCGTCCCAAGCAGCCTGCTGGTCCGCGGTGAGCTTGAGGTCCTCTTGCAATTCCGCGAGGATCAGCGCGAGCTGATCGACGCTGTTCTGCGGTTTCTCCTGGGTTTTGGCGGCGCGGTCCGGGCCGACACGCCCGCTCCCGCGCCTACTCCCCATTTGCGCCGAAACGTCCGCCGCAGCGATCGCCAGCATGAGCACCGAGAAAACGATGAATCCCTTCCGCATGTCGCACCTCCTTGTTCCCCGCAGCTCGTGCGGGTCCTTGGCTGCAAGGGCCTTTTAGGGCAATTCCGAAAGAGGAGGTGTAATCAATTGTTGCTGCGGCAGGCTGGCTAGAACCCCTTCCTCGCCTTGGCGAAGGATTCCTTCAGGACCTCGTAGCTTTTCACGAAACCGGCCTTGACCTGCTCCCACGATTCCGTGGAGCCGTGCTTGAGTCCTCCGTACCATTCGGCGAGCTCGCCGCGTTCCCTGCGAAGCCTGTTCAGGGCCGCGCGGGATTTACTGCGGGCGGCCTGATCCATCTTGTCCCATTCGTTGTCCAACTTCCTTTCCATCCGGCGGATTCGCGCGTCGGCGTCATCCAGCGCCGCTTTCGCCTGCTTGAGGGCCTCGTCGCGCTGAGCCACCGTGTAGTCCTTGATTGCCCGGCCGGTCTCGCCGGCTTTCCTGGAGACGTCCTTTGCCGTGGTCTTGTCTCCCGAGGCTTCGGCTGCAAAAGACGAGGGAGAAGCCGCGAGCAGCGTGCAAAGCGCGAGTGCCTGAGCCGAAAAAACGAGCGTTCGGATTTTCATGAATTTTCTCCTTATGACCTGCGAATCTTACCGCCGAACGTGCGTATGGGCCGAATGGATCATGCGGAACACCCACGGTCTTAAACAAAGCTCGCCGAGCATTGAGCCTAAGAAGAAGGGTATTACATACGGGAGAGCATCATGTCGGTCATCGCGTTCAAGGAAAAGTCGCGGGTGTTGGTCGAGCAATACAGCTGGCCGCTATCCACCGCCAAAGGCTATGTCGATGGAGAGACATTCCGCAAGCTGCGCAGAGAGCCCCCCATACATGCCCTGGTGGGAATCGACGACTATTCGGAGGGCTTCCGGGCCGGTTATTACCGTCGGCCGGTTTCCGAAGAGGCCCTTTCAGGCGCACCCTCGAATCAGCCGGCCTAGAAATCCTTCCCCGCTTTAGCCAGGCGTTCCCTGGATTTCCGGGGTGCGACGGACCGCCTAGCGCCGCCGGTACTGCGGCCGGCGCGGGGGCAGCCGCACCGCCGGGGTTTCGTCCTTGTGCCGGAAGTTGATGCGGCCCTTCGTGAGATCGTAGGGCGTCAGCTCGAGGCTGACCCTGTCCCCCGCGAGAATGGTGATTCGATGCTTCCTCATCTTGCCCGCCACGTAGGCGATCACCATGTGGCCGTTCTCCAGCGTCACACGATAGCGCGTATCAGGAAGCACCTCGTTGACGGTGCCTTCCATTTCAATCAACGCTTCTTTTGTCATGCCAATACTCCTTCCGGCTCAGGATCGATCTTCCTGCGAGCGGAGCCCGCAAAGCGGGAAACCCGGGGTGAACGCGGAGCGGCCACCCCTCCCGCGACGGGATTCAGGCGGCTTTCAGATCGACTGCGGACGTTTTGCCGTTTTGCCCTTGCTCGAGCTCATACGAGATCTTCTGATGCTCGCTCAGGCTGCCGAGTCCGGCGCGCTCGACCGCCGAGACGTGCACGAACACGTCCTTGGATTTGTCGTCGGGTTGAATGAAGCCGAACCCCTTGGTGGAATTGAAAAACTTTACGGTACCGGTAGGCATGGAATCTCTCCATAGATGGCGTCGCCCCGCACGAACGTGCGCGAGGCATCAAATTATCCGTGGGAGAAACCAGAAGCGGCCCCGAAGGGGCGCCGCGGACTGACCCAAATCGAATTCGACGTTGCTAATATGAGGGTTACGGGCGCCGTTGACAAGGGGATCGGGAAAATACTCCTGTCCATCCAAGCCCCCGACTCTTCGGAATACCCGGTTCACCTCGACCACTATCGATTCGCAGCGATCATGAAAATCTCCATCCTCGACGATTATCACGACACCCTCCGCACGCTCAAAGCCTTCAGCAAGCTGGCCGGCCACGAGGTCAAGATCTGGAACGACCACGTCCAGGAGGTCGATGCGCTCGCCGAACGCCTGAAGGACGCCGAAGCGCTGGTACTGATCCGCGAACGCACCAAGATCCGCGCACCCTTGCTCGAGCGGCTGCCCAAGCTCAAGCTCATCAGCCAGCGCAGCGTCTATCCGCACATCGACGTCGATGCCTGCACGCGGCTCGGCATCGTCCTGTCATCGAACCAGCATTTCGGCATGCCGTCTTATGCGACTGCGGAGCTGACTTGGGGGCTCGTCATTTCTGCCATGCGCGAGATCCCCAGGCAAATGGCTTCTCTCAAGGCCGGAAACTGGCAGACCGGCGTCGGCAGCACAATGCGCGGAAAAACGCTGGGAATCTTCGGCTACGGCAGGATCGGTGCCGTCGTGGCGGGGTACGGAAAGGCCTTCGGAATGAAAGTGCTCGTCTGGGCGCGCGAAGCGTCGCGGCTGCGTGCGCGTGAGGACGGTTACGCCGCTGCGCCGAGCAAGGAAGCGTTCTTCGAGGAGTGCGACGTCATCTCGCTCCATATGCGCCTTGTCGACGCCACGCGGGGTATCGTGACCGCTCGCGACCTCGCCCGCATGAAGCCGACCGCCCTGATCGTCAACACCAGCCGCGCGCCGCTGATCGAGCCCGGCGCGCTCGTAGCCGCCCTCAAGGCGGGGCGCCCGGGCAAGGCGGCGGTCGATGTCTACGAGGAAGAGCCGCTGCGCGACACCGGCCATCCGCTGCTCAACATGGACAACGCGTCGTGCACGCCCCACCTAGGCTATGTGACGCGCGAGGATCACGAGATCGCGTTCGCCGAGATCTTCGACCAGATCAACGCATACGTCGCCGGCAAAGCGATCAACGTCGTGAATCCAGAAGCTCTCGAAAAGGCGAGAAACCTCCGACTCAGCTGAGCCGCTTTCGGCGCGGCAACTTCGTGCGATCAATAGATGACGCCGACGCCGATCAGGTCGTGGCCACGATGCACTCGGCCTATGACCACGCTCCGCCCAGCGCCTTGAACAGATCGGCGATCGCCGCCCGCTGCGAGCGCAACGCGTCGATGCGGTTCTGTTCGGCGGCGAGCAGGTTGCGCTCGGCATCGAGCACCTCGAGCTGACCGGTCATGCCGTTCTGGTAGCGAAGGCGCGCAAACCGCAGCGTGGTCCTCAACGCCGTTACGCGCTCGCTCTCGGCCTCGAGGCGCTCGCGCGCCTTGGCCTGCGCCACGAGCGCGTCGCGCACGTCGCGGAACGCGTTCTGGATCGCAAGCTGGTACTGGGCGAGCGCCTGGCGTTCGCGCGCGCCGGCCGCCTGCACCTGCGCGTCGATGCGTCCGCCGGCGTAGATCGGCTGGCCTGCCGCGAGCGCGGCTTGCCAGATTCCGGCCGGCCCGGTGAACAGGTCTGAAAGCGCCACGCTCTCGCTACCGAGATAGCCGGTGAGGGAGAGCGCGGGGAAATAGGCGGCGCGCGCCACCGCTACGCGGGCGTTTGCGGCGATGAGCGTCTGCTCGGCCTGAACCAGGTCCGGCCGGCGCAGCAACAGGTCAGAGGGCAGGCCTGCGGGTACGACGATCGCAACCGTCCGGTCTTCGGGGTCGCTTCCCGCTTCGAGCGCGCCTTCGTAGATCGCTCTGGGACTGTTGCCGAGCAGCACGGCAAGGGCGTTTTCCTGCTGCGCGCGCTGCAGCTCGAGGACCGGCAGCAGCGCGCGCTCGGCCGCGACGTCCGCCTGGAGCTGGCGG
>Ga0179596_10000327_pt1 | contig 15592 bp, 8 predicted proteins | sample CZODoug1_1_08_16_FD_155494 | JGI IMG/M metagenome (GOLD analysis project Ga0179596, IMG submission 155494) | Vadose zone soil fungal communities from Angelo Coast Range Reserve, California, USA - CZODoug1_1_08_16fungal (Illumina Assembly) | ecosystem: Environmental > Terrestrial > Soil > Vadose...
AATCCCAGTGTGCAATCAGAGCGGCGGTCTGGCTGCTGCGGAGTCGTATGGCTGGCATCGTCATCTGCTGGAACGTTATGGTCCGAACTATGATCCACGGGTTCTGTCGCGGATCTTGCGCGGGAAGCAGATTCGTGCAGAAGAATACGTCGACCTGCTTGAGGCCAGGCAGGAGATTATCGCCGATGCGGCTCAGGCCTTCGTGGGGTTCGACGCGATCTTACTTCCAACTGTCCCGCGCGTTGCGCCCGCGATTGCGGAGTTGGAGCGGAGCGACGAAGCATACTTCGAAGCGAATGCGGCGATGTTGCGAAATCCCAGTGTCTTCAATTTTCTGGATGGCTGCGCCCTGTCCATCCCGTGCCATCTTCCGGGTGATGCGCCGACCGGCCTGATGATTGCGGGTTTGTCGGGAACGGATTGGAATGTCCTTAACATGGGAGCGGCGGTTGAGGCGGTGCTTGCCAGCGGTGGCCGTGCGATTCACACTGCAGCAGGTTATGAGCGTCCGGCTATGGGTTCTACCATTTCCGTATAGGGGATTTGCATGCGCGATCGCAATGGCGTTTGTCGCTGTTTCCGGATCACGGGCTACTTCGCTCTGGCATGTCTGCTGTGCGCGTTTCCCGCACTCGTATTCGGCCAGCAGAATGCACTCACGGCCCGTGTGGCGGATAGTGCCATGGAACGCTGGCCGAACGGCCACATCGGCGCCAAGGACGCGACCGTGTCCTGGGGGTTCGAGCCCGGAATCGTACTTGCCGGCTTCAATGCTGTGTGGAACGCGACTCACGATCCGCGGTATCTGAATTACATCCAGCAGGCCGTCAACCAATTTGTAACTGTGGATGGTGCTATTCGGACGTACGATTCTCAGGTCTATTCGCTGAACAACATTCTGATCGGACGTCAACTGCTTGCGCTCTACCGGGCCACAGGAGACGAGAGATATCGCAAGGCTGCGAATACGCTTCACGAGCAGCTACTGCACCAACCACGAACGGCATCCGGGGGATACTGGCACACGCGCGCAACGCCAGACCTGATGTTGCTGGATGACACATTTATGTTTGCGCCATTTCTGGCTGAATACGCAGCGACCTTCAGGCAGCCCAAGGACCTGGATGAAATCGCGGTACAGTTCGGTCTGCTGGCGGAACACACCCGCGATGCAAAGACCGGGCTGCTCTATCACGGTTGGGATGAAAGCCGCCGCCGGTCCTGGGTCGATAAGACGACTGGTACCTCCTCGACGTTGTGGGCGCGAGGGATGGGCTGGTATCTCATGGCGCTCGTCGATACGCTGCCGTACCTATCCCCGACCGATCCGCAACGCGCCATTTTGATTGGGATTCTGCAGCGCACGGCTGCGTCCGTAGTGCGAGCCCAGGACCCGGACAGCGGCTTGTGGTACCAGGTTCTCGACAAGCCGGGGCAGCCGGAGAACTATATCGAGTCTTCCTCCGCGCTCATGTTCACGTACGCGTTGGCGAAAGGGGCCAGGCTTGGATACCTTCCAGCGAGCGATCGGGCCAGCGCTATGCGCGCGTGGGGCGCCGTTCGCAAACGGTTCGTTGAGGTCACGCCCCAGGGCAACGTCAAAATTACGGGTACAGTTACTCACATCGGCTTGGGCGCAAGCCCGCGGGACGACGGCTCCTATAGCTATTACCTGCACGCTCCTGTCGTGAGTGATGACCCGAAGGGGGTCGGTGCATTCTTGCTCGCGGCAACGGAGATTGAGTTCAGAGGCGGGCGGTCGAGCGCTGTCCGCACGGCAGCTTCAAGATCAACTCACTAAGGCACTACCCGGAGGCAAATATGTCGAAGCTTCGTCTGAATCGTCGCCAGTTTCTATCGTCAGCCAGCGCCGCCGCGGTAGCCCTCAACAGCAGCGCCGGGCCTGCTTATGCTGCACCGGCAAGCCCGCACAAACCAGTCTTGATGAAGCTCGGATGCCAGACCGCGCCAACAACCACTGAGCACCTGAAATATCTCGCCCGCTATGGAATTCGCAACATCTGCGGCTATCCCAAGATCGCGGATGATCGTCTGTATGCCACGCGCGAGGAACTGGAGCAGATGCTGGAACTCGCCTCGCAGTGCGGCATCACGGTCGATATGATTGCGCCGCCATTCCTGGCCTCGATCTCAGTCGATGTCGACAAGCACGCCGCCATCATGCTCGGTCAGAGCCCCGAACGCGATCACGACATCGAGGCGATCCAGACGATGATCAAGAACTGTGCCGCGACCGGTGTCCCCGCGATTAAGTACAACTTGCAGATCATCGGCGATACCCGCATCGGGCGCACGCCTGGCCGCGGAGACGCGACGTACAGCACGTGGAGGCTTGCCGAGGCGCATCCGGCAACGCCCCTGACGCGTGCAGGCAACGTCACTGCCGACGAAAGCTGGGAGCGGATTACGTACTTCCTCGATCGCGTGATTCCGGTTGCCAATGAGTATAAAGTTCGGATGGCTCTGCACCCGGACGATCCCGGCGTGCCTCCGGCGGGTTACCGCGGAGACCATCGCGTGCTGGGTACGGTGGATGGTTTGAAGCGGTTTGTTTCGATCCAGGAAAGCCCATATCACGGGCTCAACTTCTGCCAGGGGACCGTGAGCGAGATGCTGGCCGATCCAGGAAAGGAGATCTTCGACGTGATTCGCTACTTCGGCCAACGCGACAAGATCTTCAACGTCCACTTCCGCAACATCCGCGGTCATCGCGACGACTTTGTCGAGACCTATCCCGACGAAGGCGATATCGATTTCGTGCGGGCGATGCGGACGTACAAAGAGGTTGGCTACAAGTACATGATTGTGCCCGATCACGTCCCGGAGGCGCCGAATGATCCGCATGGTCTGCAGTCGTTTGCTTATTGCTACGGCTATATCCGCGGATTGTTGCAGTCCGCTGCTGAACTGAGTTAACGCGTAGCGTGCGGCGAGGCGTGAAGTGAAATTTGATTTTGAGGAAGGCATATGTCCATCGATGTAGTTACGCGCAGCGACCAGCGGTTCGAGGATCTGGCCCACGGGCGCAATCCCCGTTTCCCGGAAACTCCGTCGGAGGCCGTGAGCTCGATCGCACTGTGTCACAACGCGAACGATGTAGTAGAAGCGGTGGAGCGTTTTGTACGCAGCGGATTGAGACCAACTATCCGCAGCGGTGGCCACTGCTATGAAGGCTTCGTGTACTCCAATCCCGGCGGCGCTGTCATCGATCTGAGAATGATGACGGCAAGCTCACGTCTGCCGGACAGATCCGGATTTCTGATTGAATCTGGCTGCCAACTGGGCCAAATCTACAAGGATCTCCACGAACAGGCCAATGTGACGATCCCGGGAGGCACATGCGTCTCGGTGGGCGCTGGAGGTCATATCTCCGGCGGCGGCTATGGACTTCTTTCTCGCATGTATGGCCTCACATGCGACTGGGTGTCGGCGGTGGATATCGTTACGGTCAACAAAATGGGTAAAGCCATGCTCCGGCATGTTGACAGCTCGCATGACGCGGATTTATTTCGTGCCTGTCGCGGCGCGGGCGGCGGCAGTTTCGGCATCATTACGGGCTTCTATTTCGACAAGCTTCCAACTCCGCCTAAAGAGGTGATGAGCGGCCGCATCTCTTTCGACTGGAGCACGATGACAGAGGAGCGGTTTGCTCGCATTCTGTTTCTCTACTGCAATTACTGGCAGACACGTGGCATCGACGCGGACACCTGGGGGTTATTCACAATCTTCAACCTCTCGCATCGCACATCCGGCCATCTGGGCATGTCTGTTCAGTTCTGCGATCGCAATGGGACCTGCGATGACACGCGAGTGCTCGAAGAGTTCTTTTCGACGTTCGACGAGTGCCGTCCAATATCGCATGCCGATGGACATTCCCAGTCGCCGGTCAACGATCATCTTCCGGCTTCGGCAGACTCGGGGCAGGCCGTATGCATGGCGCAACACGCAGTCACGCGCCGCACGTGGATTGATTCGACCGCAGGCTCCGCGGGCGGAGAAAGAAGGCGAAAACATAAGTCGGCTTATATGAAGCAGCATTTCACGCCGGAGCAAACCAGGTGCATTTACAAATACCTGACCAGCACTTTCGATAAGGTGGACCTTTCGAGAGCGACGATTCTTCTGGATTCCTATGGCGGTGCCGTGAACCAGCCGACTCTTGGCCGGGAGACGGCGATTGTCCAGCGTTCATCCGTATTGAAGCTGCAATTCATCGCGACCTGGACCGACCCCAAAGAGGATGCCGCCCAACAAAAATGGCTGGACAGCTTCTACACGGATGTATATTCATCGTCGGACACAGGAGAAAGACATAAAGGCACACCTTATCCCAGCGATCGATACGAAGGCTGTTACATCAACTATCCCGATGTGGATATGTTGCGGTACAGCTACTGGCCACAGCTCTACTATGGAACGGGCGGTTTGTATTCGGACCTCCAGAACGTGAAGAGACATTACGACCCAAATAATGTCTTTCACCATGCGTTGTCGGTGCGGCCATGACCCCAGGCTATGACAATCTTCCAGTTTCCATTGCCAACCTTCGTAGATGACGTAAGCAGGATGGTTTGATGCGGCTCATTCCGAGTGCCTCCAGGAAGGCCAGATGATCGCGAGTGGAAGAGCATCCCCGCACGATGTACGGGGATGCCAGAGAGTCAGTGTGATGTTACTTCCATCTGGACGGGTTGAGCAGTGGCGTTGATGGATGGATCGTAGTACTCGTAGACACGGGACTGGAAGGTGCGGGCGCGGATGGGATACTTGGCGCGTAGGCGGACCTTCACGGTTACGGTCTGGTTGGGCGACAGAGCGTTGAAGTAGAGGATGGCCTGGGTGGCTGTGAGCGAGAATTTTTCGAGGCGGCCTGTGGCGTCGCTTGTGGATTTCTCCTGCAGGGTTTGCAGGTCTTCGGAGAGAAGTTCGAAACCGGGCGGGATCCCGAGGCCGACCATGATCATGTTGGCGGTCTTTACGAGATTGTTGTGGATGATGGCGGTCTCAGTGACGATATCGTTCTGCGCAAGATGGGTGCGGTCGTAGGCGATTTTGATGGTGAGTGGATCGGCTTCGCGCTTGTTGTCCCATGGGATAAAAAAGCCGCCGACCACCTGGTAGGCGAGGCTTCCCTCGCCGGAGAATTTCAGCTCGAGGTGGTTGGGCTGCCTGGGGTCAATCTGCTTGACGACGAACTGGTGGAAGAGGTCGTTGTTCTCAGGTGTAAGGTTGAGGGTCTCGATCTGCTTCCCGTCGAGCAGGATCTGTACGTTGCCGCGTACGTCGGAGGTGCCGTGGTCGGAGGCGAGGAGGATGGCGCGAAGGGCCATGATGGTGGCCTGCGTGGTGCCCCAGTTACCGGAGGCTCCTTTGTTTGCGGTGAGGAAGTTGAGGGCTTTGCGCGCGGTCTCGGAGGCCTGGCCCCATTTGAGGATCGCCTGTGTCGCAAGCCCTGTTGTTTCGATGGCGGCGGACTTACCGGTGGAATAGACGCCGGTCTCTTCGACGGACCATGAGACCTGATCGCCTTGTTCGGTGCGGGCTTCGATGAGGTTCTGCATGGCACGTGCGGTGAAGGCGTGGTCCTGCTCGAAGTCGGCGGCGAAGTTGGCGATGACGGCGAGGGTATAGGTGTCGGGCTTTGGGCCGTTGTAAAAGTCGATGTAGCGCTTGGCTTTCTGCACGGCGGCGCTTCGATCTCCGGTGTTGGCGAAGGCCCAGGCAATATAGGCGGTGATGCGGAGGACATTATTGTTGTAGCGGTTGGTGGCTCCTTCGTTGATGAACTGGATGTCGGGCTTCCAGCTTCCATCGGGCTGCTGTTGCGCGGCGAGCCAGTTACGGGTGCGGTCGATGATCCTGGGGTCTACGTCGGATACCTTGGACATGTCGTTGAACTCCATGAGTCCGTATGCGGTGAGAATCTTGTTCGCGGGCTTCTGGCCGAACCAGGAGAACCCCCCGCCGGGGACTTCAAAGGTGAGAAGGCGCTGGTACCCGTTGGCGATGTAGCCCTCTGCCTTGGCATGAATCTCGGGTGTGAGCTTTTTCGTGCGCTTCATGTAGTCCAGCGCGAGGACGTTGGGGTAGGTGCTGGAGGAGGTCTGCTCGAAGCAGCCGCCAGGCATGCGAAGGATGGAGTCCATACCCTCGATGACCTGGCTCAGAGGCCCGGGGTAGAGGCGGATGCGGAGGCTGGAGGCATCGGGGATGGCGTTGCTGGGGATGGCTATGGTGTGCTGGGCGGTGTTGTCGAGGTGGCCGTTGAAGACGATGGTCTGCTCGCGTCCGTTGGGGATGACCTCGATCTCGCGGACGACGATGTCGTCATGGCCTTCCATGTGAGCGGTGAGGGTGAGCTTGAACGTGCCGATGCGGTTGGCGTTGAGGGTGAACTGCGAGCCGCCGACCTGTCCCGCGGAGACGTTGATGGATTTTTCGCCGGCATCTTCAAGCGTGAACCATGGGTCTTGCTGGAGCTTGAGACTGACATGACCCTGCTTGCCGGTGTAGTTGTAGGCGGCGACGGGTAGGGTGACACGGTCTCCCTGGGTGAGGGTGATGGGCAGGTCGAGGTCGGCGAAGAAGTCCTGGAAGACTTTGAGCGATGCGGTGCCTGTGCCGAGGGCGCCGTCGCGTGTCGAGGCGAGCATGGCCATGCGCCAAGTGGTGATGGAGTCGGCGACGGGGATGGTAATGGTGGCGTTGCCGTGGCCGTCCGTGAGGATCTCGGGGTTGATGTAGAGCGCCTCGGGGAAGTAGGAGCGGACGTGTGGGGCGTCGGGCGCGGAGGCCTTGAGGACGGTGGTGAAGGAGCGGCCCTCAAGGGGCAAGCCCTGGGCTGAGGCTGCGTCGACGTTGACGGCCTCCCGGAACATGAACTTTGCTGCGGGAGCCGCCACGGGTATCGGTCCTCCGATAAAGCCGTTCACGACTCCTCCCCCGACGGCGACGGACTCAGTCATGATCATGTTGGAGGCGTGTACGCTGACGGTTTCGTTGACGCTGCCTATCTCGAGGGTCGTGTCGAGGATGGCGAGATCGCGCGGTTGCAGGGTGGCGTTGACGGCGAGGAGCATGAAGCCGAGGGAGTTGATCTCGACATGGTAGCGGCCGGGCGTGAGCCCCGATAGCGTGAACTCGCCCTTGTTGTTGCTGTGGGTCGTGCGCGTTTCGCCTTGGCTGCGGGCGATGATTGTCGCGTTGGGCACGATGGCCCCGGAGGCGTCCGTGACGGAGCCGGTGAGTTCAGCGCGTCCGTTGAAGGGACCGCGGTCGTGCTCGAATTTGAGCTTGGTTGCGCCGCCGTGTTGTTCGCTGTTGGAGACGGAGCGGTTTCTTGTCTCGAGGAAGACGGAGAGATCGTCGGCGGTATTGAAGGTGCGGTCGGGACCCGCGCTGGAGATGCGATAGAAGTGCGTGTTGGCGCGATTCCAGCCTGTCGAGTTGATGCGCAGCGGAGTGTTCCAGGCGTCGTGGACGCCTCGACTTTGAGCGGTGAAGGCCTTGATGGTGTCCTTGCCTGATACCTGGTTGAGTTTGTCGGCGATGGCCTGCACCTGGGCGGTGAAGGCCTGACGATAGCGCTGGTAGTACTCGTTGAACTTCTGCTGTGGAAGACTGCGGCCGAATTCGGTGTCAAGCCTGCTGGCGGCTGCGATCTCGGTGGCGGAGAAGAGGGCCCGCGCGGCGAGGTCGTGTTGCTCGTCCTCGACTGCGCCGGACGGGGTGATGGAGTGGATCTCGTAGCGGGGCTTCATAACCTCCTGCTCGAGGTAGAAGAAGACCTTGGCGAAGCCGGGTTGTTTTTCGGCGAGAGCGAAGACAGCCTCGTCGACGATCTGCAGGCCGAGCGCGGCGCTGACGCCTTCGCCGTGGGCGTTGGTGACGTGAAAGGCGATGCGCGCCTCTTCGCCAGGCTTATAGACGGGCTGATTGCTCGCTGCGGCGATCTTCAACTCGTCGGCCGGCTGCACGAAAAGCAGCCGATGGTCGGCGATGGGCTGGGCGTCATGAGCGAACAGGTAAGCGTCGGCGTCGAGGGTGCCGGCGAGATCGGGCGTGGCGGTAACGGTCAGGTCTGCCTCTCCATTGACGAGGTCGACGTCACGGGTGAGGACTGTTTGGCCATTCTTGACGAGATCGACGTAGGCGGTGGCGCGAGCGCGGGTGGAGAGGACCTTGAGGTGGATGCGGTCGCCAGCCTTGTAGACGGCGCGGTCGGTGCGGAGGAGGATCTGGTCTGTGCCAGCACGGGTGGTGATGGGGACGGGGGCGTTGATGTGGGCGCCATGGTGATCGTCAGCTTTGACGTAGAGGGCGTAGATGTCGGGTGTGGGGGTGAAGCGGATGACGGCGATGCCGCTCTGGTCGGTGGTGACGTGCTGAGTTGTGCCTCCGGGAATGCCGATGGCGAGGTTTGTGGGGGCTGGGGTTCCGTCGGCGTAGGCGCTGAGGAGGTAGACCTGGTTTTCGATGTGGGGGATGAGCGTGCCGCCCTCGGGGACGGCGGTGAGCAGGAGCGCGGACTGGCTGATGGTGATGGGCTCGCCGCGCGTCTCGGAGTGGGCGGCGGAGTCTTTGACGGTGGCCTCGATGAGCGCGCGGGCGGCTCCCTGCGAGAGGGGCTTGCCGGCGAAATAGGTGCCGAGTTTGAGGTCGAAGTGGTAGGCTCCGTCGGCGTCGGTCTTGCCGGTGATGGGGGCTTGTTCGACGACGGTAACGTCCGCGGTGGTGAGCTTGAGGGATATGTCGGCGTGGTCGACGGGCTTACCGAAGAAGTAGTTGGCGTGGAGGGTGCCGGTGACGTGGTCGCCTGGGCGATAGTCGCGACGGGGCTTGTTGTTCTGCTGGGTGAAGTCGATAGCGACCTTGAACTTGGGGAGGACGTAGCGTTCGACGTTGAGGGCTGTTTCGGTGGTGTTGTCGGCCACGCGAGAGCGGAGGTGATAGGTGCCGAGGTTGACCTCGTCGGCAAGGGTGAACTCAGCGGAGGCGATGCCGTAGGCGTCGGTTGTGGTGACGCGCTTGAAGACCTTATTGCCGCGTGCGTCTTCGAGTTCGAAGGTGAGGGGGCGGGAGGCGGTAGCTTGATGGTCGGCCCGGTCGAGCGCGAGGACGCGGATGTGGATGGTCTGGCCGGGCTGGTAGAGGGGCTTTTCAGTGGTGAGGAGGATGGAGGCCTTGTCGGCGAGGGTGATGGGCTGGGTGTAGTCGGTGGCGCCGATAGGGGTGTCGGCGGTGATGTGGAGATCGTAACGGCCGGTGAGTCCGGCGGGGAAGTGGATGGCGGCCTCGACGGCGCCGCGGCGGTCGAGATGACCCGTGAAGAGGGGCTTCTTCTGACCGGAGGATTCGAGATCGATGTGGAGGGTGCCGGTCTGGGGCGCGTTGGTGACGCCGTCTGAGACGACGAGGCGCAGGACGGCGTTGCTGTTGGAGAGGTACTCGGTCTGGCCAAGGAGATGGACTACGGGGCGGCGGAGAATGCCGGAGATAGCTTCGGTGGCTTCGATGGGATCACGGTCTTTGGCGACGAAGCGATAGTGAATGCGCTGCCAGATGAGGTCTTCGTAGGGGAGGTTGGTGGGGATGGATTGCTGCCAGATTCCATCGCCTTGTTTGGTTTCGATAGTGCGCTCGGAGGCGGCGACGACGTGGTCTTCGGGGTCGAGGATCTCTGTGGTGAGGGTGCCAGGACCGGGGTGGTCGGCGTGGTATGGGATGGTGAGGGCGAGGGAGCCGTGCGCGTAGGTGGCGGCCAGGTTTTGTGGGGTGGGAGCATTCGTGGGGAAGAGAGAGGCGGCGGCGAGGAGCAGAGGGGCAAGCAAGAGGCGGCGGGAGGGCATGCGGTTCTCCTTGAACACCGGACTTTCGGTGTTGTCTGAGCGGAGAACGGAGTCTTGCGCGGATCTTGCACGGGGTGCGGAAGTTTTTTAGCGGCGCGTCCAGGTCTGGCCGTCAGGGCTGACCCAGTGCTCGCCGGACTCGGTGGTGAGATCGAAGATGGGAGCAGCAATCTTGAGGGTTGCTGTCCTGGGCGCCGCCATCTTGGGAGTTGAAGCCGCGGGAGCCTCGCTTGGGGTTCCGATGAGATCGATGCTGCTGTTGGCGGCGGAGACCGTGACGGTTTCGCTGACCGACCCGACGGTGAGAATTCGGTCTGCGATGGTCTGGTGGGCAGCGGGAACCGGCACGGTCGAGGTCGAGCTCATGAAGCCGGAGGCGGAGGCTTGTAGAGTGTAGGAGCCGGCGGGAAGACCGGAGAAGAGATAGTGGCCGCTGGTGTCCGTCTGGGTGGTGCGGGCCTGTGGCGAGAGGAGCGTGACGGTGGCCCCGGAAATGATGGCTCCGCTGGCATCGGTGAGGGTGCCGGAGAGACTGCTGGTGCCGCTTGGAGCGGCGTAACTGAGGGGTGCGAGGGCGGTTGCTGCAACGGGGTTGCGAAGGGTGACGGAGGCCGTAAGATCGACGCGGAGAACGCGGCTCTTCCAAGGGGCGGAGACGGGCTGCCAGTGCTGGCCGGAGTCGTCGCTACGGAAGAGGGTATTTTGGGTATCGAGCGCGAGGACCTGTTCGCCGTGCGCGGCGGTGGAGACGATGGGGAGGTTGCTGGGCAGGGAGCCGAAACGGATGGCGCGGCCAACCTGGTGGAGTGGCATAGAGGTAGAAAGCCCGGCTGCCGGTTGGATGGAGGCACTGTCTGAGTCCTGAGCGGTGCCGGGGGCGATCGCGAGCGGGCCTGCCATGACTGCGCCGGAAGAACGGGCGGCAAAAGATGGCGGTGGCGGGCCGGAGGTGATCCCGGCACCGAAGCCGTTCCGCGCTGCGGCGGTTGCGGGTGAGGCCTGTGGCAAAGGAGCGGAATCGCGGTTCTCGACGGGCAGACCGTTGATGCCCTGAGTGGAGATGCCGGGCGCTGGCTGCTCGAGCACGCGTGGTTTGGTGGGTGCGGGCTTCGGCGCCGGTTTGGCTGGTTCGGGTGCCTTCGCGGCTGGCGGCTCTGGGGCTCTCTCGGGGATGGCCGGCGGATGGACGCTTGCGACGTCTTCCGGTGCTTTGCGCGGGTGGAGGGTGAGGGCGATCATGGCGAAAAGAGCGGCGGTGGTTGCGGCTGCGGCCCAGGCGAGCTTCCAGCCGGAGAACCAGGGGGTGCCGACGGGTTTGGGCTGCGGAAGGGCTTCCTCGGAGGGCGGCATGGACAGGGCGACGATGCCGCGGCAGTGCGGGCAGGTGGCGAGGTGAGCGAGGGTCTGCTCGCGCTCGTGCGGGGGCAGGGCGTGGTCGACGAAGGCGTTGAGCTGGTCGGCGTCGGGGTGTTGGCCGGGTTGGAAGAGAGTGCTCATGGTGTGGCCTGATCGGAGAACGGGGTGGATTGAGAAGTTTGCAGTAAAGCCCGGAGGTTTATTTCAAGATCCCTGGGATCGGTGCCGAGGGCCTCTTCGGCGGCTCGGCGGCTTAGCCCCCCGGATTGCAGGTTGTGGAGGAGTTGATGGCGGAGGTCGGCGGTGAGGCGCTTGAGGCGGCGGCTGATGGTGGCCTCGTGTACGCGGAGAAGGCGGCCGATCTCCTGGAGGGTGCGACGGTCGAGGAAGTAAGAGGCCAGGAGAAAGCGGTCTTCGGCGGGGAGAGCCGTGAAGGTCCGGATGAGGGCTTCTTGCAGCGGCTGGAGATTGGCGGGAACCGGCGTGGGAGCCGCCGCGGGAGGGTTGAGGTCGTCGAGCGGCGATTCGCGATGGGTGCGGCGATGGTGGTCGATGTGGCGCTGGGCGAGCGTGGTGCGAAGCCAGCCGAGAAACGAGCCGCGCCCGGAGTAGGAGGCCAGGGGCGAGCGACCGCCGACGCGTAGACCGTAGAGCTCGGCGTAGAGCGAGTCGGCAAGCTCATGGCCCAGGGTCGCGCTGCCTGCGATGGCGATAGCGGCCTGGGTGAGCGGCTGGCGGTAGAGGGTGAGGAAGCGCTGCCAGGCAAGTTCGTGGCCGAGGGCGCAGGCTTGTGCGAGGGCGAACTCCGGGAGGTGGAGGGCGCGGTAGAAGGCAGTACGCTGGGCTTCGCCGGGGCGGACTTCGGGGGGCTGGTTGTGGTTGTGCTTTTCGCCGACACGGAGGAGCGCCTCTGCGAACTCGGCCTTGGTCAGGCCGCAGGATTTGGCGTCGGCGGAATGCCACAGCTCATCGAGGAAGGCAGGCTGCGCGGCCGGCAGGGGCAGAAGGAGATCGCCGGATTGGGAGGCCGCTTCCACGCTTCCCACGATACCGCATGCAGCGAGTGGGACTTCCTTTTGAGGAGTGGCCTTGGGGCTCGCCGCTCCTCTGGCGGACGTTGACGCACGTGGGAATGGCCTCGTTGCGGTCCTCGTTGAACTCATCCGCGTGGCATCTTCGCGTCCGGCGCGTTGCCTCGTGGTCCAGCACTGCAGACGGGATGGCTAATGTCTGTGAGGCCGAGGTCGATAACCCATATCAGTGAGCGTGGATAGCGTGCACGAACTGTCTGCCGCGTGTATGTGCGGGACGGAGGCACAATGGAAGTTTTTCAAGAACAGTGTGAGTCGATCTCGGAACTCACGGGCGCGCTTGACATCAATACGGTGGACGAGGTGCGCAAGATCCTCCTGGCGCACCTCGAGCAGAACACCAGTATCGTTGTCGATCTCTCATCGGTTGCCTCTTGCGATGCGGCTGGTGCGCAACTGTTGCTTGCACTGGAAAAGAGTGCTGAGTCGGCAGGCAAGCCGTTTGTTGTCCTCGCAACTTCCGAGGGATTCGCGCGGGACTGTGCCAATCTCGGCATCACCATCACTCCCTCGACGGTCCAGTCGGCGGCGAAGAATTCGACGATCTTGGTCGGAGGCGGAATCCGATGACGAATATGTTTGTCGACACGTTCCTGCAGGAGTGTGAAGACCTACTCCCGGAAATAGAGGAATGCGCGCTTGCCCTGAACGGTGAATGCGACTCCAGGGAGATCGTAGGCCGGCTCTTTCGCGCCTTTCACACGATCAAGGGATCCGGAGCGATGGTCGGCCTCGACCATGTGGCCGCATTCACTCATCACGTCGAGACGCTCCTTGACGGTATCAGGGAAGACAAGATCAGTATTTCGCCACGAGTCGTTGAGCTTGTGCTCGCTGCCGCGGATGAGATCAAGCGCCTGATGGTTGTTGAGCCTGGCAGCGCGCCGCCTCCGAGCCAGTCTCGGGAGAATCTGATCGCGGAGCTCGAGCAGTTCTCGTCCACTTCCACATCAACCCATCCCGTGCCGCAGCCATCGAATCCTTCAAACCATCTGCCTGGTCTCGAGATCCAACGGTCCGGCCAGGAACGTCCTTGGAGGATTGTCTTTCGTCCAAGCCAGGATCTACTCCAATGTGGCGGAAATCCATACAAATTGTTTCTTGAGCTCGAGATGCTGGGTTCGGTTGACATCGTGGCCATGGCAGAGGAAGTTCCTACGCTGGAGGAGCTGGACCCGACGAACTGCCATCTGGGATGGACCATCACCCTTTTCACGGCCGCGGACGAAGATGCCATTCGAGACGTGTTCGTCTTCGTCGAAGATGGCGCGCAGTTGTCCATCACGCCGATCGGGGAATCTCCCAACGCTCAGGAAGACGGCACATTTGCCATGGCACCGGCTGCTCCCGCGCAACTCCTCGAACCGCAGAGGGACCTGGAGCCAGCTGCCAGCAGCAAGCAGAACGAAGACAGCAGCCCAACCGCAAAAGTGACCACCAAGGCGCAAAGCAAGGAGTCGGTGGTCCGCGTTCCATCTGGTCGTCTCGACCGCCTTGTCAATCTCGTGGGCGAACTGGTCATGAACCAATCTCGGCTGTTGCGGGCTGCCACTGCGGCAGGCGCTCCCGAGTTGATGCACCCAGTGCAGGAGATGGAGCGGCTGGTCGCCGAACTCCGGGACGACGTACTCGGCATTCGCATGCTGCCGATCGGAACGATCTTCGGCCGGTTCCGCAGACTGGTGCACGATCTCTCAGCGGAGCTCGGCAAGGAAATCGATCTGGTAACCGAGGGCGCGGACACGGAACTCGACAAGAGCATTCTGGACCAGCTCAGCGAGCCTCTGGTTCACCTCTTGCGGAACTCGATCGATCACGGAATCGAGCTGGGTGACAGGCGCGTCGAGTTGGGTAAGCCACGCCGGGGGACGATCCGGATTACGGCCGAGCACGCGGGCTCCCATGTTGTCATCAGCATCCAGGATGACGGAAAGGGAATTGACCGCAAGGCGGTGCGGGCCAAGGCGATCGAAAAGAAGCTCATAGCGACCGACGCCGTTCTCGGCGACGGTGAGTTGCTGAATCTCATTCTTCAGCCCGGCTTCTCCACGGCGCAAAAGTTGACCAGTGTATCTGGCCGCGGGGTGGGAATGGATGTCGTCAAGAAACAGATCGACTCCCTGCGCGGAACGCTCAAACTCGCCAGCGAACAGGGACAAGGTTCGAGAGTCGCGTTGTTCCTGCCACTCACCCTGGCGATCATCGAAGGACTCATCGTCGAAATCGGCGCGGACCAGTTCATCATCCCCATGTCCGCGATCACGGAAAACGTCGAACTCGAACAAGCCGACCGGGCGCAGAAGAATGGACGAAACGTCGTTGTGGTTCGTGGCGAAATGGTGCCTTATATCGACCTGCGAGCCGCATTCCAAGTCGAGGGAGATCCACCCGCGATCGAGAAGGTTGTCATTGTGCGCTACGGGGACGACCGCGTAGGCCTGGTTGTCGACCGGGTCCTCGGAACTCATCAGACCGTGCTCCAGTCACTCGGCCAATTCTTTCGCAACATCGATGTGGTCTCAGGCGCGACGATCATGGGAGACGGAAAAGTCGCACTCATCCTGGACATCGCATCCGTCGTGCGCGCCGCAAGCCGAAGGGCAGGCTGAAGGATTTCACGTGCGACCACAAGTTTGAGAAAGCAATCGAAGGCAACTCCCAACAGTTTCGAAAGATGGAGAAGAAATGATGAATAACTGGAAAGTCAGAACACGCATCTCGGCTGGCTTTGGCATCGTGGTTGCAATCTCGATTGCGCTCGGTGTCTTTGCCTACAGCAGAGTAGGTTCTATCAACCAATCCGCTGTTCAGGTCACGGACAACAGCCTGCCCGGCATTTACCTCGTCGGGCGGCTGGAAAGCAATTCACAGAGAGCCCTCGGTCTGATGTTCGAGCGTGCGACATCTTCGGATCCGGCAGAGATCACCAAAATCGACACGGAAGTTCAGGATCTTCGCTCCTCGAATGCCGGCTTAATGGCCGAATATCAAAAACTGGTCTCAAGCGACAACGAACACGCGCTCTACGAAGCGTTGAAGGCCAGCCGAGCCGAATTCTGGGCACAGGTCGATGCGACGGTGAAAGTAAGCCGATCCGGCAAGAACGTCTCGGACAAGCAGGCGGTAGAGATGGTCAAGCAGCGGGTAGTGCCCGCGCACAAGGCGTATGCTGAGGCCGCCAAGGCTGTGGTGTCCTTCAACAAGAATGCCGCGGATGCGACCTCGAAGGATGTGAAGGCGTCAGCCAGCAGTGCACGCACGGGCATTCTTGCGGGT
>Ga0179596_10000328_pt1 | contig 15562 bp, 13 predicted proteins | sample CZODoug1_1_08_16_FD_155494 | JGI IMG/M metagenome (GOLD analysis project Ga0179596, IMG submission 155494) | Vadose zone soil fungal communities from Angelo Coast Range Reserve, California, USA - CZODoug1_1_08_16fungal (Illumina Assembly) | ecosystem: Environmental > Terrestrial > Soil > Vadose...
CCTCGGTGCCGCCATCCCTCAACCAGCCTTTCCCGTCAACAACGACGGGTCATCGGCCAGTTGCGCCGTCACTGACCCCAGTAGTGGCCAAGTCGTGATCATCAACACCGGTGGTGGCACCTCATACGGCGGTCCGGCACTCACGAGTTGCTACACCGCGACACTCAACACGATTACCGGGTCACTCTCTGCCTGGTCAGCGCAAGCCGCGATGCCGTACGCCGTGCAAGCTCACATGCTGGCAAGCAACAACGGCTACGTGTACTCAGTCGGTGGCAAGAACAGCTCAGGCACGCTGAGCAACGTGTCCTTCGCGTTGGTGCAAAACGCGCAGATCTCCGCGTGGACCGCGACAACACCACTGCCCCAAGCCACGGAGCTCTCCTTCACCGTGGCCTGCAACGGGTACCTGTTTGTGATCGGTGGCACCACTGCCAGCCTCACACCTGACTTCACCAACGTGTGGTACGCGCCCATCCTCGCCAACGGGTCACTGGGACAGTGGGTACCGGGCCCAGCGCTGCCGACCGCGGACTACAACCTCAACGACAACCCGTTCGCCAACGCGTATGGGATCTACTGCGGCGGCTTCACCCGCACTTCTTGCCTTCCCGTCACCCCTAGTGGACCCGGGTGGCAGTGGATCCAGAGCCTGGACGTTCCTGGCACCTATCCCGGGTACTACGACGCGGGAAACGGGTTCGTGGTCAGTGGCTCCCAGTCAGGCGGGCAAGAGTGGACCTTTAACTTCTACCTTTTGCCCTACATCAGCGTGCCACTGCCCACGGCTGGGCTCACCAACGGCACCACCTACCACGTGCTCCTGCAGCAGGAGGGCGGTGACCTCAATGACTACCTTCTCACGGCCATCAGCCACAGCACCCTGATCGCGGGACAAACCAGTCCCCAAGACACCTACACGTGGACCGCGCTTCCCACTGACACGGGGCACGTGGTCGGGTCAGCACTGAGCGTGTTCAACAACACCGCTGGTGGCACCCCACTGCACACCTGGGAGGACAACGGGGCGCGGATCACCACCCTGGTATACGCCACCACCCCGGACCAGCGGTTCCTCGGGGTGTGTGAGGCCACCAACCAGGGACTCGCCCTCAACCAGAACCAGGGCTTTGAGACCGGGATCAGCCCGTGGAACGTGACCGGTGGCACCGTCACCCAGTCCACGGTGCAGGTACACGACGGTCAATACGCGGCGCGCGTCGTCCCCTCCGGGGTTGACGCGAACGTGTTCCTCTACTCAGAGACCCTGCCGTGCCTGCCAGGGCAGTCCATCACTGCGCTGTCGTGGATGTGGTTCACGAGCGCGGTCACGGGGAACGCCAGCATCTCCATCAACTGGTACACGTCTGTCGCCACCGGTGGCACGTACATCTCCACGTCCTCAAATGACATCAGTGTTCCCGCTGCCACGTACACGTCCTTCCAAAACCCCTTCACCGCCCCAGCAGGCGCGTACCAGTTCAACATCGCGCCCACGCTCAGTGGCACCCCCGCTGCCTCCCAGATCTTCTACGTGGACAGTGCCTACGCGATCGACACCTACAGTGGGCAGCAGGTGTCCTCAGTCATCGCGCTTGAGTACGCCGGGGCCTGGCCCACCACTGGCACCTCACCGGCACTCGGTGCCACCGTCCTGGCCTAGGGAGAACGATGGCAACCGCACTGGAACTTTTGGCGCTGGCCCAGATCGCGCAGCTGGTAGTGCCGGTGAACATCGCGCCGCAATCCACAACGGCTTCTGGGACACCAACCACGGCCACCAACGAGATCCGCGATGACATCCTCGGCGTGTACCAGTGTACTCTCACGGCGGGGCGACGGTACATGGCGATCATGAACGGCTTGGTCGGGAACGCGTCCGCGGCTGGTGACGTGTACGCGATCAACATCCGCAACTCTGGGACCTCCTCCACGCCCACTGCCGCGAGTACCCTGGTGGTACAGCAGTCCTGGGTCGCGTCAGCCGTCGGTACCGCTGGGCGCGCACCGATCCCACTCGCTGGGTCCTTCATCGCGCCAGCCACTGGAACCAACACCTTCGCGTTCTTTGCGCAGCGCACTGGTGGAACCGGCGTGTTCACCCCGCTCTCCCCAGCTGTCATCGCCAGGGAGCTGTTTGTCATGTACCTGGGAACGGTGTGACCGTGAGCCTGTTTGAGCACACCACTCACCCCCACGTGAGAACCAGACGGCAAACTGGACCAGTCACGGTCAGTGACCAACACCTCCGTGGTACCGCCGCGCAGCGGTTCAACACGCGACTCGCGTTGTGGACCACTCGGGTGGTCGGTACCATGTGGTGTGCCTACGCGTTTGCCGCCCTGGACTGCCTGGCACTACCACAAGCGATCAAGGGCGGCATGTTCGGGGTCGTGCAGTGGGTGGCCAGTTTCTTCCTGCAACTAGTCCTGCTGTCCATCATCATGGTGGGGCAGAACGTGCAGGCCACTGCCGCTGACAAGCGCTCAGAGTTGACCTACCTGGACACTGAGGCACTCTTGAGCTCAGTGGACCAGGTCACGCGGCACCTCACCGCTCAAGACAGCCACGTGGACCAGCGCCTGGATGTCCTAGTGGACCAGGTCAGTGCCCTGGCTGCGCGACTCGACGCGCTGTCAGCCAGCGGTCACCCGCTCGCAGCAGGCGGGCAGTCAGCGTGACCGTGGACGCGGTGAGCCACCACATCGCGCGCAGCTCCAGTTCCAGGATCAGCAGACCCCAGTAGAGTGGCAGCAACCACAACGCGAGCCACAGGGGCAGGGACACCCAGGAGTGTCGTCCCACTCGCGTGCTGAACCTGATCATCTCTCATCACTCTCTTCATCATCTCTCACGCGTTGGATGAGCTCATCCACTCGACGTACCCGGTCACTCTTCCGAGACTGGTAGCTCTCAAACCACGTCTCAGTCTCCTCCAACTTGAAGAGCTCCTGCTGGGTGCCATTTGGCATCTCAACTGGGTGCTTCTCTGGGAAACCAGTGATCTCCCGGCGGCGCCACCACATGTAGACACCCTGCTTGGTGACCCGCCTGTCTGGACTGAGCTCACTGAGGTGCTGCGCCACGTTGCTGTAGCCACCGAACCCTGCCACAGCCCGCGGTGAACTGGGGTCATAGGACCAAGACGCGCGGCGCGTCACCATGGTGACTCCTTCTTGTCATTGAGCTGAGACGCCCCGTGTCTACTGACACGGGGCGTCTGTGTTGTCAGGCAGCCAGGACGAGGGCCAGCTGATTGCGCATCCTCGCCCCCTCGCCGGCCATGATCGAGTCAAAGCGGGCCACCGGGGTGCGCTGCGGCTTCAAGTGGTCATACCACTCCGTGACCGCGTTCAAGGCCCCATAGACCGTGTCCCGGTACCCCTCCAGGTTCGGTGAGGTCGCGTAGTTCTGCAAGATCCCGACGAGCATCTCATTCCGACGGGGTCGGTTCTCAGGGACCACGAACTGGAGAGCCTGCTGGAAGTCCATCGCGTTGATCTTCAGTTCCAGCATCCGCTCCAACCGCTCTTGCAGGGCGGTCCCGTAGGTCTGGGAGAGAGTCAGGGAGGTCTTTGCCTCAGCCACCTTCTGGGCCAGGTTAGTGGTGTGGGGCACGGTCCAAGAGGACACGTGGCTCTTCATCACCAACTGGCTCTGGTTGAGGCAGGTCACGCGGAACGGAACCACGTGAGCTGAGACACCAGTGGAACCGTCGTGGCTGGTCCGCAGGAACAGGTACATGTCGTAGGCGTCCTGCCCGGCGACCGTGAACCCCGCGCCCAACTTCATGGTCATGAACACGTGGCGACCGTCGTTGCGACACCCGGCCTCCACCCACTGGCCGTCACCGGTTTCCACGAGGGCGTCACCGAACGCGAAGGCGTCCCGGTTCTGGAAGATCTCGTAGCGTGACTTCACGGTGCCCAGGGTCTGCTCGGTGTCGAGTCGGTAGACCTCGCGGTCCCGCTGGTGCTGCTCGAACTCACCGCTGTTGAGCCGGCGCCACAGGGGGCGGATCGCGACGTCGAAGTCGAGGTCCGCGTAGTCAAGTAGTGCCTCACTGTTCACGGGAACGTCGGTGACACCGGTGCTCAAGTCGGACCAGGGGAGGGTGCGGTTCTCGGTGGTGCTCGTGGTCATGGTGGTCTCCTCAATCACTCTGCCAGGTTCACCCTGGTGGTTCTATCATACCACACTCTGACGCAGTGTAAACACCACTCAGGCCCAGGGTGGTGAGCCCTGGGCCTGCTTAGCTGAAGATCTGTTGGTCCGCTCGGCACCACCCGGCCGCGTCCCTCACTTCCACACGTCCAGCGTTGCTTGTCGCTGGCGCTCTCAGTCGGGTTGACCCCGATCGTACCGTGTGCGGTACGCCTGTGCCCCTGAAGGGATTCGAACCCCCAGTCTCCAGATCCGTAATCTGGCGCATTCTCCGTTGTGCTACAGAGGCGTGGCCCCAGGGACCCCACCAGTTGACACTGGTGAGGCAACCCCTGGAGGTTCCCGACGGCTGGTGTCACCCAACCACGGTGGTGAGCCTGAGAGGATTCGAACCTCCGACCTGCTGCTCCGGAAGCAGCTGCACTATCCGCTGTGCTACAGACCCATCGTCACTCTTCAGTTCGCTTCTTGCTGTCCTGTTAGAACCACTGTACCACAGGTGAAGCTAGATGTAAACAGCCAACCTCGTGGGTCCAGCGGGATTCGAACCCGCATCATGACGCTTAGAAGGCGTCGGCTCTGTCCATTAAGCTACAGACCCTTGGGGTGACGAACGGGATTCGAACCCGCGTGGTACTGGCATCACAAGCCAGCGCGATAGGCCGCTCCGCCACCGCCACCGTGCTCCCAGAGGGAATCGAACCCCCGTATCCTCGGTGTGAACGAGGCGCTCTCCCATTGAGCTACAGGAACGTATCGTGCGAGCTGGTAGCCGGCCTCGAACCGACGCGCTTTCGCTTACAAGGCGAGTGCTCTGCCAAACTGAGCTATACCAGCAGTACTTCAAGAGCACCTGAGAGGGATCGAACCTCCGACCATCCGCTTACGAAGCGGGAGCTCTGCCAACTGAGCTACAAGTGCGCGGAAGGCAAGGGAATCGAACCCTCAACGGCTTTCACCGCCACGCCATTCGAAGACGCTTGACACACCGCCTGTCGAACCTTCCAAGCGGTCCCGGGAGGGCACCAGGGCAACAACCCGGGACCAGCGGAGAGCGAGGGAATCGAACCCCCAGCCGCTTTCACGGTGACGACTTTCAAGGCCGCTTGACGCACCACCTGTCCAGCTCTCCATTGGCCTGTCCTCCCGAGGTGTGATCTAGAATCGCCGTACGGGTACTGATGGACTTCTCTGCTCCTAGGAAGCAGACTGCGGGGCCACCGCATCGTGCCGTTGACCGGGGTCGAACCGGCGTCCTCCACGTTGGCAACGTGGCGCTCCACCATTTGAGCTACAACGACGTACCAGTAGGAAGACTCGAACTTCCGACTCTCGCCTTGTCACGGCGATGCTCTGCCCCTGAGCTACACTGGTATGGTGCTAGAGCAGAACCCGGGCTTCCGGCCGGTAGTCCCCTGTCCTGGAACCACTCACGCATGCACACGCTCATGGCCTGATCTCTAGCGCGGAAGATAGAGGAATTGAACCTCTTCGGGCTTTCACCCGGCCACTCGCTTCCAACGAGGCCCCTTACCACTCGGGCAATCTTCCAAAGCCCTGGCAATCCCGGGGGAAACCAGGGAGCAATGCTGGTCCACTGGAGGAGGTGCACTCTCCTTGAGTCCAACGGAACCGCGGAAGTGAGAGGATTCGAACCTCCGAGAGTGTTACCTCAACCGCATTAGCAGTGCGGCGCCATAGACCACTAGGCGACACTTCCATTGTGACACGATAAAAGGCGGAATAGTGATAGCCCATTTCAGGATTGCTACAGCCCAGCCTCTTACCATGCGTCGGAATGGGGAGACTTGAACTCCCGACCCCTCGCTCCCGAAGCGAGTGCGCTACCAAACTGCGCTACATTCCGTTGATGCGTCTGAGTGACAGGATTCGAACCTGCGTGGACTTGCTCCCAAAGCAAGCGGGCAACCTCTACCCCACACTCAGATGACTTGCGCTCTCCTACCAGGAATCGAACCTAGATCAACTGGTTAACAGCCAGCCGCTCTGCCCTTGAGCTACAGGAGATCGATTACGCGCTCCCTGTCCAGGATTCGAACCTGGAAAACCTGGTTCCAAAGACCAGTGACTCTACCAGTTCGTCCAACAGGGATCGAGCTCTCCGGCAAGGATTCGAACCTCAACCGACTGCTCCAGAGGCAGTAGTGCTACCGTTACACCATCGGAGAGTGGGCGCCGCAGGAATCGAACCTGCCGTGCGTTAGCGTCTGATTTACAGTCAGGTACTCCACCTTGGAGCATGACGCCCATGAAACTTAGCTCGGGAACCTGGCCGCTACACCAGAGCTTTCGGGTTTTTATCCCCGACGTGCGCTACCCTCACTCTTCCCTTGCGTGGCGGGGACCAGATTCGAACTGGCATGCAGAGGGTTATGAGCCCTCCGGCGTAACCGTTAGCCTACCCCGCACCGAGGATCTTGCGTACCAGGGACGGGACTCGAACCCGCGCGTCTCTCGGTTATGAGCCGAGTGCCTTGACCAGCTTGGCTACCCTGGACCGTCCTACCTATCATACCACCCACTCGTATACACTACCAGTGAGTTGCGTCCCGATCCGAGGAGTTGAACCTCGTACCACTCCCTTATCAGAGGAGCACTCTAACCGATGAGTTAGACCGGGTTGATTTTCGCCCAGGTAAGGCCGATCAGGCACGTCCAACTCGTTGACTAGACGAGCTTTTGTGGACCCGTGAGCTTTCATCGCTAGTCAGGCGCCTAGTCACTCACGAGATGATCCACTAAGGCGTACCCCCACTCGGATTCGAACCGAGGACCCACGCATTAAGAGTGCGTTGCTCTAACCGCTGAGCTACGGAGGCAGGTACTGCTTCAAAGAGGCCTCATCCGCTTAGCCTTCACGTTGTATGCGCACACTGAGTGTGTGCGACCAAAGAAGGCACCTCTTAAGTGGACCAACCGGGACTCGAACCCGGAACCTCTTCCATGCCATGGAAGCGCTCTACCGTTGGAGCTACAAGCCCATCTGCGTGAGGTACCCTCTCACTCCCCAGACTTATACACGCTTATGAGGCGCGTTGCCTGACTGCTTTCGCAATCACTGGGCCCACAGTGGATCTGGTCGGAATCGAACCGACTTCAACCTGCTTGCAAGGCAAGTCCGCTACCTCAGCGTCAAACCCGTGCCCCACTGTGGGATTCGAACCCACATCATCCTCATTTTGAGTGAGGCGCCTCTACCGATTGGGCTAAGGGGGCTTGCGTACACTCGATCGGAGTCGAACCGACACTGTCTAGCACCTCAAGCTAGTCTCTCTACCGTTGGAGTACGAGTGCGTGCGCCACGGTGGGACTCGAACCCACAACTGCGTCCCTTTTAAGTGGACCGCCTCTACCATTGGGCTACGAGCGCTTGCGTGATCCGAGAGGGATTCGAACCCTCACATCTACGGGTCTGAGCCGTAGTCCTCTGCCAGTTGGGATACCGGACCGTGTGCCGGGAGGGACTCGAACCCCCATGACCTCGATTAAAAGTCGAATTCTCTAGCCAATTGAGTTACCGGCACGTGTTGCGAGCCGAAAGCGGGAATCGAACCCGCGGCCTTCTACCTACCAAGTAGAAGCTCTACCACTGAGCTACATCGGCATGAAGATTCAGTTGTCAAGTAACAAGGTATCGCGCAAGGGTGACAGGAATCGAACCTGCAACGACTGGTTTTGGAGACCAGCGCTCTTCCAGTTGAGCTACACCCTATCGTATTACGTGGAGTCACGGCGGTTCGAACGCCGACCTCGATGTTGCGAGCATCGTGTGTCTTCCATTTGACACTACAACCCCATTGCTTACCGGACGGGATTCAAACCCGCGTCTCCACCTAGGATTCGGCGCTCTAGGTCACTGAGCTACCGGCAAGCGTGGACCCAGTCGGCATCGAACCGACACCCTCTGGCTCTTCACGCCAGCGCTCTCCCACTTGAGCTTCGGGTCCAAAGATACGGGATGACTGGACGACCGTCCAGAACTACTGACATAGCCTTCATCACCGGTATCAGCCGGCTTGAATCATCCCACGCGGTCTGTACGGGATTTGAGCCCGCGACCTCTGCCTTGACAGGGCAGCGCTCTAACCAAACTGAGCTAACAGACCATTTGACGTGCGTAGCACCGACGGGATTCGAACCCGCTCCGACCTGGGTGAAAACCAGGAGACCTACCTGTAGTCTACGGTGCCATGCATTGCTATTCTATCTCACTAAATCGATCGATGTTATGCTTTATCGCGTGCAGAGTTCCACTTGATACTTCATATCGTCGCATGATCTCACGTGACGATATAACACCGATCAGTTTACGAATTTCTCGAACTTGTTCATCGTTAAATTTTTGAAGTATTGGACGACGGACATTTGAATGACATCGCCCTCGTTGAGCATCACCAATCTTACGCCTAGTTGATTTAGCCATCGGCTGCTTCATCTGGTACGTTCGACTAGGGTGACCATTGATGTTCAGCAGATCCACACTGGGAACCTGCGCGAGCAAGTTGATCCAGTACTTCTCTGCCTTAATCCACTCGTGGTCCTCGACCTCTTGCAGGACCTCGATCGGTGCTGGCTCGTTGAACTGCCTCAACCACAGGTACACCGGGGTGTCTCTGTCGTTTCGACGGAGCCAGTGGAGACGACTACGGTGCTCGAGGTTGATCCCCGTTCGACCGACGTATCTGATCTTACGAGTGTCAGGTTCGACAAGCGTGTAGATCGTCTTCACGTACTCCCACGGAGAGTCGAACTCCGTTCCCTAGATCGAGAATCTAAGATCTTAACCGATAGACGATGGGAGCGAGGTCTAGATCGGGATCGAACCGAGAGCCACACGCTTTGCAGGCGTGCACCTGAACCATCAAGCTGAGGCTCTAGACCATGCTACTGCGAACCGAAGACGGGAGTCGAACCCGCGCTCTCTGCTTGGAAGGCAGATATTCTACCGTTAAACTACTTCGGCATCTGGCCCCCGGGTCTCCCCGGTGGCCCCTGCTGTCCTGCTGGTACCTACTATATACCAACCGTGGAGCGTGTGTAAACAGTTATTGTAAAAAATCTTCGACAGGTCACTGACCAGGCACTACGTCGTCGGGAAGGCTGTAGTAGATCACTGTTCCCCAGTTGCTGGGTACCGCCGGGGCCGGTCGACTGGCCTGGAAGCCAGCCCCCACCAGGGCCCGGTGCAGCAGTTGCGCCTTCTCCACCAGTTCCTGGGTCATCACGTGATGCTCACCGATCAGTTGCGTGACACCGTATTCCGCGAACCTGCCAGCGTACGGCGTGATCACGTCATACTCACTGGTCTCGATGTCAAACTTGATCACAGTGGGCCGGATGTTGTTCAGCAGTGCCTGCATACCCAGGGCTGGCACCTCTGTCACCCGGTACGCCCTGGCCCTGATCCCCTCACCCAGGGTCTTCCGGGTCCCGTTCACGAAGGCACCCATCGGGTTGCCTCGCTGGTGCATCACGGCCTCCACCATGCCGTCGTCGTCATAGGTGTCTGACACCGCGCCTTGGATCACGTGAACCCGGTCATCACTCTCCGTGTTCTTGACCAGGTACTCGAGGGTGTCTGGCATCATCTCCACGGCGTGCACGGCACCTGCCCCCTGGTCCCTGGCCCAGCGAGTGAACGCGCCAACGTGGGCGCCTAGGTCCAGTACAATGTCCACAGGTGAGAGCTTAAGCTGCCTGTAGACCCTTCTCACAAAGACCTCCTCCACGCAGTAGTGGTCACAGTCCCGCATCTGGAAGCCCTCAGGCACCGCTGGTCGCACCCGGGGAAGCCTCACCAGGCGAGGTCGTCGCTGTCGCGCCACCCTGGTCCGCGGCTCACTCTCCTCCACCTCCTGGCCCCACTGCTTCCGGGCCACGGGGCGCCAGTCACCAGACACGTCCACCAGTCGACTCCCATCTGGGAGCTCCTCACCCACCCTCTCACCCGGGTGGCCCAACAGTGACTCCCTCACCCAGGTTAGAACCCACCAAGCCGGGTGCACTGAGGTGCCCTTCCCCCAGAACATGTGCAGCTGCTTGTCCTCTTGAGCGCTCCCGACCCGCCACTCATCTGGGAAGCCCATGAGCCGGGCCACCTCCCGGTGGGTCGCGATCCGGTTGCTCGGGTGCCAGATCATGTGGGGTCCCGCCCCGTTGATCACACTGCCTGGTTGGTCCCAGGGCCAGTACCGGGTCTGCCCAAACCCACCCGGGTCCAGGCCGCGGGTGACCAACTGCTCCTCCCGAGTGATCGGTGGCAGGGTCTTGTCCCGCTGTCCCTTGAACTGGTAGCGCCAAGACGATGGAAGGCACTGGTTCTTGGCGTGGTACCGCTTCAGCACGTCAGCTACCCGGTCACCTGGTTCCCAAGTCACCCCGTCAGGTGGGACCACCAGGTCCATGAGCCGGTCACCGTGGTTGGAACGTGGTGTCTGGTGCCCATCTACCACGTCCTCCCGGGTTCTCATGCTGGCAGACCACCAGGTGGGTGCCGCGTCCAGGTGCTGCTCACCCCAACTCAACTGCAGGTCACTGAGGTCACTGATCGCGTCACCCACGGTCGGCAACCAGTGCAGGCTCGCGGACTCCACCCCGAAGGGCACCTGGGACAACACGAGAAAGTAGCGCTTCCGGTTGGTGCACCCACCCACGCTGAGGTTGTTCTGCAGCACGTGGGTGGCCTTGTACAAGAGGCCGCTCTTCTCGCACAGTCTCAACCGCAGGGCCTCCATCAGTGGCAGGCCCTTCGTGTACGCACCGGCCACGGACTCCATGACCACCACCCCTGGCTTGACTCGAGCCGCGTAGTCAATGAGGTCCCACATACAGTGGTTGATCGCTGCCTCAATGCCGCGGGATGAGAACCCGGCTGACATGTTGCTGAACGCGGTACACGGCGGGGTGCCGATCACGACGTCAGCCTGGACTGGCTCCCACTCTTTCGCGGGACATGCCTGGGCCTGCCACTGGTCACCGAGGAGTGCCCGGTTGGCCTCAAAGAGTGAGGTCCCAAACCCGCCGGGTCCCTCCCGCTTTCCCACCAACTGGAACCCAGCGCGAACGGCTCCGGCAGTGAAGCCACCACCGAAGCCATGCACGTCCACCACTCGCAGCGGGGCCCTCAGCTCTGCCAGTGAGGACAGGTCCACCTTCAGCGGGTTCCAGGTCATGGGTACCTACTCTCTCGTTCCTCGAAGGATCTTCCGGGCAGCGTTGAGGCCCTGCATGATCGCTTGATCCATGTCGATGTAGCAGTAGTTCGCGAGTCTCCCCGCCAACATGGCTCGCGGCTCCAACATTCTCAACATGGTCACCAGGGTGCCGTGGCGGTGGCGGTTCAACCCCTCCACGTCATCCACCGGGTAGTGCTTCACCGCCGCACCCGGGTACGCCCGGCACACGACGGTACCAGCGAGACTCCTTATGGTCTCATCGTAGTCACACCACGCCATCTGCCGGGTCTCCACTTGTCGGGTGTAGGCCACGTCCCGGGACGGCTCATTGACCACTGGTGCCGCGAGCAACTGGGAGTGCTCCGGGTAGTAGGTGACCTCAGTACGCACCCCGCGCCACGGGAGTTCCTCCTCAGCCTCCAGGAACTGGTCCAGGGGGGCAGTGACCACGTAGGCGTCAGCCTCTGGAAGAGTCCCTAGGGTGAGAGTAGAGTTGAGGTGCACTTCTACGTCTGTGAGAAGGTGCTCTATTGCCTGGTGCCAGCCAATTTGACTGTACCCCTGCCAGCGGTCCCGGAACATGTCCCGGTTACCGTCAGTGCGAAGATCCAGGCGCTTGGGGGCGAAGCGGGAGGACAAGGTCCGCGGGTCCTGCCCCCACTGCTTCCACGTGTACCCCTCACAGCACCACTCATACAGGGTGGGGCCCATGAGACTGACCGCGTAGTCCTGGAAGTTGTCACCCACTGGTGCCGCGGGGCGCTGGTCCAGCTCCGCGCACAACCTTGGCCACTCCTTGAGCTCCATGAGCTCACTCACCTGCAGGGGCCAGGTCAACTGGCGACCACCTGGGAGCTGAGTGAGCACGTGGTGCCGATAGGTGTTGAGCGCCCCGTGGGCTCTCATCATCACCTGGTAGGCCTCAGGGTGTGAGGTGTGAAAGATGTGCGGCCCATGTGGCTCGTAGGGGACGCTGCGAAACGTGGCAGTGCGCAGGTTGCCACCCACCGTGGCCTCAGCCTCGTGGACCTCCACCTGCCAGTCATGCTGGCGAAGCTCCCACGCGGCGCAGGCACCGGCAAGGCCGGTGCCCACGACGACGCACCTCTGCTTCACTTGAGTCGCTCCAGAGCCATGGCGGCAGCTGACTGCAGGGTGGCGTAGACCGCGTCCCGGCTCATCTGCCGGCTGGTCAACTCGCGGTACTGCCAGTTCGCGAGACCCAGGAGCTCATCGTCACTCATCTTCTCGATGTCAGCAGCTGACACCTGGTAGGCACCACTCAACTGCGCTGCCTCACCCGGGTCACACAGCAGGATCGCGCCAGACTGGGCCGCGTACACGAACCGGTTCCGCCACCAGCCAGTCCCCAGGATCTGCTTGTAGGGTGGGCTGAGCACGCCCCAACTGTCCTGATACAGCTGTACCAGGTCACGTTCCTTCATCTTCACGTCAGCCTTGGAGGACCGGGAACCCAGGTACTTGACTGGCCACTCCAGTCCCTGCTTGCTCAACCAGGTGCGCTGGTCAGACACCGTGCCCAACACCCAGCGACGCTTCTTCGCCTCAGGTTTGGTCACCGCGTAGGGCCGGGCAAACGCGCTGGGATCCACGAACACTGCCTGGTCAAGCATGGGCAGCCGGTCCTGCAACACCTGGTGGTCACCCCACGTGAACGCTGGGATCACCGTGGGCGGCCACTTCTCCTGCAGCAGGTCCTCCAGGACACCGATCAGGAGGTCCCGGTGCTCCAGGGCCCAGGCGTGTCCGTATCGCCGCTCAAAGAACGGCTTGGTCAAGTGCTCCGGGTTGTTCACCGCGGTCTTGATCTTGCTGATCAAGCTGGGGAACGCCCAGTCATCCACGTAGAGAACCAGGGGGATCCCCTGGGTCTCACACTGGTAGATCGCGTTGAGAGCCGGGTAGAGGTAGTGTGACGCGATGGACAGGGGTGGCACCAACCCGACGAACACCACGTCGTAGTCAGTGAGAACCTCACTCAGTTCCACGAGGCGGTGCTCCACCTCCCAGGACTGGTTCCGGCGCAGCCCCTTCACCAGCAGGTCAGCCACTGGCTCATAGTCCAGCTGGGTGCCCCCACCGATCTGCTGCTTCGTCGTGCCAGTGACCAGGACTTTCATGACGAGACTTCCTCCACGTCACCCTCATCGAGGGCGTGGTCCTCGAGGTCCTCGTCAGTCACCATGGTCACTGACTCACCGCCCAGCAACTGCTGGTCAAAGTCCCGGATCGCGCACTCCTCTGAGCAGTACACTCGCTCATCAGTCTCCACGGTGTCCTCAGGGTCACAGTCATCAATGGCCCGCTGACACGCCGGGCACTTCGTGCTGAACCCGTCGTAGCCACCCAACTGCCGGTCAACGTTGACCTGCATCTTCTCCGCGTACCGAGTCGCGAGTTCCTCATCCGTGCACCCCACCGCGATGAGGCTGTTGCCCAGGAAGAACAGCACGTCGACGAGTTCACCGACGAACTTGTCCCGGTTCCGGACCCACACCTCCTCCTTGTCCACCGTCGCCCACGGCTTCCACGGGGTCTCAGCCTGAGCCTCCGCGAGTTCCAGGAACGCCGCGTTGAGGTTCATGGTGGTGTACGCGGTCAGCTTCTCGGGGGCCGCGGCAAACACCTCAAAGTCAACTCCGAAGGTCTCCTGCTGGTAGGCCTCCTGGCGCTGCAGCCAGTCCCACCCCTTCAGGTTGCCGTTCTCGTCGTGGTACAGCATCTCAGTCTTCTCTCATCAGTCTCAGAAGGCAGGCATGGTCGGTGGCGCGTTGTCACCGTAGTCAGGTGTGGAGTACTCTGGTTCCGCGTACTGCGGCGCGGCTGGTGCCGGTGTCGACACCGGCACTGCCGGTGGAACCAGTGGTTGAGCGTGGTCAATCGGTGGTGCCACGGGTGGGGCAGGTGGTGCCATGAGCGGTGTCTGCGGCGCCTGAGGAAGGTGAGGAAGCTGAGGGGCACTGGCTGCGCCACTCACCGGTCGAATCCGGGTCAACTCGTTCTTCTCTTGCTCGTTCCAGATTCGGGTACCGACGACACCCATGACCTCCCGGTTCAGCATCTCACTGGCCAGGCGGGCCAGTGGCGGGTTGCTCGCGAAGTAGTCATCACCGAAGCCCAGGGTCTTCATGTCCCGGAAGAAGTACCCCAGGGCCTTCGGGTTCTCGGGGCTGAGCACGAAGTCATTGAACAGGGTAGCATTGGCGTGGGGGCCCTCCACCACCTTGAACTGGGTCGCGATCTTCTGCTTCGTGTTGTCCTTGGTCTTGGTGACCTCAGCCTTGGCTACCCTCAGTCGGTAGGTGCCGTTGGGGATCGGCCCACCAAACCCGGCCTCTGCTGCTGCTGCTGCCAGATCTGCCCAGTTGAACTCGGCCACGACGCTCCTCGGTGTCTCAGGACGCTGCTGTCTGCTGCTGGTTGACGCGGTCCAGGTACGCTCTAACCTGCTGGATCATACCCTCAATGGAGGCATTGTCCACCCATGGGCCCAGTGACCCGGCTACCCGCTGCCCCGTGACATAGTTGGGGTGCGGGTCCAGGTAGAGTCGCCGCACCACTTGACCACTCGCGTCAGTGGCCAGGTCCAGGGCGGCGCACACGTCGAACATGTAGGGCAAGAAGTCATTCAACTGCCCCTGGACCAGGGGACGCAGCTTGCCACTGCTGCTCTCCCTGGCCATGGCGATCACGATCACCGTGTCAATGGGCGTGGTCGGGTGGGTCTTGAGGTTCTTCAACTCTGTGATCATGTTGGTGAACATGCGCAGCAGTTCACCCCAGTCCTGCTGCTCCATCTTCCGACCCGGAGCGACTTCCTCAATGGCCAGTTGCTGGATTCGGGAGATGGAGTCCAGGACCACTGACACGAAGGGGTGCTTGCCAGAGGTGAGCCACTGCTGCACCAGTTTCACGTCAGTGAAGTTCTTGGCGTGGACGATGGCCACGTCCCAGGTGCCATCTGCCTCAGGTGGTGGTGAGAGCCGGGGATCCCACACGACGTGCCGCACCGGGGTGAAACTGGCCCCGTCTTCCACGTCGATCACGACGATGGGCTTGGGTGCCGTGCTGGCCAGGAAGGACTTGCCCAACTTGTACTCACCGAAGATCAGGAAGTCGACGCCCTTCTGGGAGTCAGTCACGTGTCACTCTCCTCAATCCGCCTGCTAGGTCCACTATAT
>Ga0179596_10000330_pt1 | contig 15499 bp, 15 predicted proteins | sample CZODoug1_1_08_16_FD_155494 | JGI IMG/M metagenome (GOLD analysis project Ga0179596, IMG submission 155494) | Vadose zone soil fungal communities from Angelo Coast Range Reserve, California, USA - CZODoug1_1_08_16fungal (Illumina Assembly) | ecosystem: Environmental > Terrestrial > Soil > Vadose...
TTCATCTGTTTGGCGCGCATGATCATGCTCCTTTCGCGCTCGCGGCCGCGTCCTTGATCGCGGCGCGAATCTGGTTGTAGGTCCCGCAGCGGCAGACGTTGCCGCTCATCGCCGCGTCGATGTCGGCGTCGCTCGGCGCGCGGTTCTTGGCGAGAAGGGCGCTCGCGCTCATGATCTGGCCGGACTGACAGTAGCCGCACTGCGGCACGTCGTTCGTGATCCACGCGGCCTGCACCGCCTTGCCGGCTCGCGTGGCGCCGATCCCCTCGATGGTGGTCACCTTCTTGCCGGCCGCGACCGACAGGGGCGTGGAGCAGGAGCGCACGGGCTCACCGTCAAGGTGCACGGTGCAGGCTCCGCACTGGGCGATGCCGCAGCCGAACTTCGTGCCGGTCATGCGCAGCGAGTCGCGCAGCACCCACAGGAGGGGCGTATCGGGCGCGGCGGCGACCTCGCGGGTCTTGCCGTTGATAACGAGGGAAACCATGAAAAACCTCCTAGGTGGACGCCTGAATGAGCTTGCCGGCTGGTTTTCGATCTTATTCCGGCCCCCGGAGGAAGTCTATACGAAGACGCGGCGGCCGCAAGATCCGAGAATGCATTATCTTGCGTGTATCCCGTGAGCCGTCGGCGCCGCCGCTCCGTTTTTGCCAAACCCGGGGGCAATAGGGGACAATCGCACGCCACTGGGGAGGGAAAATGGGCTTCCTGCTGTCGGTTTCGCGCCTCATCGACGCGATCAACGAGCGCATCGGCCGGATCGTGTACTGGCTCGTGCTCGTCATGGTGCTGGTGAGCGCTGGCAACGCCATGTCCCGCTACGCGCTTTCGATCGCCTCGAACGCGTGGCTCGAGCTGCAGTGGTATCTGTTCGCCGCGGTCTTCCTCCTTTGCTCCGGTTACACGCTGCGGCACAACGAGCATATCCGGATAGACGTGATCGCCGGCCACCTGTCCCGCCGCGCGCAGATGTGGATCGACATCTTCGGCACGCTCTTCTTCCTGCTGCCGATGGCGGCCTTTATTACGTGGCTCTCGTGGCCGATATTCATGAACGCCTGGAACAGCAACGAGATCTCCGGCAGCGCGGGCGGCCTGATCCGCTGGCCGGCGCGCCTTCTGGTTCCGGTGGGCTTCTTTCTGCTCTCGCTGCAGGGCGTCTCTGAGCTCATCAAACGCATCGCGTTTCTGAAGGGCTTGATTCCGGATCCGCTGGAAAAACACGAGGTCCCCCTGGAACTGGCCATCGCACGCGACGAAGCCGCCAAATGACGCAGTTTCTCATCGCCAACATGGCGCCGCTGATGTTCGCCGCGCTCGTCGTATTCCTCTTGTTCGGTTACCCGGTTTCGTTCGCGCTGGCGGCAATCGGCCTGTCGTTCGGCTTTCTCGGCATCGAGCTGGGGTTGCTGACGCCGGCGCTCTTCGGGGCGCTGCCCGAGCGGATTTTCGGCATCATGTCGAACGACACGCTGCTCGCGGTGCCGTTCTTTACCTTCATGGGGCTCATCCTCGAGCGGAGCGGCATGGCCGAGGATCTGCTCAACACCATCGGACAGCTCTTCGGCCCGATCCGAGGGGGGCTGGCCTACGCCGTGGTCTTCGTCGGCGCGCTGCTCGCGGCGACCACCGGTGTGGTGGCCGCTTCGGTCATCTCGATGGGACTGATCTCGCTTCCCATCATGCTGCGCTACGGCTACGACCGGCGCCTGGCGAGCGGCGTCATCGCCGCATCGGGAACGCTGGCGCAGATCATTCCGCCGTCGCTGGTCCTCATCGTGCTCGCGGACCAGCTCGGGAAATCCGTCGGCGACATGTACGCCGGGGCGATCTTTCCCGGGCTCGTTCTCACCGCGCTGTACGCGATCTATGTCTTCGGAGTCACGCTGATCTATCCGAAGGCCGCGCCGGCGCTGCCGCCGGAAGCGCGCACGCTGCGCGGCGCCAAATTGCTCGCGCGCGTGCTGCTGGTCCTGATCCCCCCGCTCGCACTGATCTTCCTCGTTCTCGGCACCATTTTCCTCGGCGTGGCGACTCCGACGGAAGGCGGCGCCATGGGCGCCACCGGCGCGCTGGTGCTGGCAATGATCAACCGACGCCTGACATGGTCGCTGCTCAGGCAGGCGATGAATTCGACGGCGAAGCTCACCTCGTTCGTGGTGTTCATCCTGGTCGGCTCGACGGTGTTCAGCCTGACCTTCCGCGGCGTCAACGGCGATCTCTGGGTCGAGCACCTGCTCACGAGCCTGCCCGGCGGGCAGATCGGATTCCTCATCGTCGTCAACCTGCTGACGTTCCTGCTGGCGTTCTTCCTCGATTTCTTCGAGCTGGCGTTCATCATCGTGCCGCTGCTCGGGCCGGTCGCGGACAAGCTCGGTATCGATTTGATCTGGTTCGGGGTGCTGCTCGGCGTCAACATGCAGACTTCCTTCATGCATCCGCCGTTCGGTTTCGCTCTGTTCTACCTGCGCAGCGTGGCCCCCGGCAGGGAGTACCTCGACAAGCTGACCGGTAAGCTGACGCGTCCGGTCACCACCGGGCAGATCTACTGGGGAGCGGTGCCCTTCGTGGTGATTCAGGTCATCATGGTGGGCATCGTGATCGGTTTTCCCGGGCTGGTCACCGGGAACCTGGTGAAGAGCAGCGGCGATCCGTCCAAGGTCCAGAGCTTCGTTCCCTCGGACAGCGAGGATACTCGAGACCAGACGCCGCCCGACTTCGGGACACCGGGCGGCGCGAAGTCCGACGCGGAGCGGAAATCCGGCGAAAGCGCACGGGAGAAACGCGAAGCCGACGACCTCGAGAATCTCTTCAAGAAATGACTGGCAGCGCGCCCCCAAAAAAACCCCGCCGAGGCGGGGTTTGCATTGCAGCTGTCTGCGCTCGCCGGAACTACGACTTCCCGGCACCGAGCTTGGAGGCAAACGAATAGTTGTCGTAGGTCGATTCGGCGACGCGGAACCACAGGAACTGCTCGTCGCGGAATTTCTTCCACTGCGGATAAACGCTCGCCCAGTGCTTGCTCTTCGCCTTGAGCTCGTCGTAGAGCTCGTAGGACGCCTTCTCGGCCGCTTCCATCACCGATCTGGGGAACGGCCGCAGGTTGGTGCCGCTCGCGATCAGCCGGCGCAGGGCCTGCGGATTCTGCTCGTCGTATTTGGCCGGCATCCATGAGTTGACCTCGCCGCAAGCCGCGGTGAGCGCCGCCTGGTAGGGCTTGGGCAGCTCGTTCCACTTCTTTTCGTTGACGAGCGTCATCAGCATCGGGCCGCCTTCCCAGAAGCCGGGATAGTAGTAGTTCTTGGCGACCTTGTTGAAGCCGAGCTTCTCGTCATCGTAGGGCCCTACCCATTCCGCGGCGTCGATCGTTCCCTTCTCCAGCGCCGGGTAGATGTCCGGAGCGCCGATCAGCTGCGGCACGACGCCCAGCTTCGCGAGCACCAGGCCCGCCATGCCGCCGATGCGGAACTTCAGCCCCTTCAGGTCGGAAACCGATTTGATCTCCTTGCGGAACCAGCCGCCCATCTGGCAGCCGGTGTTTCCGGAGAGCAGCGCGATGCAGCCGTATTCCTTGAACAGCGGCGCCATCGCCTCCGAACCTCCTCCGAAATACCACCAGGCGTTCTGCTGCCGGGTGTTCATGCCGAAGCACACCGCGGTGCCCAGAGCGAACGTCGGATCCTTGCCGAAATAGTAATAGGTCGCGGTGTGGCCGAGCTCCACGGTGCCGGCTTGCACCGCGTCGAGCACCTGCAGCGCTGGGACGATCTCGCCCGCCGCAAAGGCGCGGATCTGGAACTTGCCGTCGGTGATCTCGCCGACGCGCTTCGCCACGAGCTCGGCGCCGCCGAACAGCGTGTCCAGGCTCTTCGGCCAGCTTGCCGCGAGGCGCCACTGGAGGCTCGGCAGGCTTCCCGTCTGCTGCGCGCGCGCCTGCGCCGCCGTAACAAGGCCCGCGCCCGCCGCCGCGCCCAGCCCGGCGTTCTTCAGGAATTCGCGTCTTTTCATGGGTGATCCCCTCCTAGAATGGAAAGCGCGCCGATTATAACTCCGGTTGCCGGGCGCAGAGTTCAGTTTCCGGCAATGGTCATTTCCTCTATCAAGATCGAGCCGCAGGTGCGCGAGCCGCGTGTGAGGGCGTCGTTTCCGATCGCCGCGACCGAGCGGAACATCTCGCGCAGGTTGCCCGCGATGGTGATTTCCTCCACCGGATAGCGGATCTCGCCGCCCTCCACCCAGTAGCCCGCCGCGCCGCGCGAGTAGTCGCCGGTGACGAGATTCACCCCGAACCCGATCAGCTCGGTGCCCAGCAGCCCGCGACCCATCTTCCTCACGAGCCCGGCAAGGTCGAGCTCGCCGCCCTCGAGGATCAGGTTGTGATTGCCGCCCGCGCTGCCGGTGGTCTTCATCCCGAGCTTGCGCGCGGAGTAGCTCCCCAGAAAATAGCCGCGCAGCACTCCGTCCTTGACCACGTCGCGGTCGCGCGTCGCGACGCCTTCATCGTCGTACCAGGAGCTCGCCGGTGCGCGCGGCAGGTGCGGCCGCTCGACCAGCGTGACGATCGGCGCGAAGACTTCCTTTCCCAGGCTGTCGAGCAGAAAGGAAGCCTTGCGGTAGAGGTTTCCTCCGCTCACCGCCGAGACGAAGGTCGCCAGCAAATCGTTCGCCACGGGCGCCTCGAACAGCACCGGCGCCTGGACCGTTCCGATCTTCCGGCTCCTCAAGCGTGCGAGCGCTCGCCTCCCGGCGTAGTCGCCGACGGCCTCGGGCGCGGCGAGGTCCTGCGGGGAGCGCTGCGACACGTACCAGTCGTCGCGCTGCATCCGGCCGTCCTCGGCGGCGATCACGGCGCAGGAGATCGTGTGCCGCGACGTGGGGAAACCTTCGAGGAAACCGTGGCTGTTGGCGAGGGCAAAGTGCCACTGCTGGCAGGAGACGCTGGCGCCCTCGGAGTTCACGACGCGCTTGTCCAGGCGGAATGCGGCCGCCTCGCAGGCCTTCGCGATCCCGATCGCCCGCTCGACGGGCAGATCCCAGGGATGGAAGAGGTCGAGGTCTTGCGGGTCGCGCGCGAGCTCCTCCGGATCCGCGAGCCCCGCGCTCTCGTCCTCCGCGGTGAAGCGCGCGATCGTCAAGGCCGCCTCCACCGTATCGCGCATCGCGCGCGGGGCAAAATCCGCGGTGCTCGCGTGGCCTTTGCGCTTGCCGACGTACACGGTGACCGCGAGACTCTTGTCGCGGTTGTATTCGATGGTCTCGACCTCGCCCTTGCGCACCGTCACCGTCTGACCGTAGCCATCGGAGCTTTCGGTTTCACAGGCGCTCGCGCCTTTTTCGAGGGCGTACGCCAATGCATCCGAGGCGATGGTCTTCAACGCGTCGAGATCGTGGGCAAAGCGGCTTGGGGCCATGCGGGGACGCGGCGGGAAAGACGCTATGATATCAGCTCACCACTGCTTCCCCGGAACGTGCAGGACGAGGAAAAGCCCAGCAAGACCGCGCGCAAGCGCGCCATGCACGAGCTGCAGACCCTAGGCGAGCGCCTGGTCGGGCTCAACGCGGAGCAGCTCGCTGCGATCGCGCTGCCCGAGGACTTGCAAGACGCGATCGAGCGGGCACGGCACATCACGAAGCACGAGGCGCGGCGGCGACAGCTGCAATACATCGGCAGGCTTATGCGCGACGTGGATCCGGAACCGATCCGGGAGAAGCTGAGGGCCTGGGACGGGGTCTCGACCGAAGAGACCGCGCGAGTTCACCGGATCGAGCGTTGGCGCGAGAAATTACTGGAGAACGACGGAGCGATCGGCGCGCTGGTCCAAGTACACCCGGGCATCGACACCCAGCGCCTGCGCGCGCTCACGCGCAACGCGCGCGAGGAACGCAATACGGGCCGGCCGCCGCGAGCCTATCGCGAGCTGTTCCGGGCCCTGCGCGATATCATCGCGGATTCGCAACCGGTTCCCGAAGATGACGGCGAATGAAGAGCTGCTGATCGGACTCGTTTCGATCAGCGACCGCGCCTCGAGCGGCGTCTACAAGGATGAAGGCATTCCGGCGCTCGAAGAATGGTTCGGGCGCGTCATGGCGAGCCCCTGGCGCATCGAGACGCGGCTTATTCCCGACGAGCGACCCGTGATCGAAGCGACGCTCCTCGACCTCGTCGACCGGCACGGCTGCCACCTGGTGCTGACCACCGGCGGCACCGGCCCCGCTCCCCGGGACGTCACGCCCGAGGCGACGCTCGCGATAGCCGACAAGACTATGCCGGGATTCGGCGAGCAGATGCGCAGGATCAGCCTCGAATTCGTTCCCACCGCGATTCTCTCGCGGCAGGTCGCAGTCGTGCGCAAGCGCTCGCTCATCATCAACCTGCCCGGTCAGCCCAAATCGATCCGCGAAACGCTCGAGGGCCTGAAGGACAAGGACGGCAAGCAGGTCGTCGCGGGCATTTTCGCCGCCGTGCCGTACTGCATCGACCTTATCGGCGGACCCTACGTGGAGACACGCGAGGAAGTGGTGAGGGCCTTCCGGCCCAAGTCGGCGATCCGGCCCAAAGCGAGTTGACTCATGCCCGAGCTTCTGGCCGCAATCGAAATCGAAACCGCAAAGAACCCCACGGCGAGCATCATCTGGCTGCACGGACTGGGTGCGGACGGCAACGACTTCGCGCCGATCGTGCCCGAGCTTCGACTGCCCAAGACGGCGATCCGCTTCGTTTTTCCGCATGCGCCGGTGCGGCCGGTGACGATCAACGGCGGCATGCGGATGCGCGCGTGGTACGACATCACCGACGGCGCTAACCGGCGAGAGGACGAGCGCGGCGTGCGCGCCTCGCAGGCATTGATAGAAACCCTGATCGACAGGGAGAAAGAGCGCGGCACGAAGGAAGAGCGGCTGGTGCTCGCGGGATTCTCGCAGGGCGGCGCGATCGCACTGCACACCGGCTTGCGCCATCCCGAGAGCCTCGCCGGAGTCATGGCCTTGTCCACTTACGTGCCGGTCGGGGAAAAGCTTTCCGCCGAGGCGAGCACCGCGAACCGCGATGTCCCGATCTTTATGGCGCACGGGACGTATGATCCGATCATCCCGCTCGACCGGGCCGAACAGTCCCGCGGGCTCTTGCAGTCCCTCGGCTACCGCGTGGAATGGCGGGAATACCGGATGCCGCACTCGGTCTGCCCGGAGGAGCTCGCCGATATCGGCGCCTGGCTGGGAAAGGTGCTCGGCTCCGAGGCCTGAAGGGCAACCCCCTACTCCCCGGTATCGCGGACCATCTGGCGACAGCGCACCAGGTCGTAGTCGTCGCCACGTTCCATATCACCGGTAGGTAGCAGCAGATAGGCCTTCCCGTTTCGCTCGAGCTCCAGATTCTGACCGGCAAGGAGGACATTGGCGCGCAGCAACAGCTGCGCCTCGTGAGCGGAATCGACCGGATTGAGAAGGATCGCCGTTTCCGAGTCCCGGCTGGTTCCCATCTGCCCGCTCTGCAACTTTACCTGCACGGGCAGCGCAGCCCGGCCCAGGGTCTGGATTCCCACCGTCCCCTGCTGCGCGGATTCGCGCTGGAAGCGGCGAATCACGCCAACCACCCAGTTCGAGCCGCCTTCGGGCTGCAGCCCGAGCAGGCAGCCGATTTTCAGCCACTCTCCCTTGATTTGCGGCACGCTCGCTCCGAATCCTCCGGCACTGACGTTCTCGACGATCCAGCTTTCGACCTTGCTCCGGTCGAACAGCACCTCCCCGGTGGGATCGAGCGCGGCACGCACTCCGTCGAAGCCATAGGTCACGGTGAGCCGCGACTTGACTCTGTGACGCTGCGCTCTCCTCTCCGGCGGCTTGGGCGCCCAGTGAAGGGCAAGGTGATCGAGAACGTCCAGCACGACCTCGGGTTCGTAGTTGCTGCCCAGCGCAAGGCTCGAAGGCACGGCACCGGTGGATTTCACCGTCTGAGCGAGCTTCTCGATCTCCTTCAGAGCGCCGCCGGCGGCAAAGAACCGGAGCGACGGTGCGCGGTGGGGCAGATGCGCGGCACGCACCGGAGGCTCGTGATTCGCCAGATCGAAGCAGTAGACGATATCGGGCTGGAGGGTGGTAGTGAGCTTGAACGAGCCGGCTAGATGCGCGATCAGCCGCTCGACCAGCTCGATCTCGACCGGCAGCAGGCTGTCGGGCGACGATGCCGCAAACATCACCGTTTTGAGAAATTCCTGCTCGGGCGAAGTCTCCCCGGGCAACCCCGCGTAGGCGATCACCTTGGACTGCGAGTACTTGCGGTTTTCCGAGAGCGCGTAGATCTTTGCGACCAACTCCCACAGGGAGTTATCCGCAGGACCGTAGCGCATGTGCTGCCATTTCATCTGCGCGGCGAGCGCGCGCAGCGCCCGCACTGTGAGCAGCGGCACGCTTTGTTTCAGGTCCTCCCAGCCCTTCTGGCCGGTCGCATAAGCGTCGATGCAGATCGCGAACGCGAGCCCGCATTGCCGATACCATTCGCGTATCACCGTCCACAGCCGGTTTTCCAGGAACTTGGACGGGCGCTGCGAGGAGAGGTACTCCCGCTGGAGTTTGCGAAGGTGAACCTGAGCAGCCTCGTCCACCATCTGCACGATTTGCGCGCGGTGCTCGGGTTTGAAGCCCGGCCAGGTGCGCACTGATTCCAGCCAGTGGTTCAGATCTTCGAGCGCCTTGAACGGATCGCCCGCGGGAATGGCGTCGAGGATCACGCGGGCTCCCTTCACCTCGGCCATGGGATGATCGGACGCGCCTCCTCCGAACAGCTTCATCATGCCTCTCTCCGAAGAATCGGCACGGGCCTGTTCGTAGCCCTCGGATGGTGCTGGCGAGTGGACTCGAACCACCGACCTACTGATTACGAATCAGTTGCTCTACCAGCTGAGCTACGCCAGCCTGCGTCCCGCGCACAAAAGGTGAGCCCGCATTATATCAGCGGCAAAACCGGGGACAGATCACCATTTCCCTTTGGGCAAAAAGCGCAAGACGCCAGCTGCCGAAAATCGCGGCCTGTCGCGGCTTTACCGGGCTTGCGGGCGCGTGCGGATAATGATGTCCACGCCGTCTGCGACCGTTCCATGCGGCAATGCCGGCAGGCCGACGACGCGGATATTGTCGGCGGGGATGTCGGTGAGCCGCCCCGTCACGACGTCGTAGAGGTGATGATGCGGTTCAGTGTTCGGGTCGTAGACGATCTTGGCCGGATCCACGACCAGCTCCCGGATCAGCTTCCTTTCCAGGAACAGTTTCAGCGTGTTGTACACCGTGGCCTTCGATGTTTCAGCGTAGCGCGAGTTGACCCACTTCAGGATCTGATCCGCCGAGAGGTGCTCGCGCCGCGTGAACAGCACATGGGCGATTTCCATGCGCTGGTGCGTCGGCGTGATGCCGTGCCGACGCAGCAGCTGGGCGATATTTTCGCGATTTCGGTTGCGCGGTTTTCTCACGGAAACCATTGTAGACGAGCACTTGGACTCTGTCTAATTCGGATGTAATCCGTGGAGTCCTCCCCGTAAGTCACGCTCCGTAAACGTGAACTAATTCCGCTAGAATTCCGGCGCAAGTGCCGTACGTACTCCGATTTCGGCCACTCGTCGGGAAGGTTTGCGGCGGACTCCCCGAGTTCTCTATCATTGAGCCGCAAAAGAAAGGGAGCTCCCATGCAGCGCCAAACCGGTTTCACCCTGATTGAATTGATGGTCACGGTCGCGATCATCGCGATCCTGGCGGCGATCGCCGTCCCCAACTACACGGACTACGTGAAGCGCGGCAAGCTCCAGGAAGCGACCTCCAATCTGCTCGCCATGAGAACCAAGATGGAGCAGTACTTCCAGGACAACCGCTCGTACACCACCCCCGGTGCCCCGGTGCTGGCTCCGTGCACGGCAGGGTCCAGCGTGCCGATCCCGGCCCTCAAGTATTTCAACATCAGCTGCCCGGTGCTCACGGCCACCACGTACACGATCCAAGCGGCCGGCACCGACCCCACTTTGGTGGGCATCACCTTCACGATCAACGAAGGCAACGTTCGCGCCACGACGGTGACTTCGGGCTCGCCGATGGATCAAGCCGGATACACCCCGAATGCGACCTGCTGGACCATCAGAAAGGGCGGCCAGTGCTGAGCATTCGCACCTCGCAGCGCGGCTTCACCATCATCGAGGTCATGATCACGCTGGCGGTCATCGGCGTGCTGCTCGGGCTGGGCGCTCCGGGCTTCATCGAGTGGCTGCAGAACCAGCAGATCCGCGCCGCCGCCGAGGCAACGCTCAACGGCCTACAGGTGGCGCGCGGGGAGGCGGTGCGCCGCAACACCCCGGTGCGCTTCCAGCTGGTCTCCGACTTGACCTCGAGTTGCGTCTTGGCGAGTGACTCCGTCAGTGCGCCCGTCTCGGTCAGCTGGGTGGTGAGCCTCGCCGACCCCACCGGCGCTTGCGATGCAACCACCGACAGTGGGCAGCCCGTTCCTCCCCCCGGGCGAATTCTCCAGAGACGCACCAGCGCAGAGGGTTCTCCCAACGCCGTAGCGAGGTCCGTGTTCGTGCCGTCCCCGCCCGCCGCGCCCGCGGCGCAGGCCGCCAGCACGGTGACTTTCGCAGCGCTGGGAAACGTCGTCGCGAACGCCGACGGCACACCGAGCATCGTCAAGATCGACGTCACCAATCCCAACGTTTCTCCCACCGCGATGCGGGCCCTGCGCCTCGTCGTCAATTCCGGGGGAAGCATCCGCATGTGCGACCCCGCCCTGGCCGCCTCCGATACGCGCGGCTGCCCGGCGTTCCCGTGAAAGGAGAGACGATGATGCGCGCAGGCACGCGATTTCCGCCGCAGGGCCACGAGCGTGGTGTCATGTTGATCGAGGCCCTGGTCGCGATCCTCATTTTCTCGATCGGAATCCTCGCCGTGGTGGGAATGCAAGCCGTCGCGATCAAGGACGTGACCAGTGCCAAGTATCGCAGCGAGGCGGCGTTCCTCGTGCAGGAGCTGCTCGCGCAAATGTGGACCGACAACGGGAATATCAATACTTACGCTTTCCCCGGAACGGGAACGCCTCCCGCGAAAATCCAGGGCTGGGTCAACAAGGTGCAATCCCGGCTCCCGGACGGGGCAAACCAGCCTCCGGTCGTGACGCTGACCAATCCCGTCCCGGCTGCGCCGGCGGTGCCGACCGGCGCGACCGTGCAGATCACAGTCAAATGGCGCCTACCCGAAGAGGCGACGCAGAACCTTCCGGCGCATAGCCATACGGTGATCGCCTACGTCTACCCGAGCTCGACCTGAGCGATGCGCCCTTCCCGACATCGTCTTTCCGAGCGCGGCTTCAGCATGGTGGAGCTGCTGGTGGCCATGCTGATCGGGCTCATCGGCATGATCATCATCTTCCAGGTGTTCGAAGTATCCGAAAGCATCAAGCGCTCCACGACGAGCGGCGGTGATGCCCAGCAGAACGGCGCGATCGCGCTCTATAGCATAGAGCGCGATTTCAAGAACGCGGGAATGGGATTCAACGACACCACCTTCGCCGGCTGCGATATCGTCGGATACGACAACAAGCGCGCCACTCCGGATTTTCCGCCGGCCGGCGTCACCATGAAGCTTGCTCCGGTGTTCATCACCTCCGGGGCCGCAACCACGGCACCGGACCAGATAAGCGTGCTCTACGGCTCGCAACCCCAGGCCGTGGGCAGCGTCCCGCTTTTCTCGGACATGGATGCCACCAAGAACGGCGCCGACGATCTGATCGTCACCAACCCCTTCGGGTACAACCTCGGCGACGTGTTCATCCTGGACCAGCCCGCGACGACAAAAAAATGTGCCGTCATGGAGGTGACCGCGATCACCGGCTCGAACCAGGTCAGTCACAACCCAAGTCCCAACTATCTGTACGCAGCGGCCAGCCGCACTCCGAGATTCAACAAGGCCGGAGGGTTGGGCGTGGTCTATCAAGGGACCGGCACGGCCAACGTATCGCGCGTATTCAACCTGGGCAACCTCTACTACGTGCCCCCGGGCGGAACCGCGCCCATCAATTTGCCCGTCTACAACTTCTACGCGGTCGCGAACGGCAGCTTGACGGTGACGTCCCAATTCCTGATCGACAACAGCGGCCAGCCGACCGTGACCTCGATCGCCGACAACATCGTGCAGATGCGCGCCGTCTACGGGCTGGACGACGGAGTCAGCGACGGCGTGACCGTGACGTATAACGTCGGCGCCCCGAAAGCGGGTGACGGCATCGTCGACCGCTACGTGGATGCCGCCACCTTCAACGCGCTGGTCCCCGTTCCCTGGGCCAACCTCATTGCCGTACGCGTTGCCGTCGTCTCGCGCAGCGCGCTGCCCGAGAAGCCTTCCTCCGGAAAGCTCAGTGATCCGTGCGATGCGACCCTCTCGGAGCCTCAGTGGACGGGTACTCCGTGGGCGAATGCGCCGCTCAGTTACAAAACGCGGCTCGACGTAAGTTCGACCGTGCCTGCTCCGGATAGCTGGACGTGCTACCGGTATCGAGTGTTCGAGACCACGATTCCCCTGCGCAACTGGATATGGAAGGCGAGCTGACATGAAAGCTCCACGTTCGTTCTCCCGGCACGCGCGAGCGAACCCTTCCCCGCGCGCGCGTCAAGGCGGCACGATCCTGATCATCGCGCTCATCGTGCTGGTCGCCATGACCCTCGCCGGCATCGCGACCATGCGCTCGGTGGATACCGCGACCATCACGGCCGGCAACATCGGGCTGCGGCAAGCTTCGGTCAACGCAGCCGACCAGGGAATCCAGGCCGGCGTCGCCTGGCTCACCGCGAATCTCGGCCCGACTCTGATCAACGACAACCACCAGACTGGGACGGCCTCGATAGGTTATTTTTCCAACGTCGCCGCGAGCGACCCCAACTGGTACGACCCGCTTACCTGGAACGAGGCAGGGCAGTTGAACAACGGCAACCCGGACGCCGGCGGCAACGTGGTGTACTTCCTCATCCACCGCATGTGCGCCATACCCAATTGCGACACCAGCGCGACCTGCGCCGGCAAGCCCAACACCTGCGCGTCGACCCTTTCCACGTCGACCCTGGCCGGACAAGGCTCCGACCAGACCCGGCCGACGGATTCCCATAGCACGGCACCGGCCATCCATTACCGCGTCACGGCGAAGGCCGTGGGACCGCGCAACTCGATTTCGATCGTTCAGTCCTTGGTGAGGGCGTTCAACTAGAGCGCACCCGCCTGAGAGGGAGCAAAACCATGAAACGCAACCATGTCGTTCTGATCAAGCGCCTCCTCGCCTGCGGACTCGCCGCCAATCTGGCGGCGCAGCCGGCGTTCGCGCAAGTCACGATTTCCCAGTTGCCGCTCGCTTCCGCGGGCGGCAGCAACATCCTGCCGAACCTTCTTTTCACTCTCGACAACTCGGGGAGCATGAACTGGGATTTCAATCCCGACTACGTGAATCCCGCCACGTCCGGCATGCCGAACAATCCCTGCATGACCGACACCAACGGCAGCACCCTGTGCGTAGCGGGCGACCCGCCTTTTTCTGCGGGCGGCCAGTCCGCCATGAACGGCGTAGGGTACGATCCGGACTTCAGCTATCTGTCCGGGGTCGATTCGAACGGACAGCCGCACGTCAATCCGCCGAGCGGAACGCTCAGCTCTACCTCGACCCCGAACGACGCCTGGGGCGTTCAGTTTTCCGGCACCGCCGACCTCACCACCTCCGTTCAGGACAGGCGGTATTGCAATTCGAACGGCGTGTGCAAGCGCAACGGGCAGGACGACGCGAGCGGCAACCTCGTCTCGGGGACGGACGACCTCGGCCACACCATGTCCGCCGGCGAGTTTCCCTACCGCACCAACGCATCCAACTCGAGCACGGCAATCTTCGGCCTGCCCGAGATGATGCAGATCGGAACCTTCACGCGCTCCGCGACCACGGTGACTGCGACCACGGTCGAAGCGCACGGCCTGACCACCTCCGACAACGTGTTCGTCACCAGCGGCACCTCGGGCCTCAGTGTCACCTGCCTACCGGTGACCTCGACGGCCAATGCCAACACCTTCACCTATACCTCGGGAAGCTCGGGCACGATAGCCGCCACCGCCGCTTCGTACCGCAAGTGCGCGAGCGGAACCTTCTCACGGTCCAGCGGCATCGTCACTGTCAACATACCCGCTGCCGCCCGCGGGCTGGTCAGCGGCGACGTCATCACGACCTTCATTGCCGCCAGTAACGCGATGAATGCGAGCAACGTGGTTATAACAGTCGCTTCCTCATCGCAGTTCACTTACGCCGTCGGCGGCGGCGGTACGAGCGCCTCCACGGCGGGATTCTGGGTTCGCAACGGGCTCTATAACGCCACCGGCAGCGTCACCGGCCCGGCTCTCGCCTACCGCATCGTTCCGGTCGAATGGTGCGCCGACCCCAACCTCACGGACTGCATCGAGGTGATCCCGCCGGCCACGCCGCCCGCCGACCATCCGTTCCCGGCTCACGTGCGCTTTTGCCGGTCGCAGGAAGAAGCCCTCGCCCACGGCGCAGTCACTTTCATCGCGACCACGCCGCAGACCAACCGGTGCAACCTGAAGTACCTCAACGTGACGGGGCTGCAGACCTACCAGTTTCCCCGTTACGGGTGGTTCATCCGCGACACCATCAAATCCACCGTCACCTCGTACAGCGGGCGGCCCGACCGGGTCGATTGCGCGGCTCCGCCGGTGTGCACCTACACAGAGGAAATCCAGAACTACGCGAAGTGGTACGCCTACTACCGCACGCGCATGCAGATGATGAAGACCTCGGCGGGAATTTCGTTTCGCGGGTTCATCTCCAATCCGACCGGCACGCCGCCCAAGCCGGACAACCTGCGCGTGGGCTTCATCACGATTCACGCCGAGGACGGCGGCAGCATAGACACGAAGCAGTACCTGAGAATCAACAATTTCAACACGGTGCAGGCGAACAACTTCTACACCAAGTTCTACCAGCAGGTCCCCGGGAACGACACGCCGCTGCGCCAGGCGCTTTCTCGCGCCGGATGGATTTTCGCGGGCAAGCTCAACACGGGGCTGACCAACGGCATTCCGACCTCCGACGATCCGCTCCAGTCGTCCTGCCAGAAAAACTACACGCTTCTCACCACCGACGGGTTCTGGAACCACCTCGGTGACGCGGTAGATATCGCCGGCACCGCGCTGGGGAACTGGGACAACATCGACAACCAGCTCTACACGCCCGCGGGGATCACGCCCGTCTATACGGATCCGGTCTCGAGCCGGGCCACGGGAACCTACGACGGAAACGTTCTTCCGACGACCGTCGCCGGAAGCACGCCCGGCGGCTCCGCCACGCTCGCCGACGTGGCCTTGTACTACTACATGACCGATCTGCGGGGCAACGTGGACAAGAACGGCAAGACCACCGGGCCCGCGACCAGCCCCAATACCACGCCTGCGAACGGCGACGTAGCCACGAACAACGTGCCGAGCAAGG
>Ga0179596_10000332_pt1 | contig 15289 bp, 11 predicted proteins | sample CZODoug1_1_08_16_FD_155494 | JGI IMG/M metagenome (GOLD analysis project Ga0179596, IMG submission 155494) | Vadose zone soil fungal communities from Angelo Coast Range Reserve, California, USA - CZODoug1_1_08_16fungal (Illumina Assembly) | ecosystem: Environmental > Terrestrial > Soil > Vadose...
TCGCGATGGAAGTCGAGCTGATCGCGCCGATCGCGATGGATGAGGGTCTGCGCTTCGCGATCCGCGAAGGTGGCCGTACCGTCGGCGCCGGCGTCGTCGCCTCGATCATCAAGTAAGCGCGGCGTAAACCGGAACGAAAGTCCCGCGACGAACGGCTGAAACCTTTCGTCGCGAAAACCCGAACTAGGCGATAGCCAAACGCATCCGGCTCGCTTATAACACCCGACCTGCCCGGCTGACCCTCGGCCGCGCAGGTTTGGTTGTTTGGGTTTTTGGACGGCGCTGGCCGTCCTGGCTGGAGATCGGCCCGGCGCGATCGTTAGGAGTGTAGCTCAACTGGTAGAGCACCGGTCTCCAAAACCGGGGGTTGGGGGTTCGATCCCCTCCACTCCTGCCACGCCTCTACGGCCGCGACGCAGCGGTTGATCGGCAGGTGCAGATCGGGCGGTGCCGCTGGGCACGGTCAGGAAGATTTCGCTGCGGTTCCCCTTGGGATCGCGGCCCGAGTTTAGGTGGTTGAACAGCGTATTATGGCGAAAACCAGCCCGGTAGAATTCTTCCGCCAGGTCCGGCAGGAAGTGGCCAAAGTGACTTGGCCGACACGTAATGAGACCGCGATCACCACCCTCATGGTCTTTATCATGGTGTTCGTGGCGGCGACGTTCTTTTTCGTGATGGACCAGCTCCTCTCGAACGGGGTCCGCCTGATCCTGCGTCTGGGGGCCTGAGGCATGGACCATCGCTGGTACGTGCTGCATGTCTATTCCGGGTTCGAGAAGAAGATCGCTCAGTCGATCCGCGAACAGGCCGAGCAGAAGGGCATGGCCGATATGTTCGACCAGATCCTGGTGCCGACCGAGGAGGTCATCGAGGTCAAGCGCGGCGCCAAGGTCGCGAGCGAACGGAAGTTCTTCCCCGGCTATGTCTTGCTGAAGATGCAGCTGACGGACGAGACATGGCATCTGGTCAAGAACACCCCGAAGGTCACGGCTTTCCTGGGTGGCAAGGGCTTGCGGCCGTCGCCGATCTCCGAGGTCGAGGCGATGCGCATCATGCGCCAGGTGCAGGAAGGGATCGAGCGGCCAAAGCCGTCGATCACTTACGAAGTGGGCGAGCAGGTGCGCGTCAGCGATGGCCCGTTCACCTCGTTCAACGGGACGGTCGAGGAAGTCGACGAAGAAAAGTCGCGGCTCAAGGTGGCCGTGTCGATCTTCGGTCGGGCGACCCCGGTGGATCTCGAATACTCCCAGGTGGAGAAGGTCTGAGAAAGATCTTCCGACTGGGCGCCGTCGCCGTCTCCGGACGGCATTCGTAAACGAAATGCCGTCCGGGTTGGGTGGCGCGATGGCCGTCCGGGTGGGCGGGCATCATCAAGTCGCGGGAGGCTCGCCATAGCCGTTACCGCGCATTCCCGTGAAAGGGGAGTAGAGAATGGCGAAGAAGATAGTCGGCTATATCAAGCTGCAGGTGCCGGCAGGCAAGGCGAATCCCTCGCCGCCGATCGGCCCGGCGCTCGGCCAGCGCGGCCTGAACATCATGGAATTCTGCAAGGCGTTCAACGCGGCGACGCAGAACCTCGAGCCAGGGATGCCGATCCCCGTGGTCATCACGGCGTATGGCGACCGGTCGTTCACCTTCGTCACCAAGACGCCGCCGAATACCTATTTCCTGAAGAAGGCGGCAGGCATCACCAAGGGGACGACGACGCCCGGCAAGGGTGGCTTCGTCGGCAAGGTCACGATGAGCCAGATCCGCGAAATCGCGGAAAAGAAGATGGTGGATCTCAACGCCAAGGACATGGAAGGCGCCTGCAGCATGCTGATCGGCTCCGCTCGGTCCATGGGCCTGGAAGTGGTGGAGTAGATCATGGCATTCATCGGTAAGCGCCTGAAGGCCGCCTACGAGGCGATCGATCCCAACCTGCAATATCAGCTGGACGAGGCCGTCAAGCTGATCAAGGCGCGGGCGACCGCGAAGTTTGACGAGACCATCGAGATTTCGATGAACCTCAACATCGACCCCCGCAAGGCGGATCAGAACCTGCGCGGAACCGTCATGCTGCCGAACGGTACCGGCAAGACCTTGCGGGTCGCCGTGTTCGCCCGTGGCGACCGGGCCAAGGAGGCCGAGGCGGCCGGTGCGGATATCGTTGGCGCCGAGGATCTGGCGGAGCGTATCCAGGCGGGCGAGATGAATTTCGACCGCTGCATCGCGACGCCGGACATGATGGCGATCGTCGGCCGGCTGGGCAAGGTGCTGGGGCCGCGCGGCCTGATGCCGAACCCGAAGCTGGGCACGGTCACCGCGAACGTGGCCGAGGCGGTTCGCGCCGCCAAGGGCGGCCAGGTCGAGTTCCGCGCCGAGAAGGCCGGTATCGTCCATGCGGGCATCGGCAAGGCGAGCTTCACCGAGGCGAGCCTCGCCGAAAACGTGCGCGCGTTCGTCGGCGCCATCACGCGTGCGAAGCCGTCGGGCGCCAAGGGTACCTATATCAAGAAGGTGTCGCTGAGCTCGACCATGGGGCCGGGCCTCAAGCTGGAGATTTCGAGCCTCGCCGTCTGAGTGGCCGGTTCTGATTTAAGGGTCATCGGCTTGACCCATCGCCGGATGAGCACCGCTCATCCGGGTTAGTTTCCGTTACCGGATGAGCGGTGCTCATCCGGGCTGGTTTCCAAGCCGTCGGTCAAGGACGGTGAGGGAACGGGGAAGGATCGGGCGGGGACGCTCGATGTGACCCCAACCTGTCCGAGATTGCCGGTATCCGGTCCGATCCCCTCGCTTCGATCTTGGTCGATACAAGGGGCCGGGAGCGGATCCAAGGTGCCAAGCGCGGCACGCCTGCATGAGATGGGAGTTCGATCCCTCACGGCATTCCCTCCAAGATTAGGGCAGGCCGGGAGCGGCCAAGACTTCTGGGACAGGCGAACCGGGTCCGTCGAATGGTCGATGGACCCTCGTGCAACCGCCCGACGGCAGCCAAATCCAGGTCTGCCCGACGGCAAGGTCGGAGACGAGCAGTGGACCGTTCCGCTAAGGAAAAGCTGGTCGGCACTCTGCATGACGCGCTTTCTGCGACGTCCTGTTTCGTCGTTACCCACCAGTCCGGCATGACCGTGGCTGAGGTGACGTCGCTCAGGCAGCAGATGCGTCAGGCAGGCGCCAGCTTCAAGGTCACGAAAAACCGGCTCGCGCGTCTCGCCCTTGCAGGCACGAAGTTCGAGCAGCTTTCGCCGATGTTCACCGGCCCAACCGCGATTGCCTATTCGCGGGACCCGGTGGCGGCGGCGAAGGTCGCGGTCGAGTTCGCCAATAAGAACGACAAGCTGACGATCCTCGGGGGCGCCCTCGGGGAAAAGCAGCTCGACGCCGCAGGCATCAAGGCACTCGCCACGATGCCGTCGCTCGATGAACTGAGAGCCAAACTGCTCGGCATGCTGCAGACCCCGGCGACCCGTATCGCCGGCGTGCTGCAAGCCCCTGCCGCGCAACTGGCTCGGGTGTTCAATGCCTATGCAACAAAGGGCTAAGCGCCAGCCACGCAGGGCTAAGCGCCCTTCCATGCAAACAGCAACCCTTGTCTTTTTTCCAGGAGTAACGAAATGGCTGATCTCGGCAAACTAGTGGATGAACTCTCGAGCCTGACCGTCATCGAAGCGGCAGAGCTCTCCAAGCTGCTCGAAGAGAAGTGGGGCGTCTCGGCGGCGGCCCCGGTCGCAGTCGCCGCGGCGGGCGGCGCGGTAGCAGCGGCCGCTCCGGTTGAGGAACAGACGGAATTCACCGTCATCCTGACCGCGGCGGGCGAAAAGAAGATCAACGTGATTAAGGAAGTCCGTGCGATCACCAGCCTCGGCCTGAAAGAGGCCAAGGATCTGGTCGAGGCGGCTCCCAAGGCTGTCAAGGAAGGCGTGAGCAAGGATGAGGCTGCCAAGCTCAAGAAGCAACTCGAAGAAGCCGGCGCCACCGTCGAGGTCAAGTAGCCTCGCCGGATGCTCGGCATCGGAGATATAGGCCGTTGACGCAGGTCAGCGGCCGACCGGGACGAGGCCTTTCGGCCGGAGCGATCGCTCCGGCCGGAGGGTCGTTCCCCAGAATTTTAGACGGGACGAGCCGGATTGCCGCAGCGTTGCGGCAGCCGGCCCGTTGCGTTTCGGCCGATTTTTCCGTCGGGCACCGCATTTAGGGCTGCGCCGTTCCTCATCGAGGACGGCAGCGCTCGGGCGGCGGCTCGATACGGCGGATAGGGCGAAAGCGCCAGGGACAGTTCGCGCGATCCCTGGGGGCAAGAATTGTTATGCGATGTCGGCCCCAGCAGCCGGCAGACCAACCACGAGAGGCTTTCATGGCTAAATCCTTCACCGGCCGCAAGCGTATCCGCAAGAGCTTCGGGCGTATCCCCGAAGTGGCTCCCATGCCGAACCTGATCGAGGTGCAGAAGAGTTCCTACGATCATTTCTTGCAGATGGGCGTGCTGCCCGAGGACCGGCAGAGCGTCGGTATCCAGGAGGTTTTCAAGTCCGTCTTCCCGATCAAGGATTTCTCCGACCGGGCGCAGCTTGAATTCGTGCGGTATGAGCTGGAAACGCCGAAATACGATGTCGAGGAATGCCAGCAGCGCGGGATTACCTTCGCCGCCCCGCTGAAGGTGACGCTGCGGCTGGTCGTCTGGGATGTCGACGAGGATACCGGCGCGCGCTCGATCCGCGACATCAAGGAGCAGGACGTCTACATGGGCGACATGCCGCTCATGACCAAGAACGGCACGTTCATCATCAACGGTACCGAACGCGTCATCGTCTCGCAGATGCACCGCAGCCCGGGCGTGTTCTTCGACCATGACAAGGGCAAGACGCATTCCTCGGGCAAGTACCTGTTCGCCGCCCGCGTCATCCCGTATCGCGGCTCGTGGCTGGATTTCGAGTTCGACGCCAAGGATCACCTCTACGTCCGCATCGATCGCCGCCGTAAGCTCCCGGCGACCACTCTGCTGCTGGCGCTCTACGACGAGGCGAGCGAGCGGTATCTGGCGGAGTCGGAGGCAGAGGGCCGCACTCCGGATCGCAGCCGGGTCAGCGGCATGAGCAAGGAAGAGGTGCTCAGCTATTTCTACGAGACCAACCTGTTCAAGCGCGCGCCGCAGGGCTGGTCGACCACCTTCGACCCGAACCGCTACAAGGGCGGTGGCAAGCTGCAGGCCGATCTGCGCGATGCGAAGTCGGGCGAGGTCAAGGCCGAGGCCGGTGCCCGGATGACGCCGCGCCTGGCGCGCAAGCTGCAGGATGACGGGCTCGCGGAGGTTCTGGTTCCGCCGGAGGAATTGCTGGGCCAATACCTCGCCTCGGACGTCATCAACGAGAAGACCGGCGAGGTCCATGCCGAGGCTGGCGACGAGATCACGCCCGCGCTGTTGGAATTGGTCGCGGGCGAATCGATCGTCGAGCTGCCGGTGCTGGCGATCGACCATGTCAATGTCGGCCCGTACATGCGCAACACACTGATGATCGATAAGAACGCGACCCGCGAGGACGCGCTCATCGACATCTACCGCGTCATGCGCCCGGGCGAGCCGCCGACGCTGGAGACGGCGGAGGCGCTGTTCAAGGGCCTGTTCTTCGACAGCGAGCGCTATGACCTCTCGGCGGTCGGCCGCGTCAAGATGAACTCGCGGCTCAATCAGGTGACTGAGGACACGGTTCGTATCCTGCGCAAGGAAGACGTGCTGGCCATCCTCAAGGTGCTGGTCGAACTCAAGGACGGCCGCGGCGAGATCGACGACATCGACCATCTGGGCAATCGCCGGGTGCGGTCGGTCGGCGAACTGATGGAGAATCAGTATCGCGTCGGCCTGTTGCGCATGGAGCGGGCGATCCGCGAGCGGATGAGCTCGGTCGAGATCGATACGGTGATGCCGCATGACTTGATCAACGCCAAGCCGGCGGCGGCGGCGGTGCGCGAGTTCTTCGGCTCGTCGCAGCTCAGCCAGTTCATGGACCAGACCAATCCGCTATCCGAGATCACCCATAAGCGCCGGCTCTCGGCGCTTGGGCCCGGCGGTCTGACCCGTGAGCGCGCCGGTTTCGAGGTACGCGACGTGCACCCGACCCATTACGGCCGGATCTGCCCGATCGAAACGCCGGAAGGCCCGAATATCGGTCTCATCAACTCGCTGGCGACCTATGCGCGGGTCAACCAGTACGGCTTTATCGAGAGCCCGTATCGCAAGGTCGTCGACGGAAGGGTGACCGACGAGGTGGTCTATCTCTCTGCGATGGAGGAGGGCCGTTACGCGATCGCGCAGGCGAATATCACGCTCGATGCCGATAACCGGGTGGTGGCCGACCTCACCAATTGCCGCAAGAGCGGCGATTTCGTGATGGCCCGGCCGCAGGATATCGACTTTCTCGACGTCTCGCCCAAGCAGCTCGTGTCGGTCGCGGCGGCGTTGATCCCCTTCCTGGAGAACGACGACGCCAACCGCGCGCTGATGGGGTCCAACATGCAGCGGCAGGCGGTGCCGCTGATCCGCGCCGAGGCGCCGCTGGTCGGCACCGGCATGGAAGAAACGGTGGCGCGAGACAGCGGTGTCACGATCATCGCCAAGCGCTCGGGCATCGTCGACCAGGTCGACGCCACCCGTATCGTCATCCGCGCCACGCTGGAAACCTCGGCCGCGGCACCGGGTGTCGATATCTACAATCTGCTGAAGTTCCAGCGCTCGAACCAGAACACCTGCATCACCCAGCGGCCGCTGGTGAAGGTCGGTGACATGATCAGCGCTGGCGACATCATCGCCGACGGTCCGTCGACCCAGCTCGGCGAGTTGGCGCTCGGCCGGAACGTGCTCGTCGCGTTCATGCCGTGGAATGGCTACAACTTCGAGGATTCGATCCTGATTTCGGAGCGGATCGTCAGCGACGACGTGTTCACCTCGATCCATATCGAGGAGTTCGAGGTGATGGCCCGGGATACCAAGCTCGGGCAGGAAGAAATCACCCGCGACATCCCGAATGTCGGTGAAGAGGCGCTGAAGAACCTCGACGAGGCCGGCATCGTCTATATCGGCGCCGAGGTGAAGCCGGGCGACATCCTGGTCGGCAAGGTGACGCCGAAGGGCGAATCGCCGATGACGCCGGAAGAAAAGCTGCTGCGGGCGATCTTCGGCGAAAAAGCCTCGGACGTGCGCGACACGTCGCTGCGCCTGCCGCCGGGTGTCTCCGGCACGGTCGTCGAGGTGCGCGTATTCTCCCGCCGCGGCGTCGACAAGGACGAGCGCGCGCTCGCCATCGAACGTGCGGAAATCGAGCGTCTGGCCAAGGATCGCGACGACGAACGCGCGATCCTGGAGCGCAGCGCCTATGCGCGCCTGTCGCAGCTGCTGATGGGCGAAGAGGCGGTCAGTGGTCCCAAGGGCATGAAGTCCGGCTCGACTGTGACCGATGGGCTGTTGGGCGAGTACACGCAAGGCCAGTGGAAGCAGATCGCCGTGCGCAACGATGCGCGGATGGCGGATATCGAGGCGCTGAAGAAGCAGATGGATGACTCCATCCAGGCTCTGCAGGAGCGGTTCGAGAGCAAGGTCGAAAAGCTGCAGCGCGGCGACGAGCTGCCGCCCGGCGTCATGAAGATGGTCAAAGTCTTCGTGGCGGTGAAGCGCAAGCTGCAGCCCGGCGACAAGATGGCCGGCCGGCATGGGAACAAGGGCGTGATCTCGCGCATCATGCCGTGCGAGGACATGCCGTATCTCGAAGACGGCACGCCGGTCGATATCGTGCTGAACCCGCTGGGCGTGCCGTCGCGCATGAATGTCGGGCAGATCCTCGAGACCCATCTGGGATGGGCATCGGCGGGTCTGGGTCGGCAGATCGGCGATGTGCTCGATCGGATGCATCGGGATCAGACTCCGGAGACGCTGCGCAAGCTGCTGTTCGGGATCTATACCGGTGTCGACGACACGGCCGACATCACGCTGATGGACGAAAAGGCGCTGACCGAATTGGCCGGCAATCTTCGTCCGGGCGTGCCGATGGCCACGCCGGTGTTCGATGGTGCCCGCGAGGAGGACATCGTCGGCATGCTTGAACAAGCCGGTCTCGACAGTTCGGGCCAGGTGACGCTGATCGACGGCCGGACGGGCGACGCGTTCGACCGAAAGGTGACGGTGGGCTACATCTACATGCTGAAGCTGCACCATCTGGTGGACGACAAGATCCACGCCCGGTCGATCGGTCCCTACAGCCTGGTCACCCAGCAGCCGCTGGGCGGCAAGGCGCAGTTCGGCGGACAGCGGTTCGGCGAAATGGAGGTTTGGGCGCTGGAGGCTTATGGTGCCGCCTACACCTTGCAGGAGATGCTGACGGTGAAGTCGGACGACGTGTCGGGCCGGACCAAGGTCTACGAGGCGATCGTCCGCGGCGATGACAATTTCGAGGCGGGCATCCCGGAATCCTTCAACGTGCTGGTGAAGGAACTCCGGTCGCTCGGTCTCAATGTCGAGCTGGATCAGCGGGACTACTGAGCGACGGCGATCCGTCCTTCGCTCATCGATTACGTTGCTGGCGGGGCTGAACGGCCCCGCCTCGCACCCGGGTTCCGAGACGTCGGCGCCGGGGTTATCAGGAGACAGCGTTCATGAATGAATTGATGAACATCTTCGGCCAGGTTAGCGGCCCGCAGAGCTTCGATCAGATCCGCATCTCGATCGCGAGCCCCGAGCGGATCCGGTCCTGGTCGTATGGCGAGATCAAGAAGCCCGAGACGATCAACTATCGCACCTTCAAGCCGGAGCGGGATGGGCTGTTCTGCGCGCGGATCTTCGGTCCGATCAAGGATTACGAGTGCCTGTGCGGCAAGTACAAGCGCATGAAGTATCGCGGTATCATCTGCGAGAAATGCGGTGTCGAGGTCACGCTGTCCAAGGTGCGGCGCGATCGCATGGGGCATATCGAGCTGGCCTCGCCGGTGGCGCATATCTGGTTCTTGAAGTCCCTGCCGAGCCGCATCGGTCTGTTGCTCGACATGACCCTGAAGGATCTGGAGCGGGTTCTCTATTTCGAGAACTACGTGGTGACCGAGCCCGGCCTCACCCCGCTCAAGATGCATCAGCTGCTGAGCGAGGAAGACTACATCCGCGCGCAGGATGAGTATGGCGACGACAACTTCACCGCCAAGATCGGTGCTGAAGCGATGCGCACGATGCTGGAAGGCATCAACACCTCGGAAGAGCAGGAAAAGCTGCGCGTCGAGCTGAAGGAGACCAACTCCGAAGCGCGCCGCAAGAAGCTGGTCAAGCGGTTGAAGCTGATCGAGGCGTTCATCGAATCGAACAGCCGGCCGGAATGGATGATCCTGGAAGTGATCCCGGTGATCCCGCCCGAGCTGCGTCCGCTGGTGCCGCTGGATGGCGGCCGCTTCGCGACCTCCGACCTGAACGACCTGTATCGTCGGGTGATCAACCGGAACAATCGACTGAAGCGGCTGATCGAGCTGCGCGCGCCCGACATCATCGTGCGCAATGAAAAACGCATGCTGCAGGAGGCGGTCGACGCGCTGTTCGACAATGGTCGTCGCGGCCGTGTCATCACCGGCGCCAACAAGCGGCCGCTGAAGTCGCTCAGCGACATGTTGAAGGGCAAGCAGGGCCGGTTCCGTCAGAACCTGCTGGGCAAGCGTGTCGACTATTCCGGCCGCTCGGTCATCGTGGTCGGTCCGGAACTCAAGCTGCACCAGTGCGGCTTGCCGAAGAAGATGGCGCTCGAACTCTTCAAGCCGTTCATCTATTCGCGGCTCGAGCTCTATGGTCTGGCCAGCACGATCAAGGCCGCCAAGCGCATGGTCGAGAAGGAGCGTCCGGAAGTCTGGGACATCCTGGAAGAGGTCATCCGCGAGCATCCGGTCATGCTGAACCGGGCGCCGACGCTGCATCGCCTGGGCATCCAGGCGTTCGAGCCGACCCTGATTGAGGGCAAGGCGATCCAGCTGCATCCGCTGGTCTGCACCGCCTTCAACGCCGATTTCGACGGCGATCAGATGGCGGTCCACGTGCCGCTGTCGCTCGAGGCGCAGCTCGAGGCCCGCGTGCTGATGATGTCGACCAACAACATCCTCAGCCCGGCCAACGGCAAGCCGATCATCGTGCCGTCGCAGGATATCGTGCTGGGCCTGTACTACATCAGCATGGAGCGGCCGGGCGAGAAGGGCGAGGGCATGGCGTTCGCCGATCTCGCCGAGATCCAGCAGGCGCTCGACAGCAAGCAGGTCTCGCTGCATGCCCATGTGAAGGCGCGTGTCCGCGAGTTGGACAAGGAAGGCAAGCTGGTCGTGCGTCTGGTTCAGACCACGCCGGGTCGCATGCTGTTGTCCGAGATCCTGCCGAAGTCCAAGCTGGTCGGCTTCGACATGATCAATCGACTGCTGACCAAGAAGGAAATCACCAACGTCATCGACCAAGTGTATCGCCACTGCGGTCAGAAAGAGACGGTGATCTTCTGCGATCGGCTGATGGCGATCGGCTTCCACCAGGCGTTCAAGGCCGGTATCTCGTTCGGCAAGGACGATCTGATCGTCCCACCGGCCAAGGAGAAGCTGGTGAACGCCGCCCAGGACAAGGTCAAGGAGTACGAACAGCAGTATCTCGATGGCCTGATCACCCAGGGCGAGAAGTACAACAAGGTCGTCGACGTTTGGTCGAACTGCACCGAAAAGGTCGCCGACGAGATGATGAAGGTCATCCGTACGCCAACCCCGGGCCAGCCGATCAACTCGGTCTGGATGATGTCGGATTCCGGTGCCCGTGGTTCCGCGGCGCAGATCAAGCAGCTCGCCGGTATGCGCGGTCTGATGACCAAGCCGTCGGGCGAGATCATCGAGACGCCGATCATCTCCAACTTCAAGCAGGGGTTGACCGTTCTCGAATACTTTACGGCGACCCATGGCGCGCGCAAGGGCTTGGCCGATACGGCGTTGAAGACCGCCAATTCGGGTTACCTCACGCGGCGTCTGGTCGACGTGGCGCAGGATGCGATCATCATCGAGAATGACTGCGGTACGACCCGTGGTCTGACGATGCGGGCGGTGGTCGAGGGCGGCAACGTCATCGCGACCCTGACCGAGCGGATCCTCGGCCGCACAGCGGCGGTTGATATCAAAGACCCGCTCAGCGGCGCCTTGATCCTGGCCGGCGGCGGCCTGATCGACGAGGACGCGGTCGACCGCATCGAGCGGGCCGGCATCGACGCGGTGATCGTCCGCTCGGTCCTCACCTGCGAGACCAGGGTCGCGGTCTGCGGCAAATGCTATGGGCGCGATCTCGCCCGTGGCACGGTCGTCAATATCGGCGAGGCGGTCGGCGTCATCGCCGCCCAGTCGATCGGCGAGCCGGGCACGCAGCTCACCATGCGTACGTTCCACGTTGGCGGTGCCGCCCAGCGTGGTGCCGAGCAGTCTTCGGTCGAGGCGGCGTTCGATGCCAAGGTGCGGATCAAGAACCGCAACGTGGTCATCAACTCCAGCGGCATTCCGGTCGTCATGGGTCGGAACTGCGAGCTCACCCTCTACGACGAGGCGGGGCGCGAAAAGGCCCGCCATCGCGTGCCGTATGGTGCGAAGCTGCTGGCCGACGAGGAGGCGACGGTTACCAAGGGTCAGAAGCTGGCCGAATGGGATCCCTACACCATTCCGATCATCACCGAGAAGGATGGCGTCGCCCATTACGTCGATCTGGTCGAGGGCCTGTCGGTCCGCGAAGTTGTCGACGATGCGACCGGCATCTCATCCAAGGTCGTGGTCGATTGGAAGCAGCAGCCTCGTGGCAACGATCTGAAGCCGCGAATCATGCTGCGCGACAAGGCCGGTGAGGCCATGACGCTCGGCAATGGCTTGGAGGCGCGCTACTTCATGTCTGTCGACGCGATCCTCAGCGTCGATAGCGGAGCGGAGGTCAAGGCGGGCGACGTGCTGGCACGTATTCCGCGGGAATCTTCCAAGACCCGCGACATCACCGGCGGTCTGCCGCGTGTGGCCGAGCTGTTCGAGGCCCGCAAACCGAAGGATTTCGCGATCATCAGCGAGATCGACGGTCGGGTCGAGTTCGGCAAGGACTATAAGACCAAGCGTCGCATCATGGTCGTGCCGTCCGAGGAAGGTCAGGAGCCCAAGGAATACCTGATCCCAAAAGGCAAGCACATCAGCGTCCAGGAGGGCGACTACGTCCTCAAGGGCGATCTCCTGATGGACGGCAACCCGGTGCCGCATGACATCCTCAGCGTGCTGGGTGTCGAGGAACTGGCGAGCTACCTGGTCAATGAGATCCAGGAGGTCTATCGGCTGCAGGGCGTGAAGATCAACGACAAGCATATCGAAGTGATCGTTCGCCAGATGCTGCAGAAGATCGAGGTCGACGAGGCCGGGGACACCACGTTCCTGGTCGGCGAGCAGGTCGATCGCGGCGACTTCGAGGAAGAGAACCGCAAGGCGGCGAAGGACGGCGGACGCATCGCGCGCGGCCGTCCGGTGCTGCAGGGCATCACCAAGGCGAGCCTGCAGACCAAGTCGTTCATCTCCGCGGCCTCGTTCCAGGAGACGACGCGCGTGCTGACGGAAGCGGCGGTGTCCGGCCGGGTCGACGGTCTCGTCGGCCTCAAGGAGAACGTCATCGTCGGCCGGCTGATCCCCGCCGGTACCGGCAGCGTCATGGCCCGCTGGCGCGAGCTGGCGGCCGAGCGCGATCGGGAACTGGCGGCGAGCACCGAGACGGCTCCGCCGGCGATCGAGGCGGGTCAGAACGTCGCCTGATCCGGCTAAACATCGGGTGCCATGGGGTGAAACGCGTTCATCCCATGGCAGTCTGGTGACGTATGCATGTCAGCAAGCGGTCTAATCCGCTTGACGACCCCCGGCGGCGCCTCTATGTTCCGCCGACTTTCTGGGCCGGTGGTAGGTAGCCATCCTAAACGCGGCTTTCGGTTCCAAGTAAAATGGCGTTGCGCCGGCTGAGATGCCGGCGCTTTCATCTTTGGGTTGCCGTGTTGAGAGACCATGCTGGCGATGCTTTCGCGTCGTCTGGCATTTTTGTTTTCGTGGGGTATGACGAATGCCGACCATCAATCAACTGATCCGGAGACCTCGGTCACCGGAGGTTGTACGCAACAAGGTGCCGGCCCTTGAGGCCTGCCCGCAAAAGCGCGGCGTGTGCACCCGGGTCTACACGACCACCCCGAAGAAGCCGAATTCGGCGCTGCGTAAGGTCGCGCGCGTGCGGCTGACCAACGGGTTCGAGGTCACCAGCTATATTCCTGGCGAAGGCCACAACCTGCAGGAACATTCGGTCGTTATGATCCGAGGCGGTCGCGTCAAGGATTTGCCGGGCGTTCGCTACCACATCATTCGCGGCACGCTGGATACCCAGGGTGTCAAGGACCGCCGTCAGCGCCGTTCGAAGTACGGCGCGAAGCGTCCGAAGTAAGCCAGAAAACCAAGAGGAAGATCGAGCATGTCGCGTCGCCGCGCCGCCGATAAGCGGGAAGTTCTACCGGATGCCAAGTTCGGGGACATGGTCCTGACCAAGTTCATCAATTGCTTGATGTACGCCGGCAAGAAGTCCGCCGCCGAAGGCATCGTCTATGGCGCCTTCGACCGGATCCAAAAGCGGACCGGTCAGGACCCGCTGCGCGTGTTCCACGACGCTCTGGGCAATGTCCGTCCGGCGATCGAGGTTCGGTCGCGCCGCGTCGGTGGCGCCACATACCAGGTGCCGGTCGAAGTGCGGACCGATCGTGGGCAGGCGCTGGCCATCCGTTGGCTGATCGGCACCTCGCGCGGTCGCTCGGAAAACACCATGGAAGAGCGGTTGTCCGGCGAGTTGCTCGATGCGTCGAGCAACCGTGGCGCCGCCGTTAAGAAGCGTGAAGACACCCACCGTATGGCGGACGCCAATAAGGCGTTCTCCCACTACCGCTGGTAACGGACGCAACCGAGTTCATCATGTCCCGTACCGTTCCCCTCGCTCGTCTTCGGAATATCGGCATTCTCGCTCAGTTGGATGCCGGCCGGACGACTACGACCGAGCGGATCTTGGCGGCGGCGCGTCCGGCAAGTCCGGCGCCATCGGCAAGGGGTGCCGCGGCGGTGTGGCTGGAGCCGGATGCGCGGGGCATCACCTTGACCTCGGCGGCGACGCAGTGTGCTTGGCGCGACCATTATCTGACGATCGTCGAACTGCCCGGCGGCGGCGCCTTCGCGACGGTCGGCGAGCGGGCGCTCAAGGTCGTCGATGCGGTGGTGACGGTGCTGGATTCGGTGAGCGGCGTCGAACCGATGACCGAGACCGCCTGGCGCAAGGCCGATACCCAGGGCCTGGCTCGGGTCGCCTTCGTCAACAAGCTCGACCGTGACGGTGCGGATTTCGCTAGCTGTGTCGCGGCCCTCGACGGGCGGCTGGGTGCGAAGCCGGTCGTCTTGCAATTGCCGATCGGTCTCGGTGCCGGTTTCGTGGGTGTCGTCGATCTGGTGCGGATGCGCGCGACGCTGTGGCGCGACGGCACGAGCGCCGGCTTCGTCGAGGGTGAGATCCCGGCCGAGATGGCGGCAGAAGCCACCGAGTATCGCGGCAAGCTGATTGTCGCGTTCGGCGATCTGGCGCCGGCGGATATGAAGGCGGCGATCCGCGAGGCCACGCTGGCGCATCGGGCGGTGCCCGTGCTGTGCGGCTCGGCGTTTCGCAATAAGGGTATTCCGGCGCTGCTGGACGCGATCGTCGATTTCCTGCCGACCCCGGCCGAGTTGCCCGGTGTCGAGGCGACGATGGGCGATGTGGTGGTGACGCGGCATTGCTCGGATGACGAACCGGTGTCGGCGCTCGCCTTCGAGGCGATGGACGAGCCGGCCGTTGGTCATCTGACCTTCGTGCGTGTGTTCTCTGGCGTCCTCTCGACGGGAGCCGAGGTGTTGAATACCGTTTCCGGCGGGGTCGAGAAGATCGGTCGGATGGTGCGCATGCACGCCGATCGTCGTGAAGAAGTTACCGAGGCGCTGGCAGGCGACATCGTGGCGCTGGCCGACCTCGCGCATACCAAGACCGGCGACACGCTCAGCGATCCGACGGCGCCGATCGTTTTCGACCGGACCCCGACCCGCGCCCCTGGCGCGCAGCACCCGACCCGCGCCTCCGGCGCGCAGCACTAAGAAAGCGGAGAAGAGCCATGGCGAAGGCGAAGTTTGAGCGGAACAAGCCGCATTGCAACATTGGGACGATTGGTCACGTTGACCATGGCAAGACGTCGCTGACGGCTGCGATCAC
>Ga0179596_10000333_pt1 | contig 15289 bp, 12 predicted proteins | sample CZODoug1_1_08_16_FD_155494 | JGI IMG/M metagenome (GOLD analysis project Ga0179596, IMG submission 155494) | Vadose zone soil fungal communities from Angelo Coast Range Reserve, California, USA - CZODoug1_1_08_16fungal (Illumina Assembly) | ecosystem: Environmental > Terrestrial > Soil > Vadose...
ATGGGTTGCAGGCGGACAAGACGGCGCTTGTAGAAGTCCCACTGGGTCATCTTGCCCCAACGGTCGTCGTAGGCGTAGGCCACGACGAAGCCGGAGAGCAGGAAGAAGAAGTCCACGGCGAGGTAGCCGTGGTTGATGATCTGTTTGAAGGGGCTGCCACCGGCATAGGCTTCGAAGGTATGGAACATGACGACGATGACAGCGGCCACGCCGCGCAAGCCATCGAGGATCTGATAGTGACTCTTGGTTTGGAGATAGGCCGGATTGCGATTCATAGAGTGTCGACAAGATTACATGGATAGGTCGGGTGGTGTCTTGCGGCTTTCGTCTTCGCCGGTCATGGCGGATGCGGCTCGCTCCAGTACCAACACTTGCCGTTCCATGCGCTGCATCTGGAGCTCGGCTACGTTGTGGGTCTCGGTGGGGTCAACGGGCGGGATGATGGGGAGGTTGCGGGGGGTTACGTTCGGGAGGGCTTCCAGACGTGCGGCGAGGGCCTCGATGCGGGCCTCTTCGCGGTAGGTGTCGTCGGCTGGATGGACGACTGCGGCGAGCGTTGTCACGGTTTGGGCGAGGCGGCGGAGGTAGGTGGTGAAGGCGAGTGCGTGCTCGGTGCCGGTGCTGGCCTTGCGGCTGAAGGATGGCTCGAGCAGAAGGCGGTCGAGCATCTCTTCGGCTGCGTTGGAGGCGAGACCGCAGGCTCGGCGGGCGGGGGCCAACAGGCGGCGTTCTACTTCGTTGCGGTTGCCCTTGTCTGTGGTCTTCCAGAACTTGAGGACGGCGCGGAGGTAGGCGGCGTCGGCCAATGCGCCGGCGTGGAGGAGGTTGCTGAGTTCGTGTTCTTCATGCTCGGGCCAGAGCAGGCGCATGGCCAGCACGGCGACGAGGGCTCCGAGTACGGTGGTGACGACGCGCACGCTGGCGTAGCGCCAGTCGCGGAGATAGGGCAGCGACATGAGGACGAAGGTGGGGGTGAGGAAGAAGGCGCAGATGCCGTAGTCGACGGCGAAGCTGGCTAGCGTGAGCCCGGCGCAGACGGTGATGACGAGGATGATGCCGTCCTGGCTGTGCACGAGCGCGGCGAGGATGGCTGCGAGGAATCCGCCTGCGATGGTGCCACCTACGCGCTGCAGGCCGCGGCGCATGGTGCCGGAGCCGCTGGGTTGCAGCACGATGATGCTTGTCATGGCGAGCCAGAAGCCGTGGCTGAGATGCAGGGCGCGGAGCAGAAGGAGGTCGACGATGCCGACGACACCCATGCGCAGGGCGTGACGGAGCATGATGGAGTCGAGGGACCAGTCGGCGCGGAGGCGTTCGAGGAGGCTGTCTTCGGCGGCGGCGGGGATGGCTTGTATCTGGGCTTCGTGGCGCTCCGCACCCCTGCGGTCGATGCCGCTCCAGATGGCGCGGAGGGCTTCGAAGGCGATCTCCAACTCCTGGCGTGCGTCGCGTTCTTCGGCGGCTAGATGCGCGGCTAGGTCGTGTCCGTCGGCGAGTGTGGGCGCGGGGCGGCGACCGAGGAACTGCACGCGGTGGGAGCCTTCGCGGGCGAAGGAGGAGCCTCCGTCGGCGGGCTTGTTTTCGAGCGCTTGGGCGATGGCGTGTTCGGCACTGCTGAGCCAGGCGGTCGTCTCGTGCAGGCCGGTGAGACCGGCTGTGTCGGCGAACTCGGCCAGCTCGTTGAGGCGGATGGCGCGGGCGAAGAGCATGTCGGCTGTCTCGAGCAGCACGGTGAGGTTGCGTGCGCGGTGGGTGCGGGCCGGGGCGCGTGCGGCGGTCTGGCCGAGGGCGGTGCGGGCCTCTTCGAGATGCTTGCGGATCTTGCGTTTCCAATCTTGTTCTTCGAGGGGGCCGCGCTTGCCGTCGGGCTGCTCGGCGCAGACTTTGCCGGTGGCCGCAGCCAGCAGGGCGTAGGTGTGGGCGACGGAACGGCGTGCGGGGCGGAAGGGATCGACGGGCCACAGCACCAACGAGATGGCCGCCGCGCCGATGCCGCCCGCGACGAAGAGCGTCGCGTTGATGGCGCCGCCAAGTATGGTTGTTTGTCCGCTGCCCAGACCCGCGAAGTAGAGCACGAGGATGATGACGGAGGTGGACGCGATGGGTTGTGTGGCGACGCGGGCGAAGGTGATGGCGAAGCAGGTGGCTCCGGTGGCGAGGGCAGCGAGCGCGACCTCGGGGATGGTCGTCCCGGGGTGCAGCAGCATGCCGACCATGGAGCCGAGGACGCCCGCGAAGGCGCCGCCCGCGAGCACCGTCAGCATGGTGTTGAGGCGCGAGCGGTAGGGGCCGCCGTTGTCGACGAGGATGGCCTCGAAGGCTCCGAGCGCGGCCCACCCGAAGGGCACGCCAAAGGCCTTGCAGACGAGCATGGCTGCTGCCACCGCGAGTGCCGCACGGAGGCCGCGCCTCCACTGCATGCGCATGGCGAGCTCGCGAAGGTTGGCCAGCATCTTCATCGGATCAGTGTAGTGCGGTGATGGCGGTTTAGCTTTTGCTGTCGAGGTTTGTCGAAGAACATGCGGTAAAACAGGCAACGGCCCGGGGCTGAAGCCCCTCATGCCTGGGCAGCCATTCGTGGGGCTAAAGCCCCACGCTCATCCAAAAAGCTCCCAGATAGACGGTTTGCGATTCGTCAGACACTCCCTAGTAGACCGCTGGCTCCATCTCCCGCACCTTGGTCTTCGATTGTGTGGTGAGGGTGATGGCTGAGGCGAGGATGAGGCCGCCTCCGAGCCATGCGGTGGGGCCGAGTCTTTCCGACAGCACGAAGACGCCGAGGAGTGAGCCGAGGAGGGGCTCCATGTTGAGGAGCACGCCTGCTTGCGAAGCCGGAACTTGCGTGAGGCCCCAGTTCCACAGGCTGGTCGTCGTCGCGGTACACAGGACGCCCGAGGCTGCGAGCGCGGCCCACGCCTTCCACGAGACGCCGTGCACGGGAGGCATGCCGTAGCGGAAGGGCATGATGGCGGTCAGTATCGCTGTGCCGATCAGGAGTCCGTAGACGGTGACGGTGAGGTGGTTGTGCCGCTCCATGAGTTGCTTGTTCATCAGGATCCAGAAGAGCGCGATGAGCAGGGAGGCCACGACCAAGAGGTCGCCGGTGAGCGACGAGCCGCCTGAGCTGTGGCGTCCGCCGAGTGCGATGAGGGTCGCGCCGGTGGTGGAGGAGAAGAGCGCGATCCAGCCGATGAGGTCCATCCGCTCATGTGCCCAGATGGTAGCGCCCACGGCGAGGATGACGGGCATGAGACCGACCATGAGCGCGGCGTGGGAGACGGTGGTGAGCTTGAGCCCTTCGAACTGTAGGAGGAACTGCACGGGCACGCCGAGGAAGGCGGAGAAGGCGAGCAGGCCCCACTCGCGCCCGCTGAAGTGCGGGCGATGCGTGTAGAGCAGAGGCAGGAGCACGATGCAGGCGAAGATGAAGCGGTAGAAGACCATGGCGCCGGGGTTCATCTCGGCCAGCGCGATCTTGCCGAAGAAGAAGCCGCACCCCCAGAGCGAGCTGGCGAGCATACAGGCGGCAAAGCCCAACGTTTTGTTCTGGGTAGATTGGGAGGGCATCCTTTATGGTCGCACACTGCAAAGTGAAGGGGCGCGGGATGTATCTCCGCGCCCCGTTTGGTTGATAAGCGATGCTTTACCAGATACGGCAGCTATTCACCGGAACCATTGGCGCGCCGACCTTGCAGCCGAAGGCAGCGCCGAATGCTGGCTGGTTGACGATTGCGCCGTTCGCGCGGAAGTGACCGGGCGAGTGGGGGTTGGTGAGGACCTGCTGCCGCACGCTCTCCGGACGGTCGTTCTCGCACCAGTTCTGCGCGTAGGCGATGTAGAAGCGCTGCGCTGGCGTGTAGCCGTCCAGCTTCTTCGTCAGGTCGACGTTGTCCTTCTTCGCCCGTTCCATGTAGGCGATGTAGCTGAGCAGAAGACCGCCGTTGTCAGCCGTGTTCTCGCCCAGCGTCAGGCGTCCGTTGACGTGCACATCGTCCACTGCGACGTAGCTGCTGTACTGGTCGGCGAGGCAGGTCGCCTTGGTCTCGAAGTTCTTCGCGTCGGCCGCCGTCCACCAGTCGTCGAGGTTGCCGGTGGGCCCGAACTTGCGGCCTTCGTCGTCGAAGCCGTGGGTGAGCTCGTGCCCGATGACGACGCCGATGTGACCGTAGTTCACGGCATCATCCACCTTCGGATCGTAGAACGCGGGCTGCAGGATGCCAGCGGGGAAGTTGATGTCGTTCATGCTGGCGTCGTAGTAGGCGTTTACGGTGGGCGGGGTCATGCCCCACTCGGTGTGGTCGACCGGCTTGCCGATCTTGTTCAGCTCGCGGTCGTTCTCGAAGGCATCGGCACGCATCTGGTTGCCGAGTGCGTCGCTCCGCTCGATGGTCAGTGCGGAGTAGTCGCGGAACTTGTCCGGGTAGCCGATCTTGTTGGCGATGCCGTGGAGCTTCTCGCGGGCCTTCACCTTGGTGGTGTCGGACATCCAGGTGATCGCGGTGAGGTCCTCTTCCATGGCGTGCTCGATGTCGTGTACCATCTCGAGCATCTTCGCCTTGCTGTCTCCGGCGAAGTACTCGGAGACGTAGACTTCACCGAGAGCCTCGCCGAGCGCGCCGTTCACGGAGTTCGAGCAGCGCTTCCAGCGTGCAGCCTGCTCCTGCTGGCCGCGCAGGGTGCGGGCGTAGAAGTCGAAGTTCTCGTCGTCGAACTTCTTCGGCAGGCGGCCCGCCTCGGTCGTCAGGAGATGGTACTTCATGTAGGCCTTCAGGGTGGCCATGTCGGTGTTGCGGACGGCCTCCGAGAGTGCTGGCCCGTAGGCCGGGTTCGCGTTGTTGATCTCGGTGACTGTGGGGGCGTGGATGGCCTTCTCGAACTCGTCGAAGTTGAAGCCTGGAATGGTGGCGCGGAAGGTGGAGATGGGCTGGAGGTGGTAGGTCTTCTCCGGATCGCGGCGGTCGACGATGGGCATGGAGGCCTTGGCCAGCGTGGTCTCGAAAGCCATGATGTCCTTGGCCTGCTTGGCGGCTGCCTCGGGTGTGGCACCGGCCAGCACGAGCATCCTGGCGACGTGGGCGACGTACTTCTGGCGGAGCTCCTCGTCCTTGGCTCCGGTGCGGAGGTAGTAGTCGCGCTCCGGCATCCCAAGACCGCCCTGGTCGACGGCGGCGATCTGCTTGGTGGCGTCCTTGAAGTCCTGCTGCTCGCCGAAGCCGAAGAAGACGTCCACGCCGATGCGTTGGAGTTTGCCGATGACGGGCGCGAGTGCGAGCTTCGACCGCATACTGTTGCCCAGGCCGTCGATCTCGCTGAGCAGGGGTTGAATCGGCTCCAGACCCTTGGCGTCGATCGCTGCGGTATCCATGCAGGCCGCGTAGAAGTCGCCGATCTTTTGTTCATTGGGCTTGCGGCTCGCGCCACCGGCGGCGGCCTTGTCCAGGATGCCGCTTAGCGCCTGCGTGTTTACATTTTGCAGGGCGTAGAACTGGTTTGAGCTGGATTGGTCGGCCGGGATGGGGTGGTTGGCGGCAAAGCGGCCGCAGGAGAACTTGTAGAAGTCGGAGCAGGGGTCCGCCGTCGTGTCCATGGAGGTGCTGTCGAACGCCGGGACGGGCAGATACTTTTCCCGTGGAGTTGTCTGCTGCGCCTGCGTGCCGAGCGAGACCGCGCCTGCGATCAGGAGTGCGCCAAACCGAAACTTCCGTGTCGTGAAAACTGCGTTCATCGTCGTGGATTCCCTTCGTCATGCCCTTGCGGGGCTCGCACTCATTCTATGGGACTGCTTCTATGGGACTGTTTCTTCTATAGGATTGCGCACCGAGGACAAGGAGTCTTGGCGCATGGCCCGTGTGTATGAAACAGTATGAAAAACACAAGAGGCAGCATCGAACTAAAGGTTCTTCGATCCCGCCATGCCGAACTTCCTTTTCTCTCCCTTACGCAGAATGCCCCCCTCGCGGTTCCGTCGAACGGCGTGGTCGCTCTGCGTTTGCCTGCTGACGGTGAGCGCGTGGGGGAGCAGACCGGAGAAGATGAAGGTGATTCCGCTGGAAGAGCTGGGCCAGCAGAGCGCCGGGGGGCGTCCGCAAACGCAGGGAAACACAGTCGCGACGGTCCATTTTGTGGATGAGCACCACCTGCTGGTTACCTTTCCGGTGCGCCGTCTGATGAAGCGTTTGCAGGACACTCAGGCTGGCGACGACGACCGCATGATCGAAGCTGTGCTGGTCGATATCCCCTCCGGTAAGGTTGCGGCGCGCACGACGTGGCGCGTCCACGACTCCGGCCAGTACCTGTGGGATCTTGGTCATGGCCGCTTTATGCTGCGCGTTCGGTCGCGTCTGGTCACGGTCGAGCCGCTGGCGAACCTGTCGAAGCCGGAGCCGTTCGAGGAGCACAAGCTGCTGAACTTCGACGACCGCATCGTCGGTCTGATCGTCTCGGCGGAGTCGGACTTGCTGACGGTGGAGACGACCAGCCAGCCGCTTCCGGACGGTATTCATCCCGTGCCGAAGTTCGACGGGGCCGACGTCATCATCAGCTTCTTCCGGCTGAATCATGGGGGGGAGACGGTGACTGCCGTGCATGCCGGTTCGGTGCGCTCGTCTGTCCCGCTGGCGCTGCCGGTGACGGCGGATGGCTATCTGGACATCAGCGCCGAATCGAAGACGCGCTGGCTCTTCGACTACCTGCCGCATGAGGGCAAGAAGGTCGAGCTTTCTCCCTACGACACAAGCTGCTTTCCGCGTGCGGTGTTCGTCAGCCGGACGGAGTTCGTTGCGTTCGGTTGCCGGGGTTCGGTCGACAAGATCGAGATTGGGGGGTTCAACATGAAGGCCGAGGAGCTGTGGGAGCAGGGCTTTACCGACGCCTTTGCCTACCCTACCTTCTCCTGCGCGCCCGCGGCTGGCCGCTTTGTGCTGGGCCGGGCTCTCAGCTCCATCTCGTTGGGGATGTTGCCGCCGGATCAGGACCCGATCGGTGACCAGCTCACTGGGCAGGATATTCAGGTCTACCAGTCGAGCACGGGGCGGGTCGTCTTCCATACGGTGGTGACGCCTGTGCAGCGTACGGGGCAGAACTTCTCGCTCTCGGCCGACGGGATGCAGCTTGCGGTCATCCGCGACGGAGCTATCGAGATCCACCAACTTCCCGCGCTCTCCGGCCACGACAAGCAGGATGTGAAGGCCAACCGGGAGTTTGCGCTGGAGCACGCGAGCGGGCCGATTCGTCTGCCTACCCGTACGCGTGTCGCGACGGTTGCCGCCGCTTCCGCGCCTCCTCCTCCGCCCTCCGCTCCGGCGGTCCAGGCGCAGGCCACCCCCGCCACCCCGGGGAAGCCGCAGGTGATTGAGAATCCGGTGAATGTTGGCGATGTTCCGACGGCAGAGGGCCGCAAGCGGCCGACCTTATATGAGCCCGGCGAGGCCGCTCCGAAATAAAAAAAGGCCAGCCAAAAGATTCTGGCTGGCCCTTCGAACTTCGGTGGTGCGAGAGAACTACGCCTTGACGGCGACGGCCTTCACGCGTGCGTTGAGGCGGCTCTTGTAGCGGCTCGCGGTGTTCTTGTGCAGGACGCCCTTCTGGACGCTCTTGTCGAGGATCGACGCGGTGAGGCGGTACTGCTCGCCCGCAACCTTGGCGTCGCCAGCCACGATGGCCTCACGCAGCGAGCGCAGGGTGCCACGGAGCTTGCTCTTGTTGGCGCGATTCACAGCGGTCTTGACGATGGTCTGACGTGCGCGCTTCAGGGACGAAACATGATTTGCCATTGAACTCTCTTCTCTTGTGCCCAGCCTGTCCTTTTGGGAAAGTCTCGGGAAATTTGGGGATGCAGACGGCGGAGGCTGACTTCACTCACCTCTGATCAAAAAGAGAGGTTCATCTTGCCGCATCCCTGCAACTATGAAGTTTACGGGAATTGGGGGCGAAGGTCAACCTTTCTGGCGGCCGGGGGGCGCGTCCGGCAGGACAAAAGCATCGCTCCTGCGGCTGTATTGTCGTGGCGAGCAGCCCATGACCCTTCTGAAGGCTTTGCCGAAGGCGCTGTCGGATTCGTAGCCGAGCGATAAGGCAATGGCGGAAAGCGAATCGCCGGAGGTCTTCAGCCTGTCGCCGGCCAGCAGCATTCGCCAGCGTGTCAGGTACTCCATGGGGGTCGCCCCAACCGTCTCTTTGAACTTCAGAGCAAAGATGGATCGCGACATGCCGACGCGCTCGGCCAGTTTCTGGAGTGTCCATGGATGTCCTGGATCGTCGTGCATGGATGTGATTGCCGCGCTCATCTGCTTATCGGCCAGAGCGAAGAGCCAGCCGACGCCCCCTCTCGCCCCATCCGCTCCATTGGAAGCCAGGTGCAGCCGAAGAGCTTGCACGAGCATCATGTAGGCGAGTTGCTGCGCGATCAGAGAGCTGCCCGGCTGCGGATCGCGTATTTCCTCCTTCATGCGTTCCAGAGACCAACGCATCGTGGCCTTATCCGACTCTTTCCGGATATGCACAATGGGTGGCAGAGAGCTCAGCAGGATGCCGGCGTGACTGCCGGTAAGGATGAAGTGGCCGCCGACGATGTAGCGCTCACCGTTCTCATTGTTGAAGACAGTGCTACCTGCCATCCGCGCCAAGCGAATCGTATTGAAGTCGACTGGTGTGAGTGACGGATCGGTCGAGAGGCAGAAGGGCAGACCACGTGGCAAGAGAAAACAGTCCCCGGCTGTGAGGAGGACGGGATCGGGAACGCCTTCCACGGATAGCCAGCATTGGCCAGAGAGTATGGCGTAGCACTTGATGCCAGGATGCTTCGGCCATTGGATAGCCATATCGCCATCTACCCCGAAGCCGCCCGCTGCATAACTCTTTGGTTTCAGCAACGACAACACATCTGAGAGTGGGTCCATGCAGCCTCCGGACGATTGAGCCAATAACACGGACTATCAGTATAGATCGTATCGCTGCGACGCCCCATCTAGGTAATGACAGGACGCGAATGCGGCCTCTCATCAGCGGGCAGACGACCATCCAGCGCATCTTTCCAGCGAATCAAGGACGACAGGCAGCGTCCTCAACCGAAGTACTAAGGAGAATGCATCATGCGTATTTTTCTCACCGGCGCTACCGGCTTTATCGGTTCAGCTATCATTCCGGAGCTCATCCATGCGGGCCATCAGGTACTCGGATTGACGCGGTCGGAGGCGGGCGTACAGTCCCTCATCGCGGCCGGAGCCGAGGTGCATCGAGGCGATCTTGACGACCTGGAAAGCCTGCGTAGTGGAGCGGCCAAGTCGGATGGCGTGATCCACTGTGCCTTCAATCACGACTTCTCGCAGTTCGTCGTGAACTGCGAGCAGGATCGAAGGGCTATCGAAGCAATCGGCGACGTGCTCGCCGACTCGGACCGCCCCCTGGTCATCACCTCCGGGACTGGAATGGGGAGCGCTGCTCCAGGTCAACTCGCAACCGAGGATTATTTCGATACTAACCACCCGACTCCTCGTAAATCGGAGGCCGCAGGGGTTGCCGTGGCGGAGCGCGGTGTGAACGTGTCGGTGGTGCGTCTTCCTCAGGTTCACGATACGGTCAAGCAGGGCCTTATCTCCTACGCGGTTCAGATGGCTCGTGAGAAGGGAGTGTCGGCGTACATCGGTGAGGGACTCAATCGCTGGCCGGCGGCGCACGTTCTCGATGTTGCCCGTCTCTACTGGCTTGCGCTGGAGAAGCATGAAGCAGGCAGCAGGTACAACGCGGTTGCTGAAGAGGGAATATCGATGCGGGAGGTCGCTGAGGTCGTTGGCCGGGGCTTGAAGGTGCCTGTGGTCAGCCTCTCCGCGGAGGAAGCACCAGCTCATTTTGGCTGGCTTGCAATGTTCGCGGGCATGGATATGCCAGCTTCAAGCGCGCTCACGCAGGAACGGCTGGGATGGCATCCGACCGGCCCCGGGTTGATCGCCGATCTCGAACAGATGAACTACTTCCCAGCCTGAACTGGCTGTGCGGCAGCAGCGCCTTGGTGCGCTGCTGCCCGGTTGCCGGTGTCGGCGGTGAAGCTCATCTGGAGCGCGATGAGCGACTTCTCGGTGAGCGCACGCCATAGCTTTTCTGGCGGGTGCGGGAATACCTTCTCGATGACAAGGGAGAGGTTGGGAGCTATCAAACTGCTGTTAATCGACCCATCAATATCCGCCGAGTAATCTACATTGGTTCACTTCAACGAAAACTTTGGTTTTTGTTCCTGTTTTGCACCGCAATTGGCCAAGAATTGCCTTGACGGAGCCCTTCTCCGGGCATAATCTGTGCCCATCGTTCACTCATTGACGGCACCTAACGCCATCCCGGCCCAGACCACCAAGCCCACCCGGCGGCTCTTGGCCAGCGTCTCGAACGCATCCACTTACCAGTTCAGCGAATCCAATCCGCAGGGGATAATCCTCCCCTGGGCCGTTGCACGTGCCTATCCGGTCTGCGCCCTCACCGGGACGCTGGCCGGCACAACCCGCTCTCACTGACGGAGGTCAGCCAAAAGCTTGACGACAAAAACGCTTCCCATCACTCCCGGTATCGAGCCTCTCTTCGGCACGCGCGATGAGAATCTCCGTCTCATGGAAGACGGTCTCCACGTCACCATCGATCTCCGCTCCGACGGCCTTCGCGTCGTGGGTGACCCTGAAGCCATCGCCCGCGTCGAACGCATCTTTCAGGACTTCGACGCGCTCCGCAAGGGTGGCGTGAACCTGCACAATGGCGAGCTGAACGGGATGCTGAAGCTCGTCGTCGCCGACCCGGCCACCACGCTGCGCGGCCTGGCCGACTCCGGCAAGCAGCGGTCGGTCGGAGTGAAGCGGACGGTACAGCCGCGTTCGCCTAACCAACGCAAGTACGTCGAGGCCATCGAGCAGAACGACATGGTCTTCGGCCTTGGACCAGCCGGTACGGGTAAAACTTACCTTGCCGTCGCCATGGCCGTTGCCGCGCTGATGGCGAAGAAGGTCAGCCGCATCATCCTGGTTCGTCCGGCGGTCGAAGCGGGCGAGCGCCTTGGCTTCCTCCCGGGTTCGCTCCAGGAGAAGGTCGACCCCTACCTGCGGCCGCTTTATGACGCGCTCTACGACCTGCTCGACCAGGAGCGCGTGGACAAGCTGCTCGAACGCAACGTCATTGAGGTGGCTCCGCTCGCCTTCATGCGCGGCCGCACCCTCTCGGACGCCTTCATCATCATGGACGAGGCGCAGAACACGACCATGGAGCAGATGAAGATGTTCGTCACCCGTCTCGGCATGAACTCCAAGGCGGTCATTACGGGCGATCTTACCCAGATCGACCTGCCCAACCCGAAGAAGTCAGGGCTGTTCGAGGCGCTCAATGTACTCGACGGCGTCGAAGGCATCAAGTTCTGCACCTTCGAGGATGTGGATGTGGTCCGGCATACGCTGGTGCAGCGCATCGTCCGGGCGTACGACAGCCACAACCGTGCGCAGCAGATTCCGCTCACGCTGGGCGAACCTGGGCTGTCCGATCCGGCGCTTCGTCCCATCGACGCACCGAAACCCGTACAGAAACCGCAGTAGACGCGATACGATAGGCGACAGAGGCTTCCTCTGTCGCCTGCGTTCGCTTTCCCTGTATTTCTGTCGAATGATCAACATCGACCCTCCATCTAGTGCCGCACTTTCAAAGTCCGGTCTGTCGCGCTTTCTCCATCGCGCACAGGCTGCAGTCGGCATCGCCGGTCAGGTCGAGGTGTTGCTGGCCGACGATCCCACGCTCAAACGCCTGAATTGCGACTTTCGGGGCAAGAACAAAGCTACCGATGTGCTGAGCTTTCCTGCGCCTACTGAAGAAGAGGGCGGAGCGGCGGACTACGCTGGAGATATCGCCATCTCGCTCGACACTGCGGCACGCGCCGCCGGGCGTTATGGCCATACGCTGCGCGACGAGGTTCGCATTCTGCTGTTGCACGGTCTGCTGCATCTGAACGGTATGGACCACGAGACCGACCAGGGCGAGATGGCCTCGCTCGAGGCCGAGCTTCGCACCCAGTTGAAGCTGCCGGTTAGCCTCATCGCCCGCGTTCATGCGCCCAGGGGCCGGAAGGCACGCCCATGAGTCGCATGGATATGCTTGCCACCGCGGTCTTCATCCTTCTGCTCTTCGTCCTCTCGCTCGCATCGTATATCGACCGCGTGTACTCGGAGATGGGCAAGTTTCTTGCTCGCGAGTACCAGGACAACATCGATTCCTGGGAGCAGTTCGTCGAGCCTCGCTTGCGTCTTGCCCGCGAGTCCATCTCGCTCTCGGCTTCGATCCTGCGCCAGCTCTCGCTTGCTGTCATTGGCTTGCTCTTCGGCCTGCATCTCTTCGCGGGGCTGGCCTTTACCGACGCAGGCCTGTGGTCGACCAGCGCGATCACCGCCTTCGAGCTCGTCCTCGTCATCCTCTGCTTCGACCGGCTCATCCCGCAGCTTCTCTTCACCCGGACCCGTGGCCGGTGGATCGTGCGGATGCGCCACGTCATTCTGGTCCTCCTGTACCTCATCTCGCCGGTTACGCTGGCCAGCAGCCTCGCGCTCTCCATCGCGGCGCTCGCGGACCCCGAACCCTCCTCTGAGGACGAGCATCCCTCCGAGGCGATGGAGGCTCTGCTCGAGGCCGGCGAGGAAGAGGGCATCCTCGAAGAGTCCGACCGCGATCTCGTCCGCTCGGTCGTTGAGTTTGGCGACAAGGTCGTCCGCGAGGTGATGACGCCGCGCCCGCAGATGTTCGCCGTTCCCGGTTCGCTCTCGCTGGAGGAGTTCACAGCCCAAATCGACGAGCACAAGTTCTCCCGTGTGCCGGTCTTTTCGGGCACGCTCGACCACATCACCGGCATCGTCTTCGCGCATGACCTGCTGCAGGTGTTGGACAGCGATGCCGGCCAGATCACCGTTGCGCAGCTCCAGCGCCCGGCGGCCTTTGTGCCCGAGACCAAGAAGGTCGCCGAGCTGCTGCGTGAGATGCAGCGCGAGAAGCAGCACATGCGGCTGGTTGTGGATGAGTACGGAGGCACGGCGGGGCTGGTTACCATCGAAGATCTGCTCGAGGCCATCGTGGGCAATATCTCCGACGAGCACGACGAGACCGAGGCTGACGACGCGCCGATCCGTCAGGAAGACGGCAGCTACATCGTCTCCGGCAGCTTCGAGGTCTCACGCCTGCGCGACCTCTTCGAGGAAGCGGACGAGCCCGAACCCGGCAAGGCCGAGGACTACGAGCCGCTCGACCCCGAGGACCACGAGGAGCCGGAGCCCCTGCGGCTCTCGGCAGGCTACGAGTCCACGACGCTGGGGGGGCTGGTCTCGGAGATTGCCGGACACATTCCGCTACCCGGCGAGGTGGTTGAGGAGGACGGTCTCCGCATGGAGGTGCTCGCCTCCACCGACCGCCGCATCGACCGCATCCGCGTCTCCTTCACCTCGCCACCGACAGAAACCGCCTGAACAACAACCTCTCCCGGAGTGACCCCATGCAAGCCCAGAGCCGCCGCACCGCCATCCAGTCCTTCCTCGCCGCCATTGCTGCCGCATTCTCCACGCGCGCTCACGCGGAATCGGTTCCGGCTCCGGCAAAGAGCGGTCTGACGAAGGTGGTCCACCAGCGCGGCCCCAAGCCGGAGAAGACGCCGCTCTACTCGCCTGCCGTCTCCTGGGGCAACATTCTCTTCCTCTCCGGCAAGAGCTCAAAGGACGCGCCTCCGGGCGATATCAAGTCCGACGTAAAGTTTGTCCTCTCGGAGATCGAGAAGGATCTCGTCAACGCCGGGTCGTCGCTTGCGAACGTCCTGAAGGTTACGGTCTACCTCGCCGACATCAAGGACTACGCCGCGATGAACGAGGTTTTCCAGGGTGGATTCGGCGAGATTCCCCCGACCCGGACCACGGTCGCCGCGGGCATTCCGCGTAGCGTGTCGGTGGAGATCGACGTCATCGCGGGGATTTAGTTCTCCGACGGCTTTTCGACGTGATCGACCACCATCACCTCGACGGGCCCCTTGCCCGGCTCCAGCTTCAGGCCAAGCTCCCCCTGGAGCGTGATGTTGACGATGTAGCCCGGATCCTGCTTCATCGGCACCTCGTCCTTCGGCAGGTACGGCGTGAAGTCGATGGAAAAGTCGTAGCGTCCCGGAAGCCCGGTCTTATCGACCACGGGTGTCTCAAGCGGGCCGGCGAGAAAGTCCGCCCACTCCTGCATGGTGGTCGACCGCACGACCGTGCCCCTGGCGGAGTTCTGCCGGTACGGCTCTCCTCCCGGTTCCGACGGCTTCAAATTCTTGGCCCCAGTGGGCAGCACGACCATGGCGTAGCGCCGCATCTCCTTCTGCTCGCGGTGGAACTTCAGCTTGAAGCGGTCGGCGAGCAGAGCCTGCATCATCAGCTTCATTGCTTCGGGCTTCACTGGCTCGTTCGTCTTGGCCTCGATGTCGTAGTGGATTTGCTCCAGATCGTCCGGCCCCACCACCTGCGCCCTTTGCACGCCGTATGCCCACTTGATGCAGGTCTGCACGGTCACATCGCGCATCCGTAGCGCGACCGGCGTGATATCGGTTTTTCCGTCGCGCTCGAACTTCACCGACTCACTGCTCGGCCGGATGGAGGCCACGGCAAACGTCGCCTGCGCACCCGCCGAACCTACCGCCATCGCCAAAACCGTGATTGCAAGGATTCTCATACCAAGGCCTTACGGAGGGAATCCCCGCAAAGTTCAGCGCATAATAGAAGAGATGCCCTTTCGCTCCGGTTTTGTCTCTATCGTCGGCCGTCCCAACGCAGGCAAGTCCACGCTGCTGAACGCTCTTCTTGGCCAGAAGCTCGCTATCGTCACGCACAAGCCGCAGACCACGCGCACGCGCATTCAGGGCGTCGTGGAGGTGCCGCTGAAGAAGAAGACCTCCACCGACCCCGGCCACCCCGCCGCGCAGGTCGTGCTGGTCGATACCCCTGGCATCCACAAGGCCGATACCCAGCTCGACAAGCGCATGATGCAGGAGGTCCACGACGCGCTTGAAGCACGTGATGCCGTACTCTTCATCGTCGACGTCACCCATCAGCTTCCCAAGGAGAACCCCACCGGCAAGGCTACCGGCCGCATGGCTCTCTCGAAGGCGGAAGACGACTTCGCGCTTCAGCTCATCCAGCGGTTGAAGCAGGTCGAAGGCGGATGCCCCGTCATTCTCCTGCTGAACAAGATCGACACCATCTCTCCTGCGGAGATCATGCCCTTGATCGCTCACTGGACCTCGCTCTACCCCTTCGCGGAGGTC
>Ga0179596_10000334_pt1 | contig 15195 bp, 9 predicted proteins | sample CZODoug1_1_08_16_FD_155494 | JGI IMG/M metagenome (GOLD analysis project Ga0179596, IMG submission 155494) | Vadose zone soil fungal communities from Angelo Coast Range Reserve, California, USA - CZODoug1_1_08_16fungal (Illumina Assembly) | ecosystem: Environmental > Terrestrial > Soil > Vadose...
CAGCACATTGATCGTGCCGTCCAGACCACCTGTCATCAGGTCCGGAATCCCGTCCCCGTTGAAGTCCGCCGTCACCAGGCTCGCCGGAAACACCCCCGGAGTCGTCGTCGAGCTGCTCGCAAAGGTCCCCCCCGCCTGCCCCAGCAGGATCGTGATCCCTCCCGGAACCCGCGCACCCGAGCGATCGTAGCTCGTCGCCGCGACGTCCGGCAATCCATCTCCATTGAAGTCCGCCGTCACAATCGCACCTGGCCCCGAACTGGTCGGAAACCTGCCCGCCGTCGTCAGGCTGTAACCCGCCGCACCCACCCCCAGGTTCGCAACGCCGAGCGGATAGTTCCCATTGTCGACATCGAAAAAAGAAACCGGGCCGGTGGGCGGAGCATTCGCACTTCCCGTCACCGTCGCGGTCAACGCATAGTTCCCCGCACTCCCACTCGATGCAATCGTAGTCGGCGCCGCGTTGGTCGCTGAAGCTGGTCCCGTCACTGTCAGCGCCACCGCGCTCGAAGAGCTCGCGGCATACGTATTCGTCCCCACAAACACAGCCTTGTAGCTGTGTGCCCCAATCCCCGGAAGAAACTTGAAGCTCGCGGAACCTCCACCCGTCAACTGCAGTGTCGCGATCAGGTGGACATCCGTGCATGCCACGGCCGCGCTGTCGCAGATCTTGACCTGCCCGGGGTTGACTGACGTAGAGCCAGCCCTCACCGTAGCCGTGACCGTCACAACGCTTCCCGCCGCAACCGTAGTCACCGAAGCTCCCCCGGAGGTCAGGTCGAACGTAGTGGTCGTCGAAGTCGCTCCATAGGCCGGCTGCGTGCCCGCGCCGAAGACCAGTAAGACCAGAAGACAGATCCACGCAAGCACGCGGGCGCTCTTGCTCATCGAAACAGGGACGGGGAGATAAGACGAGGGGCCAGATAACACTCTGCGCATGATGGACTCGATGGGGGTTCCCACCCATCCTAGCAGCGCCCAAGCGTTTGGCACGCGATACCATCGCATCGACCAGTCTTGACCACTGGTCACAAACAAAATTCGATACCGACCAATGGAAGGCCCGCGCGATCCCATTCCACAACGTCGGGGATCGAAATGCGCAAGACGGGGCGGCAAGAGGGTTGGATATGTACGAATGAGGAGCGTTGACCAGAACGCGGGGAGCAACAGCTCGACGGCTTAAACGTGGACAGGGCCGTTGTCCGGCTTCGTGGATTCCTTTGAGATCGGGTTACAATCGACCATCTTCAGACGAGGCGCTTTCTTCGACATCCGAACGGTCGGGCGAAGTTCTGCGAATCGGCCAAGGGGCCCTTCCCATGCGCACGCCGAGCTTCAATGCATCCAGCTTGTTCGCCTTGCTTGCAGTGGTGCTCGCCTATCTGCCGGCCCACGCGCAGACCAACGAATGGACATGGATGGATGGCCCGAAGGTGCCGCAGCCTGCCGTATACGGCACACTGGGTACACCCTCCCCGGCGAACCTTCCGGGTAACCGCACCGCCCCCGCCAGTTGGACCGACAACAACGGGAACTTGTGGCTCTTCGGCGGATCCGGCTCGGACCTGGCCGGCCATGGCGGCGATCTCAACGATCTGTGGAAGTACGATCCCACCACCGGCCAGTGGACGTGGGTGGGAGGAAGCAGCACACTCGGCGGAGCCGTGGTACCTGGAACGCTTGGCGTGCCCTCCACCGCCAATATCCCGGCGGCCCGCGATGGAGCGACCGCCTGGACCGACGCCGGCGGCGACCTGTGGCTGTATGGCGGCATCGCCGGCTTCAGCTTCGTCAGCCTCAACGATCTCTGGAAGTTCCACCCTGCCACCAAAGAGTGGACGTGGGTGAGCGGCAACACCGCCACCACCTGTTCCTACAACTGCAACGCATCGGGCGTCTACGGGACCAAAGGAGTCGCGGCACCTGGAGATCGGCCTGGATCCCGATACGGTGCGACTGGCTGGGCCGACACGGCCGGGAACCTGTGGCTGTTCGGTGGGGTCGGTGTCGATTCGGGCACTGCCTCGGGATATCTGAACGACCTTTGGAAGTTCAATATCGCCACCAGCCAATGGACATGGGTGGGTGGGGTCAGCACACTGCCCGCCAGCGGCAACAGCGGTGAGGCAGGCGCCCCAGGCGTCTATGGATCGATGGGGACGCCCGCGGCCGGCGTGATGCCCGGTGGACGAGACAATGCAACGGCCTGGACCGACAAACAAGGCAATCTCTGGCTCTTCGGCGGCTCGGGCCTGGACTCCGCCGACAACTACGGCATCCTGAACGACCTCTGGCAGTACAACCCATCGACCGGTCAATGGACCTGGTTCAGCGGCGACAGCACCGTTCCAGCAAAGTGCCTCATCGGCTACGGTACATGCGGCGTGTCCGGAATCTATGGCACCAGGCAGGTCCTGGCCGCCCAAAACGTGCCCGGGTCGCGGACCGGGGCCGCAGGCATGACCGACAGTAAAGGCAACCTCTGGCTCTTCGGAGGCGGAATGGGTATCGACGCAGCCGGCAAGGGAGGTTACCTCAACGATCTATGGGAGTACGACATCACGCTGCACCAGTGGGCGTGGATGGACGGCAGTTCAACCGTCCTCTGCGCTACGACCTGGTGTGGCCAGCCAGGCGTGTATGGCACCCTGCAGACACCGGCGTTCGGGAACAGCCCCGCAGGACGCGGCTTTGCTGCCGCCTGGACGGACAAGAACGGCTACCTCTGGATCCTGGGTGGTGCGGGCGTGGATGAGGCCAACGTCTCGACCTACCTCCAGGACCTGTGGCAGTTCCAGCCCAATACCGGAGCTGCTTCGGTGACCGCAACCCCTGTTATCACACCTGCCTCCGGAACCTATGCCACCCCCCAGACCGTGACCATCAGCGACAGCACACCCGGCGCAACGATCCATTACCTCATCAACGGCAATGCCCCGGCGTCGCTGTACACCGGTCCGATTCAGGTCTCTTCCGCACTGACGATACAGGCCATCGCCGAGGCCACCGGATATGCCAACAGCCTCGTGTCGTCGGCATCCTTCGACGTCCACGCAACCGCCGCCGCCGCGCCTGCCTTCAGCCTTATCTCAGGCACATACGCCACGTCGCAGACAGTCTCCCTCAGCGCCGCCACGCCCGGATCGACGATCTTCTACACGACCGACAATACCCTGCCCACGACCAGCTCCACCCTGTATTCAGGGCCGATCACCGTATCTGCCTCCGAAACCATCCTAGCGATCGCGGTCGCGGCCAACTACATGGCGAGCCCCGTCGCGTCGGCGGTGTACAGCATCGGCGCAAGCACCACACTTGGCGAATGGACATGGATGGGCGGAAGCACGCTCGGCGACCAGCCAGGAATATACGGCACCCTGAGAACGCCGGCCCCAGGCAACATTCCGGGCGGGCGAAGCAGTGCGGCAAGCTGGACGGATTCCAAGGGCAATCTCTGGCTCTTTGGTGGCACTCCCGTTCTCTCCGGCATATCGGAGTTCAACGACCTGTGGAAGTTCGATCCGACCATCAGCCAGTGGACATGGATGGCGGGAAGCAATGCCCTGCCGAATTGCGGCTCGATCTATGGCTGCGGCATCTCCGGTGTGTATGGCACGCTGGGAACGCCCTCCGCGACCAACACTCCTGGAGCACGTTCCTCAGCCGCTCACTGGATCGACAGCAAGGACCGCCTCTGGCTCTTTGGTGGTTATGGATATAACTCCAGTGGCCAACTCGCAATGCTCAACGACCTGTGGCAGTTCGACCCCTCCATCAACCAATGGACGTGGATGGGCGGCAACAGCAAATTCATCCTCAACACCAGCGGCTCGTATACAGCGGCGGGGATCTATGGCGCACCTGGAACCTATGCGCCTGGAAACATTCCCGGAAGCCGATACGACGCCTCCTCCTGGGTCGATGCCGGCGGAAACTTCTGGCTCTTTGGAGGCTACGGCTCGGACGCGAACGCATCCAGCGTTCTCCTAAACGACATGTGGGAGTTCAGCCCAACCACGAATCAATGGAGATGGGTGGCGGGAAGCAACGCCGTTCCAATTCTCAGCGGTTACCAGCCAGGGGTCTACGGCACCCAGAGTGTCGCCGCGGATGCGAACACCCCCGGGAGCCGCTCCAAGGCTGCAAACTGGGCCGACAACAGTGGCAACCTGTGGCTCTTCGGGGGAGGTGGCGGATCCTCGCAAGGCCAGTTCAACGACCTCTGGACGTTCAATCCGTCGACCAGCCGGTGGACCTGGGTCTCCGGCGCCTCGAAACCCAATTGTCCGCCCGATCCACTCATCGGATTCAACGTCTGCACCATTGAACCGGCAACCTACGGTGTGCTGGGCCTACCTGCATCCACCAACACCCCAGCGGGCGGCTCCGGTTTCGGAAACTGGACGGACCAGAACGGCAACCTCTGGCTCTTCGGGGGATCCGCCTCGGATGTCACCGGGGAAAACAACGGGTTCTATCAGGGCCTGACCAACACCCTCTGGAGCTATCGCCCGGGGTCCAGTCAGTGGGCGTGGATGAACGGTGACGCGGCGACGAGCAACTGTAGCTATGTCATCTTCTATCCCATTCCAGACGTCGTCTGCTTTGGTTCTCAAAGCGTGTATGGGACCCAGGGCCTCCCAGCCATCGGAAACGCTCCTTCCTCCCGCACCGGCGCGGTGAGTTGGACCGACAAGAACGGCAACTTCTGGCTCTTTTCAGGAAGGGCAACGCCTCTCGCGCGGTCGGGGTACACCACCGCGATGAACGATCTCTGGATGTATCGTCCCTCGGTCAATACTCTGCCTCCCGCAGCCACTCCGGTCTTCAGTCTTCTCTCGGGAACCTACTTTACCGGAGGCCCTCTCATTCTTTCGAACGGTATGCCGAGCGCCTCCATTTACTACACCAACGATGGAACGGCCCCGACGACCGCGTCCAAGCTATACAGCGGTCCGATTTATATCTCGTCGACCCAGAGAATCCGGGCGATCGCCACAGCCCCCGGATATCGCAACAGCGGCGAAGGATCGGCAAGCTACTCCTTTGCGACCGGCACCCCTCCGAACACACCGGTTATCTCGCTAGCCTCGGGGACCTACAACGCCGTCCAGACCGTGACCATCTCCGACACAACGCCCGGAACCACGATCTACTACACCACCGATGGAACGGCACCGATCACAACGTCTCCCGTGTACAACGGTGCCCTTACGATCGCCACGTCGCAGACGGTCACGGCTCTTGCAGTAACCTCCGTCAGTGGCTATGGGGTCTACCAGGGCATTGCCCTCTCGGAATCCGGCTATGTCGTCAGCGCCCCTGCCACCGCGACGTACGTTATTGCACTGCCTACGACCACACCGACCGTCACGGTGCAAACGTCCTCCACCACCACGACAGCACAGGCGCTGACCGTGTCTGTCACTGTCAGCGGAGGCGTTGGCAAAGCGACGGCAATCGGATCGGTCCAGCTCGCGAGCGGTTCGTATACCTCCGCTTCGGCAGCTCTCAGCAACGGGTACGCGGCGATCACGATCCCTGCCGGATCGCTGGCCGTCGGGACCGATATCTTGACCGCCACCTACACTCCCACCCCCGGCGGTGGTTCCCCTTACAACAGTGCAACCGGCGCTGCGACTATCACGGTGACGACCCCTCCGCCGCCCAGCTTCACGATGAGCGCGACATCGGTTGACGTTACAGCCGGTGCAACCGCAAATAACGCCTCGACCATCACCGTGACTCCTTCCGGAGGCTTTACTGGCAGCGTCACACTCGCGGCCGCCTTCACCACCATCCCGGCAGGCGCGACCCGCCTTCCAACCTTCAGTTTCGGTTCCACCAATCCGGTGAATGTCAGCGGCGCATCAAGCAAGACCGCCACCCTGACCATCACGACGACCGCGCAAACCACCGCCATGATCGATTCGAAGCACAAGGGAACACCGTGGCTACCGGCCGGCGGTGCAACCCTGGCGGGGCTCCTGCTGTTTGGCATGTCGGCGCGGCGGAGGAAGTGGCGCACCATCCTGGGAACGCTGGCGCTGTTGCTCGCTGTCGCGGGAAGTGGCCTTGGATGCGGTAGCAGTGGAGGAGCCACGACCGGCGGCACAATCATACCGGGGACCAATGTTGGGGTTTACATCATCACGGTGACGGGAACGTCCGGCTCCGCCACCGTGATCAACACGGTGAACTTGATCGTCCGTTAGCGTGCCGAGTTGGTGAAGGCTCCGCGGGATGGTAGGCGAGGCAGGGATGGTAGGCGAGGCAGGGATCGAACCTGCAACCCCCAGCTTAGAAGGCTGGTGCTCTATCCGATTGAGCTACTCGCCCGCAATTTTATTGTATCGACAAACCAGCCTCTAACTGGGAGAGAAGTCGCGACTTCTGAGCAGGGAGACGATGGATTCAAGGGCTGCGCCCCAGTTTTCGGTGGCGGTGTGAACGTCGGCTCCGAGGGCTCGTGTGTAGAGGCTGACGGCGAAGCCCTCCTGCGGGCCAGTGAGGTCGACGAACGCAGGGCGGATGATGCCTTCAATGCCAGCGTACGGGTGGTCGAGCGGCGAGGCCAAGCGGACCAGCTTGTGCATCTGCTGGCCCTGCTGGTGGAACGAGGCGAAGATGGTGCGGTCGCGCCAGACGAGGTCGATGTAGGTCGCGAAGCCGGTGCCTAGATCTGCGGTGTCGAGCGCCATGTCGAGGTTGAGCTGGAGGGTTTCAACCTCTGCGGGGCTCATGATCCAGGCATCGCACTTGGCCGTGAAGACGGGCGAACGGGGAGCGTTGAGGGCGCGGAGGGCCTGCATCAGCGAGGGGTACTGCTCGGCCTCCGGGAGCTGGTCGAAGTCGTAGGGGTTGAGGCGGAGATCGACGAAGGCGGCCGGCGAGTTGGGGTCTTGCCAGGGCACGACCAGTACGGGATCGTCGGCTGCGCATTCGGCGGACCACTCAGCAAGCATCCGTCCATTATCGCAGGGATGGGGCCGATTCCCTACTGTGCAGGTGAAGGGAACAAGGTTGCGACCGATGCGTTTGAGGGTTTCTTTGAGGTTCCTTGCCTGGGCGGAAACCCACATCTCAGAAACGAGATGTGGGGCACCCGGCGGGCTCTACTCTGCGTGGCTTTGGAGGAAGGCGAGGAGGGTGGTCTCGGCCCAGTAGCCGTCGTCGCTGCGCGCGGGGTCGGCGGGGGCGAGGAAGGCGCAGTGGCCCCCGTACATGGGCTCGAGGAGGGTGATGCATTTGTTGGCGGCGAGCTTCGCACGGGATTCGGGAGTGATGACGACGAAGGGATCGTCGCAGGCGTGGAGGATGAGCGTGGGGATGGCGATGCGGTCGACGACCCGGGCGGCGGCGGCACGGTAATAGTAGTCGTCGGCGTTCTTGAAGCCGGAGTAGAGCGCGGTGATCTTGTCGTCGAAGTCGCGGAGGGAGACCAGGCCGTCGGCCTTGGCGGGATCGAAGGCGCGGGGGAAGAGCATGGTCTTGATGCGGAAGCGCTTCTTCAGGGCGCGGAGGAAGCGCCGCTCGTAAAGACGGTTGACGGGCGCGTGGAGGAGGTCGGCGGAGGGACCGAGGTCGACGGCGGGTGAGACGCCGACAGCCGCGCGCAGCTGTGAGGGAGCGTCGGGACCGAGCTCGCCGGCGAGCTTGAGGACGAGGTTGCCGCCCATGGAGTAGCCGACCAACGCGATGCGTTCGAGGCGCTCGCGCTGGAGGAAGAGGTCCATGACGGCGCGGACGTCGCCCGAGAGGCCGGAGTGGTAGAGGGTGGGCGAGAGGCGTTCGGTGCCGCCGCAGTTGCGCATGTTCATGCGGATGACGTTCATGCCGGCGGCGAACATCTTGTTGGCGTTGCCGACGACGTACTGCGAGTTCGACGATCCCTCAAGACCGTGGAGGAGGATAACGGTGAGACGCCCGGCGCGGACCTCGGCGGGCTGCCAGTGGCAGTGGCAGAGGCACTGGCTGGCGATCTGGGTGTCGGTGCCGGGAGAGACGACGACGTAGACGGCCTCTGGCGGTGGGAGCTTATCGACGCGCGGGAGGAAGTTGCCGAAGATGGTCTGGAGGTGGCCGTTCGAGAGATAGCGGCGAGGCGCGAAGAGCCTCGGTTCGAAGACAGTCATCCGCGCACTCCAAGGGTGTGGAGGAGGCTGGCTCCGTTGAGCGCGCCGGTGGGCTCGTCTTCGTGCTTGAAGTAGGCGTAGACCTCGCGAGTCCCGGCGAGGGCCTGGAAGCGAGTGGCGAAGGCAGCGATCTCTTCGGGCGTGTAGCCTCCGTTGCGACGGAGACGGAAGCAGGCGAGAGCCTTGGCCGGATGGACTTCGGGCGTGGCGAGGTCGTCGCTTTCAGCGACACAAAGCGCGGCGTTGGCCTTCGCGAGGATGGCGTAGATGGGATCGGCGAACCAGGACTCGTGACGGAACTCGAAGGCGATGGCGGGGCGTGTCTTCGCGGCGAGCGCGGGGAGTTCGAGGAAGGCCTCGAGGCGGTCTGGATCGGCCTTGAAGTTCGGGGGAAGCTGGAAGAGCAGGAGGCCGAGTTTGCCGGCTTCGTGGACTGGCTCAAGCGCAGTGAGGAACTCGTCGACCGAGGCCTCGCAGTCGCGCAGGCGTTTGAAGTGTGTGATGCCCTGCGGGGCCTTGAAGCTGAAGCGGAAGTCCGCGGGTGTGGCGGCGAGCCAGCCTTCGAGCATGGCGCGGGTGGGCAGCGTGCGGAAGGTGTAGTTGACCTCAACCGAGTTGAGCTGCGTCGCGTAGAAGGCGAGGAACTTCTTCGCGCTGGTGCCGGCGGGGTAAAAGCCCGGCTTCCACGTGGGGTAGGCCCAGCCGGAGGTCCCGGCGTAGATGGCCTTGGCCGCAGGGCCTTTAGGGGAAAGGCTCATGCGAACTCGCTTAGTTGATGGTTGCAGTTGGGCCGGAATCCCACGAAATCCCGCCTGAGAGGTTTTTGGGGCGGCTAGTGGGTTTCGAACCCACGACATCCGCTGCCACAGAGCGGCGTTCTGCCACTGAACTATAGCCGCCACATTATGGTCGATTATAGCATTTCCCTGTCGCCCGGTGCATGGTTGGGTGCATCGTAAGGAGAGACGTCCGAGGGCCGCGCATGATCCCCACCGTAAAACCTGAGATTCTCTCCCCCCGCTCGAAGCGTGGGGGCAGCCTGGCCAGCAACGAAAATCTCGATTTCCTGTCGCATCTGCTGGACGACTACTTCCGTGTGCCGGGGACGACGATCCGGTTCGGGCTGGACGGAATTGTCGGGTTTATTCCTGGTTTTGGGGATATTGCGGGGGGTGTGGCGTCGTGCATCATCATCGTCGCGGCATGGATGCGCGGAGTTTCGTATGTGACGATCACACGGATGGTGGTCAATGTGGGGATCGAGAGCCTGGTGGGGGCCGTTCCCATCCTGGGGAACCTGTTCGATATTGGCTGGAAGGCAAATCGAAGGAACTACGCGCTGCTGACCGGCAGCCTGCAGGAGCCGGTCAAGCAGACGCAGAAGAGCTGGTTGTTTCTGGCAGCGCTGTGCCTGACGCTGGCTCTGCTGCTGATTCTGCCGACACTGGCTCTGGGATGGCTTCTGCTGCATCTGGGGCGGGCGATCGGGGCGGATATGCACCAGGTGGGTTGGTAGGCGAGGATTTAGGCTAAAATTAGATTCAGTCGGGGCGTAGCGCAGCCTGGTAGCGCATCTGCTTTGGGAGCAGAGGGTCGGGAGTTCGAATCTCTCCGCCCCGACCATCACAAATTATTCAGAATCATGCAGATGCGGCGATTTCTCCTAGCGCATCTGCTTTTTCTGCGTCCGGACTGTAGGCGATTTTGTAACGGTCAGATTTTTTTGGGATAAACGACTGTGCCTCATGGTCGTCTTCGACAAGATTCCGTGGTCGCACTTCTGATCGCATTTTTACAAGTAGGATCACAAATCGCTGTCAGAGAATAGCTAACCCCGTTACGAGATCACGCCGGATGTGATTCATGGATCGTATAACCCAACAGAAGCGTTCTGCGAATATGGCCGCCGTGCGCTCTCGCGACACGAAACCCGAGATCATTGTGAGGAAGATCGTCCATTCCTTAGGCTACCGCTTTCGCCTCCATGAAAAGTCTCTTCCGGGGACTCCAGACCTCGTCTTTACTCGCAAGCGCAAGGTTATCTTTGTTCACGGGTGTTTCTGGCACAGACATGTCGGTTGCTCTAAAGCTTCGACTCCGCAGACGAGAACCGACTTTTGGCAACAAAAATTTGACGCCAATACAGCGAGAGATGAAAGGGCCATTGGGAATCTCGAAAAGACTGGATGGAGCGTTTTGGTCGTTTGGCAATGCCAACTCAAAGACATCAAGACTTTGAGAAATCGACTCGATGATTTCCTTAGAATCGACGTGTCGGCAGTCGGCAAAATCCCCAAATAGCGTTTTCGGAATCCAACATGTTCGCACAAAAGAAGTTGGCGTTCCGAAGACCTCTATAAACATCGCAAATACTGAGGCGGGCGTATTCGATATGCTATATTCGAGAGTTCCAAATGAAGAGTCCGCAAAAGTCGCCCGAAACATCTATCAGAGTATTTGACTTCTTCTCGGGTTGTGGGGGCACCAGCGCCGGGCTGCGTGACGCAGGGATGGAAGTTGTGTTCGCCCTCGACAACGACAAAGATGCCGCAGCAACCTTTCAGGCAAACTTTCCGGGAGCCACATTTTTCCGAAGGGATGTCACCGGGCTTCGCGCAAACAGCATCACCAAACTCGTTGAAAAAGATCGAACCAGGCCCATTCTCTTTTGTGGATGCGCCCCCTGCCAACCATTCTCCCAGCAAAATGGCAGCCGCAATAAGAAGGACACCAGAATCCCCTTGCTCGCCCATTTTGGGAGGTTTGTGAAATATCACAAACCTGACTTCGTTCTCGTCGAAAACGTCCCCGGCTTGCAAAAGATCTCTTCCGAAGCAGGCCCTTTGCCTGGTTTCCTCAAATTACTCAATGATTTGGGATACTCAATCACGACGGAAACCATTGACTGTTGCGATTATGTGGTCCCTCAAAAGCGCAAGAGATTTGTACTGTTGGCAAGTCGCTCGGGGGATCTCGCATTGCCTCAAAAAACTCATGGGCCGGGAAGAGCTAACCCCACATATTCAACTGTCGGGGAATGGATCTCAGGTCTGCCTGAAATATCGGCCGGAGAAACGTGTACCACTGTAAAGAACCACCGAGCCGCGAGTCTCTCCGACCAAAATTTGGCGCGTATTCGCGCCACTCCTATTGGTGGGGGTAGGAACGATTGGCCGGAGGATCTTCGCTTGAAATGCCATAAAGATCACGACGGACACTCGGACGTCTACGGACGTTTGCGCATCGATATGCCTGCCAGTGCGCTAACCACCCGTTGCATCTCGCTCTCAAATGGACGCTTCGGCCACCCTACACAAGCGCGCGCTATAAGTGTTCGCGAGGCTGCAAAGCTCCAAACTTTTGGAGACGATTTCGAGTTTTCAGGGAGCCTGAACTCGATGGCACGCCAAATTGGAAATGCTGTGCCTGTTCTCTTGGCCCAACATCTAGGCGAAATATTCGTTGGCAGTGCACGGAAACATCTGATGGGCGGCACAGATGGCAACGTTTAAGGCGCGAGCAAGAGCCTTAGATATGCTTGGTAGGCAACAGATTGCGGGTGTACCGACCGCAATCAACGAGCTATTCAAAAATGCTCATGACGCATACGCGGACAAAGTTGAGGTTGATTTTTACCGATCTGACGGCCTGTTCCTGCTTAGAGACGACGGCGTTGGAATGAGCAAAGACGATTTTGAGTCGCGCTGGCTCACCTTAGGCACGGAAAGCAAGGTAGCTTCCTCGGTGTCGGGCCTCAATATGCCGAGAGTCGACCCGTCAAAATCCCTTCGCCCCGTTCTTGGGGAGAAAGGGATCGGACGACTAGCGATAGCCGTCATCGGACCACAAGTTCTAGTCCTGACCCGCACCTCCGAAGGCCCGCTAACCGCTGCGTTCGTCCAGTGGAGTCTATTCCAGTGTCCAGGTATCAATCTTGACCAAATAGATATTCAGATTCGAAGCTTTTCATCCGGCGTCCTACCCTCAAAAGCAGACATTGACGGAATGATCTCCGACACTCGCGCAAATCTAGAACGCTTGCGTCCACAAATCGAGGCATCAGCTTTTATACGGATAACAGACGAACTTTTGAGTTTCCAAGTTGACCCCCAACAGCTTGATTCGCAATTGGGATCCCCCACTCTCACTGGACCAGGCACAGGCACTCATTTTTTTGTGATGCCCGCAGATCGGTCTGTTGCCGCTGTGATCGACGAGAGGACCGACAATGAAGAAACTACAGCCTTAAAAAGGATGCTTTTAGGCTTCACCAACACGATGACGCCCGGACATGTCAAACCCCAGATTACAGCTTTGTTCCGAGATCACCGCACCGACGACAGTTCAGAAGAGTTATATCGACGAACAAAGTTTTTTACTCCTGAAGAATTTGGAAACGCCGACCACCACCTCATGGGAACATTCGATGAGTATGGCCAATTCAAAGGCAAAATCAGTGTCTACGGGGAAGATTATCCAGATCATATGGTGGCTTGGGACGGGGCTCAAGGTATACCGACAGACTGCGGCCCCTTTTCAATTAGCGTGGCCTATGTCCAAGGGGCGTCAAGCGAAAGCACTCTCCCGCCAAATGATTGGGCGATTATCAGTAGCAAGCTCAAGCAAATTGGCGGTCTGTACATCTACAAAGACAATATCCGCGTTCTGCCATACGGTACAAACAACTACGACTTTCTTGACATCGAAAGAAATCGAAATAAAAGTGCCGGTTATTACTATTTCTCTTATCGCAGGATATTTGGTCTGATTGAAATAAGTCAGGGCAAGAATCCGAATTTGAATGAAAAAGCTGGACGCGAGGGATTTCGAGAGAATCGCGCGTATCGGCAGTTTCGCGCCATACTAATGAACTTCTTCGTACAAGTCGCCGCAGATTTTTTCAGGGAAGGAAATGCTGGAGCCGAACGCTTTTGGGAGCGCAAGACCGAGATAAATCGTCTTGAGCTGGCTAGGCGAGATCAGGAAAAAAGTTGTCAGGTAAGCGAAAGGCCTTCAGTGAACAACTTAAGACCTTCTTTACCAGCGTCGAAATTGGAGACCCAACTCGCCTGGTTTCAGAACTATTAGAGCGATTGTCCAACTCCGTGAATGCGGCCGTGAAGATTACAGATCCAGATCAGGCAAGCCGAGCAGTAATCCAAGCTGAGGCGGACGCTACGCAATCTCTGCTCTCCCTCCGACGGAGGTTTCGTGTTGCACGGCCTAACGGAGTGGGTCTCAGTAAACAGTCGCGTCGCGACTGGGAAGCATCCGTTGTCGAGGCTTCGCGGTTGGATAGGGATATTTTTGTTCCCACTGAGACAGAGGTCAATCGGATAGTAGGCGAGCTTGCAGCTTCATCGAAGCTGAATATAAGCATGCGAGTAAGAATAGAGCGCGCTATTGCCGAGAGGATCACCGACACACAGACTAGGGCGACAGCAGAACGAAAAGAGACAAAAGAAGCGCTAGATGAATTGAACAAGAGCGTGACGGATACCACTCGCGAAATTGTGCAAGAAGTTGACTCCGCTATTCAACAGACTCGAAGCGAGCTAGCGCGCCTAGATTTATCGCGCCTAAAAGACGATGAAATTGTGGAGAAGCGGCTCTCAATGGAGTCTGATCTGACGGATGCTGCAGATCGAGGTCTCCAGTCGCTGATTGCAATGAAGGACGACTTGCGCGCAATGCACTGGTCGAGGGACGAGGACGGAAGATTTGTTGGAATGAGCTTGATGAATGAAGCCCTTCAAGAGGATCTTCTTTCCCTGCGTGAGCGCTCAGAAGCCGATCTTGAGCTAACGCAGGTGGGCATGGCTTTGAATGTCGTCAATCACGAGTTTGAGAGTAGCATCCGGGCCGTCCGAGGAAGTCTCCGGAGGCTGAAGTCTTGGGCTGAGGTCAACACGGACCTCCATGGCCTCTATACCGACCTGAGAAGTTCCTTTGACCATATTGACGGATACTTGAGCCTGTTTACCCCGTTGCAGAGACGATTGTACCGTGCGGAAATAGACTTCTCGGGTACGGATATTGCCAAGTTCCTCACCGATCTATTCAGTCGCCGCCTGGAACGACATAACATCGAACTTCGCCCTTCGAATAACTTCTTGAAGCACGGCATACATGGATAAGCGTCGGTGCTGGGTTCTGTATCGGAAGTGTGAATTCAGTCGCGAGGTTGCTGGGTGAGAAAATCTCCGTCGAACTGAGTCCGGCATTCAGATCGGACGTGCCGCCCACAATGAGCGCAGCGCCTGAAGGGAGTAATGCTGAACCGGTTGCGAGACGAGGCGTGTTCATGCCAGGGATAATGCTGACCGTCTGAGATGTCGGATCGTATAGCTGAGCGAACCCAAACGATTGCACGCTGTCGTGTCCTCCGCAAATCAGGACTCGACCGTCATTCAGGAGAACGATGACCCCGTTCCAGAATCCAATAGCTGAGTTTGCTACTGTAGAGAATTGCTTGGTTGCTGGATCGTAGGTCTCGGCGACGGTAGTGGCCATAATGGGGCCGGAGCCAAGTTCGTCAGCGCCTCCGACGACGAGGACTTTGTTGCTCTTCAATACAACGGCCGATGCCAGTCTCCGGCCCACATGCATGCTGCCGGTCGCGGCGAAGGAGTTCGTGGAAGGGTCGTACACCTCGGCGGAAGAGAGATACTGGTCGTAGCAAGAGAAGCCCACCAATAGAGAGCATGGTGTGACACCTCCCATGATGAGAATCGTCCCATTGGCGAGTGCGACCGCAGAATGCCCGCCGCGCTTAGCCGTCATCGGGAAAGCTGCCGCGAACGTATTCGTTGCTGGATCGAAAACTTCAGCAGTATTCTCCTCCAAGTAGCCGTAACCGCCAGCGAGGAGAACCTTCCCGCTCGGGAGTACCGTTGCGGTATGAATGGCCCGATGATTGACCATCGGAGAGATCGCAGAAAAGCTTCCGGTCGTGGGATCGAAGAGCTCGGCAGTCGACAGAGGAGATGTTGGGTTGTTGTCGTCCGTTCCTCCAGCGATAAGGACTTTCCCATTGGCGAGAAGTGTCGCAGTGTGA
>Ga0179596_10000335_pt1 | contig 15038 bp, 12 predicted proteins | sample CZODoug1_1_08_16_FD_155494 | JGI IMG/M metagenome (GOLD analysis project Ga0179596, IMG submission 155494) | Vadose zone soil fungal communities from Angelo Coast Range Reserve, California, USA - CZODoug1_1_08_16fungal (Illumina Assembly) | ecosystem: Environmental > Terrestrial > Soil > Vadose...
CGGCTTCGACGGCGCGGTTGACCGCCATCCAGGTGCCTCCGGCGGTGCCGAGATGGACACCGATTTTCTTGCGCGTTGACATAGATCCAGCATATTCGATGTGGCGAGTCTGTATCTGCGATAGAGTGGTGGCCTACCCCCGGGAAAATTTCAAGAAGGAAGACCCTCATGCCAGAAGCACAGAGCTACAAGAACCACGGACGTCTCGACCCGCCCTTCCACATCGTCATCTTCGGCGTGCTGGCCATCAACCTCATCAACGCCATTTTCCGTACGGTGCATGAGTGGCCGCAGCATGTCGGCTTCCATCTTTGGGAGATCGTGTTCGCCTTCATCCTGATCATGATGGCGCTGAAGATCCGGATGTACGCACTGCACAATCAGGACCGGATCATTCGGCTGGAAGAGAAGCTGCGGTTCGCCGCGCTGGGGCTCAAGGATTTCGATGCGCTGACTGAGAAACAGTATGTGGCGCTGCGGTTTGCTTCGGATGCGGAGCTTCCGGGGCTGGTGGCGCGGACGCTGAAGGAGCATCTTGCGCCGAAGGAGATCAAGAAAGCGATTGTGGAGTGGCGGGCGGATGATTTTCGGATTTAGGGGTTGCGTCGAGTAAGAAGAAGGGCAACAGCAGATCCCCTTCGGGGATGACAAACAAAACGGCAACGGCAAGAGCGGCCCTTTGGGGACGGCGGCATCCCACGAAGGTGGGAGTGGGGTGAGCGAAAGCGGTAGATCGTAACGCCGGATGTGGCATTTTCGTTTGGCGTGGAGGCTCTTAGGATCAGTCCTGTCAGCAACACCAGCGACTGAATTCCGGAGAACGACATGCCCGTCCTGAACCGCCTCGAAGCCCGTACCCGCAGTAACTCCCTGCGCTTTGCCTGCTACGCCGCCAACCGTACCGTCTCGGCCGTGCGCAGCTTCGCGGAGAGCCTCTTCGACGATGACAGCTTCGGCGGGCCGAGCGCACGCGCGGTGCAGGCGTGAGCGCGCACCGGGCCAGATACACCACGGGGCACCAGGGAATGTTCCTGGTGCCCCGTAACGCTCCGATGGGAAGGCGAGCGCTAGTACACGTCTCTCTGGTAACGCTTCTGCTTTTTCATCTCCGCGAGATATTCGGCGGCGTGGTCGAGCGTGCCGTTCGAACCTTTGGCAATGGCGTCGAGCAGAGCAAGCTCCACATCCTTCGCCATACGGGTTGCATCACCACAGACGTAGAAGAAGGCTCCTTCTTCAAGCCATGCGTAGAGTTCTTCCGCACGCTCCGCCATGCGATCCTGCACGTAGACCTTCTTGTGCTGATCGCGGGAGAACGCAAGGTCGAGGTTGGTGAGAAGCCCGTCCTTGTGCATCCCCTCAAGCTGGTCCTGGTAAAGAAAATCTAGAGCGCGGCGCTGCTCTCCGAAAAAGAGCCAGTTTTTGCCGGTTTCGCCTTTGACCTGACGCTCTTCGAGGAATGCTCGGAAGGGCGCGATGCCGGTTCCGGGGCCGACCATGATGACGGGTTTGGTGGTGTCTTCGGGCAGGCGGAACTGGGCGTTTGCATGGAGGAAGATGGGCATCTTCGCGCCGAGGGGGGCGCGCTCGCCGAGGTGTCCGCTGGCGAGGCCCTGACGCTCCTTGCCGTGGGAGTCGTAACGGACGACGCGGACGGTGGTCTGCACGGTGCCGGGGTGGGCGAGCAGGCTGGACGCAATCGAGTACATGCGCGGGGTGAGGCGGGCGACGACCTGGAAGAGCTGCTGGGGGTTGGTGATGACGCCGGGAAAGTCGGTGACGAGGTCCACGAGCTCGCGGCCGTAGGCATATTCCTCAGCGCGGGCCTTGTTGTCGGCTCCGACCATGGCCTGGAGACCGGCGACCGAGGGGTCGAGCTTGGCGAGCTGGAGGACGGAGCTGCGAGTGAGGACGCCGATCTGGAGGCGGGTGCGAACGGCCTCTTCGAGAGAGATTTCGACCTTGTAGTGATCGAGGACGCGCTCTTCGCCTGTGAATCCGAGGGCCTTGAGGATCTCCTCGACGGCGGCGTCGCGGTTGGTGGGCAGGATGCCTACGGCATCGCCGGGTATGTACTCCATGCCCTCGTCGAGGGTCAGTTCGATGTGGCGGGTCTCTTTTTCGGATCCCTCGGCCGTCAACAGCTCGTTGACTGTGATTTCGGACAGGAACGGATTATTCCGTGTGTACTTCGCGCTTGCTTCGCTCATCCCTCCATCTTAAATGGATTTTCGATTCGGTGAAACCCGTGGAGAGAATCGAGCGTCCCAAGCGTGTAGGTCATTCGACCAGGCCGCGTCTTTCCCCTGACTCCGTTCCCCAGAACCCCAACGAGCATCTCGATCCAGCATTCCGCGACACCCACGGACGTTCAACTCATGTTTAAGAAGTTTTGTCAGTGTTTCGGGATTGCCTCCATCATTCTGGCGGGAAGCTACGGTGATTTTCTGGGCGGCGGCGCGGATGTGCGGATGCATGTGCCGTTTGCGCTGACGTCCTTTTGCATCGCGCAGGTTCTCGATATTTTGATCCTGGCTCTGGTGCTGTTTCTGATTCTTGCCCCGGTGCGGCGGCTTGGTCTGTATGACTGGGCGCGTCTGGTGCTGGCTCTGCTGATTCCGCCTTATCTTCTGCTGCGGATTCAATCGTTCTTGCCGGAGAGCTTTCTGTCGGGGCGTGTGGTGACGCTCTCGATCGTCTGGATCGCGGGGCTGCTGCTGCTGAGGCTACGGTTTCCGCGGTGGTACAAGCAGACGATGCGGACGGCGAGCGCGGTAGCCACGGTCGTCGCGCTGTTCGCGGTGTGGAGCGTGGCACAGTTGATCTGGGTGGCGACGTGGAAGCCGGGGCCGCAGGAAAAGGTCGCCGCCTGGACGCAGGGACCGCAGCCGTTGAGGCAGCATCCGCTGATTGTGTGGGTGCTGTTCGATGAGCTTTCGTACGACCAGGTGTTCGAGCACAGGGCGCGGGATCTGGAGCTGCCGAACTTCGATGCGCTGCGCGGCGAGAGCACGACGTTCACGAATGCGCAGCCGATCGGGTACTACACGAAGAGGATCATTCCTTCGCTGTTTACGGGGCAGGTCATCGAAGACTTCCACTACGACATGCACAACCGGTTCAGCGTGCACTACGCGGGGCAGAAGGGGTTTCATCCGCTGACCGGGAGTGGCACAGTCTTCGCCGATGCGCAGCAGTCCGGATTCCGCACGGCGGTGGTGGGTTGGTACAACCCGTACTGCACGATCTACGCGTCGGCACTCGACAACTGCTTCTGGACCAACCACGACAAGTTGGATGGGCCGATGGGGGAGGCGGAGACCTTTGGAAGTAACGTGTACAGGCCGTTGCGGCAGTTTACGCAGGACATTAAATCGACGAGGCGGGCGAACCGGGATATCTGTAACTACGATGTGCAACAGAGACTGAAGACGCATCTCGACCTGGAGGATCATGCGCTGACCCTTTTGCGGACGGACCAGGCGGACTTTGTGTTTCTGCATATGGCGACGCCGCATAGTCCGAATATCTGGAGCAGGATCCATGACGACTACACGCATGTGTGCGACAGCAGCTACCTGGACAACCTGGAGCTGGCGGATCGCATGATGGGGAAGATCCTGACGACGCTGAAGGCATCGCCGCGCTGGAACGATACGACGCTGATCGTGCAGGGAGACCACTCCTGGCGGGTGGGGACGTGGGAGGATACGCCGACCTGGACTGAAGAGGACGATGCTGCTTCGAAGGGGGCGACTTTCGATGCGAGGCCCGCGGTGTTGATCCACCAGCCTGGGCAGACGGATGCGAAGAGCGTGGGGGAGGCGTGGTCGCTGATGAACATCCACTCCGTCCTGGAGCAGACACTGCATGGGCAGACCGCCTCGTTTTAGGCGGGGAGGCCGGTGAGACGGGTGAAGGCTCGCTCCAGCTTGACGCCCCGAGATGCCTTGAGGAGCACGGCGTCGGCGATGGCAAGGTTGGACTCCATCCAGTCGCCTGCTTCTTCCGATGTGGCAAAGAAGATGGCTTCGCCTCCGCCGGTCTGTGCGCCTTCGACGAGTGAGGAGGCGAGGCCGCGCACGCCGATGACGATAGAGACACCGCGCAGGGCCATGCGGAGCCCGCAGGCGCGGTGAAGGGCTTCGCCTTCGGGGCCGAGCTCGAGCATCTCTCCGGCGACGACGATGTGGCGGGCGGCGGGGATGGCGAGGAGTGCGTCGACCATGGCGTCGAGGGCGCGAGGGTTGGAGTTGTAGCAGTCGTTGATGAGGGTGGCACCACGCCAGGCAAGGAGCTCGCCACGGCGGTCGCCGGCGCGGAGATTGCCGACGGCGTCGCAGCACTCTGTGAGGGTCATGCCGCTGCGCAGACCGACGGCGATGGCGGCGAGGGCGTTGTAGACGTTGTGGCGGCCTAGCGTGTGGAGTTGCACGCTGCCGCGTTCGCCTTGGGTGAGGACTGTGAAGACGACGCCTTCTGCACCGATCTCGGTGATGCCAGTGCCGCGAACCGTGGCGCCTTCGCCTTCTCCGTAGAAGATGGCACGGTCGCCCATGCCGCGTGCAAAGGCGGCCACGTAGGTGTCGTCGAAGTTGAGGAAGGCGAGGCCATCGGGGGGGAGGGACTCGACGAGCTCGTACTTGGCGGCGGCAATGCCTGCGATCCCTTCGGGGAAGAACTCAAGGTGGACCGCAGCTACGTTCGAGACGACGGCCCAGTCAGGTTTGGCGATGGCGGCGAGGGCGCGGATCTCGCCGGCGTGGTTCATGCCCATCTCGATGACGGCGACCTCGTGATGGGGCTCGAGCTTGAGGAGCTGGAGGGGGAGGCCGAAGCCGTTGTTGAAGTTGCCTTGCGACTTGAGGACGTTAAATTTGGCTGACAGGACCGTGGCGACGGCTTCCTTGGTGGTGGTCTTGCCGGCGGAGCCCGTGATGCCGATGACACGGCCGCCCCACTGCTCGCGGACCCTGGTGGCGAGGCGCTGGAGGGAGGTGAGGACGCAGTCGGACTCGTCGTCAGGGACGCGCAGGAGTTTGGTGGGGTCGACATGTTCGCCGAGCCAGCGCATGCTGACTACGGCGGCGATGGCTCCGTTGTTGAGGGCGGCTTCGACGTAATCGTGGCCGTCCATCCTCTCGCCCTTGACGGCGAAGAAGAGCTCGCCGGCGGCGATGGTGCGGGAGTCGATGGAGTAACCGATGGCTTCGGCGTCGGTGGCGAAGTCGCCCTCGGCGTGGATCCAGTCGGCGACTTGTCCCAAGGTCAGCTTCATTACAACTCCTTCATTGCAGTTCTTTCAGGATGTCTTCGGCTACAGCTACGTCGTCGAACGGGACGGGGCCATCGGCGAAGATTTGAGTTTTCTCGTGGCCCTTGCCGGCGAGGAGAACGATGTCTCCGGGGCGGGCGGCGCGGATGGAGATGGCGATGGCTCCCGCTCGGTCTTCTTCCACGACGCAGTCGGTGGTGGTGGTGCGGATGGCGGGCATGATCTCTTCGATGATGGCGTCGGGATCTTCGGAGCGGGGGTTGTCGCTGGTGACGATGACGAGATCGCTGCCCTCGGCGGCGGCGCGGCCCATCTTGGGGCGCTTGGTGCGGTCGCGGTCTCCGCCGCAGCCGAAGAGGGTGATGACGCGGCCTCCATGGGAGACGACGAGCTCGCGGGCGAGGGCGATGAGGTTCTTGAGGGCGTCGTCGGTGTGGGCGTAGTCGACGACTACGGTGATGCCGGTGGCGCCTGAGTCGACGACCTGGAAGCGGCCTGGGACTTGCCCTAGATGCTTCGCGGCTTCGGCGATTTGATCGAGGGTGAGGCCACGGGCGAGGGCGGCACAGGAGGCGGCGAGGAGGTTGTAGACGTTGACTCGTCCGGTCAGTGGGGCGCGCATTTGAATTGTGCCGGAAGGAGTTACAAATTCGAACGTGGTATGGCCAGCACGAAGGGTGACCTCTTCGGCGCGGTGAGTTCCCTGCCCGAGGATGCCGTAGGCCATGAGTTCGGAGCCCGCGGATTGGGCGCGTTCGGCGAGCGTACTGAAAGCTTCGTCGTCGGCGTTGATGACGGCTACGCGTGGGGCGGGTGCGCCTACTCCATCGAAGAGTTTGGCCTTGGCTTCGAGGTAGGCCTCCATCGTGATGTGGTAGTCGAGGTGGTCCTGGGTGAGGTTGGTGAAGATGGCTACGTCGACGGGAATCCCCCAGACACGCTCTTGCTCAAGGGCGTGGGAGCTCATCTCCATGACGCACTCGGTGGCTCCGGCGGCTACTCCATCGGCGAACACCTTGTAGAGGTCGCGGGCTTCGGGGGTGGTGTGCTCGCTGGGAAGAACCTGGTCGCCGATGTGGGTCTCGATGGTGCCCAGGAGGACGCAGGTGCGGCCTGCGTGCTTCAGCATCTGCTCGAGGAGATAGGCGGTGGTGGTCTTACCGTTGGTGCCTGTGACGGCGCAGACAGCGAGCTTTTTTTCGGGATGATCGAAGATGTTGGCGGATATGGCGGCCAGAGCGCGGCGACCGTGCTGGATGAGGGCGGCGGGGGTGCCGGCTTGACGTAACCCAGCGAACGATTCCGGGGAGTCGGTGGCGACGGCGACGGCTCCATGGGCGAGGGCGCGGCCGATGAACAGGTTGCCATCGGCGCTGCCTCCGCGCATGGCGACAAAGATGTCGCCAGGGGTGATGCGGCGGGAATCGTATTGGACGCCCTGGATGTTCGAGGCTTCGCCGAAGATGTCGATGACGCCTGCGTTAGCCAGCGCCTGGGGCCAGGTGGGGAGATTGCTCATCGAGTGAAGCGTACTACGACCTGCGTGCCGACGGGAACCATGGTGCCGGCTGTGGGGACCTGCTCGTGGGCGAGACCGCTGCCGACCGGCTCCACGCGGAGGCCGAGCGATGAGGCTTGTTCGACGACGGTGCGGAGGCCGTTGCCCTCGAAGGACGGGACGGCGATACGCCTGGTGGAGTCGACCAGGATGGCACCGTGTTCGAGGGTTTGCACGGCGGGCTTCACGACGGGCGCGCGGAGGGTCGCGGTCTGGCCGTTGGCTGCGTCGGGCATCGTTGAGCTTGTGCCTCCGTTGGCCTTGAAGGCCGCGAGGACCTTGGCGGGGAGGAGCTTCAGGGCGCGCTCACTCTTGCTCGGGGCGGGGGACGGAGAGGGCGTGGGAGCAGGAGCGGCGGCTACCTCAGTAGGGGCGGGCGATGAGGCCTGGCGGAGTGGGTCATCCGCAGGCAGGTTGTTGACCTCGGCGAAGATCGCGTTGAGGTCGCCGGGCTCGCTGGTGATGGCCTCCTCGACGGGAGGCGCGGGATTGTTCTTCTGCTTGGTGAGGGGCTGGTCGTGGGGGACGCCCAGGTATTCGAGGACCTGTTGCGCGACCTCCGCGAAGACCGGCGCGCTGGTGGTGCCGCCGTAGCGTGTGCCGAGCGTGGGGGTGTCGATGACGACCGCGATGGAGATGGCGGGGTTCGAGACCGGAGCGAAGCCCGCGAAGCTGGCGACCAGCTTGGTGTGCGAGTAGGTGTGGGTGGCGACGTCGATCTTCTGCGCGGTGCCGGTCTTGCCGGCGGAGGTGTAGCCGTTGAGCCTGGCCTGCGAGCCGGTGCCCTCGGTGACCGTGCCCCAGAGGATCTTGCGCATCTTGGCGGAGGTCATCTCGCTGATGACGCGGCGGGAGCCTTCGGGGAGAGTTGCGGGAAGCTGGTTGGAGGGACGGTACGCGGCGGGCTGGAGGCGGGAGTCGCCCTTCATCTGGTCGGTGGACTGGAGGAGGATGCGGGGCGGGATGTAGACGCCTCCGTTGGCGATGGTGCTCACCATGGTGACGAGCTGGACGGGGGTGACGCCGATCTCCTGGCCGATCGCCATGGAGAGGATGCTGGTGGCGCCCCACTTCCTGGGAGCTTGCAGGAGACCGCGTGTTTCGCTGGGAAGCTCGATGCCGGAGCGATCGCCGAAGCCGAAGCCGCGCATGTATTCGTAAAACTTTTGGTTACCTACTTTGAGGGCCATCTTGGCGGCGCCGACGTCGGAGGAGTGCTCGAGGGCGTACTGCACGGTGACGCGACCGAAGTGATCGGACTTGTCGTCGTGGAGGGTGCGGCCGAACATGGTCATGGCGCCGCCCTGGCAGTCGACGATGTCGGTGGGCTCGACGCCGGCGGAGTCGATGGCGGCGGAGTAGGCTACAAGCTTGAAAGTGGAGCCGGGCTCGTAGACATCGCTCACGGCCAAGTTCTGTAGGACGCTGGAGTCCATGTGCTTCTGGTCGTTTGGATTGAAGCGTGGGGAGATGGCCAATGCGAGGACCTGGCCGGTGTGGGGGTCTTGTACGACGACGGTTCCGTGGGCAGCCTTGACCTTCTCCATCTGTGCGTCGAGTGCGCGCTCGGCCATGTACTGGATGTTGGCGTCGATGGAGAGGACGAGGTTTTCGCCGGGGAGGGGCTCGTGCTCGGCGGAGTCCCTGACGTGGCGTTTGGCATCGAGCGCGGTCAGCATGTGACCGGGCGCTCCGTGCAGCTCATCGTCGAACTTGAGCTCGAGACCGCCGAGGCCGGCGTCGTCCGAGCCTACGTAGCCGAGGACCTGCGCGCCGAGGTCGTTGTTGGGATAGAAGCGCTTGAACTCTTTCTGAGGGTAGACGCCCTTGAGGTTCAGCTCACGGACGCGCTGCGCGGTCTCGGGGTCAACACGGCGTGCGATCCATGCGAAGTTCTTCGACGCCGTAAAGCGAGCGAGCATCTGCTGCTTCGAAGTGAAGTTGTCGCTGGGATCGGAGTGCACGACCTCTGCAAGAATCTCGGCGGCCCCGGCGCGGTTTTCGCCTAGTTCCGATGGCACGGCAAAAAAGGAGTCGGCCTGAACCGTCACCGCAAGCTGGCGGAGGTTGCGGTCGTAGAGGACGCCACGTTGTGGAGCTACCTCAAACGTGCGCTGCTGCTGCATGGCGGCGCGGTGGCTCCAGTCCTGATTCTTGATAAGTTGCAACCAGGTGAGGCGGGCACCGATGAAGCCAACCCAGATGCAAAAGAACAAGGCGACATACACAAAACGGATTCTCCGAATGGGAGCCGTCAGTGTCTGCCGCCTTGCCTGGTTGTTGGTCTTCATGGATGGTCTGTAGCCCACGGCGCGATTCCTTTTTTACTGCATAGCCGGGGTGTTGACCTGAGCCAGCACCGGAGCGCTGGGATCGCCGCCGTCGGAACGGACGACCTGACCGGGCTGGGGGACGTCGAGGCCGAGCTGCTTGGCGATGCGATCGATGCGGCCGGGATCGGTGAGTTGGGCCTCGGTGAGGCGAAGCTGGCGATTCTCCTCGCGCATCTGCTCCATCTGAACCTTCTGGGCTTCGACGGTGTAGCCGACTTCGATGGCCGAGAAGTGCTGCCAGACATAGACCATGACGAGCACGAACAAGATGCCCATGACGGCAGTGAACGTGCGCATCTCACGGCGACGCTCGGGGTCGTCGGCCTTGACGATGCGGCTGTTGTCGAGGTGCTTGGCGAAGAAGACCTCAGGCGTGGGCCCGCGGCGTGCCTTGCGCTGCAGTTCGAACAGCCCACGGTTCCGCTCAGCCATGGTTCCCGTGCGGCTCCGCATTCCCATCTGTCCAATACCCGCTGCTGTCATCGTTGCCATGGCTCTACCCTCGTGCACTGCTTATGGAACTAAACTTTGTACAAACCTTTGAAACCCATATCCCAGGGGCTAAAGCCCCTATTTGTTGCCGTTTCAGGATGTCCGGGCTAAAGCCCGGACCTATCTCAGAAGCAAAGGCAAAAGCTTTCTGCCGCTATATCTTTCTTACGGCTCTCATCTTGGCCGAGCGCGATCTTGGGTTTCGCCTCTGTTCTGCGTCGTCCGCGATCACCGGCTTCTTGGTCAACACCTCGAAGACCTTTGCATCTTTCGCCTCTTTGAACGCGTCCTTGACGAGGCGATCTTCCAAACTGTGGAAGCTGATCAGAACCAGCCTTCCATCTTTCCGGAGCAAAGATCCCGCGGACAAGCTTGTTGTCAGCAGCGATTGAATCTCTCCCAACTCGTTATTCACTCGAATCCGGATAGCCTGAAAGGTGCGTGTTGCGGGGTGAATCTTGTCGCCTTTCATTGATGGGGCCGCGGCCGATATCACTCGAGCTAGTTCCGCTGTTGTCGATATCGGCCGGGCCCGCACAATGGCTCTGGCGATTCTCCGCGACCTCCTCTCCTCTCCGAATTCGTAAATCAGGTCCGCGAGTTCGTTCTCGTTTTCCTGATTTACCACTTGCTCGGCCGTCTCCCCACTGCGCGTGTCCATCCGCATATCAAGTGGTCCGTCGGTCCGAAAACTGAATCCTCTGTGCGCCTCATCGAGCTGGAGGCTGCTGACTCCAAAGTCCGCGAGCAGGCCATCGATGGTGCCGGGCTTGATCTCCTCGGAGGCTTCCGAGAAGGCTCGCGGCACGTAGACGACGGTAGGCATTGCATCACCCAGCTCGGCGGCTACCTCGTCCATCCTGGCCTTCGCCTTCGCCATCGCCTCAGGGTCACGGTCGAAGCAGATCAACTTCCCTGCCTTGCCGAGCTTCCTTGCGATGGCCGACGAGTGTCCGGCCAGACCCAGCGTGGCGTCTACGTACACGCCACCGGGACGCACATTCAGATATTCCAACGCATCTTCTAAAAGAACTGGCACGTGGACTGGCTTTGCCACCACCTGCTCTCCCTGGGGAGAAAAACTTGGTCCTGCTTCTTCCGGTTCCAACTAAATTCCCAACTCTGCCAAGGCTGCCTGCTCGGCCTCGGTCAGCGGTTCGGCCACCAGTTTGGCCTGGAACTTCGGCCGGTTCGCTACTTCGAGAAAGGTCTGCGAACCGAGAACCACTACGTCATCCTTGAGATCCGCCGACTCCCGCAGTACCTGGGGAAGGAGCAAGCGGCCCTGCGCGTCCATTTCCGTCATCTGGCCGTAGTAGTTGGTCGTGTCGACAAACTTCTTGCGAGCCGGATTCATAGAGCCCATCGTGGCAAGCTTCGCCTCGATGACCTCCCACTCCTTCAACGGGTAGATTTCGGCCCGCTGTCCATCCTTGCTGGTGATGTAGAACTTCGACTCGGCTCCGTACTTCTCATCCGCGAGACGCTTGAAGTCCGCCGGCAGCTTGAGCCGGCCCTTCTCGTCGATCTTCGTTGGGTGATTGCCACGGAAACTCATGTCGCCTCAGATACCTGGTGCCCTTAAGGGGTAATGAGGGGTATGATTCACTCAGATTGAGAGAAGTTGCTCCCTTTTTCTCCACTTTTGACCACTTCCATCCACATCGTCTCCCGCCATTCGAGCTGTGTAAAGCCCTAAATTGGGAATTTGCTGGGATTTTTTGGGGGCTTACTGTGGATTTCCTACATCTTGTGGATAGCGGCTGGCGTTGCACTATATGCAGGATTGGCGACTCTGGTTCAAGCCATCTTTACCCTTGCGGCCAGGCGGATGCTCTGTTAAAGCGAAATAAAAGCGAAAGTGGTTCGCGGCTGAAGCCCCACGCTAATCCCAAAAGCTATCCAGATAGACGGTTGCGACTCCTCAGCCATGATCTAGTGATTCCCTGCCCTGCGCTTCCGCTTTAAGAGCCAGAGAAGGTAGCCGAGGACGAGGAGATTGATGATGAGCAGGCCGAAGCGGAACCAGTTGGCGTCGCGGGCCAGTTCGAAGAGCTCCCAGGGGAGGAAGGAGATGGTGAGGCCGAGGGTGAGGTATTCGGCCCAGGTCTGCTCCATCATGAGGCCGACGCCTTCGATGAGGGCCAGGGCGGAGTAGGCGAAGGTGCCCATGCTGATCTGGCGGAGGCGATGGTGATCGATGAGATCGGCCTTGGCCATGAGGAACTCGACGAGTCTGCCTTCTGCGTCGACGTGGAGTTTGGAGGCGAGGTGCAGGATGGTGTCGCCGAGATCCTTATGGAGGAACTGGAGCGCACCGGCGCCGATGGCCATGAAGAAGAGTGCCTTGCCGAGCTTGAAGAGGCCGATGAGCAGGAGACCGCGGTCGCGGGTGTGTTTTATGGGCGCATCTGCGTGATGGAGTTCGATGGGCACTTCGCTCGCGGTTTGGATGACCTTGGTCTGCATTGCTTCTGGCTTTAGTTGAACGGTCCACCCCTGAAAAGTCAACGTGAGGCCCTGGCGTGGTTCCCACCTTGCCAACGGTTGCGGGCACGGATGGGACGCGTGAGAGGGCATCCTGCAATGGGCGCCCTTCTTGCGTTTGGGCCTGAATGATGGGGTTGTAACGTAGTTGGAGAAGGAGTACCTCAGCGGCTAAAGCCGCGCGGTGGATGAAGGGTTCGTGGCACGGCTGAAGCTGTGCCCTTAACAAAACAGGGTTTCCGCGGTCTATGAAGTCGAGCGGTGCGTGATTTGTCTACGACGTGCTGGAGCGGTGGCCTTCATGGTGCCGCGTCCAAGCAATGCGGGCTCGTTCCTCGTATTCTTTATTTCTATGGACTTGACGATGCCGCCTGCTGTCCCGGGCAACCAAGAGCAACCCTCCGATGCTGCCAAACGTCTGCTGCCATGGCTGGTTGCCGTGGCGTTCTTCATGGAGTCGCTGGATACGACGATTCTGAATACGGCGATACCGGCTATCTCCGATGCGCTGCATGTGGGCACGCTGAGCATGAAGGCGGTGCTGGCCAGCTATACGCTGAGTCTGGCGGTTTTCATCCCGATCAGCGGGTGGGTGGCGGACAGGTTTGGGACGCGGCGGGTGTTTGCGTTTGCAATTGGACTATTTACGCTGGGCTCGCTGCTCTGTGGGCTTTCGAGCAATATTCATGTGCTGGTGGCTTGCCGGGTGTTGCAGGGCTGTGGCGGTTCGATGATGGTGCCGGTGGGACGGCTGACGCTGGTACGGACGTTTGCCAAGAGTGATCTGCTGCGCACGATGAGTTTTGTATCGATCCCGGCGCTGGTGGCTCCGATGCTGGGACCGGTGGCGGGTGGGCTGATTGTCGGGTATCTGCACTGGCGGTTTATCTTTTTCCTCAACATTCCGATTGGGCTGGTGGGGCTGGTGCTGGTGTATCTGCATCTGCCGGACTATCGGGAGGAGACACATGCGCTGGATGTCGTCGGGCTGATTCTGTTTGGGTCGGGGATTGGGCTGCTCTCGTATGTGCTGGAGGTGTTCGGCGAGCATACGTTGAGTTCGCGAGAGATCTCGGCGATGCTGGTGTTTTCGCTTTCGCTGCTGGGCGGGTACTGGCTGCATGCGAAGACACTGCTGTATCCGCTGCTGCAGCTTTATCTGTTTCGGATACGGACGTTCCGCGCGGCGGCCGCGGGGGGCTTCTTTACGCGGCTGGGAATCGGCGGAGTGCCGTTTCTGCTGCCTTTGCTGTATCAGGTTGGGCTTGGGTTTACTCCGGTCCAGTCGGGGTTTCTGATTATGCCGCAGGCGCTGGCGGCGATGAGCATGAAGGCGGTGATGCCGCGGCTGCTGCAACGGGTAGGCTACCGGTGGGTGCTGGTTTCGAACACGGTGGTGATTGGGCTGCTGCTGATGGTGTTTGCCACGATCGGGCTGGGGACACCGGTGTGGGAGATTGCTTTACTGGGGTTTCTGTTTGGGGCATTCACGTCGCTGCAGTACACCTGCATGAACACGCTGGTGTATGCCGACACGACGGACCAGGAGACGAGCGCGGCGAGCACGATCGCGAGCACGATGCAGCAGATGTCGATCAGCTTCGGCGTGGCGGTGGCAGGACTGGCTACGGCGTTCTTTGTTCCGGCTCAAGCGGAGTCGGCGCCGCTGGAGATGATTCACGGCATACACAAGGCGCTGATCGCGATGGGCGTGCTGACCATCGCTTCGACGGTCGTCTTTCGCAGCCTGAAGGATGGCGATGGGGATTCGGTGAGCCATCAAAGGGTGCTGCATGAGGGCGATTGAGGGGGCGTTCACACGCCTTTTTACTGCTTCGCGTGGCTCTCCCGATGGTCGAGAAGGAAATTCCTTGCCGACCAACGGAAGGCCCACACGGCTCCGTAACGTCACGACCGGTATACACGTCACGAAGTGACCGCCGCCCGCGCAGGGCGCATTTAGCGGAGGTTATTCGCGGGGTGGGTGGGGAGTGTGAAGTGGAAGGTGGCGCTCTCGCCTAGCTGGCTGGTGGCCCAGATGCGGCCTCCGTGCTGCTGGACGATGCTGCGGCAGATGGCAAGGCCGAGGCCGGTGCCGCCCATGGATCGGGAGTCTGAGGCGTCGACCTGCTGGAAGCGTTCGAAGATCTGCTCGAGCTTGTCTTCGGGGATGCCACGGCCGTGATCCTTGACCTGAATCTCAGCCTCCAGCTCGTCGAGGTTGTGGGCGGAGAGCTCGATGGAGCTGCCGGGCGCGGAGAACTTGATGGCGTTCGAGATGAGGTTGGTGAGGGTCTGGAGGATACGATCCGGGTCGGCCCAGACACTGACACCGGCGGCATCAAAGGCGATGGAGATGTTGTTCTTCGTTGCGGCGGTCTGCTGCAGGCCGGCGGCACGGCGGAGGAGATCTTCAGCCGAGCACATGGTGTAGTGGAGCTCGGCCTGGCCGGAGCCGATGCGCTCGAGGTCGAGGATGTCGTTGACGAGGCTGACGAGGCGGTCGGTGTTGCCTATGGCGATCTCGAGCATGTGCTGCATCTTGTCGGGGCGGCTCTGGAGGGCACCGCCAGCAACGAGGCCGAGGGCGGCACGGAGGCTGGTGAGCGGTGTGCGGAGCTCATGCGAGACGGTGGAGACGAACTCGTCCTTCATGCGGTCGAGGGCTCGGCGTTCGGTGGTGTCGGTGAAGGCGACGACGACCCCGACGGCCTTGCCCGCGCGACCGTCTTCCTTGCCGGACTCGATCTGGGGGCGGGCTACGTACTCTACCGGGAAGCTGGTGCCGTCCTTGCGCCAGAAGACCTCGTTGGCGATGCGGACGGTGTCACGGTTGATAAGAGTACGGCGGACGGGTGAATCGTCCGAGGGGTAGGGCGTGCCGTCGGGGCAG
>Ga0179596_10000336_pt1 | contig 15004 bp, 9 predicted proteins | sample CZODoug1_1_08_16_FD_155494 | JGI IMG/M metagenome (GOLD analysis project Ga0179596, IMG submission 155494) | Vadose zone soil fungal communities from Angelo Coast Range Reserve, California, USA - CZODoug1_1_08_16fungal (Illumina Assembly) | ecosystem: Environmental > Terrestrial > Soil > Vadose...
GCTCGACACAATCAGCTTCTTCGTTCTTGGCCAGATGGACAACAACCTATTGAAACTTCACAGCTAGCCCTTACTTTCGGGCTCGTTATTCGTGGGGCTGAAGCCCCACGCTTCCACCCAAAGGCAAAACAGGCAACGGCAAGGTCAACCGCAGATCCCCTTCGGGGATGACAAATAAAGGGGCAACAGCAAGAGCGGGATTTCAGCCGAATGGCTTGCCGGTGGAGGGTGGGGGTTGAGCGTTGTCGGCCCAGGAGTTTTCGATGGGAGGGGTGCGGTGCTCGGGTTCGCAGGCCTCGACGAGGACGCGCTTGGCGCGGGTCCGGAGAGGAGGCAGGGGGTGCTTCGAAGAGAAGCAGACGACCGGGAAAATAATTTTGTAGACAGGCATTTTTCGACTCGAGCCTTGGAAGAAGTTTGGGGATAAGTCGAAATTTAGCGGAAAACGAGTGCGAAAGTCCTTACAGAGTTAGATTTTCTTTCTAATTTTTTTCAAACTGGAGTCTAACGATGGGGTCGAACGGTTTCGCAAATCGATGAAAATGTTTGGCTTGTGAATGATTTCCCGATGCATTCGCGGATTGGGATATCCGGGGCAGGTAGTGTCTTACGAATCGGTTCGTGGCGGATGAGATGAGCAAAAGGCAACGGCAGACGATGGGTGCGGCTGGGCTTGCGAATCTGCGTCTATGTAGTCGAAGGAATTGAGGCAAACTGCGATAGTATAAATACGACCGAATTGGTCTTATATGGAGGTTGCGTGGTCCGCTTTCAATGTGTTTTGCCGAGGATTGTGGTTTCCGGCCTTGCTTTGGGTGTTTTTGTTGGGGTTTCGAGTGCCCAGGGCGGGCGGGAACGCCCACGGTATGTGCTGCAGGCGCTGGACCTAGACCATGATGGAAAGCTTTCGGCTGAGGAGATTGCGGCGGCTCCGGCTTCGCTGCGTTCGCTGGACCGGAACGGGGATGGTGAGTTGACTCCGGATGAGATGGAGCCGCAACGGACCGATGCGGGGGCGAGTCCGGATCAACTGGTGACGCAGTTGATGAGCTTCGACAAGAACGGCGATGGGGTGTTGACGCCGGATGAGCTGCCGGAGCGGATGAGTGCGTTGTTTGCTCGTGGGGACACGAACAAGGATGGGAAGCTGACGCCGGATGAGATTCGTCGGATGGCGGCGCGGACGGGAAGTCCGAATGGCCGGGCTGGTGGGCCGGGATCGGCGTCGGGGATGATGCGGCTGGACCCGGTGTTGTATGCGCTGGATACGAATCACGATGGGGTGATCTCGGCGGTGGAGATTGCAACGGCGCGTGCGAGTCTGCAGACGCTGGATGTGGACCACAACGGCGCGATTGAGGCGGCTGAGATGAAGGTTCGGCAGCAGACCCCGGCGGAGCGCGTGGCGCATATGCTGGACGAGTGGGACACGAACAAGGATGGCAAGCTGAGCCGCGAAGAGGTGCCGGACGGACTGAAGGCGCGGTTTGCGGAGAGCGATACGAACGGCGATGGATTCCTTGATTCCGCTGAGCTGCTGGTGATGTTCAGCGCCCAGGTGAACCAGAATGGCAACCGTGGCCAAGGCCCCGCAGCAAACACACAACCGAAAGGGCAGCACGACTGATGCATATCTACTCCTCACGATTTTGGAAAGTGGCGGCGTGCCTTCCTCTAGCGACCGCGGCGATCAGTTCCTCCGCACAGGCCACGACGCTTGACGTTGCGGGCCTGGGACAACATGAGACGGGCCTTTGGACGTTTCACCATGAGCATGTGCTTGGGACTTCGCTTGAGGTGAGCGTACGGGCGGCGAGCGCGGCGGATGCCGAGCGGGCCGAGGCTGCTTTGCTGGCGATGTTCGACCATGACGATGCTGTACTGAGTACGTGGCGGGCGGACAGCGAGGTTTCGCGGTGGAGCAAGACTTCGCTTGAGCCGGTGGCTGTGTCTGCTGAGTTGTTCGAGGTGCTGGACGCGTTCGATGGCTGGCGCGAACGGACTGGCGGGGCGCTCGATGCTTCGGTTGAAGCTGCTACGCGGCTTTGGAAGAGCTCGACGGCGGAGGGGCGTGTGCCTTCGGCGCGGGAGATTTCGGTTGCGGTGGAGGCGATGCAGCAGCCGCATTGGACGCTCGACCGCGAGGCGCGGACGGCTACGCGGCTGAGCGATGTGCCGTTGGCGCTGGCTTCGTTTACGAAGAGCTATGTGAGCTCGCGTGCGGCGGATGCGGCGCTGAAGGCGGGTGCGGCGGGCGTCATGCTGAACGTGGGCGGGGATGTGATTGTTCGCGGCAACTTTACGCAGGTTGTGGCGCTGGCGAATCCGCAGGCTGCGGCGGAGAACGACAGGCCGCTGGAGCAGGTGGTGGTTCGGGACCGCGCGGTGGCTACGAGTGGGTCGTACCGGCGCGGGTTCGAGATTGGCGAAGCGGTGCAGGTGAAGGCTCCGCAGTTCTCGCATCTGATCGATCCGCGTACGGCTGAGCCGGCGAGCCATGTGCTTTCGTCGACTGTGATTGCGAAGGATGCGATGACGGCTGGGGCGCTGGCTACGGCGTTCTCCGTGCTTTCGGTGGAGGAGAGCCGCACGCTGGCGGCGTCGATCCCGGAGTTGCAGTATCTGCTGGTGCTGGCCGATGGCGAGCAGGTGCGGAGTGCGAACTGGCCGCAGGCTGCGGGCTTTCATACGGTGGGTTTTGCTGCTCCTGCGAAGGCGGGTGCTCCAGCCGCGGCTGGGCTTTGGAATGCTGCGTTTGAGTTGAGCCTTGATCTGAATCTGCCTCGGGTTGAGGATGCTCGGTATCGGCGTCCTTACGTCGCGGTTTGGGTGGAAGACGCGGATCACTTCCCTGTTCGTACGCTGGCGCTTTGGTTTCAGAATCCACGGTGGCTGCCGGACCTGAAGCAGTGGTATCGGGACGACCAGGTAAGGAACCTGGCGGAGGGCTCGGATATCTCGCGGACGGTGTCGGCGGCGACGCGCCCGCCGGGCAAGTACACGCTGAAGTGGGATGGCAAGGACAACGAAGGTAAGCTGGTGAAGGCTGGTAGCTACACCATCTGTATTGAAGCCGCGCGCGAGCATGGAGGGTACGACATCCTGCGGCACGAGGTGAGCTTCGACAATAAGCCGCAGCAGGCGACTCTGCCTGCCGCGAAGGAACTGGGAGCCATCACGCTTGACTACCACAAGCGCTAACAGCAAGGCAGACTGGCGCGCGAAACTTCGGCAGAAGACGGCGAAGACCGCGCGCTGGCTGCACATCTACCTTTCCATGGTAAGCTTCGCGATCGTGCTGTTCTTTGCGGTTACGGGGTTGACGCTGAACCATCCGGACTGGTTTGCGGGCTCGGTAAAGACGAGGCAGAGCGAAGGGCCGGTGGACGCTGCCCTGCTGAAGGCTACTGGGGGGAGCGAGGCAGAACAGGCTGGGCTGATCCAGAGTGTACGGGTGCGGGAGCATCTGCATGGTGCTGTTGCCGACCTGCGCGTGGATGATTCGCAGATCAGTTTTTCGTACCGGGCTCCGGGGTATAGCTCCGATGTGATCGTGGACCGGCAGAAGGGCACGTACAGCCTGACGGAGGTGCGCAATGGCTTTGTGGCGGAGATCAACGATCTGCACAAGGGGCGGGACTCGGGCAAGGTCTGGGGATGGATGATCGATGTGTCGGCGGTGCTGCTGACGCTGGTATCGCTGACGGGGTTGATTATTCTGTGGTTTATCTACAAGCGGCGGACTTCCGGGTTGTTGATTGCAGCCGCGGGGTTTGCGGTTTGCTTCCTGGTCTACAAGATCTTTGTGCCGTAGAGGAGGCCTCTGCGTGGTGTCCGTCGGTGAGGATGGTGCGTAGGGCATGAATTCTCCTTGGGGGGTACCCCTGGGTGGACCTTGGGTGTAAGTTCCTTGTTTGCTTTGGGTTACAGGCTGGTACGGGCTGTAAGTTCTGGCAAGCAGGGGACTTATGGCTAAAGTCGTGCAAACACACGAGTTGTTCGCGAAATTTTGAGGTGGACAACAAAAGCCCCGGCTTTGGCCGGGGCTTTTTGTTGTCTGAGTTAATTGTATGGGATTAGGTAGAACTAGTAGGTCACGGGGATGTTGTTGGGATCATTGAGGTTAGGTGGTTCTGGGGCTTGACATGCGATTTTGCTGGGGTTTTTGAGGGAATTATTTTTGGGGCGGTCCTTGGGATCCGTCATCCCACCTTCGCGACGATGAAACTGTCGCGAAGGTGGGGCACCCGGAAGTTTGTGAAAGATAGTTTAGAAGTTGAGTTTGAGCGCGGCTTGCACGTTGCGGGGGAGATTGCCCTGCGACGTGATGAGGCCGAAGCTCGACGAGTTGAAGGTTGTATTTGGGAGGCCGAACTGCACGCGGTTGAGGACGTTGAAGGCCTCGAGGCGGAACTCCAGGTTGACCGAGTCGCGGATCTCAAACTTCTTGATCGCCGAGAGGTCGTCCTGGAAGGTGAGGGGTGAGCGAAGTGCCGCAGCCGAGCGTGGCACGTTGCCGAGCTCGAAGGACTGCGCCAGACGGAAGGCCCCGTTGTTGAAGTAGGTCTGGCTCTGGCCCGTGCCGCCGAGGCGGGTGTGGGTTGAGCCCTTGGTGAGAGGTGAGACTCCGGACACGTAGCTGGGACGACCGCCCGAGTAGGCCTGGCCAGCGGACTGCGTGAGGCCGAGCGGGTATCCGGACTGCACGGCGATGATGGTGTTCAGCTTCCAGCCGCCGACAGCGAGGTTGGTCCAGCGGGAGATGTTTGAGCCAAAGCGCTGACCGCGGCCGAAGGGCAGGATGTAGATGGCGTTGCCCACGATGCGATGCGGAACGTCGGTGGCGAGGTTGGAACGCTCGTACTGCTTGAGGAAGTAGTAGTTCTGGAAGCCAGGGTTGCCGGTGGCGTTGAGGAAACCGTTGGTGAGATCGCTGACGTTGCCCAGGAGCTTCGACCAGGTGTAGAAGACGGCACCGTTCAACGACTTGCCGTGGTACTGGAGGCCGGCCTGCATGGCGTTGAAGGATGCAGAACCGACGTCGTTGTAGTTGTAGATGAGCGAATAGTTCGCCATGCCGGTGTTCAAGCCATACTGCGGAAAGGCTGAGAGCAACTGGCTGCGCTGGATGGTGGATGCGGTGAAGGAGCCGGTAGTGACCAGCGACGCGAAGGGGTTGGCCACCTTGGTGTTGAGATAGTTGACCTGGTTCTGGTCGCCGGGGGTGGTGAAGTTTGAGGGCAGCAGATCGTTGGGGCGGGAGCTGATGGGTAGGTGAACGCCGTGGCCACCCGCATAGTTCAGGTTGAAGGTCAAGCCACGGGTAAGGGCTTGCTCTATGCCCATGTTCCACTGCTGCTGGTACGAAACAGCATTGTTGTAGATTGCACCCGAGACGGAGCTGCCGACGCCTGCCTGCACACCAGCGGCTGAGCCAAGCGGTAGAGCGACGCCGGTCGTAAAGGGGTTGGCGAAGGTGTTGGTGGGGACGCTGGTTGCGGTGGTGGCGTTGGTGGTGGACTGCGAGAAGCCCAGCGTACCCGCGGCGTAGATGCGCTGCGAGGTGGGGAGGTAGGTGATGCCGTATCCGCCACGAACGACCGTCGTCGGCGAGGCGCTATAGGAGAAGCCTACGCGTGGCGCGACCTTGTTGTAGTAGGTGTTCCAGGTGCGGTTGGGATTGCCGGTGACGCCAAGGTATTGGGCTCCACCCTTGAAGGCGACGCCACTGAGCGCGCTGTAGGGGTTGGTTGCGTTGGGATCGAAGTCGGCCCAGCGGTTGTACCGGTCCTTGAAGCCGGTTTCGATGTCGTACCGTGCGCCGACGTTGATGGTGAGCTTGGGCGTAAAGCGCCAGTCGTCCTGCACGTAGAAGGCGTGGTAGTACTGCTGGAACGCGATCGTGAGCTGGCGCGTGATGGCGGAGGAGGTTGGCGTGCCGAGCAGGAAGGCCGCGAAGGCGTCGAACTGCGTCTGGCTGGAGGCGGGCACGGCGGCGCTTGGGTTGGGGCCGTTGGTGAGGGTGGAGTCGAAGGCGAAGCTACCGATACCGTTGCCGAGTCCCTGCTCGTTCTCGATGACTAGTCGGCCCTCCCACCCGGCGGTGATGCTGTGCTTGTTGTGCTGCAGGATGCCCGAGGCGGTGAGGGTGTGGGTGTAGTGGCTGAAGGCGTTGAAGTTCGAGGAGTTGGCAATGTTCGTGTAGCCGCTGATGCTGGTGTACGGCAGACCTGGGACTTGCTGCTGGCTTACGAAGGCAGACGAGAAGCCATAGTCGGCTGCGTTGTATCCGGTGAAGTTCTGGGGGATCTGCCGGTTCTTCTGATCGGAGAAGCCGTAGTTGAACTGGAGGATCAGGGACGGCGACACGACATAGGTGTGACCGATGGCGAAGAGGTATGCGGTGAGGGCCTGGTTGATGCCGCCGGGGCCGTTGGGCTGGTTGAAGAGATCGTTCTCGTGATGATTGTTGACGTCGCGCGTGCCGCGGACGAAGGTGCGATTCTTCGCGGAGAAGTTGTGGTCGATACGGAAGTTGAGCTGCGTGGCCGAATCGACGAGAGCTTTGGAGTAGCTGTAGTTATTGGTTACGCCGGAGGCGTTGGGCAGAGGGATGAGCGCCAGCATTTTGGTTGCAACGGGGCTGATGTTGGTGACGCCCTGCCCTGCGCCGAAGCATTGCGTGCCATTGCAGCCAGCGGGCAGCAGGCCACGTACGTAGCTGGAGCCTACTTGCGTGAGGTCGTAGGGATTGTAGATGGGGTACGGAGCTTCAGTGAGTACGCCCGCACGCTGCAAGGCGGTGGGTACGGTGGTGGTGATAAAGGTCGCGGTGGAGTTGCGGATGCCGTCGTAGCCGAAGGTGAAGAAGGTCTTGTCCTTGCCGTTGTAGATCTTCGGGATGAAGACAGGTCCGCTGACAAAGCCGCCGAACTGGTTGAAGCGATGCGGCAGGCGGAAGTCCTTGTGGGAGGGGATGGGGTAGATGCCGGTGCGCTTGGTAAAGAAGTTGGCGGCGTCAAGCTTGTCGTTGCGGAAGAACTCGTAGAGGTCGCCGTGGAGGGCGTTGGTTCCGGTCTTGCTGACGATGTTGAGGATGCCGCCGCTGGAGCGGCCGAACTGCGCGGGGGGCACGGAGGTGATGACCTTGAACTGGTCGACGACTTCAACCGAAGGCGTGAGGGAGGGCTGGCCCTGGCAGCAGACGACGAGGGAGACACCATCGAGCAGGATCTCGTTCGATCCGCCGATGCCTCCGTTGGACTGGAAGTTGTTGGTACCCGCGGCCACCACGGCTCCGCGCACCGTGCTGACGCCAGCGCCGAAGTTGTTGCCCGGGACGATGCCGGGGGAGAGAGCCGCGAGAGCATAGGGGTTGCGGCCGTTCAGCGGGAGCTCCGCGACCTGGGTTTTGCCTACGGTGAAGGCGAGGGTGGAGTCCTGGCTGTCGAGTTGCGCGCCGGCACCCGACTCAACTGTGACGGTCTCGCTCTGGCTGCCGACCTCGAGTACGAGATCGGTCTCGGCGGTCTGGTTGACGGTCAAGACGAGGGCCGACTTGGCGGTCTTGAAGCCGGTGTGTGTGACCTCTACGAGGTAGGGGCCAGTCTGGAGCGAGGGGAAGTTATAGACAGCGGCGTCGTTGGTGACGGTCTTCAAGACAAGTCCGGTGTCGGTGCGGGTGAGCTTTACCTCGGTGCCCGGCAGCAGAGCTCCGGTGGAGTCCGTGACGCGGCCTGTGATGTTTCCGTTGGCGGCTTGTGCCAAGCTCGCCATGGGAAGCGCGAAGAGCGACACGAGCAGGAGGAGTACGGTGGCCAGGAGGCCGGAGTGGGAGTGAAGGTGGTTCGTCGACTGCGTTTTGATTGTCGTTGGGTTCTGCATCGGTTGGCCTCGCCAAATCTTTGAAAGCTGTGCCGCTCGCGAAGAGCGGACGTTGGGATTGCGTTGATTCATCAGGCGGTACGGCTCTGTATTGCGCCTGGGTGTATGGAGTTTCCTGGACTACTGCTTCTTAAGGTTCGCGTCCGCGTCGGCCAGATGCAGCACGGCGTGGGCAGAGTGAAGTCTGGCCTGAAGCTCGTCGATGGGCACGTCCTGAATCGCGATTCCCTTGCGGATGGCAAGGCTTGCCGCGACGCCCGCTGCCTGGCCGATGATCATGTACTGCGGCTCCATACGGACTGAGGAGTACGCCACATGCGTCGCGGAGAGGCAGACGGGAACGAGCAGGTTGGAGACCTCGGAGCTTTGAGGTGTCATGACGCGGTAGGGGATCTCGTAGGGCTTGACCGGGACCTGCACGTCGCCCTCGTTGGTCACGCTGCCATCGGGCAGGGCGATGCGCTGGATGTTGTGCGAGTCGCTGTTGTAGGAGCCCATGCCGATGGTGTCGGGCTTGGTCTTCTGGGTTTGCAGGTCGGCCTGGCGCATGACGTAGGCGCCGATCATGCGGCGGCCCTCGCGGATGTAGAGCTGATTGGGCCAGTAGCCGGAGTCGGTGAACTCATCGCGGGAGAGGCCCCACTCGTTCACCTCGTTCCGGAGGCTGGGTGGGACGCTGGGATCGGTGGAGAGGAAGTAGAAGAAGCCCTGCGTGTAGAGGAGGTGGTCGTTCCAGATGGCATCCTTCTCGGCGTAGGAGGCGTCCGGGTACTTCGAGCTATGGCCGATGTAGTCGGTGGAGATAGGCCCGTTGTTGTTGAAGTCGGCCTTCTGGTTGGGGATCAGGACGGGGTTGGTGACGTCGTGGAAGTTTGGGGCGCGACCCTTGTGCGCCTCGAACTCGGTGAGGTAGCGGCGCAGGAGGGTGAAGCGGGAGGCGTCGTAACCCTGAGGGCGCGGGAAGGCGACGCGGTTGGCTGGGTCGTGCGTGAGGACGAGGCGGAAGTTGTAGGTTTGGACCTTGGTGTCGGCGCTGCCGGGCGCGGCGAGCGGGCCGGGGTCGATCTCCGGGAGGAGCTTGTGGTTGCTGTCGTAGGCTGAGAGCGGCCAGGTGAACTGGTGGGCCGGGGTGTTGGCGCGGACGCCTGCCAGGTCCTCCCCGTACTGGTCCACGCCTTCGCGGCCGACCGCGTATTTGACTCCGGCCTGCGCCATGAGGTCGCCCTCGTAGCTGCAGTCGGCAAAGATCTTCGCCTTCCACTGGAGACCATCCATGGTGGTCAGGGAGACGACACGCTGGCCCTTCCGCTCGACCCCCCCATGCTCCTTCAGCTTTTCGTGGAGGCGGACGTCGACGCCGGCTTCCTTGAGCATCGCCTGGAAGATGGCCTCGCCGACGTGGGGTTCGGAGAGCCAGTTCTCCCGGCGCTGGAGGTCGTGGACGCCATAGTGCGCGGCGGCTCGCAGGTAGAAGTCGCGGGCATAGCCGCCGATGATCTGAAACTGACCGAGGTCGGTGGCCGAAAGGCCTCCGGTGACCATGCCGCCGAGGTGGGCCCGGGGCTCGAGGAGGACGACATGCAGCCCCTCCCGGGCTGCGGAGTAAGCCGTAATGACGCCCGATGCCGTCCCACCGTACACGACGACATCGATGGCCGGGGCCGCCGCAGCATGTGCGGGACTACTCGCGGAGCTACTGGGAACCTGAGAGGCAAGAAGGGCACAAAAAATCAGAGCGCGAGAAAACGTGGGTCGAAACATGCGCAAAATACTGCCACCCGGAACCGGCACTGTCAGTTACTGGGGGTATGTTACGGCGTAACATCAGCTCCATTGGGGGCATTTTTGGTATACGCATGCATCGCGACCGGCCAGCTCCGCAGGACGTGGTCGCCGTCGCACTCGTTCATCACCACCATTTCAAAGAACTTAGGGGAGCCATGCTCCCGATACATTTTTTGGAAGAGTGAGTCGCCGACCGTCGAGGAGAGCATGGAGACCAACGCGCTGGTTCGGCGGGATTGAAGGATGAGTAGCTTCAGGTTCGGCCCCCGTCCGGGCAGTACGGCGATGAGGGAGGGCTCGACCGTGCGATTGTTCCCCTCCATGGGAGAGCGATAGCCGACGTAGCTTGGAAGCTCGCCCGGGGCTGGGTGGGTGTTGATCGCCGCCGCCTCATTCGCGACCAGATTGAAGTTCATCGATGCCAGGTAGTCGCGAAACGGCTGAAGGGTGGAGTGCGCGCCGAAGGCTATGACACTCGATTTCTCCAGCATGTTCATGGTCGACCCGATGCTGGTATCGAACTCCACACGATCCCCGAGACTGACGCGGTCGAGATAACGGGCCAGCTCGATCGCGGCCAGGGTATCGGTCGTCACCGTATAGGAGTGGTCGAGCGCGGGTCCGCCCCCGGACAAGACCTGGTTGGAGACCACCTCGGATTTGCGCCAGTCCTGGAAGTCGTTCACGACGATGTCCCGGATATGCAGGTTCGTATTTTTTGGGAAGGTGAAGAAGACAGGGTTCGGCAGAAGAATCTTGACGGGCGTGCTGGGAGAGGCGAAGCCTCGCCAAAAGCTGGTGGGAGCCACGATCGGGCGGGCCGCTGCCTTGATGTGACTGATATACCAGACCAGGCCGATGCCGACCACGGCGAGGATCGCGCAGGCGATGCTCAAGACCACCGTCCTCCGTGATAACTGCTCCAGTAAGGGGTCGGGTTCGGGCTCCGGGGGCGTTGCGGGAGGATGCGGTTCCGCCAGAAGCGTGAGGGTATGGGACCCCATGGGGATATAGAGGCTGTACCCGTCGCTTGGCGGCTCGGCCTCGTAGAAGTCCTTGAGCTTGCGGCGGAGCCTGGAGATCTGCACACGGACGGAGGCGTCGGTCTTGGGATCGAAGTCGGATCGGCGGCCGAGCGCCTCGGTCCCTACGGCGTACTCGCTGATCTCTTCGCCGCGATGCTCCCATAGATAGAGGAGGAGTTTGCTGAGGGTTTCGGCGCGTACGAACTGGGGACTTTCGATGACGCGGCGCAAGGACGCGCCAGCGGCATCGCCAGCGGCATCGCCTGCGGCATCACCAGTGGCAGGCGGGGTGCTTGCAACCTGAACGCTCTCAGACTCGGACACAGGCATGGGGGATGATTATAGTGGTGGGCAAGAAACAGGGGCAATCGGGGCGATTGCAGGGGCCGACAGTAGAACGCTCGTCTCACCATGCGAGATGGGGCGTGTTCGCTCACGAGACGCTCCAAGCCGGGCATGTTCGCTTTCGAGGTTGTGGCCGCTGGTGAAGCTCTCTTGCCGGACGTAGCAGAATGAGATGAGTGTGGAAGGCATTCGTTGCTGTTCGGGTTACCCCTGGAGGACTGCCACACTGGTCGGTGTACGCCGTGTTCCAGCGCGCGCCGGGGTGGACTCTACATTGCCCTGGCTGGAGAGCTATGTCTCGTAGATCCTTGCTGTTTGTCGTCTGGTCTGTGATTGCTCTTGTGCTTGTGCTCTGCCAAGCCCATGCCGCCCAGACAGAGACGAGTGTCGTCCCGGGTATTCCCATCCACTATCATGCCGAGCGAGTGGGGTTCGTTACGCTTGTTCTTGAGGATGCGAGCGGCAGCCGCATCAAGAATCTTGTCTTCGATCATCCGGTGAAGGCTGGAGATAACGTCATTGCTTGGGATGGGACGGCGGCAAACAGTACGGCGGCACCCGGCCGCTATCATGTGCGGGGCTTCTTTCACGGAGAGATCGTGCCGCATCTCCAATACTCCATTTACTCGCCCGGAACGCCGCCATGGCCCAATGACGAGGGTACGGGCGCGTGGCTGGCGGACCACACGGCTCCGGCTGCCGCGCTGTTTCTGCCCCAAGGTGCATCATGGCCAGCCAAGACCGGCGGGCCGGCGGTGCTGCTGGGTGCGGATGCGGCCGAGGCAGGCAATGCTCTTATGTGGGTCGATCTGGACGGCCGGAAGCTAGCCGGCACGAAGATTCGCGGATGGAATGGCGGCATTGCCCTGGCGCGTGACCTGGGGACCAACCCGAATCACGACCACGTCGCCTATACCGTTTATGTGACCAACCCGAGCCGCGACTTCGGGGTCAAGGACCCAGGCGGCTTGCAAGTCTATATCCTTACCAAGACTGGCTTGCAGCCGCTGGATAAGGTGGTTGGTGGCATTCAGACTCACGATGCCTTTCGTGAGCTGGTGGGTCTGGCCGCCTACGATGGGCTTCTTCTGCTTGCCAGTCCGGCGGCGAACGAGCTGGTTGCGTTCGATGTGCGTGGCGACCGGAGAGCTCCTTTTGCGCGGCTCGCCGTTCCAAAGCTTGGAGCGATTGCCTTTGAGCCTGATGGGCATCTGCTGGTCAGCACCGGCGGTGCGATCGTTCGGTATAGCGTGAAGAACGATTGGAGCTCGCTTGGGCTTGCGGATGCGAAGCCGGTTGTGCCTTCGTCGAGCTTGCAGGCTCCCAAACAGATTCTTGCCGAAGGTGGCGAGATCTATGTGACGGACTGGGGGACGAGTCATCAGGTGAAGGTGTTCAACGCGGACTCAGGCAAGCTGGCTCGTGTGATCGGCAGGCCCGGGGGCCCGCAACTGGGTGACTATGATGAGCTGCGCATGGCTCATCCGATGGGCATGGCTATCGATTCCAAGGGAGCCCTGTGGGTTGCGGAAGAAGACTACCTGCCTAAGAGGATCAGTCGTTGGGATGCTAAGAGCGGGCGCTTTTTGAATGCATGGTATGGCCCGACGCAGTATGGGGGCGGCGGCTTCGTGGACCCGAAGGATCTGACCCGTGCATACTATCCTTCCATCGGCAATCCGGGCAGCATGGGGCTGCTGGAGTTCAAGGTCGACACGGCGACTGGCGCGTCGCGGATGACGGGCGTGCGTTATCGCTACCCCGATCCGCGCAACGACATGATTAGCTATGGCGGCTATCCGACCGCGCCGATCTTCTTTCCCAACGACATGATCCCGGTGGGCTCGCACGGTGGCATTACTCCGGCGCAGACGTTCTACCGCAATGGCCACCAGTATTTCACCGACTCCTACAACGGCTACTGGTATAGCTAGACACCCGAGTCGAATCTATGGATACTTGAGAACGGCGTGTGCCGCCCTATCGCCTCCGCGGGTTGGGTTGGCTCCGGGCCGCATCACTGGACCACGCTGGATCGGCCCGACATCAGGCGCAAGCTTCCTCCGGGTAATCCTGACACGATCTTCTTTACCTGGACGGACCGCAACCACGACCTTGCCGTGCAAGCCGACGAGGTCCAGTTCACACAGCCCGCATTGGCAGGTGGAGCGGGAGTGGTCTTCCAGCCGGATCTGTCCGTCATCAGCGCTGGGCCATATCGACTGCCGGCCGCATCGGTCGACGATGCCGGTGTGCCCAGCTACGATCTTGCGGCGCTCAAGCTTCTCTCCAGCACGCCAGCAAAGGGCGATGTAGCGCTGAGTCCCGACGGCTGGTTTGTGGCCGGACTTACCGGCTATAAAGACGGCCATCTGCGATGGACGCTGAACAGTCGCGACATTACTACGCCACCTACCGGGTTGGGCGATCTTGAGAATCCAGAGCGGATGCTTGGCTATCCTGTGCGGCCTGCGCGGGGTGAGGCTGGGTATCTGGTCGCGCGCTACTCCTACATGGGCGAGATCTATATCTATAGTGTCGACGGCCTGCTGCTGACGACGCTGGGTGCGGATACGCGTCTTGAACCCTCCTGGCCCTATCGCGAGCAGAAGCTGGGCATGTCTATTACCGGGCTGAGCTTTGAGGCAGAGCAGTTCTGGCCGTTTATGTTCGGCCTCGACGATGGCAATCTCTATCTGTCGGTGGGCAAGTGGCACAGCTCTATCGTTCGGCTCGATGGTCTGGATACGGTGCGGCGCATCGACCTTGGCGAGCTGAATGTATCGACGTCCGAGATTGCCGCGACGGCTCCGCTGAGAGAGGCCGCTGCCGCTCGCAGTTTGCTGCGCGATCAGGTTGCCGTGCACACAATGCGCCCCTCTGACGTTGCGGACTCCAGCCGATGGCCGGCTAAGGACTGGGCTTCTATCAATACGGAGAGTTCCTTCCAGCTTGGCTCCGACGGGCAGAACCTGATCGTGGCTTATCGCACGAATCAGCCCAACTTGTTGCAGAATGCAGCAACGGAGTTTCCCTTCGCCTTCACACAAGGTAGCGGGCTCGACCTGATGTTGCGCACTAGTGGTACTGGTGACGGGAGGCAGCCTATTGTGGGAGACCTTCGCCTCTTCGTTACAAGCCACAACGGAAAGCCGCTTGCTGTGCTGTATCGCCAGAAGACTGCCTATGCCGGTAACAAGCAGATCTTCGCTTCACCCGTAGGCGAAGTTGCGTTCGATGACGTGCAGGACGTGAGCCGCTACGTCCATCTTGCTTCGCATGATGGCGACTATGAGATCTCTGTGCCCTTCTCCACGCTTGGACTGGAGCATCCTGCGGGGAAGACCTTTCGCGGGGATGTGGGGCTGGTGCTCGGCGATGGGGGACGTGCCCGCGCGAGAGTCTACTGGCATAATAAGTGGGACTCGATGACGGCCGATGTCCCGAGTGAAGCGCGCCTCAATCCGAGTCAATGGGGCCTGTTTCAATTTCAAGAGTAGCCCTGTAACCGAAGCGAGATCCATGCCTACCCATCAATCCCAACGCTCTATTCAATGCGTCGTTTCCGCCGGTGACATCTGCGGGGAAGGCGCTCTGTGGCATCCGCAGGAACGCTCCATCTTCTGGACGGACGTCAACGGCGGCAGGCTGCATCGCTACACGCTCGCCGATGGCAGCGTACAGACATGGGCCTTCGATCAACCTGTCACGGCGCTTGTGCTGACCAGCCATCCTGAGCAGATCCTGATCGTGCTGGGAGGCCGCATCGTGCTGTGGGATGTGCAGCTTCAACTGACGGTGCGCATCCTATACGAACTTCCGGAGTGGCCGGGCGTGCGCTGCAACGATGCGCGCGTCGATCCGAATGGCAAGCTCTGGTTCGGCACCATGCAGAACAACGTTGCGCCGGATGGAAGCGCGCTCCCGATCACCGAACACGTTGGACAACTGCTACGTATGGACCA
>Ga0179596_10000338_pt1 | contig 14970 bp, 13 predicted proteins | sample CZODoug1_1_08_16_FD_155494 | JGI IMG/M metagenome (GOLD analysis project Ga0179596, IMG submission 155494) | Vadose zone soil fungal communities from Angelo Coast Range Reserve, California, USA - CZODoug1_1_08_16fungal (Illumina Assembly) | ecosystem: Environmental > Terrestrial > Soil > Vadose...
GCGCCGCAAGAACGTTCTCCTCAACGACTACCGCTACATCGAAGCGAACTGCAAGCACTGCGTCGGTCTCGGTGCCCAGCAGGCTACCGTCGCGAAGGTTGTGCGTGGCACTCAGTCTGTTACCGACTCCACCGTGCGTGGGTACACCTGGCAGATGCCGTCGCTGCAGAACCTCAATATCACTGAGGGCCGCGACTTCACCGAGAACGACGAGGAGCATGCCTCGCACGTCTGCATCATTGGCACGGACATCCGCGACAACCTCCTCGCCGGCGTAGATCCCATCGGGCAGGAGCTCCGGGTCGATGGCTCGCCCTATACCGTCATCGGTGTCAGCGAGAAGCAGGGCAGCACCTTCGGCGCGAGCCAGGATAACTGGGTCGGCATACCGCTCACCGCCTACCAGAAGAGCTACGGTACTGCGAAGTCCGTGACGATCTACATCAAGGCCGGGCAGGCCGGATCGGTCCTCGAGACCGCCGCCGATGAGGTGCGTGTGCTCATGCGCTCGCAGCGTCATGACGCGCCAGGCGCGGAGAACTCCTTCGAGCTCGACACGAACAACACGCTCGTCGGCTTCGCCAGCGGCCTCACCAAGTCCTTCGGTGCGGTCGCCGGAGCCATCGCCGCGGTCTCGCTGATCGTCGGCGGCATTGTCATTATGAACATCATGCTCGTGTCGGTCACGGAGCGCACCCGCGAGATCGGCATTCGCAAGGCACTCGGTGCGCGCGGCAAAGACATCCTCATGCAGTTCCTGCTTGAGTCCGCGATGATGGCGCTCGTCGGCGGATTCATTGGCGTCATGGGCGGTATTCTTGTCGCGCAGATCGTCACTCTTGCCATCGGCTTCCCGTCGTCGGTAGCGTTGTGGAGCGTGGTCATGGGCCTGCTCGTCGCTACTGCGACTGGCATCTTCTTCGGCGTCTACCCCGCGCGGAAGGCCGCGCTGCTCGACCCCATCGTTGCCTTGAGGGCGGATTGAATCGTGAAAACCCATGCCGACCAACGGAAGGCCCGCACGAGATCGAACCGTCACGTCCAGTAAAAAAGCAATCGAATGGCCGCCCCGCGCGTAGCGGGCCTGTCCGGCAGTACGACAGTATTGAGAGAGGCGGTCTGACATGCAACTCGGCGATCTGAACGAGACGATGAGGATGTCGATGGACACGCTGCGCGCAAACAAGCTGCGCAGCTCGCTCACTATTCTTGGCATCGTCATCGGCGTGCTCACGGTCATCGTGATCTCGTCCGTCATCAACGGCCTCAACGCCAACGTCGAAGGCCTGGTGCAGTCGCTCGGCTCGAACGTCCTCTTCGTCTTCCGTTTCCCCGTCTTCGGCAAGCGCCCCACGACGGAGATGCTGACCCGCAAGCAGATGACCTACGACGACGCCATCGCCATGCGCTCTTTGCCGCATGTCGTGGCCGTTTCGCCGGCGCTTCAGTACGCCGACCACAACGTGGGCGTCGGCTCGACTGCAATCAAGGGCAACGGGCGCAAGATGCAGAACACGACCCTCGAAGGCAACACGCCTGCCGAAAAGGATGTCCACGATCTGAACCTCGTCTCCGGACGCTTCTTCAACGAGGGCGATCAGGAACGCGCCGCCAACGTCACCGTGCTCGGTTACGACACCGCCGATGAGCTCTTCGGCGTCGACAACGCCCTCAACCGCGAGGTCGAGGTCGGTGGCATGCTCTTCACGGTCATCGGCGTCGCCGACAAGCAGAAGCAGGCCTTTGGTGGAGGCAAAAATCCGGCCGACAACACCGCCTACTTCCCCATCACGACCTTCCATAAGCTTCATCCCGAGATACTCGACTACTGGATCACGCTCAAATACGACGATCCAAAGTTCCGCGCTCTGGTCGAGGATGAACTGACCGAATTGCTGCGACGTCGACGTAAGGTACTGAATGACGCGCCCGATAACTTCGCCATCTTCGGGACTGACACGCTCACGCGCTTGTGGAATCAGGTCACGGGTGGCTTGTTCCTCCTGTTGTTCGCGCTTTCGAGCGTGGCTCTGCTGGTCGGCGGGGTCGGCGTGATGAATATCATGCTGGTCTCGGTGACCGAGCGAACGCGGGAGATCGGTATTCGCAAGGCCATCGGCGCAACCAAGCGAACTATCCTGACCCAGTTCACGCTGGAGGCGATGGTGCTCTGCGCGGTCGGAGGCCTTGTCGGCATCTTCACAGGAAGCCTGATCGCCTTCGGACTCAAGTTCACGCCTCTTGGTGCTTTGATATCACCTCTGTGGATTATGACTGCCTTCGGCAGCTCATGTGCCATCGGTCTCATCTTCGGGATTTACCCAGCCTGGAAGGCCGCAAACCTGAATCCCATTGAAGCTCTTCGTTACGAGTAATCCGCTTCTCCCAATTTGGTCGAGAAGGTTTTGATTCTGATGAAGTTGCATATGTGGAAGCGTTCGCTGCCTGATCGATGGAATGGGTAGACTGGATGAATGGCACAGGCGATCCAGGTGGTGGTAGTGATGCTGACCCTCAGCGGGTTGGCATACATGCTGCTGGCGCTGTGGGGCGCACGCGACTTTGCACGCAGCGCACGCAAGCAGACCGGCTTCTCGCCCGAGGTTACGATCCTCAAGCCCGTGAAGGGCATCGATCCGCGCATGTACGCGGGTTTTGTCAGCCACTGTCTTCAGAACTATGCCGGCACCTTCGAGATCCTCTTCGGTGTCAGCTCACTGGCCGATCCCGCAGTGGGTGAGATCGAGCGTCTGCGCGTGGAGTTTCCCGACATTGCCATCCGCCTTGTCGAATGCTCCCAGCGCCTCGGTACCTCGGGCAAGGTGAGCAACCTTGTGCAGATGATTGCCGCTGGAACCTACGAGCACATCGTCATCAACGACAGCGATATTGCCGTCTCGCCGGACTATCTCACCATGGTGATGAATGGCTTCGCCGACCCCGTGGTTGGCATGGTCACCGCACCATATCTTGGCCGCACGGCAACCACCGGTCAGACGCTTACCGTGTGGTCGAAGCTGGAGGCTCTGGGCATTGCAACGGACTTCATGCCCGGTGTGCTGACCGCTCGCAAGCTCGAGGGCGGCTTGCGCTTCGGCCTCGGGTCGACGCTCGCGATGACCCGCACGGCGCTCGCAAAGGCCGGTGGATTCGAGCCTTTGGTGGAGTACCTTGCCGATGATTACGAGGTCGGGGTGCGTATCGCGACTGCGGGGTATCGCGTGGAGCTCTGTCCGGTGGTTGTCGAGACCTCCATTCCGGGCTACGACCTCGCCGGCTACTGGGACCACCAGATGCGCTGGGCTCGTTCCACGCGGGACTCGCGCAAGCTGGGCTATGTTGGCCTTGGCATCACCTACGTTATCCCATGGGCTCTGGCGACGATGGTTGCGAGCGGTTTCGCGCTGTGGAGCTTCACGCTGATGAGCCTGGTGCTGCTGGCACGCATCTCCGTGGCGCTCGCGGTAGGCGTTGGCTTGCTGCGCGATGGACAGGTGCTGCGCGACCTCTGGCTTCTGCCTCTGCGTGATATCACCGGCCTCATCTTCTGGGCGTGGAGCTTCGCGGGCGATACCGTGGTATGGCGTGGCGAGACCTTCCGGTTGCGCGACGGCCGTATCGAACGCGTCTAATCGGCACGTTTTCTCAGCAGTTCATCCACATCTCCGAGCTTGTCGGTCAGCAGATTAAGCTTGCGTGAGAGGTTCTGGATCTCGGCTTCGGCGCGACGGTTCACGTCATAGTCCAGCTCGCCGCGTACGCGGTCTTTCTGGTCCTGGCGGTTCTGGCTCATCATGATGACGGGTGCTTGAATGCTGGCCAGCATGGAGAGAAATAAGTTCAACAGAATGAATGGATAAGGGTCCCACGCCTTGCCGCGCAGGATGACGTTGATGGCGGTGTAGGTGGAGAGGACGACACCGAAGGTGATGATGAAGGTCCACGATCCGCCGAAGCGGGCGACGGCGTCGGCGATGCGCTCGCCGAAGGTGAAGCTCTCGTCGATGACGTCGTTGGGATTGCGGGTGGCGCGGTCGTGGATGAGTTGCTGGGCGGCGTGAAACTGGCGCGCGAGGACGGTCATCATGTCCATTCCGGCCATTGGTTTCTTCAAGATAAGGGTCTCGATGTCGTTGCGGTCCACCTCGATGAGCTGGGTTTCGGTGAGGCTGGTGGCGCTGGTGTGGTGTGGTGTTCCATCCAGCATGGAGGCGAAGCCGAAGAACTCGCCGTGGATGGGTTCGTCGATGACGACTTCCTGCTGGTCCTCGTCGACGATGGTGACGCTAACCTGTCCGGAAAGAAGGATATACGCGCGTTCTCCGGGCTCTCCGAGCTTGTAGATTCGCTGTCGTGGCGCGAAGTTGCGGACCTCGACCTGGGCGGCGAGAACGGTGAGTTCTTCGTCGTCGAGGAGGGCGAAGAGGGGGATATGACGGAGTTCCTCGGCTTGGCAGGGCATGGTATTTCCTCGGATTTTATGGTGCATGAGATGGGCCAATGTACGGTAAACGTGGCCGACGGATGGTGAACTTATTGGTTCGGCTGGTTGGAGAGGATCTGCTTGCCGCCGGAGGTCGCGATGACGTAGGCGGGGGCGAGGGAGAGGATGGGGCGGTCCTTGTCGGAGGGGTCCTGCCAGAGGAAGATGCGCTGCGGGGTCTGCCACTTTTCGGCGATGGACTCGCGGGTCTCGAAAATTTTGGGGGCGTCGGGGAAGAAGCTGCCGTACCAGAGGTTGGAGGAGCGGCCCTCGCAGATGTGGAGGTTGTCGCGGCGGAGGTAGAAGCCGAGGGTGGAGCCTGCCTCGTATTCGCCGTGGAGGACGATGAGGTCGTCTGCGTGGAGCTGGGGGGCGATGGCCTCGGCGAGACGCTCCGAGCTTAGGACGGGGGAGAAGGTTTGGAGGCCGAGGTGGGCGGCGAGCAGGAAGACGAAGGCTGCGGCGGTGGTGGTGAGGTTGGCTGCGTGGGGCTTCGAGCGGAGGCGCAGGAGGAAGGCTGTGGGCAGGCCGAGTCCGAAGGCTGCGGCGGTGAGGAGCAGCGGGAGGCGGAACATGCCGAGGGCCTGCGCGTTGAGGTCGAGGAAGTGACCCATGGAGAGGGCGTAGTCGCCGGGGTTCTGCTGGAGGAGGGTAGCGAGGTCGGTGTTGGAGCCGGGGGCTTTGGCGTGGAGGGCGAAGTAGAGGCAGGCGATGGCGGCGATGAGGCCGATGGTGGCGAGGGTCGCGGCGATGCGTTTGCCTGCGCGCTGGGGGTACTCGCTGTCTCTGGAGAGCCAGTTGGCGATGAGGAGGATGAGGGCGGGCATCGCGGGGAGGACGTAGTACTCCTGGCGGGTGGAGAGGGAGAAGAAGAGGAGGGGAATGGCGGCCCAGAGGCCGAGGAGGAGGTTGGTTTTTTGGAGGGGGGTGAGTCTTGATGCGTGGCCTCCGTGGAGTTCGCCGGAAGAACCCACCGGCGCCTGCGGCAGAACCTTATCCGGCGATACGACCGCCGGCGAAGGTGGGGCACTGATTGTTTGTCTCCTGTCGATGTTGGAGCGGCGTCTGTTACGCCAGGGGATCTGGCGGAGGGCCTTCCAGAGAGGGACGCGCATGATGGCGTGGATGAGGTATGCGCTCCAGGGCATGAGCCAGACGAGGAGGAGACCCCAGAAGAGAGCGAGGGGTACGGTGTCGTAGTCACGGGGGACGCGGAGGTTGAGGTAGCGCAGGAGGTGTTCGTTGACGAAGTAGAACCAGAACCAGCCGTGGACGTTGCCGTCCGTCGGGAGGGGAACCTGCCAGGCGCCGTTGAGATGGGTGATGGGGAGCGGGTTGCCCTGCGTGGGGTTTGCGAGGCCGATGATGAGGTGCCAGGGGGCGGCGATGGCGAGGAAGACGAGCAGGCTGGCGATGGGGTGGAGGTGGCGAATTCGTCTGATCGCACCCCATGGGCCGCGGGTGATGGCGAGGTAGGCGAGCACGATGCCGATGGGGAAGACGATGCCGATGAGGCCTTTGGTAAGGACGTTGAGGGCGCAGGCGGCGGCGAAGACGAGGCAGGGGAGGGTTTGGGTGGCGCGCCGGTCTCCCATCTTCTCGATGATGTAAACGGGAGCCCGTTTCCCGGTTTGGATGGCGGGGTAGACGCGGGTTTCGGTGCGGTCCCAGGTTTCATAGTCGAAGCCGGCGGGAAGGGGCTCGGTGGTGGTGTATTCGGTGGGTTCGGTACCCTCGGTTTCGAGGGCTGGGCGGGGGTAGGGCTGGGCCTTCAGGCTGGGGCGAGAGGAGTCTCCCTTGCGCAGGGGGAGGTTGAGGTTGGGCATGGGGAGCTTGATGCGGGGGCGGATGGAGCTGGTGCGGTCGAGGTGGGCAAGGCGGGGGGGGGCGCCGATCTGCTCGGTACTCCAGAAGGCGAGCAGGGCGAGGGTGAGCCAGAGGCAGACATCGGCGTCGGGGATGGTGATGCGGGTGAAGAGGAAGATGCCAAAACTGGAAAGCGTGATGAGGCCGGCGTAGAGGCCAGCGCGGGCGTTGTTGAAGGCGCGGCGGGCGAATGCTTCGAGGAAGAGAGCGAGGGAGAGAACGGTGAGGGCGATGGGGATGCGGGCGGCAGCAGTGGAGACGCCGAAGAGCTTGAAGGAGGCGGCCATCGACCAGTAGAGGATGGGGGCTTTTTCGAGGTAGCGGATGCCGTTGGCGTAGAGGGTGACCCAGTCGTGGCGCTGGACCATCTCGCGGGCGACCTCGGCGTGGACGGAGTCGGCGTCGTCGAGGAGGGGCGGGAGAAAGAGGGTGAAGGAGGCGTAGAAGACGACCCACAGAGCGAGGAGGGTGATGCGATTGCGGGTTGTGGGGCTGGTCGACATGCTCCAACAGGGTACAGGGTGGATGCCGGATTTGGTGGGTTTTTGGTGAATCGGCGCGCGTGGGGAGTGAGTCAGTTTCCGAATGGCCAAGATGCGGGGGATGACGTCTCGATGAGTGAATATAAGCGCGTTTGTGAGGAGTTATGGACAAACGTTCTGAACGCGCTGCTGGCTGGTGACGGTGGTGAGCCGCCTGCGTTTCCACACCTCCGATGAGGTGGTTTTACTTAGTCTTTATGTTCCAGAATATCTCCAGGCTGGCATTTGAGAGCTTTGCAGATTGCTTCCAGCGTCGATAGCCGGATCGCTCTTGCCTTGCCGTTTTTCAAGACGGAGATGTTGGCCATCGTGATGCCGACTTTCTCGGCAAGCTCGGTGACGCTCATCTTCCGCTTCGCCAGCATTACGTCGATATTGATGATGATTGCCATGCTGGTTTGGCTATACCGTTAAGTCGTTTTCGGACTTCAGCTCTACAGCGCTTTGCAACGTTTTTTCAAACACGGCCGCAGCGGTGGCAACGACAATAGAGACGAAAATCAGAAAAAGACCCATCATGACGCCGCCGGCAATGTCATCTACCTTATCGCGCTGAACGATAAAGAAGTAGGCTTCTGCTCCTGTGAGAAAACCGACAAGGGACATCGCGCAGTATCTTATGGTCCGCAATGCTTTTACTGAACGTTGCGAGAATACTTCACTTCTTCCGACATACCCCAGGAGCTTGAATGCTTGGTAGAGCGCGACGAAAAACGCAATGGATGCGATGTACGCATACGCCAAGAATGGATCGTTAAAGTAAATCTGAAAGAGGGTGGCGTGCGCATTCCTGCCCTCGAGGTGAGGTTCCCAAAGCATAAAAGCAAGGGCACCCATGCCGATGAACACAATGACGATTTGGAGAAATATCGTTGAGCTTCTCTTCATGGCAGTTTTACCGTAATCTTGTATTTATCGTTTGTCAATATATATTTATTGCATAACGAATAAGGGATGCTCGGTTGGCATGGCGTCTTGTTATGACGCTTTACTCATCATCAATACCGATTAGTCGGCATTTCGTCAGCGATTGATCTCTGACGAGATGCGCGTTTCTCAGGACTGACCGAAGCCTCAGAACACTCTCTGCGAGATAGTCTGAATCAACTCGCTACCCGGATCAGTGAAGGTGGTGAAAGGCATGACCGGTGAGGAACATAGAGATGTGCGCCACCACCACGAAGACTCCAACGGCGGCTGCGAGTGAGAGCTTGAGTCTTCGGGAGGGGCCACTGCCAATTGCGTTGTCAGGACTGGGCACGGTCCTGACGCCCAGGGCTCGTCGCTCCTGCTGTTTGCGTTGTCCATAGCCGGTAAGGCCCCATGGTTTGTAGACCGACAGTGCTGTGATGAGGAGCAACACGAGCAGCCCGCCAGTGGCATGGACTGCGAGCTGCATCCCTGCCATGTGAAGACCGGCGTCGGCTGATGGCGTTGTCACGGCTCGGTGGGCCGCGTAACCAATCAGAGGCATTTTGGCCAGCAAGATGATGGTGGCAAAGGTGGTGAGCAAGAGTTTCGCCAAGACCCAATAGTGTCGGAATAAACCCCACGGAGTACCCAGAGATTGGATGATCCCAGAGAGTAGCGAAGAGACAGCCAATGGAACGATCACGAACCGAGCGGTTAGCTCCATCGCTGCATAAGCGGCTCGTACCATTTGTGCGTCGTGGCTGACCAACCCTGCGACGGCGAGCGCGAGAAAGGCGGCAACCGCGCCGAACCAGCCGACGGAGAAGATGATATGCGCGGTAAGGATTAATTTGCGGAGGCGAGTTGTCATGGTTCAGGCCCCACTCTGCGATCACGCCAGACGCGGCAGAGAATTTCCGAGTATGCGACATGATCGCATGCCGGTAGTAGCTTGTATTTCCAAATCACGCGATGGGCTGAACCCATTGGCTTCGCCAGGCCGGCGCCTCGAAGGGATCCGCGAAGTACTGTGTCTCGTGCACGACCTTGCCGTTGCGGAACTCCATCATGCTTACTGTGTACGCTGGCCGCCCCTGGTAGGTGATGGTGTATTCGGTGATCCAGAGATCGCCTTTTCCTAGAATTCGCCTGACGTTGAAGCCTGACGGCTTGCCGGGGTGATGGCTCCGCAAGGCCTGCAAGTTGCTTCGTCCGAGGATTCGCTCGCCTGACTGGGGATACTCACAGATGGCATCGTCATCGTAAATATCGTGTTCCGCGTTTGCATCGCCGGTTGCCGATGCGAGCCAGTGTTTATTTAGGGCTTCACGTATTTGTTCCTCTTGCATGGATTGCTCCAAGGGCGGTTTGGTTTCCATGTTGATTTACCTCGTCGAATGACAATAGTTTAAGACACGCCGCCTCGGTACCTACCTTGTGCGAGGCTGACTTGCCTTGGCTCATCTACCGTTTGCATACAGTGCGTCTGGCGCTTGTCCACACGTGGAGCCATAATCGATAGATTGTGTGAAGCTTCGGGTTTGTGAGGGACATCCAAACGCAACGATGAATGATGAATTGCTGGACAATCCGATTTGGAATTCGCTGACGACGGGGCATGCTTCGCTTGCGGTGGGTACGGAGCTGGCGCGGCGTTTTCCTGCGAGTATTGGCCCGCTTTCCGGGGTGAAGGAGATTTCGGCAGAGGCGTATGCAGACCTTGCGGCGATTGTGCCGGAGGGGGATATTGCGGTGCTGTTTCTTGAGGAGAAGCCGGAGGTGCCCGAGGGGTGGCGTCTGCTGCGCGATGGGCTTCTGGTACAGATGGTGTGCCGGGAGGTTCCGGACGAGGTGCGGGTGAATGAGGAAGTTGTGACCCTGGGGCCTGCGGACTTTGGCGAGATGCTGGCGCTTGCGACGCTGACCGAGCCGGGGCCGTTTCGCGAGGGGACGGCTGGGTTGGGAGGGTTTGTCGGGATACGGGTGGACGGGCAGCTGGCCGCGATGGCGGGGCAGAGGCTTGCGCCGAGCGGGTTTACCGAGGTGAGCGCGGTGTGTACCGATCCGGCGTTTCGGGGGCGTGGGTATGCGAAGGCTCTGGTGGCGGCGGTGGCGCGACAGATCCATGCGGAGGGCAGGGTTCCGTTTCTGACCTCGTTTGCGGCCAATGCGGGGGCGATTCGGGCGTATGAGCAGGTGGGATTCAAGACGCGGCGGGAGTTTGAGCTTGCGGTGCTTGCGCCGCCTGCCTCGGCTACAGTTCGGGCTATATGATTTGGGGATGGGCAGGGCAGAGACAGATACAGGCGTGAGCGGCGCGGCTCCGGCGGCGGAGATGATCTTCGGCGACTGGTATCCGGCGCTGCGGGCTTCGGAGTTGAAGGTGGGGAAGATGACCACCGCGCTGCTGCTCGGGATTCCGCTGGTGCTGGGGCGGAAGAAGGATGGCGCGATCTTTGCGATGCGGGACCTTTGTCCGCACCGGGGGATTCCGCTATCGGCCGGGTGGTTCGACGGCGAGACGGTGATGTGCAAGTACCACGGGTGGCGGTTTGAGCCGTGCGGGGGGCAGTGCCAGGAGATTCCTTCGCTGACGCAGATCGATACGCTGGAGCCGACGAAGATCTATGCGACGAGCTATCCGTGCGTGGAGCGGGACGGGTATGCGTGGGTGTATGTGCCTCCGGTGGGCGCGGGGCGGGTGGAGGTGGCGGGCTTGCCGGAGGTGCCGGAGCTGCCGAAGTTTGGGAAGAGGTTTCGGTCGGCGCACCTGGTGGCGGAGCTGCCTTGTAATGTCGATCACGGGATTATTGGGCTGATGGACCCGGCACATGGGCCGTTTGTGCACCAGGCGTGGTGGTGGCGGAGCCGGGCGAGTATTCATGAGAAGGAAAAGAAGTTTGAGCCGATTCCGGAGGGGTTTCGGATGTCGGCGCATGCTCCTTCGTCGAATAGTGCTCCTTATCGACTGCTGGGGAAGCCGGTGACGACGATCGACTTTGTGCTGCCGAACCGCCGGTACGAGACGATTCGGGCGGTCGCGAAGAACGGTAAGGAGAGTTGGTTTTCGAGCCTGACGACCGTTACGCCGATTACGGCTTCAACCTGCCGGATCGATGTGCTGGCGGCCTGGGACATCTTTTACTCGGTTCCGTTTGTGACTTCGATTGCGGTCTTCTTTGGAAAGCGGTTTGTGCGGCAGGATCAGGAGACGATGATCGAGCAGGCCCAGGGGCTGCGGTTCAACCCGGGGCTGATGCTGATTGACGACGCGGACAAGCCGGCGAAGTGGTACTTCGCACTGAAACAGGCGCGGCTGACGGGAAGTGGGGCGCATCCGTTGAGTGGGCCGGTGACGTTGCACTGGAGGAGCTAGGCCGATGAGCGGGGAGGAGTGGACGCTTGAGGATGTGAAGCGGTTTCTGCTGCTGGCGGCGGCGGGGCTGGTGGTGTTGGCGGTCTCGGTGTATGCGGGGGATTGGGCGGTTTGGCGGGTCAGGGTGGCGCGCGGGAGCGGCATGGGATCGGTGACGGTGGGCCGGGTGGTGGTAGCTCCGCTGAAGGGTGGCAAGGAGGAGTACTACCCGGACGGGAGCGCGGATGTGGCGTGCAGCCGGAGCCTGTTTCCGCAGGGCGGGGGCGGGGCTTGCTGGTGGATAGCGCGGAATCCCGTGGTCTACATACGCTGAGAGAACGCCGTGGGGCCGGGCGGTAGAGGGGGCCAGAAACCTTGCTCTGCTAAAATCGCCCCAGACTCATGCAGATTCCCTTCCCAGAACGCATTCCGCTGCTCTACGCGATCCTCTTTGCGTTTCTGCTGTTTATTGGGCTGCTTGCGAGCGGGACCGGCATGCTCTTCTCATGTCTGGCCTTTGCCTTCGTGGTGTTAGGGACGATTGCGTTCAATATGGCTGGCGGGTTTACCCGTCCCTCGGGTTCCTATGTCTTCTTCTTTGCGGTCCTGGGGGTAGTGTTGGGGCTGGCCATCAAGGTGGTCATCTGGGAGCCTGCGGAGTCGTTGTTGCATGCGCCGATCACGACGATGTCGGCTTACACGGCCGGGATGGCGGCCATGCTGGCCGCAGTGTATGTGAGCCGTAAGATATCTCGCAAGGAAGGCTTCCTGCAGGAGATATGTACGACTGACGAGATGGGGCTGGCCGCGATCGGATGCGTGATCGGAGGATTCGTGATTCCGCTCCTCGCCCAGTACGTCGTGGACTCGGGGGATGAAACGCTGTTACCGCTCGCGACTGCGTCGAAGCAGTTCGATCGCTTTCTTGCGATGGGCATCATTCTGGGAACGACCTATGAGATCAGAAAAAGTGGAGGAAAGCGATGCTACAACATATCCGTTGTTGTGGCGGCGGCTTTAATCTGGTTTAACGGCTTGATTCTCAACTTCTCCAAGGAGGCATTGTTTACGCCTCCTCTGTGCTGGCTGGTCGCGGGCGCAGCCATGCGTTTTCGGTATTCGATCTTCCAGTGGGCTGGCATATTCCTGTTCTTTTGGTTAGCCAACCACTATATGGTTCCGTATAGTCAGTATGGGCGGAATTTCAAGGATCCAACCAATACCTATAGCCAACAGCTCGCCATCGCCAATACCCTTCTGGGGGATCTGGGAGACGTGCGCGAAAAGTATCTTGCGGATGAGCGTGCGATTGTACGCAAAGAGGATGGCTTCTATTTTTTCAACAACCCGATGGGGCTGTTTGACCGCCTGCAGATGATCGGTGTCGACGACTCTCTGAACGCCGTGACGAACGAGAAGGGCGAGTACGGCATGGCACCCTATCTCTACTATGCGTCTGCCGTGATCCCGCGTGTTCTATGGAAGAACAAACCGACGATCGGCTATGGGAATACGTTCGCCCATGAGATTGGGTTCAACCCGGAGGATACGACGACTGGCATCTCGTTCACGCCGATAGGCGAGGTGTACCACGAGGCCAAATGGCTCGGCGTGCTGATTGTGGCACCGCTTATCTGGTTCATGCTGTTCTCCATTATGGATTCTCTGTGTGGAGACCTGCGCAAGTCACCGTGGGGGATTCTTGCGTTTGCAACGTTCGCGCACATCGGTCCGGAGGGCGGCATCGAAGGCGCCTGCTACGCGATGACCTACGGTGCGTTGATCGTGGTGATCGTGGCCTACTTCTCGGCGTATGTGATGCCTCTGGTGGCCTCCTTTGTGACACCTCCGCAGCGGAAGCTGGTCGTCGGTACCGCACGCGAGGGCAAGGGGCCTGCCTTTGCGAATCCAGAGCCTGAGCCTGCAAAGCAATAGAGCGGGCGCGGCACCCGGGATGAAACGGGTACGATAGCATCAGCTTCGGGACGAGCGTCCCCATATTCATCTTCAAAGGAAACAGGCTGCAATGCGGATTGGCATAGATCTGGGTGGAACCAAGATAGAAGGGGTTGTGCTGGACCCGGATGGAGTGGAGATCGCCAAACACCGTATCGACGCGCCACGGGACAACTATGACGATACGGTGCGGGCGATCGCAGGGTTGGTGCATAAGCTGGAGGCGCAGATCGGCGAGCAGGCTACGGTCGGCGCGGGGATTCCGGGAACGGTCTCGTATGCCACGGGGCTGGTGAAGAACTCGAACTCGATCTGGCTGAATGGGCGTCCGTTGCAGGTGGATCTTTCGAAGGCGTTGGACCGCGAGGTGCGGGTGGCGAACGATGCCAACTGCCTTGCGGTGTCGGAGGCGACGGACGGTGCGGCCGCCGGTAAGAATGTGGTATTCGCGGTGATTCTGGGCACGGGATGCGGTGGTGGTGTGTCGTTTGCCGGTGGCGTACATGCCGGGCCGAACGGGATTGCCGGCGAGTGGGGGCACAACCCTCTGCCGTGGGCGACGCAGGCAGAACTGCCGGGGCCGGCCTGCTACTGCGGCAAGCATGGATGCCTGGAGACCTGGGTTTCGGGGACAGGCGTGGCGCGGGACCATGCGCAGGTGAAGCACGACCGGCTGGCCCTCGAAGGGCACGTTCCGTCCGATGAGAAGCCGATGACGACCAAGGAGATTGTTGCGGCGGCTCAGGCTGGGGACGCCGAGGCGCAGGCTACGCTGGCACGCTTCGAAGGCAGGTTGGCGCGCGGGTTGGCGCATATGATCCACATTCTGGATCCGGACGTGATCGTCTTTGGCGGGGGGTTGTCTCGGATCGACGACCTGTACGGGCGCCTGCCCGGGCTGATTGCTCCGCACATCTTCGGAGGCGAGTTCGTGACGCCTCTGCTGCCGGCCAAGTACGGCGATGCGAGCGGTGTGCGTGGCGCGGCGTGGCTGTGGCCTTTGAAGGGCTAGCGTTTCTAGTCGGCGATACGTTCCGAGCGGAAGAAGAGCAGGTTGCCATCGGGGTCGGTGGCGATGACCTCATGATGCTTGCCGCGCTTGGTGGGGACGCCGCGCTTCTTTAGCTCCGATGCCGTTTTGCCTACGTTGGCGACTGTGAAGTAGGTGCGCGAGCGTGGGTCCGTCGTGGCGGCGGAGAAGAGGTAGATCTGCTGGGTCGAACCGGGGATGACGAGGATGTCGTTACGGCCGGGTAGCGTGGGGAAGTTCAGCTTGTCCTTGTAGAAGGCCATGGCGGAGGGTAGGTCGCTCTCGGGGAGAGCTACCCCATACATCTCCGTTGAGATGCGGTTAGGGCCGAGGTGCTGACCTTTGTCGAGGGAGTGTTTGGACTCCGGCATGTATTGGGTGTACTCGATGTTCTGGTCGTCGGGGCCGCGCATGGTGAAGAGCAGGTTGCCCATGCCGGCTTTGCGCAGGGTTCCGGGCTGCAGGCCCTCGTTGAGGTAGTGGGTGCGGAGGGTGTCGAGGTCGAGACCATCGAAGCAGAGGTGCAGGAAGCCGATGGGGTCTTTGCCGGGTTCGGTGGTGAGGCGCGGGTAGATCTCGAGGAACTCACGGTCGTTGATCTTGTAGAAGGCCTGGATGACGGTGCCGTTCTTCTCGGCGGAGAATGCTTTTTCAAAGCCTAGCTTCTCGTAGAAGGCCTGGGAGGCGGCCATGTCCTTGACCCGGATGGCGGTGTGGGCGAGACCGGCGTAGGGGGTGGCCGGGATGGTGTCGGTCTGGGCGTGCAGGGAGACAGTGGCGGCGAAGAGGAAGAGGGCGAGCTTGCGCATGGTGACCATGATAGACG
>Ga0179596_10000339_pt1 | contig 14957 bp, 11 predicted proteins | sample CZODoug1_1_08_16_FD_155494 | JGI IMG/M metagenome (GOLD analysis project Ga0179596, IMG submission 155494) | Vadose zone soil fungal communities from Angelo Coast Range Reserve, California, USA - CZODoug1_1_08_16fungal (Illumina Assembly) | ecosystem: Environmental > Terrestrial > Soil > Vadose...
AGCGAAGGCTCACCGGGGGGAAACGGCATGAAACGAGCGTTGTTGGCGCTTCTGAGCTTCGCGGTCTGCGCCGGCCCGCTCGCCGCTGCGGAGCTCGCGGCCCGAGCCGATTCCACCAAGGGCCAAAACATCGCCAACAAGATTTGCGCGGCTTGCCACGGTGTCGACGGCAACAGCCCGACCCCCGCCAATCCGAAGCTCGCCAGTCAGGTACCTGAATACCTGCAGAAGCAACTGGCAAATTTCAAGCCCGCGGCCGGAAAAAGGGCCGAGCGGGAAAACCCGATCATGGGCGGCATGGCTGCAGGCCTCTCGGTCGAAGATATGCGCGATGTAGCGGCGTACTACGCTGCGCAACGCGCCAAGCCGGGCGCGGTGAAAAACCAGGACGGATTCGCGCTCGGTCGAAAAATCTGGCGCGGCGGCGACATGACGAAAGGGCTTCCCGCGTGTGCTGCATGCCACGGCGCGAGCGGGGCAGGTCTACCTGCGCAATATCCGCGTCTCGCCGGACAGCACGCCGAATACACCGAAGCGCAACTGAGGTCCTTCCGCTCGGGCGAGCGCCGCAACGACGCGAATAGGATGATGCAAGCGATCGCTGCAAGGATGAGCGATCCTGAAATTCGCGCGGTGGCAGACTACATCGCCGGTCTGCGTTGACGTTCTCGTCGCCGAACGGGACTGATTCGAAGGGTGGCACTGCCATCCTTTTTTGTTTTTCGGCCTTCCGGCAACGCGCCTTCCGAACGCCACCCGGACTGGAATAGCGGGGCTGGTCTCGTGTTTACGCAGGCCGCGCCCGGAAGAATTCCACCGCGCGGCGGCAACCTGCGGAATAAATGCGCCAAGCCGCGCGTTTGTATCGCAGGTTCTCTTCTTTTGGGGGAGGGAGCAGTGAGCAAAGCCGGCATCCCTTGCATGGCTCGGGCGGCATTCGCGCGGTGCCCCGCGCTTTCTCAGCGAGCGGAGCGTTCCCGAAAAGACCTGTCGCGCGCTAGAATGCGCGGGAGATGGATCGTCGCCTCATCATCGAGCACATTCCCCGGCTGCGGCGCTACGCCCGCGCTCTCGTCGGCGACCGCTACGTCGCCGACGACTTGGTTCAGGACACCCTGGAGCGCGCGTGGAACAAGTTCTATCTCTGGCGCCCGGGAAGCGATCTGAGGGCGTGGCTGTTCACGATCATGCATAACGTGTTCGTAAACCAGGCAAGGCGCCGCCGCTACGAGATCGAGCAGGCGATGGAAGAAGTGCCCGCGGTGTCGGTTCGCGCAACCCAGAGCGAACAGCTCGAGCTGCAGGACGTGGATCGTGCGCTGCGTTCGCTCCCGCTGGAGCAGCGCGAGGTCGTGCTGCTGGTGGCGGTCGAGCAGCTGACCTACGAGGAGGTCAGCTGTGCTCTCGATATCCCCATAGGCACGGTCATGTCGCGACTGTCGCGGGCACGCGAACGCATGCGCCAGCTGCTGGGCGGACAGGCCGTGATGCCTCTGAAAGTCGTGAAGTGAAGCCGCTCGCCGAGGCTCAATTGCACACCTACATCGACGGCGCGCTTTCCGAAAGCGCTCGCGCCGAGATCGAGGCCTGGCTCGCTTCTCACCCGGAGGACGCGGAGCGCCTGCGCGCATACGCCGAGCAAAACGGCCTGCTGCGTTCGCTGTACAACCCGGTGCTTGACGAGCCGGTGCCGGCGGCGCTGCTTGCAGTGCGCCCGCATGCGTGGCGGCGCTACGCCGCTGCTGCTGCGGTATTCGCGCTCGGAATCGGGCTCGGCTGGATGGTTCGTGGGATGTTCATCGCCCCGCAGGCGCTGCCGGTGTCGCTTGCGCGACTGGCGGCGACCGCGCACGTGGTGTATGCGCCCGAGGTACGCCATCCTGTGGAGGTACCCGCCGGCGAGGAAGAACACCTCGTGAGCTGGCTGTCCAAGCGTCTCGGCACGGCCTTGAAAGCGCCCAAGCTCTCACCCCTCGGCTACGAACTCGTAGGAGGTCGCCTGCTGTCCGGACCGCAGGGGCCGGTCGCTCACTTCATGTATCAGGATGGACGCGGTCAGCGCCTGACGCTCTACGTTTCCAGACAAAGGGGAGAGCCGCGTGACACCGCTTTCCGCTTCAGCCAGGAGGACCGCGTGTCGGTCTTCTACTGGGTTGACGGCAACTACGGGTACGCCCTTTCCGGCGAAGTAAAAAGAGAGCAACTGCTCAAGGTCGCCGAAGTCGTCTACAAGCAGCTCAATCCGTGATCGCCGAGGGTGGTCCGCCGGCTCAACTCGTCGAACCGGTCGCCTAGTCGGCGGCGCCCAACTTTGCCATCGGGCGCGTCTCGCGCCGCTGCGCAATCCATTCCTGGAGGCGCTCGAAGTAGAGGTAGATCACGGGCGTGATGTAGAGAGTCAGGAACTGCGACAGCACGAGTCCCCCCACCACCGCGAGGCCCAGCGGACGGCGCGCGTCTCCTCCCCCGCCGAAGGAGAGGGCGATCGGCAGGCTCCCCATCAGAGCGGCGAACGTCGTCATCATGATCGGCCGGAAGCGGATCAGGCACGCCTGGTAGATCGCCTCGGGGGCGGGCCTGCCTTCCTTGCGCTGCGCCTCGATCGCGAAGTCGATCATCATGATCGCGTTCTTCTTGACGATCCCGACCAGCATGATGATGCCGACGAAGGCGTACATGTTGAGCTCGATGCCAAAGGCCCACAAGGTCAACAGCGCTCCGAGTCCCGCGGTCGGCAGCCCCGAGAGAATCGTGAGCGGGTGGATGAAGCTTTCGTAGAGGATGCCGAGCACCAGGTAGATCACCAGAATGGAAAGCACCAGGAGAATGCCCATGCCTTCGAGCGAGGCCTGAAACGCCTGTGCCGTGCCCGTGAATCTCGTGTTCAGCGTGGGCGGCACCTGCAGCTCGTCCGCTGCCTTCTGGATCAGGGCGATCGCCTGGGATAGGGCCACGTCTTGCTGCAGATCGAATGAAATCGTGACGGAGGGCAGCTGGCCGAGATGGCTCACGCTCATGGGGCCGACGCCGTAAGTGAGCTTCGCCACCGCGTTGAGCGGCACCAGCGCCCCGCTCGAGGAACGCACGTAGAGCATCGACAGCGCCGCGGGATCGCGCTGGTATCTCGGTTCGAGCTCGAGAATCACGAAGTACTGGTTGGTGGCGGTATAGATGTTCGAGACCTGGCGCGAGCCGTAGGCATTGGCGAGCGCCGCTTCGATCTGCTGCGGGCTCACGCCGAGCGCTGAGGCCTTTTCGCGGTCGATCTCGACGTTGACTTGCGGCCGTGCGATCTGCAGGTCACTCGAGACGTCGAGCAGCCCCGGCAGGGTCTTGAGCTTCTCCTCGACGATCGGTACCCAGTGGTACAGCTCTTCGGTGCTCGCGCCTTGAACTACATACTGGTACTGACTCTTGGTGAGCTGGCCGCCGATGCGGATCGCCGGGACGTTCTGGATGAAGACCTTGATTCCCATCATATTGGCGAGCTTCGGGCGCAGGCCCCGCACCACCTCGTCCGCCGACTTGCGCTGGGAGCGCGGCTTCAAGGTCATGGTGGCGCGGCCGACGTTGAGCGAGGGATTGAACGAGGTTGCGCCCAGGAACCCGGTCACGGCTTCGATGCTGGGGTCGGCGCGGAGGATCTCCAGCACGGAGCGCTGATACGTCACCATGGCGTCGAAGGAAATGTCCTGGGGCGCTTCTACGAAGCAGAAAAGCTGCCCGGCGTCCTCGCTCGGCAGAAAGCCCTTGGGCATCTTCGCGTATAGCACCCCGGTGGTGACGACGACACCGAAAAACACCGCTATGACGAACCTCTGGCGACCGAGCACCCATCTCAGGCTCGATCCGTAGGCGTCCCTCACCGCATCGAACGCCCGCTCGCTCGCGAGGAACAACCTGCCGTGCTTGACGTCGGCGTGCGGCTTGAGAATACGGCTGCACATCATCGGCGTCAGCGTGAGCGAGACGAAACCCGAGATCAGCACGGCGACGATGATGGTGACTGCGAATTCGTGCAGCAGTCGTCCCAGAATGCCGCCCATGAAAAGCACCGGGATGAACACGGCGGCGAGCGAAATCGTCATCGAGAGGATCGTGAAGGCGACCTCCTTCGACCCGTCGAACGTTGCCTGGAGCGGGCTCTTCCCCATCTCGATGTGGCGTGAGATGTTCTCCAGCATGACGATCGCGTCGTCCACGACGAAGCCCACGCACAAAGTCAGCGCCATCAACGAGATGTTGTCCAGGCTGTAGCCGAACAGGTACATCAGCGAGAACGTGCCGATGATCGACATCGGGAGCGCCACCGTCGGGATGACGGTGGCCGGAATATTGCGGAGGAAAACGAAGATCACCATCACCACGAGGGCGAGCGCAAGGATCAGCGAAAAGCGCACGTCCTCGACCGATTGCCGGATGGTGGTGGACCGGTCGTACATCACGTTGATGCTGACCCCTGCCGGAACCTCGGCGCGGAAGGTCGGCAACAGCTTCTTGACGGCATCCACGACCTCGATGGTGTTGGTGCCCGGCTGCCGATAGATCGCAAGTATGATGCCGCGCTGGTCCTTGAACCACGCGGCGAGCTTGTCGTTTTCCACGCTGTCGACGACGCGGCCCAGCTCGCTCAAGCGCACCGGCGCGCCGTTGCGGTAAGCGACGATGATGGGCCGGAAGGCGGCGGCGTCGTAGAGCTGGCCCGTCGCCTGCACCGCAAACATGCGGTCTTTGCCATAGAGCGTGCCTGTGGGCAGGTTGACGTTGGCGTTGGCGACCGCCTGCTCGACTTCGTTGATGCCGACGCCGCGCGCCGCAAGCGCGTTGGGGTCGACCTGCACGCGCACCGCATATTTCTGCTGGCCCTGCACCTGGACTTGAGCCACTCCGGAAATCGTCGAGATGCGCTGCGCGAGAAAGGTCTCCGCGTACTCGTTGACGGTGGAAAGCGGCAGGGTGTCGGAGGTAAGTGTCAGGAAAAAAATCGGCGCATCGGCCGGATTCACTTTCCTGAACGAGGGGGGCGTCGTCATGGTCGGCGGCAGCTGCTTTGCTGCGGCCGCGATCGCCGAATTGACGTCCTGCGCCGCGGCATCGATGTCGCGGTCGAGAGAAAATTGAATGGTGATAGTGGAAATACCTTGGCCACTGAGCGAGGTCATCTGGTCGATTCCGGCGATCGTCGAGAACTGTTTCTCGAGCGTCGTCGCCACTGCAGCCGCCATCGTCTCGGGGCTCGCGCCCGGAAGCTGAGCCGAGACCTGGATCGTGGGGAAATCGACGTTGGGCAGCGAAGAAACCGGCAGCAAGCGGTAACTCGCCAGCCCAAAAATCAGAATCCCTGCCATGACCAGTACGGTCATGACGGGACGGCGGACAAAGAGTTCCGAGAGATTCATGGTTGAGATCTACGACTTGACCACGACCTTCGCACCGGCCCCGAGGCGCAGCTGGCCCTGTGTAACCACCTGTTCGCCTTTTTCCAGACCGTTCGCGATGATCGCGCTGTCGCCTTCGGTGCGTTCGACCGTAACTTTGCGCACCTCGGTGGTCATATCGGGCTTGACCACGAAAACGTACTGACCGGCTGGGCCGGTCTGCACTGATCTGGAGGGCACGACGAGGGCGTCTTTCTGCTCGTAGAGCGTGATCCTCACGTTGACGAACTGGCCTGGCCAGAGCGCGTTTTCACTGTTCCGGAATTGCGCCCGCAATTTGATCGTGCCGGTGCTCGGATCGACGGCGTTATCGACGAAGACCAGCGTTCCGGAGGCTGCGCTTTGATCCGAGCCCGGCGCGAGCGCCTCGACCGCGAGCGGCCCGGAGGACATGTAGCCGCGAACGGCGCGGAGCTGCTGCTCCGGCACGGAGAAGTTCACGTAGATCGGGTGCACCTGGTTGATCACCACCAGGGGAAGCGTATCGTTCGCCTTGACGAGGTTTCCCATCTGGATCTGGATTTTTCCGGGGTAGCCGTCGATCGGAGAGCGGATCGTGCAGTACTCGAGATTGAGCTTTGCGTTGTCGAGCGCGGCGCGGCTCCCTTGCGCCACGGCCTCGGCCGTCTCGGCGTTGGTGCGTATCTGTGCGTACGCTTCCTTCGAGACGAAATTCTTCGCGAGCAACTCCTGGTAGCGGCGCTCCTGCGAGCGGGCTTGATCTTTTTGGGCCGTGTCGCGCATGAAGTTCGCGTCTGCCTGGCGCAACGCCGCTTCGTAAGGACGCGGATCGATCCTGAACAGGACGCGCCCGTGCGCGACTTCTTCCCCTTCTTTGAAGCCGACCTCGACGATTTGGCCGTCGACGCGCGCTTTTAGCGACACCGTCGAAAAAGCCTCGACGTTGCCGATTGCGAGGAGGCGAAACGGCACGACTTTCTGCAGGACCAGCGCAACTGACACCGGTATCGCCGAAGGTCCTTTGGGCGCCTTGCGCTCGTTTGCGAGTATCTCGGTGCCGAAATAGGCGAACAGCACGATCGCGACGACAAGCAGGCCGACGCCACCGAAAACGAACAGGCGCTTGGATGTAGGTGCTGCGACGCGCGACCGCAATGAAGAATCCATGGATTCGCTAACGACGTGAAAAAGCCGCGTATTCCATCCGTGGACCCCGGTCCCCTCCCGTTGTCCCCCGATGCCTGGTCGGCAAACGCTTAAATTTACGGCAAAAGACGCTCGGATGCAAAGAGGTTTTCGGTGCTCTCGCGATCCCGAACGAGGTGAGCCGTTTTCCCATCGACCATCACTTCGGCAGGACGCGGCCGGGAATTGTAATTCGAGCTCATCGTCATACCGTAAGCGCCCGCCGACATGATCGCGAGAAGGTCCCCGGCTGCGACCGTCAGCGCGCGCTCACGGGCGAGAAAATCCGCGGATTCGCAGACCGGACCCACAATGTCGTAACGCTGCGCCTGGCCGTTCCGTCGCGTCACCGGCAGGACCTCGTGCCACGCATCGTAGAGCGCCGGGCGCAACAGGTCATTCATAGCCGCGTCGGTTACCACGAAGTTCTTTGCGGCGCCATGCTTGAGGTACTCGACCCGTGCGAGCAGCAGTCCCGCATTGCCCACAAGCGAGCGTCCCGGCTCGAAGAGGACCTTCAGCTTGCGGTTGCCGATGCGCCCGAATAGCTGTCCGAGGTAGTCCTTCAGAGTCGGTGGTTTTTCGTCGCGGTAACGAATTCCAAGCCCACCGCCGAGATCGATGTGCTGCAGCCGAATCCCGGTTGCGCCCAGCGCGTCGATGAATTCGAGGGCTTTGTCGAGCGCCGCGACGAACGGCTCGATCTCGGTGAGCTGCGAACCGATGTGGAAATCTATGCCGGCGACCTGCAACGAGGGCATTGACGCCGCCTTCCGGTAAAGCCGCGGCGCATCTTCGTAGGGGACGCCGAATTTGGTTTCGCGCAGACCGGTCGCAATGTGAGGATGCGTGCGCGGATCGACGTCGGGGTTGATGCGCAGGGACACCGGCGCGATCTTGCCCAGTTCCGCTGCAATCTTCGCGAGCCGCTCGAGCTCGTCTTCGGATTCCACGTTGAAACACAGCACGCCCGTCTGAAGCGCCGCGCGCATTTCCGCTACGCTCTTGCCGACCCCGGAGAAAACGGTTTTCGTCGCGCTGCCCCCTGCAGCGAGTACCCGCGCAAGCTCGCCGCCGGAAACGATGTCGAAGCCCGAACCCAGCCGTGCGAGGAGGTTCAGCACCGCGAGATTGGAGTTGGCCTTGACTGAATAGCAGATGAGGACGTCCCGCCCTGAACAAGCGTGACTGAACTCGTGGTATGCGAGCTCCAGCGCGGCGCGCGAATAGACGTAGCTCGGCGTGCCGAAGCGCTCCGCGATCTCGACGAGACGCACGCGCTCCGCGCACAGCGTGTCGTCCTGGTACGAAAAAAAATTCACTGGCGCGGAGCGGGTTTGCTATTCTGCTGCGGATCTCGTTCCGGCGAGGGAAGATGGAGCGCCGCTTTGTTGCCGCAGGCCGAGAGGGCGAGGAAGACGACAATGAGGCCAACGGCGCGGCGCATGGCGATGCCGATAGTTGATTTGTGCAAACGAGTTTATCACGGCGATGACCCCGAGCGAATTTGACAGCCTGACCGATGCGACGCTGGAGCGGATTGCGCGGGCGGTGGAAGAAAGCGGCGCCGATTGCGAGTGCGAGCCCAAGGGCTCCGGCGTATTGGAGCTCGAATTTGCCGATGGCAGCCGCATTGTCGTCAATCGCCACTCTGCGGCGCGTCAGATCTGGGTCGCAGCAAGGTCGGGAGGCTACCATTTCCGCTGGGACGGGTCGAACTGGGTGGACACCCGTGAGGGCGGCGAGCTGCTCGCAGCCCTGTCGAAGCTGGTGAGCGAACAATCCAACCGGGCGGTCGTGCTGCGCTAGGTACGCCGCGGGCGAGGTGCTTCCGCGCGAGCTTGGCGGTCGAGTTAGAACAACTGGTTCCTGGCGTCCTCCGTAGTCCGCACTCCCGGATCGACAGGACCCTGCTCGGGTGGCACGTTTTCGCGAAAGAAGAATTCCGGCCTTCCGTCGGGCGACTGAAGGCCGTTTTCGTTGACCTTGACCACGACGACGCCCTCGGGATTGCGCTGGACCATTTCCGGCGTACCCTTTAGCGCCTTCCCCATGTAGCTCATCCAGATCGGCAGCGCCGTGACCGACCCGGTCTCCCCGGGACCGAGTTTTTTCGGCTGATCGAAGCCTACCCAAGCGATGCCGACCAGGGTCGGTTGATAGCCGCTGAACCAGGCATCGATGTAGTCGTTGGTGGTGCCGCTCTTGCCGGCGAGATCCTGGCGGCCGAGGACCATGGCGCGCGCCCCGGTTCCATAACGCATGACATCGTGCATCATGCTGTCCATTATGAAGGCGTTGCGGGCGTCGATGACCCGCAGGGATTCGTCCCCGGCGCGGGCAGGCTGTGCCTGCGCGAGAACGTTGCCACGGTCGTCGACGACCTTCTGAATCACGTACGGCTCAGTGCGGTATCCGCCGGTAGCAAATACCGAAAACGCGCGCGCCATCTGAAGGGGCGTGGCAGAGCCCGCACCGAGCGCCATCGTGAGGTAGGGCGGGTGGCGATCGGCATCGAAACCGAATCGGGTGATGTAATCCTGCGCGTACTGCGGGCTGATCGTCTGCAGGATGCGAATCGACACCATGTTCTTCGACTTGGCGAGCGCCATGCGCATGCTCATGGGCCCTTCGTACCTGCCGTCATAGTTCTTGGGCTCCCATACCTGCCCGCCCGTGAGCGCCGCGTCGACCACCACGGGGGCATCGTTGATCACGGTGGCCGGCGTAAAACCCTTTTCCAGCGCGGATGAATAGATGAAAGGTTTGAAACCCGAGCCGGGCTGGCGCCAGGCTTGGGTCACGTGGTTGTACTGACTCCGGTTGAAATCGAAGCCGCCGACGAGCGATCGCACGGCACCGTCCTGCGGGTTGACCGAGATAAAAGCGCCCTCGGCTTCCGGGAGCTGGACGATCTGCCAATCGTCGTGTTCGTCCTTCTGGATGCGAATCACCGCGCCGCGCCGGATCCTGCGGGTCGGTGGGGTGCGGGAATCGAGCATGCGCTCGGCGAACTTGAGTCCCTCTCCGGACACGGTGACGGTTTCTCCTCCACGCCTATAGGCGCTCACCCGTTTCGGCGTCGCCTCCAGCACGAGTGCAGCGAGGAGGTCATCGCTGTCGGGATGGTCTTGCAGAATTTCCTCGTAGTCCTCCTCCTGCGCATCCTTGAGATCGACGAATCCCTCGGGGCCGCGATAGCCGTGGCGCCGGTCGTATTCGAGCAAGCCCTGGCGCAGCGCCGCATAGGCCGCTTCCTGATCGGCGCGCGTGATCGTCGTGTAGACGCGAAACCCGCGCGAGTAGACCTCCTCCGGATATCGTTCATAGAGCAGCTGACGGACCATCTCGGCAACGAATTCGGCGTGAATCTCGTATTCGGTGACGGCTTCCTTCCTGACGCTGATCGGAGTCTTTTGGGCCTCCTCGTATTGCTCGTCGTCGAGCAAAGCGAGCTCGTGCATGCGCCGCAGGACATACAGCTGGCGTTGCTTGGCGCGTTTGGGATTGATCACGGGGTTAAAAGAGGAGGGGGCCTTGGGCAACCCGGCAAGCATCGCGATCTCGGCCGAATTGAGCTGGGACAGAGTCTTGCCGAAGTAGACTTGCGCCGCTGCGCCGAACCCGTAGGCCCTCTGGCCCAGATAGATCTGGTTGATGTAGATCTCCAGGATCTGATCTTTGTTGAGGCTATTTTCGATCTTGAACGCCAGCAGCGCCTCGTACAATTTGCGGGTCAGCGTTTTCTCCCGGGAAAGAAAAAAGTTTCGCGCGACCTGCATCGTGATCGTCGATGCCCCTTGAGTCTTGCCGCCGGTTACCAGGTTGGAGTAGGCTGCCCGGAGCACGCCGTGGTAGTCGACCCCGGTATGCTGGTAAAAGCGCTCGTCCTCTGCTGCGAGGATGGCCTGCTTCATCAGAGAAGGAACCTCCTCGATGCTGACGACCGAACGGCGCTCTTCGCCGAACTCCCCGATCAGCAAACCGTCGGCCGTGTAGACGCGCAACGGGATCTTCGGTTGGTACTCGGTGAGCGCCTCGATGGAGGGCAGGTTGGGGTACGCAAGGAGGATCACGAAACCAGCCAGCGCCAAACTCAACACTCCCACCCCGGCCAGCGCCAACACCGGGAAGGCGAACCATCGAAGCCACATTCAGGGGATATCCGGAAAAAGGTCGCCCATTATAGATAGCTGAAACAGCGGCAGGTTCACCCTAAGCTACTAATATCTCGCGTGAATAATTTACTTTACAGGGTGAGGGGTTGTTGCTAGCATTTAACGTAAATTATACTAATCGCGCCTAACCGGCCATACCTGAAGGGGAAATCCCGGTTGCAGCTGAATTTAAATTTCGATATTTTCAAGCCGAAAGCGCCGCCGCTGTTCGGGATGGACATCTCCTCGTCCTCGGTGAAGCTGGTGGAGCTTGCCGATGCAGGCAGGGGAAATCCGCGCGTCGAGCGTTACGCCATCGAGGCGTTGCCGAAAGACGCGGTCCTCGACGGTAACATCACCAACCTCGACGCCGTCGTCGATGCAGTACAGCGCGGCTGGAAGAGAATGGCGACACGCACGAAAAACGTCGCCTTGGCCCTGCCCACGGCCGCGGTGATCACCAAGAAGATCATCGTACCGGCTGGGCTGCGCGATGAGGAGCTGGAGGTTCAAGTCGAAACCGAGGCCAACCAGTACATCCCGTTTGCGCTCGAGGAGGTCAACCTGGACTTTCAGGTGGTGGGACCTTCTCCGTCGGGACCGGAAGAGGTCGAAGTGCTGATCGCCGCCTCGCGCAAGGAAAAGGTGGAAGACCGCGTCGCGGTGGCCGAAGCTTCGGGACTCAAAGCCATCGTCATGGATGTCGAGTCCTACGCGATCCAATCTTCCTTCGAGCTCATTCAGCAGCAATTTCCCGATAACGGCAAAGATCAGAATATCGCACTGGTCGATTTGGGCGCGAACGTCATGAACATCACGGTGCTGCGCAACGAGCAGACCGTGTACACGCGCGAGCAGGCGTTCGGCGGCAGTCAGCTCACGCAGGACATCATGCGCGTGTACGGGATGAGCCTAGAGGAAGCCGAAGCGGCCAAGCGCTCCGGGGGGCTGCCGGAGAACTACGAAACGGAAGTGCTGCGCCCCTTCATGGAGAATGCGGCGCTGGAAATCCAGCGGGCGGTGCAGTTCTTCTTTACATCGACCCAGTACACCTCGGTCGAGCACGTTCTGCTCACGGGAGGCTCAGCGGTGATTCCGGGGCTCGACGAGATGGTGCAGAGCCGCACCCAGATCAACGCCCTGGTTGCCAATCCTTTCGCGAGCATGGCGATTTCGCCGCGCGTCTCGTTGAAGAAACTGGTCGCGGATGCGCCTTCGCTGATGGTCGCGTGTGGGCTTGCCATGCGGAGATTTGACCCGTGATTCGCATCAATCTTCTCCCATGGCGCGAAGCGCGCCGCAAGGCCCAGCGCCAGCATCTCGGCGTGCTGGGAGGCATGGTGGCCGTGCTCGGGCTTCTGATCGTCGGTGCCGTGCACCTGACCATTGCGGGATACATCTCGGTGCAGAGTGACCGCAATGAGTTCCTGAAAAGGGAAAACGTCAGGCTTGACAAGGAAATCGAGGAGATCAAAAAGCTGAAAACCGAGATCGCGGCTTTGCTCGCACGCAAGCAGATCATCGAGCGGCTGCAGGCAGACCGTGCCCAGGCCGTCTATCTGTTGCAGGAGCTGGTTCAGCAGGTACCCGATGGGGTTTACCTCAAGGCAATCAAGCAGACGGGCTTGAAAATCAACATGACGGGCTACGCACAATCCAACGCGCGAGTCTCGACCCTGATGCGTAATTTCGCGGCGTCGCCCTACCTTGAGAACCCCGACCTGGTCGAGATCAAAGCCGCGCTCGTTAGCAACAAGCGAGTCTCCGAATTCATCATGAACGTGAGCCTGAAGCAGGTGCAGACCGAAGATGCCGGCAAATCGGGTAAGGCCGCACCCAAGGCCGCTCCGGCCAAAGGCTGAGACTCGATGCAGAAATTTCTCGAACAGTTCAAAAATCTCAATACGCGCGATCCGGGCGCATGGCCGCCGTTACCCAAGGCGATGCTGCTGCTCGGGGTGCTGATCGGCATCGTCGCGCTGGGTTACTTCCTCGATTGGCAGGAAGAGATGGAGTCGCTCGAGGCCGGGCGCGTACAGGAAGCGAAGCTCAAGGACGAATACGTCGCGAAGCAGCAACAGGCAATCAATCTCGATCTGTACCGTCAGCAGCTTCGCGAAATCGACAGCTCCTTCGGCGCGCTTCTGAGGCAGCTTCCCAATCGGTCGCAAATGGACGCGCTGCTCGTGGACATCAACCAGGCCGGCCTCGGTCGCGGCCTCCAATTCGAGCTGTTCAGGCCGGCTGCAGCAGAGACCAAACGCGAATTCTACGCCGAGCTTCCGGTCACGCTGAAGCTCGCCGGCAGCTATCACGACATGGGGCAGTTTGCGAGCGATATCGGGCAGCTCTCGCGCATCGTCACGCTGAACGACATCGGGCTGACAGGAGGAAAGGACGGCTCGCTCGTCATGGACGTCACGGCGAAGACCTTCCGTTATCTTGACGAGGAGGAAGTGGCGGCCCAGAGCCGGGCGGCAAAGGGCGTCAAGGCGGGCAAAAAATGAAGGCAGTCGCCGCCATCGCGCTCGGGTTGCTGCTCGCGGCGTGCGGGGGCGAGGAATTCGGCGACCTCAAGTCCGAACTGAAAGACAAGACCAAGGATCTGCGCGGCAGGATCGACGCCCTGCCGGTCGTGAAGCCTTACGAACCGGTACCCTACAAGGCTTTCGATCAGGCCGATCCTTTCAGCAGCGCGAAAATCGAGCTGGTCACGAAATCGGCGGGCACCGGCGGCGGCGGTGGGCTCAAACCGGATCTGAACCGGCCGAAGGAACCGCTGGAAGCTTATCCGTTGGAGTCGCTGAAGATGGTCGGCGTGCTGCAGCAGAGGAGGGCGAATTTTGCGCTGGTCAAAGCCGATGCGGGCCTGTACCGCGTCAAAGTCGGCAACTACATGGGCCAGAATTTCGGCCTTATCACCTCGATTACCGAAAGCCAGATCCAGCTGCGTGAACTCATCCAGGACGCGGTGGGCGACTGGACCGAACGTCAGAGCACCCTGCAGTTGCAGGAAGTCGGAGGAGGGAAATAATGAACGATGTCGTCGTGCGAAGATTTATTCAGGGGGTGATTTGCCCATTCGGGCTGCTGCTGCTCGTGTCGGTCGCCTCGGCGCAGCAAAACAGCATCGAAAACTTCGACGTCACGCAGAGCGGTGGCCAGGTACTGATACGGTTGACTCTGAAGAACCCGGTTGCGTCCACCCCGGGTACCTTCACGATCGCCAATCCGGCGCGGATCGCGTTCGATTTTCCCGATACCACCAACGGCTTGGGACGGAACAGTCAGGACATCGGCGAGGGGGTGTTGCGCTCGATGAACGTGGTGCAAGCGGGCGAGCGCACCCGCCTGGTGCTCAATTTGCGAAACATGGTTCCGTACGAGTCCAAGATCGAAGGCAGCAGCCTGTTGATCACCTTGGCCGCCACGGGGGGCGCGCAGCAGGCGGCGACCGGTGCCGCGGCGCGTTTTGCGGAAGGCAGATTGGACCTCCAGCACGCGCTGAAGGACGTCAACTTCCGACGCGGACGCGGTGGCGAAGGGCGAATCGTCGTCGAGCTTTCGGACACGTCGACCGGGGTGGATATCCGCCAGCAAGGACAAACGGTCATCGTCGATTTCCTCAAGACGAGCGTTTCCGATGTGTTGCGCAAGCGTTACGACGTGGTCGACTTCGCGACTCCGGTGCAAACCTTCAGCGTTTTCCCCCAGGGCGACAACGTGCGCATGGTGATCGAACCGCGCGGTCTATGGGAGCACAATGCCTATCAGACCGACACGCAGTTCGTGCTTGAGGTGAAACCGATCCAGTACGATCCCAACAAATTGGTGCAGGGGACGCGCAGCGGCTATTCCGGCGAAAAGCTGTCGCTCAACTTCCAGAACGTCGAAGTGAGGAGCGTGCTGAACGTCATAGCGGACTTCACCGACCTGAACATCATTACCAGCGACACGGTGGGCGGGAACCTCACCCTGCGCCTGAAGGACGTACCGTGGGACCAGGCACTCGACATCATCCTTCAGACCCGCGGCCTCGACATGCGCAAGAACGGCAACGTGATCTGGATCGCGCCGCGCGACGAGCTTGCGACCAAGGAGAAGCTCGCCCTGGAGTCCAGCGCGCAGATCACTGAACTGGAGCCGCTGCGCACCGAAACTTTCCAGCTCAACTACGCCAAGGCCGACGCTTTTGCGAAGCTCCTCGCCGATCCCC
>Ga0179596_10000340_pt1 | contig 14946 bp, 11 predicted proteins | sample CZODoug1_1_08_16_FD_155494 | JGI IMG/M metagenome (GOLD analysis project Ga0179596, IMG submission 155494) | Vadose zone soil fungal communities from Angelo Coast Range Reserve, California, USA - CZODoug1_1_08_16fungal (Illumina Assembly) | ecosystem: Environmental > Terrestrial > Soil > Vadose...
GGTGATCGAACTCTGTACGGAGGCTGGCTTCTCGCCCCGCATCGCATCGGTCTCGACCGTCTGGTCGTCGGTTGTGCTTCTGGTAGAGGCAGGGGTTGGAATCGCGCTCTTGCCGCTGAACCTGCAGCAGGAGAGCACCCACGATCTCGCTTTCTGCCCTCTGACCGCGCCCAACGCCACGATCGAGCTGGTCATGGCGTGGCCAGCCGTGCGAGATAGTGTGCTGCTCGAAAGCCTGCGAGCGCTGGTGCGGCTCAGCGCCAACAATCTATAGCGGTTCCATGTAAAACGTCCCCCAGATTGCTCTGGAGGACGTGTCGGATGCTGCTTCGCTTGAACTCTCTTACCAGGCCAGCGTCGGCGGGAGGAACTCGGCGAAGAGATCGTCGTAGTACGGCTTCAACTCCTTCATGTTGGGCTTGGTGTGGCCCTTGGAGTAGAGATCGTACTGGTTGAACTTCAGCACCCACTCCAGCATCGAGCGGTCCTTGTCGTTGCAAAGGTGGTCGTACGCACCGTGCTTGTGCCACGGGTAGAACGAGTGGAAGCCCAGCATGTAGAGCGACTCATCGCGCAGGTAGGGCTTCATCACCTTGTAGATATAGCCATCGTGCCCGAAGGACATGTGCAGGTTCTCGAGGCCGCAGTTGGGCCCATAGATGCCGTACTTGGTCTGGTACTCGGGGATGAGGCGATCGGGGTTGTTGGCAAAGTACTCGGGGAAGACGATGTCCTTGGACCAGGCGCAGCCGACCGGGAAGGTGTCGCCCACGACGCCCCACTGGGGCTCGCCGTAGAGGCAGAGGCACTTGCCGAGGTCATGGACGAAGCCGGTGAGAATCATCCAGCGGGGCATGCCGTCGCGGCGCATCGCCTCCGACGTCTGGAGGAGGTGCTCGATCTGGGTGAGGTCGGTGTCGGGATCAGAGTCGTCGACGAGCGTGTTGAGGAACTCGGCGGCCTCCCAGATGGTCTTCTGGCCCTTGCGGAGGGTAAAGTACTCCTCTTCCTTGGCGAGGGTGTAGGCGACGGTCATGTTCTCGTGGTTCTGCTTGTAGAACTCGGCCACGCCAGGGGTCGCGGTGGCGTCGTAGACGCGAAACTCCTCCTCGGTCTTGCCCTCCTTGTAGCGGCCCTCGAGGAAGTCATCCCAGTCGTCGAGATCCTTCAGGGGCTGGTTGGGAGCGAGCCGGATCTCTTCAGCGGTCGTGGTATCGAGGGTGGGTACGTTCATGGCGGAGTCTCCTGGCAGGTGCACGAGAAATCTTAGTTACCGCTAACGAATAGCAGATTGCGGGGATATTACGCAATGGAAAACCTATTTCGGAATGTTAATTTGTTCCGGTTCGACTCCGCTAACGGAGGGCGCGTCAACGGTAACTACTGCAATGGGTTGCGGTAGCGCCTTACACTTTGAAGAGCAGCGCCCCGGGGAGATTTACTTTGGCCGTTCGGTTGAAAGATATTGCGCAGGATCTTGGACTTTCGACCGTGACAGTGTCGAAGGTACTGCGCAACAATCCGGACATCTCCGACCGCACCAGAGCCCTTGTTTTGAAGAGGATGAAGGAGCTGAACTACCGGCCCAACATGCTGGCGCGAGGGCTGGCGAGTGGTCGGTCGTACACCGTGGGGCTGGTGGTGCCGGACCTGGTGCATCCGTTCTTCGGTGAGTTGGCGAAGTCGCTGGGTGGGGTGCTCAGGCAAAGCGGGCGGGCGCTGATTCTGGCCTCATCCGAAGAGGATCCGGAGATTGAGCAGCAGGAGATTCGGACGCTGTTGACGCGGGGGATTGATGTGCTCGTGGTGGCTTCTTGTCAGGCGGCTCCTACGCGGGAGGAGCTTCAGGGCGATTCGACTACGCCTATCCTGTTGATTGACAGGAACTTACCGGACTCGAAGCACTTTGTGGGGAGTGACGATTTGCTGGTGGGCGAGGTGGCGACGCGGCATCTGCTGGAGACGGGAAAGACGCGGGTGGCGCATATTGGTGGGCAGGGGATGAGCCCGTCTTTGGATCGGCTGGAGGGGTACCGGCGGGCTCTGGGGGCGGCGGGGATTGCGGTGCGCGAGGACTACGTTGTGACGCGGGCGCGGTTTGAGGAGGCGGGCGATTCGGCTGGATATCAGGCGATGCAGGAGCTGTTGGAGCGGGAGCCGAGGCCGGATGCGGTCTTTTGTTACAACGACTTGAGCGCGATTGGGGCGATGAAGGCGACGCTTGAGGCGGGGTTGCGGATTCCGGAGGATGTGGCGTTTGTGGGGTGCGGGAACCTGCGGTATGCGGAGCATTTAAAGGTGCCGTTGAGCTCGATTGACCACTCGACGCAGGAGATGGGGGAGATTGCGGCAGGATTGGCGATTGAGCTGGCGACTATTCCGGGGCTCGAACCGAGGTCCGTGCGTCTGGTTCCTAACCTGATTGTGCGTGAATCCAGCGTGGTGAAACGTGGTTAGAATGTGGGCCAAAGTATGGTAAATGTGGGCAACGGATGGTGCATTGGTGTGGTGGAAAGCTGGTCTTCGCTGCCGATTTGAGTTTTTGGGGTGATGTTTTTTGTGGGGAGGGTGGCTGCACCATTTTTGGTGCAGCCACTTTTATTTAGAAGGGCTTTTCCCAGATGAGGGCTACGGGGTAGCGGTTGGTGGAGGGCTTCTGGTAGTTGGAGCGGCCTAGCCACCAGAGGAGGCGGGCCTGGGGGTCGGCGGCGAAGGTGGGGTCGGCGGCCAGCTTCTTGTCGAATTCGGCTTTGAGGTCCGGGTGATCGGCCATCATGCGGGTGGCGATGGGGACCGAGAGGTAGTCGCCGGCGCCGATTCTTCCCTGTTGCTGGAAGACGGCGTCGATGTAGCCCCAGCGGGCGAGGGAATCGGGGGCGGCGGGTTCGAGCAGGGCGAGGATGAGGCGGGCTTTGGGCTGCTTCATCGACACATAGAAGGAGCCTGCGGGGAAGAGCATTTTTTCTTTGACCGGGGTGAGCTTGTAGTCAACGAGGATGTGGCCTTCGTCGGCGCGGGTCGCGAACTTGACCTCGGTGAAGCGGTAGGTCTCGAACTCCTGCTCGATGGGTTTGGTGGTCTTTTCGATGGCTACGCCGTGGAGGGAGAGTTCGTCGGCGAGGGACTTCCAGGCGAGGGGGATGAGGTAGCCGAGGGGCATCTTTGCCTCGGCGGTGGTCTTGATCTGGTCGTGGATCACCGTCGTGAGGTCGTCCTTGTCGGACGAGAAGCGGTTGACGGTGGCTCCGGTGATCTCGCTGGGGACCATGGCGCTTTTGAGCGAGAGGTAGGTGAGGGGACGGCTTTGGGTGGGGTCGACTTCTCCGCCGAGGTAGACGGGGGTGGCGTTGCGGTCTCCGGCTGCGGCCATGGCGGCTTTGTCGGCCTCGCGGACGGCGCTGCGGAGGGCGGAGGGGTCTTTGAGGATGGTGTTGATCGAGTTCCGCATGATGTCGTAGTGAGCCCAGGCGCGGGTCTTGGCGGTCTTGAGGGAGTGCGACTCGACGAGGAGGCAGGGACGGTTCTGGACGGCGGTATAGAGGTGCGAGTAGCGGGGGCTGAAGACCTCCATGAAGAACTCGCGGTTGCCGCTGGGACCCTTGCGGAGGGCTCCGTAGGGGCTGACGAGGTGGCCGTCGGTGGACATGCCGGCGTTGAGGCCGGGGACGAAGGTCTGGTTGACCCAGGTGCGGACGGGCTCGGCGAGGTCCTGGTTGCGGGCCATGTCCCAGGTGACGTCGTACTGGTAGTCGGCTCCGTCGGTGACGTGGTTGTCGAACATGAAGTCGGGGAGCCAGGCGTTGTAGAGCTTGAGCCAGGCACGCATCTCGGGGGTGTCGCCCTTGAGGGAGTCGCGGTTGAGGTTGAGGTCTTGCTGTGTGTTGCGTAGGCCGGTGATGGCAGGCCCGTTCTGCATGGCGCGGTTGAAGGGCGAGCGGGATTCGTGGCCGTCTACGTTGAAGACGGGGATGACGATGAAGATGGCTTTGTCGAGCCAGGCGGCCTGCTCGGGGTTTTTCACGACGACCATGTCGCGGATGAGCATGAGGGCGGTGTCCTTGCCCTCGATCTCGCCGGAGTGGATGCCTGACTGGATGAGGATGATGGCTTTGCCGGTTTTGGCTGCCGCTTCTGGCGTGAAGGCCTTGTCCTTGGAGACGATGAGGGCGGTCATCGGGCGTCCTTCGGGTGTTGTTCCGAAGGTGATGACCTTGACGAAGGGGGAGGCCTTGGCGAGTTTGTTCGAGATCTCTACGGCTTCGGCGTAGAGGGCGGTTTCGTTCCAGCCCGTTTTTTCGCCGGTGGTGAGGAGGGCGGCGGGTGCGCGTTTGGTGCTGGCGGTGAGGGTGACGGCGTTCTGGCTGGCCTGCGACTGGTAGCCGGAGTGCGGCGCGATAGCCTGTTGGGCTAGTGCCAGCGAGAATGGGGCTGTGGACGAGAGGGCGCAGGCTAGCAGAGTGGGGACGAGCTTCATCGTTCGGTTCTCTTCCAGAGTAGAATTTTCGGGAGATGATTCTCCCGTTTAGTCAGGCATGACTTGCATGCTTCCTGCTGATGTTGAGGCTAAGGGACAAAACCCATATCCCGGGGGCTAAAGCCCGCTTTATTGGTTGTTTGGAATGTCCGGGCTAAAGCCCGGACCTATCTCAGAAGCAACGGCAAGGACAACAGCAACAGCAAAGGCAACCGCAGATCCCCTACGGGGATGACAAACAAAAGAGCAACAACAAGAACCGAAAAACAATGGCAAAGGCAAGTCTGAGCAAAATGGAGAATCATCTTTTGAGATTGTTCCGAGGTTACCTGATTCGGGCGGCGACGTTCATCATTGTGTAACGGCGACGGGAGAGGGTGGATGAGGTTGTGCGGGAGGGAACCAATATCCGAGGGCTAGGTCGTATCTGACGAATCGGTTTGCGGCTGAAGGAGAAGCAAAACAGACAACGGCCCGGGGCTAAAGCCCCACGCTAATCCCAAAAGCAACAGCAACGGCAGAAGAGTACCTCAGCGGCTAAAGCCGTAATGCAAATGCGACATTTACGGCACGGCTGAAGCCGTGCCCTTAAGCAAGACGGATATCTCGCGGGCTGTACGGCTCCGACTCAATCGGCAGGAAGAAGAACAAACCCGGGGCTGAAGCCCCTTTCTCTTTCAGAACTTTTCGTGGGGCTAAAGCCCCACGCTTCCACCCAAAAGCAACAGCAAGAACAACCGCGGATCTCCTGCGGGGATGACAACCAAAAGAGCAAGAACGAGCAACAACAAGAACAGAAGCAGATTCCCTTCGGGAATGACAAACAATAGGGCAAAGAGCAGACCACTTATGACTCGAATCAAGATCGCTTCGCTTTGTGTTTTGATGACTTCTACGATGCTGAATGCACAAGAGACCAATCCGTACTTCGACCTGATGCAGAAGGCCGCCGCGCACGCGAAGGAGCACCATGCCCTGGTGCCCGCGCTCTCGCCTGTTGACGCGACGATTCTGAACGGGCAGGTGCCGGTGGCGGAGTTGCAGAAGGCGGGGATCAAGGTAGTGCCGTGGACGACGAACGATCCGGAGAAGATGCGGGCGGTGATTCGGACAGGAGTGGATGGGTTGATCTCCGACCGGCCGGATTTGCTGCAGAAAGTGGTCGCGGAGGAGCGCGCCGCTAAGCCGGGGTCACTGAAGGGATTCGATGTGCAGGGGCATCGTGGGGGGCGTGGGCTGCGGCCGGAGAATACGCTGCCTGCGTTTGAGGCCGGGCTCGACAATTTGATCCACACCATCGAGACGGATACCGGCGTGACAGCGGACCATGTTTCGATCATCTGGCACGACCAGTTTTTGAATCCGCAGTCTTGCCGCAAGGCGGATGGGTCGGAGTACACGCTGGCGAACCGCCAGTACCATCGCGAGATCACGATTGTGGACGCGCAGAAGACGTTTATCTGCGACAAGCTACACTCGGCCCAGTTTCCGGACCAGAAGAACGATCTGGCGCTTTCGCCGGTGGCGGTGGCGTTTGCGGCTAAGGAGAAGATGATTAGTCCCTACGTGCCGACTTATGTGGAACAGTTGTTCCGGTTTGTCGCGTTCTACGAGGACTATTACAAGCATGGGGCGGGTAAGGCGTCTCCTGAGGCGGCTGCGCGTGCGGCGAATGCGGCTCGCGTTCACTTCAATCTGGAGACGAAGATTCTGCCGGAAGATCTGCCTGCGCCGCCCGCGGACAGCCCCATGGCAAAGTATGCGGAGATGCTAAAGAACCACACGTTTGGGCCTCAGGTGTTTGTGGATACGCTGTGCGGAGCTATTACACGGCACCACATGGAGGCTCGGGTGGATGTGCAGAGCTTCGACTTTCGTACGCTGGTGCTGGTGGAGGAGCAGTTCCCGAAGATTCTTACTTTCTATCTGACGGAGGCGCAGGATTCGTTGTCGGGTCCTATGGTTCCGGTGGCGCTGCGGGCGAAGTAGTCGATCCTGAAGCGTTGGTGCTGACGTTGAAACCCACATCTCAGTGGCGAGATGTGGGGCACCCGGTTTGGGGGCGCTATGGGCTAGAAACGACCGCCGGGGTAGGCGGGGAATTGGTAGCGCTGGCGCTGGATGAGGTAGACGATGAGCCAGATGATGCCGATGGGGATGAGCAGGGGCAGGAGCAGGATGAGGAGCCAGCCGCCTCCGCTGAAGACGACGCGGTCGCCATGAACGGTGGCGGTGGAGGCCTGGGAGAGCTCGCCGCCGAAGAGGACGAGGTCGCCGCCGAGGCTGGATTGGTCGCCGAGGCCGAAGTTGCCGCCGAAGACGACGGCGTCGCCGGAGAGGTTGCGATTGCCGTCCACTTTGACGTCGCCGAAGAAGGTGACGATGTCGCCGGAGACGTCTCCGTGGACGCGCACGGTGCAGAAGGCGCAGACGATGTCACCGGAGGACTGGCCCTCGTCGATGGTGATGGTGTTGCCGAAGCCGACGTGGTCGGGGCCTCCGCTGTGATGGTGGCCGGAGGCGAGGAGCGCCGGGGGAGCGAGCGCGAGGAGAGTGGCGAGAAGCAGGGCGAGGGATCTGGGTCGGTTCATGGCGACGTCCTTGGTGGTGCTTTCTCTAGGTGAAGCGGGCCCGCCGGACAGGGGACGAAGGCTGCGTGAGCCGCCGTCGAGTGCTAGGCTTAATGTATTCATGAGCGACGAAATCTCCAAACAGAACGAGCTTCCCAAGGCCTACGAACCATCGACGATCGAGCAACGCTGGGCCGAGTACTGGGTGCGCGAACGACTCTTCGACGTGCCTTCTCCTGCAACTGCTGGAGCAACTACTGGAAACGATACGCAGGATGAGCAAAAGAAGTTCACGATGTTGCTGCCTCCGCCGAATGTAACCGGCCGGCTGCACATGGGACACATGCTGAACCAGGCGGAGATGGACATTCTGACCCGGTGGCACAGGATGCTGGGGGAAGTCTCGCTTTGGCTGCCGGGGACCGATCATGCGGGCATTGCGACGCAGATGATGGTGGAGCGGGCTCTGGCCGCTGAGGGGACCTCGCGCACGGCGTTGGGACGCGAGGCGTTTACCAAGCGGGTTTGGTGCTGGAAGAAGGAGTACGGCGGCGCGATTACGGACCAGATGCGGCGTTTGGGCGCGAGCGTCGACTGGAGCCGCGAGTACTTCACGATGGATGATGGGCTCTCCGTCGCGGTGAAGGAGGCTTTCGTCCGGCTTTATGAGCAGGGGTTGATCTATCGCGGGGCTTATATCGTCAATTGGGATCCGCAGATCCAGACGGCCGTGTCAGACCTTGAGGTGGAGAGCGAGGAGCGCGTCGGCAAGCTGTACAAGGTGCGCTATCCGCTGGTGGATGGGACGGACTCGATTGTGATTGCTACGACTCGGCCGGAGACGATGCTGGGTGACGTCGCTGTGGTCGTGAACCCGACGGACGAGCGGTATACGCATCTCGTTGGCAAGATGGTGACGCTGCCGCTTGTGGGCCGTGAGATTCCGATTCTGGCCGATGACTGGGCGAAGCCGGAGTTTGGGACCGGTGCGGTGAAGGTGACTCCGGCACACGATCCGAACGACTTTGCGATTGGGCAGAGGCATAATCTGCCGCAGCCCTCGATCTTCGATACGACGGCCCATGTGACGCTGGCCGGCTCGCCGTATGACGGGATGGAGCGATTTGCGGCGCGGGAGCAGATTGTCGCGGACCTTGAGGCGGCGGGCCTGCTGGTTGGGATTGAAGACCATCCGATGACGGTGCCGGTGTCGCAGCGGTCGGGCGTGATTATTGAGCCGCGGCTTTCGATGCAGTGGTTCGTGGCTGTGAACAAGACGCCCAACGGCGGCGGCGAGAGCGTGGCGGCGAAGGCGATTGCGGCGGTGCGCGATGGGCACATCAAGTTCACGCCGGACCAGTACCGGAAGACGTACGACGAGTGGATGAAGAACATCTACGACTGGTGTATCTCGCGGCAGTTGTGGTGGGGACACCGGATTCCGGCGTGGCACTGCGATGCGGGCCACATTACCGTCGACCGCGAGACGCCGAGCGTTTGCTCAACGTGCGGCTCTGCTGTGCTGACGCAGGAGACGGATGTTCTGGATACGTGGTTCAGTTCGGGGCTGCTTCCCTTCTCTGTGTTTGGCTGGCCGGATGTGACGAAGGATATGGCGGCTTTTTATCCGACGCAGTTGCTGGTTACTGGCTTCGATATTTTGTTTTTCTGGGTTGCTCGCATGATTATGCTGGGCACGCACTTCATGCTCGATGTGTCGATGCCGGATGGGTCGGCGCGGACGCTGGCCGATGCGGTGCCGTTCCAGGAGGTGTACATCCATGGGCTGATCCGTGCGGCGGACCGGCAGAAGATGTCGAAGACCAAGGGGAACGTCATCAATCCGATCGACATTATCGAGCGGTTTGGGACGGATGCGGTGCGGTTTACGCTGGCCTCGATGGCCTCACCGGGGACGGATATTGCGTTCTCGGAGGCGCGGACCGAGGGGTATCGGGCGTTCGCGAATAAGATCTGGAACTCGGCTCGCTTCCTGTTTATGAACGTGGAGAGGGCGAAGGAGGCCGGGATTGTGATCGACGCGAAGAAGCTGAAGAAAGCGCTTCGCGATACGGAGCACACCACGCTCGAAGGGCGATGGATTGTGGCGCGGCTTGCGGCTGCCTCCGCCGTGGTGGATGAGGCGCTGAAGCAGTATCGCTTCGATGAGGCTGCGAATGCTATCTACCAGTTCTTCTGGGGCGAGTTCTGCGACTGGTACCTGGAGATTGTGAAGCTTCGGCTGAACTTCGATGAGGGTGCGGATCTGGAGGCGACGGCCTCCGCACTGACGACGCTGCTTGCGGTCTTTGAGGGTGCGCTGCGGCTGCTGAGCCCCTTTATGCCGTTCATCACGGAGGAGATCTGGCATGCGTTCTGGCCGCAGATCGGATTCGACGTGCCGTTGAAGTCGATTGCGCTGGCTCACTATCCGGAGTTCATCGACTTTGCGCGGGATAGCGATGGAAGTGTGGCTGCGATGATCCTGATGCAGGAGATGATCGTCGCCGTGCGCGGGCTGCGTAAGGAGATGGGCGTGCCGGAGAAGGAGTCGACTCCGGTGCGGGTGTTTGCGGGCAATCGTGTGGTGGCGCTGGTGGATGCGAATACGGATCTGCTGCGACGGCTGGCGAGGGTGAGCGAGGTGGAGTTTGTTCACGAGACGCTTTCGGGGAACGGCTCGCGTTCGACCGGCGAGTTCGATGTGCAGGTGGTGTATGAGCGGGTGATCGACGTGGTTGCGGAGCGCGAGCGGCTGACGAAGGATCTCGCGAAGTACCAGAAGGGTCTGGATGCGGCGCAGAAGCAGTTGGGGAACGAGGGCTTTATGGCTCGGGCTCCGGAGCATATCGTTGCGGGCCTGAGGAAGCAGGCGGCGGAGACGCAGATGCTGTTCGATAAGGCTAAGGCTGCTTTGGATGAGTTGCCGGCGGGGTAGGCGAAGGCGGTCTCGCTTCGCTCGATACCCCACCCTTTCTCGGTGAAACTGAGAAAGGATGGGGCACCCGCCTCCTTGGGATTCACCGTGCCCGGCGAGGACAACGGCAGCCTACGGGTTTAGGATGGACGGCATGGACTGGAAAAGTAAACGCGTGCGCGCACTCCTCGAGGCCGCACTCGTGGAAGACCGGGCAACACAGGATGTAACGACGCAGTTGGCTATCCCCAAGGGGCTGCGAGCTACCGGAACGATCGTCGCCAATCAGCCTTGCATCATCGCGGGGCTGGGGTCGGTGCAGGCGTTTCTTGAGATCTTCGAGAAGCTGATTGCGACCGACAAGAGCCCGGAGCGGCGGTTCGAGGTGGTCCACCATCCCGAGATATTCGATGGGGTGCGGGTGAGGAAAGGCCAGACGGTTGCCGTGATTCGGCACCATGCGGATGCGATTCTCTCGTGCGAGCGGGTGATGTTGAACCTGCTGCAGAGGATGTGCGGGATCGCTACCGTGACGAACGATTTTGTGAAGGCTGTCGCCGGGACCAAGTGCAAGATTGTGGACACGCGGCGGACCGTGCCGGGGCTGCGTGCGCTGGATAAATATGCAGTTCTATGCGGTGGCGGGGTGAGTCACCGGAACGATCTGCGCGACGGGATTCTGATTAAGGCGAACCACATTGCGCTGGGTGGCGGGCTGACGGCGGCGCTGGAGAGCGTGGAGAAGGGAAAGAAGCCGGGACAGAGGCCGGAGGTGGAGGTCGCGAACCTGGAGGAGCTGGACGAGGCGCTGAAGGCCGGGGCGGAGGCGATCATTCTGGAAGGGATGACCGTCGCGGCGGTGAAGAAGTCGGTCAAGCAGATTCGAGATACGAAGGTGGGGATTGAGATTGAAGCGGGTGGGGCGATGACGCTGGAGAATGTGCGGGGCTATGCGCAGACCGGCGTGGACTTTGTTTCGGTGGGGGCTTTGACGCAGTCGACGGCTGCGGCGGAGCTGTCGATGCGGGTGACGGCGAATGTCTTCTAATTACGATGCGAGTAATTGGGACGCGGGGGCGGTCGAGGCGGGGGTTGCGGGGACGCGGTTTGCGGGCAAGGTGACGCACCTGGCGACGACCGGCTCGACCAATACGCTGGCGATTGAGGCGGCTCAGGCTGGGGCTCCGGAGGGCTCGGTCTGGGTGGCGGATGAGCAGACGGCGGGGCGTGGGCGCGGGGGGCATGGGTGGCACTCGGCGGCGGGGGATGGGCTGTATGTGAGCGTGCTGCTGCGGCCCAGGATGGCGCTGGCGGAGGCACTTTGGTTGTCGCTGGCGACGGGGCTGGCGGTGCAGACGGCGGTGTATGAGGTGACGGGGGCGCTGCCCGATATCCGATGGCCAAACGACATGATTCTGAACGGCAAGAAGTTTGGCGGGATTCTGGCTGAGACTTCTGCTTCCGCCGAGGCGCTGCGCTATGCGGTGGTGGGGATTGGGCTGAACGTGCAGCATGCGGGGTTTCCCAGTGAACTGCGGGAGATTGCTACTTCCCTGCGGCTGGCGACGGGACAGGAGTGGTCTCGGGAGGCGGTGCTGGCGGGGTTGCTGCGGGCGCTGGACCGGGAGGTTGAGCTGCTGGAGGAGGACTCGGCTGGGCTGCTGGAACGGTTCGCCGAGGCATCAAGCTGGGTGCGGGGCAAGCCGGTGAGGGTGGGCGAAGAGGATGGATATACTGGCGTAACGGCCGGTCTGGATGCACGCGGATTTTTACGGGTGCGCGCCGACGACGGAACGCTGCGCACGGTGCTTTCGGGCGGCGTGCGGCCGCGCTCGATATAAGGGGACCACGGATGCTGCTGGCGATCGACGCAGGCAATAAGCACACGGGACTGGGGCTATTTCGGCTGGCAACGGACGAGGCTCCGGCGGAGCTGGTCTCGGACTGGCGGGTGACGACGCCGGTGGGGCAGACGTCGGATGAGATTGGCGTGACGCTGCGGAGCTTATTTGTGTCGGCGGGCCATGACCTGAGCGAGGTGGATGGGATTGCGATCTCGTCGGTGGTGCCTCCGCTGGACTCCACGCTGCGGCGCGCATGCGAGATCTTCTTCAAGATAAAGCCGCTGTTTATTGAGCCGGGCGTGAAAACCGGGTTGCCAGTGCTGACGGATAATCCGGCCGAGGTAGGCGCGGATAGGATTGTGAACTGCGTGGCGGCGTTCGATAAGTACGGCGGGCCGACGATTGTGGTGGATATGGGGACGGCGACCTCGTTCGATGTGGTTTCGAAGCGCGGGGAGTTTCTGGGTGGGGCGATTGCGCCGGGGCTGGGGATTGCGGCGGATGCGCTGTTTCAGCGGGCGGCGAGACTGCCCAGGATCGACGTGAAGAAGCCGTCGAAGGTGATTGGGACGGGGACGGTCGACAACATCCAGATTGGGCTTTACTACGGGTATATCGGGCTGGTGGACGGGATTCTGAAGAGGATGATCGCGGAGCTGGGGCCGGAGACGAAAACGGTGGCGACGGGTGGATTGTCGAAGCTGATTGCACCGGGGTCGGAGTACCTGAGCGAGATTGACGAGATGCTGACGCTGACGGGGCTGCGGCTGATCTATGAGAAGAACCGGGATAAGCACCGGGAGCGGCGGGGTGTCGCGCCTGTTGTGCGCCCTGGGGCATAGCAGGCTTTGCTGAATTACTTTAACTACTTTACGGAGATCGAGCAGAGGTTTCAGCAGCGGAGGGGCTCGCTGCTGATGCTGTCTACGCTGGACTGGGCGCTGATTGAGACGTGGCGCGAGGGTGGGCTGCCGCTCGAAGCGGTGCTGCGCGGGATCGACGAGGCGTTCGACAAGCATGAGGCGAAGAAGGCTCGGGCTGGGGGGAAGGTCCGCAAGGTGAACGGGCTGGCGTGGTGCTCGCAGGCGGTGATGGAGGCCGTGGAGAAGGCGCAGGAGGCGGCTACGGGGATTGCGGTGGCTGGAGCCGTTGAGGCCGCGGAGAGCGGGTTTGAGCAGGAGCGGGTGGCGGCGTTTCTGCGGGAGAATGCGGGCAGGCTGCGGGGGGCGGGGCTGCCGGGTATTGCGGCGGGTGTCGCCGAGGAGTGCGCGGGGCGGCTGGAGGAGTTGGCTGCTGCCTTGGCTGGGTCTTTGACTAGCCCGCTTGAGGATTTGGACCGGACGCTAACGGTGCTGGAAGAGAAGGTGTTTGGGGCGTTGCAGATGGCGGCGCCCGAGGATGAGCTGGTGCGGCTGAAGGAGCAGGCTACGCGGGAGCTGGCACCGTATCGTGGGAAGATGCAGGCCGTGCAGATCAAGCAGGTGCAGCAGCAGTTTTTGCAGAAGAGGTTGTTTGAGGCTTACAGGCTGCCGAGGTTGAGCTTGTTCTATATGGGGCATGGATGACGGTGCGCGTGGGAGCGGCGGAGTACGGTGGGGCGTTCGCTACGGACGCGGGTGAGCCGCTGCGGTTTGTGTTGCCGGGGGAGCTGGTGGACGGCTCCTTGGTCCTGGAGGGCTCCTTGGCATTGGAGGGCTCAGCGGTGCTGGAGGCTTCGGCGGAGCGGGTGGCGGCGCGGTGCAGGCACTTTGGGGTGTGTGGCGGGTGCGACTATCAACATGCGGCGTATCCGGAGCAGTTGCGGATCAAGGTGGATATTCTGCGCGGGCTGCTTGGGGTGCGGGAGATCTCGGTGGAGGCGGCGGAGCCGTGGGAGTATCGCAACCGGATTCGGGTGCGGGTGCAGACGGTGGATGGGGTAATGCGGTTTGGGTACAACCGGCGTGGGGGACGGGAGTTTCTGCCGGTGGCGGAGTGTCCGATTGCGGCGCCTGTGCTGCTGCGGGCGGCGGAAGCGCTGGTGGGGATGGAGTCGGCCTGGCTGGCTTCGATTGCGGAGGTTGAGTTTTTTGCTTCGAGCGGCGCGGTGCAGATGTCGGTGTTTACGCGGGATGGGCGGACGGAGGGGTTTGCGGTGTTTTGCGAGGCTTTGCAGGGGCTTGTGCCGGAGCTGGCGGGAGCGGGCGTGATGGCGGCTTCGGCGGGGTTTGGGGCCAAGGAGAGGGCGGTTTGGGGATCGGGTGGGCTGGTGCAGGAGGTGCTGGGGCGGCGGTATTGGGTGACGCGTGGGGGGTTCTTTCAGGTGAATCGTCTGCTGGTGGGGCGGATGGTAGAGCTGGTGACGGCTGGGCGGGCCGGCGCGCTGGCGTGGGATCTGTATGCGGGTGTGGGCTTGTTTTCGCGGGTGCTGGCGGAGGGGTTTGAGACGGTCGTTGGGATAGAGGCAGGAGAGCCTGCGGCGGCCGATCTGGCGCGGAAGGTAAAGAAGGCCAAGGACGTGCAGGCGGTACGGATGGAGACGGTGGAGTTTCTGCGCCGGGCGGTGTTGCAGCGGGAGAGGCCGGATTTTGTGGTGATGGATCCTCCTCGGGCTGGGCTGGGGGCGGAGGTGTGCGAGCTGCTGGGGCGGGTGGGGGCGAAGGCGATGGTATATGTGTCTTGCGACCCGGTGACTTTGGCGCGGGACCTGGGGATGCTGGTAGACTCCGGCTACCGGATCGATGGGGTACACCTGGTGGATATGTTTCCGCAGACGTTTCATGTGGAGACGGTGGTTTTCTTGGCGCGGTAAATCGAGTCACGTAGAGCGGTGGGTGACAGGTGCAAAGGGTGGGTCCTAATCCGGGGCTTTGGGCTGGAGTGTCTGTGGACCTGCTTGGGTTTCGGCGGATGCCTGTGCTTTGGGCTGCGGGGTGGTTCGCGGCGGGCGTGGGGATGGCTCGGTTTTCCGTGCAGCCGGCGGTGGTTTGGGTATTGGCGCTGCTGGCTTTGGGTGGGTTGGTCGCCGTCCGAGTGAGGACGGAGTGGGTGCGGCTGGTTCCGCTGGCTGGGCTTTGGGTGGTGGTGGGGTTTGCGTGCGCGGAGATCGAACCGGCGCCCTCGCAGCAGGTGGAGTTGCGGGCGTTTGCGGATGGGGTGAGC
>Ga0179596_10000341_pt1 | contig 14922 bp, 32 predicted proteins | sample CZODoug1_1_08_16_FD_155494 | JGI IMG/M metagenome (GOLD analysis project Ga0179596, IMG submission 155494) | Vadose zone soil fungal communities from Angelo Coast Range Reserve, California, USA - CZODoug1_1_08_16fungal (Illumina Assembly) | ecosystem: Environmental > Terrestrial > Soil > Vadose...
ATCCATGGGTATAGCCTCTCAAGGAATGAGCACCTGGGAAAGAGGCCATACGGCGTAATCTAGGTCCACGCTCCCCGACACCCCGGGCACGGTCCCGTTGGCCGTGTACTGGTGAATGGCCACCCGAGGACTCAGGTATGAGGGATGTCCCGGGGGACGGCCCCAGGAGGCCACCCAGAGGGCTACAGATAGGGCCCAATCCGTATGAAGGAAGCCGGTGGAGAACCAGGAGGCGGAGCTGTAGAGCATGACCGGCCTCTCGCCCCCCAGCTCTTCCCAAACAGTAGTGAGGAAGGTGAACACCCAAGCGTTCGGATCACCCACATGAGTTTCGAAGTCCAGACAAGGGGGTAGGCAACCCGAAGCATCGGCGTCGTACTTTTTGACCACATTCGAGAATGAGCGCGCGTCATCGCTCGGATCGTTATGGGGATTCGCGTAATGATAGAAGCCCCAAGCAAGATGGCTACCGACAGCACCGCTATGCTGCTCACTAAGCCAGGGATTAACATAGCCGATCCCTTCCGTCGCCTTGATGTACACAAAGGAATGCCCAGTGGCCTCCCACTGGACATCCTCTTGCCAACCTGAGATATCGAACCCGAGGTCACTCATTCGGAGCCCTCTAGAAAGACTTCGGTCTCCTGGTCGGCCGCCAGCCACGTAGCGAATGCGGCGGCCTGGTCATAGTCGGTGAAGTCGGCGCTACACTCGCGTCCGTCCTCTTCCCATTCTATCCGGTAATTCCCCGAACTCCCCACCATTTCCACAGTCCAATCACGAGAGCCACAACGAATAGGACCTTCCAAGCATTAGAACTCATACCAGACCACCAATGTCAGAAGGTTGCGCGTACGCATCATACTCGTTGTAAAAGAAGTTGGCAATGCAGGATGCACCAATGGGGGCATTGGCCCACGTAACGGTGAGGTTGTCGCCCGGCCGCACCGCAATGTAGGGGGGCCCCTGGTTGGACCCGCCGTTACCATTGACCCCGTTGTACAGGGCGCGCTGGTTCATGGTGACGTTGACGGTAGGCGCTGCCACCCCAACTCCCGGGGCATACACCGGGAGAATCTCGTACCCGATCTGTGAAATGACCCACTGCCGACCGGCCGGTACCTGCTGAAGGGTAACCGTATTACTATTCAGCGTGGCTGCCGATGCGAATGCACGCATGAGCGCGCCTTGCGCATTCCACGTGCCGGATGTTTGGGTACATGTCGGAGCCACAGCCGCACTAACCGATGGGTTATAACAATACTCATTGGTAGCAGCGTCAGCAGCATATGAAAAGCCAGCCGTAGCGCCAGCACTGGGAGTGCCGCCCTCAGCCGAGACCCCATAGTATAGTTCCCCGGTACCAGTAGGAGTGATCGAGGGCCACGTAATGGTTGTACCCGATCCACTGGTCGGGACTCCAATCAGATCGACAGTCCAGACTGGCGGGCCTAGAGTCACGGTGGCGGTGAACTGGCTAACCCCAAGATATGAGGTATGCGAGTGGGATGCCCACGTGACGTTGAGGGTGTCCGCACCGGGGGTGACGACCTGCCCCATCCACAGACCAGCGCCACCGCCGAAGGTGCTATTAAATAGCGGCCCGAATACCTGCATCCAGCCGGTAGTACCAGCACTACCTACCGCTGACGCTACCGCACTGGCTGTACCATCACCGCCGCCCACAATGGCGTGGACCATGTCCCCCGCTTTGAGGGAAGTGAAGTTGAGGGTGCTGACCGTCACCCCGGAGTTGAATGAGCTTTGCCGGTCGGTCCCGGTGTGTGCGATAGTTCCAGGCGCACCAAGTCCACCCGCTGTTGGCGTAGTGGAACTAAGCGTCAGGATGGGCATTAGCGTCCGCTGTTCTGGGAAACCTCGTGCTCGCGCCACTCTTCGATCTGGACGTTCACTCCGATTTGTTGCGTGACCGCGATGTTCGAAACCAGAATGATGTTCTCGTTGGCGTGGCCCCAGAGGCATGTGTCAGGGAAGAATGTCGTCGACGGAACTGCCAGACCAGTAACCAGTAGACCGGCGAGAGAGGGGTTGAGCGGGTCCGCCACATACAGCGACATAGTGGTGCCACTAACCACGGTATGGTCATCGGTGCCAAAGATAGTAGCAACGCGAATCTGCCATAGCCGACCAACAGGTGGTGAGCCAAGGTCAAGGGTCACCGTTCCGTTCGGGTTGAGGAAGCCACCACCGGCCCCCATGGCGCTGGGAGTCAGGGGATTGAATGCGGCGGTGCGTCGTAGATAGATGGGCTTCGGCTTGTGGCTCAACCTATCTACGACGGAGTTGCCGACCTTCTCGACGTCCCCGATAGAAAGGCTGGCACTAACGGCAACGTCTACACTCATTAGTTAATCCTGTTCGCTTCCGCAAGGGTATGGTGTTTGAGTTCCAGTTTGATGACACGGCGCCCGCAGAATTCGGCGGCCCGACGCCATGCCTCAATCTGTTTCTGGAGTAGCTCCATCTCGCGCATATCCGGGTCTTCCGGTGCGGTCAGCCACCACATCACCGCGCAGAGCAAGAGGACACGTAGTAAAAGATTCAGCGGCACCACATCTTCCCCCTATCGCCAGGAATGATATCCGTTGAGAGTCGGAGAGATGCACCCACTCGCACAATGGGCGTTTGGATTCTCGACATAGGAGAGCTGGGAAACATGGGATACATGGTACGGACATCCTGGTACCCCTCTCCACCCGCTACCATCATCTGGTTGACCGAGGGAAGCGGGTGCGGGTTGTGGTAGGCGCTGACTCTAGCCATTGCTGGTCCCTCCAGAGGTGGGGGCACCGCTACCACCGGTGGTGGATGCTGCGGTCCCGAAGGTCAGTACGTCCCATGTGCCGGTGGGTGGCGGGTCCAGCACCTGGTTCAGGGTGGCCTTACCGGTTCCGGGGGTGGCTCCGGGCACGTCGGTCAGGACATTCATGAGCGCGGCCATGAGGAACCCGGCGCCCAGCAGCGCGGCAAGGCGTTCGTCGATGACGCTGGAGAATGAGATGATGACGATGCCGATGCCAGCTAGCATGATACCGCCGGGCCACGGGACGTTGCCCTTTTTAATGTTGGACCAGGAAATGATCCCGATACAAATGAAGAATTCGATCGTAAAAATCTTGGCGGTATTCATCCTGCCCCCACATATCCCGGGTTCTCCGCCGTCGCGGCAGCGTTGTTGGCGTTCCTCTGTGCCTGACTTGTCGCTTTGGGGGTGGCTCCACCACTGGGAATGGTGGACGCTGCCCCCGATGCGGCCCCGGCAGGTTCGTCGGAGCCCGGCGTGCTGCTCGACGAGCTGCTCGAACTGCTGGCGGCCTGGCCCGTCGCGGTGGCCACCTCACCAGCAATCAAGCCCCTAGCGTCCGTGAACACACCGGTCAGACCCTGCCCTATTTTGAACGGTGGCAGCCACGTTGGGTTGGCCACCGTCCCACCACCGGCCGTCTGGCCACTAGGAATATTGCCCCCGGCCTGGAGCGCCCCGCCGGTGGGAATCGCGCTCGTCACTGCCCGCTCGCGGCCGGACCCTGGGGGCCCACATTGCCACTTGCAGATGGGATTCCCAAAACTATGTAGAGCGGCGCCGGGTTCATGGCAGCGGTAGCCCCCGGCTTATACGCCGACCAGAGAATGTTAATCGCCCAGTATGCTACCGCGTACCCGACGCAAAAGAGAGCTACCCCTACCAGGTTCATTTCTTGAGTACCTTCCGCCCGACGTATGCGGCGGCCCCTACCGCCGGGTCCGCGATGGCCATCCCCAGATTGGCTACACCTGCCAGCTTGCCTACCGCATCTCCAAGTCCAGTACTGCCCGGAGCTGCTACGTCCTTAGCCAACAGATACAATCCGGTGCCCATCAGGATGATGCCACCGACGGCGATGGTACCGTACCAACCGGTGTTGAGAATTTGGTTAAGGGCGTTTGCTTGTTTGGCAATCCACTCATCGAACCACGCTTGTATATTCGGTAGGAGAGAAGTAATACCAGTAGCAGCATTACCAGCAGCAGTGCCAGCCGCGCCCAGTCCTCCGCCTGGAGCGGCAGCGGCACCATCTCCCCCGGTTCCTTGGTTTCCGAATTGGTCTCCGAATAGTCCAGAATTTCCGGCGTCTCCCGCTGCGGTTCCTCCTCCGCCTGATCCACCTGTAGTCACTATCCCTCCGTGCTCGGGTTTGCAATCATGTATTCGTACCCTGCAATGAAGATGGCGCAGATGGCGGCCGACACCCACAGCGGCACGGTACTGCCAGTCAGGTTATACACACCGTATCCGGTGGCCATGACGATGATAGTCGCCGCAGCCTCGCCCCACCGGATGCGTTTGATGTTCCCGTCCTTGGCTTCCTGCTCATGGAAGAAAGGAGATGAGACGGTGAACCAGGATGGGCAGAACCCTGCGAAAACTCCGGACGCTTCACCCACGATCATGATGCAGAGTCCAAGGTCTTCCTTGCTCATAGTTGTCATAGGGTAGCCAGAATGTAGATGAGTTCCGCATACACTTGGGCTATCAGCAGCACGAGGCTTGCCGAGGACACCGTGTAGTCAATGCTCGGGATGGATGGGTCATAGATGTGGGCGCTGTAGCTGGTACACCCGGGATGCAGTGCGACCAGTTCGGCAAGGATGATGGCGAGTTGGGTCTGAGCCTGTGCATAGATCTGCACGAGGGTTTGACCCTCCAGGAGAATGGCGGTGCTGAGAATGGTGGAGTGATCAGGCTCGCATGAGATCACTACGACCAGGTCATAATGATAGTCGCCCATTACTTGTACTTACTCCTTCGCCCACGCTGGCTACCCTCAGAGTCGCTACCGGTCTGAGAAGTGGCATAGTCGCGCGACGCATTGCCCGACTTCGCACGGCTGCTATTACCCCCAGACTGTCCCTCGGTCGGACTACCGCCACCGGACGCGCCGGCCATGGAAGTGCCCGCCCCCTTGTGATCCCCATACGCCGCGCCTACTCCGTAGTTAGACCCGTTAGCCGAGATAGACCCGCCTCCAACACCATTGCCTGATGGACCGCCAGGTGCGGGAGGTCCGCTCTGTGGGGCTCCGGGAATAGTAAGTAGGAGACCCTGCGGAAGGCCCCCGTTCTGTCCACCCCCGCCAAGAGAACCATTATTGGCTTGCCGTATCGAGTCCCCATCGGACCCGGGCCCCCACAGCTTCTGTGCAATTCCATTCAGGGTGTCCCCCTTCTGGACTAGGTACTGCTGCCCCTGGGTGCCCTGCGTTGTCTGCTGGCCGTACGGATTGCCGCCAGTGCGCGCGGGGCCACCGCCCGCCCCGATGAAGTTCTGTCCCCCATTATCATATCCCTCGCCACCCGACGGAGCGGAAGGGAAACGTGGACCCTTGGAATGGTGATACCCAAACCCGCCAGAGCCCGGCGGGGTGCCGTTGCCGAATCCGTTGTCAGAGCCGCCACGGTTGTCGAATGCACCTTCGCCACCTTGGCGACCTCCGCGCCCTCCGTCACCGCCGCCGTTGCCCCAGTCCCCGCCGCGCTCTCCACCGCGCTGATCCCGGTCCCGGTCATGACGGCCTCGGCGGCGGTCGCCGGAGCGTCGCCCACTACCAGTATCCCAGTCCTGTCGATCCCGGTTCCGGTGGTCACGGAACATACCGGTGTAGTCCATGGGACCGGCAGTCCAGAGGGAAAGTGGTGAACCGAAGAAAGAATCCGAAATGTAGGAGTCGGACGGTCCGTACCCAAACTGGTTGACGGGGTATGCATCCCCAATGTTTTGGGTGAGGGTCGAGTTGGTGTTGTAGTTGGGAAGCTTACCGGTTCCTTGTCCACCGCTACCGCTCCCAGACGCGCCTTTGCCCTTTTCGATGAGAAGAAAAGCCCCGCCCGCCACCACCGCGCCCCATCCCCACAGGGGGAGTGGACCAACCTTGGCCTTGAGGTTGAACCCGCTCATGAGTGCCATCAGCGTTGCGCCCCCTTGACCCCTTGCCCACCGGCATAAGGATTAGCGACGTCCCCGGGAGAAGACTGGTTATTGTCCCGATAGCGCGAACTGTTTGGAGAGAAGCTCCGTCTAATGCTTTCACGCACATTGCCGTTGCCTCCTCCACGGTTACCCCCTCCGCCTCGGCGGTTCCGGCCGCCAGCGAATCCGCCGTCGCCTCGATCGCCTCGATACCCGCCCTCATGGCGCCCGCCATCGCCAAACCCATGCCTTTGGAACGCGTGCGAATCATAGCGCCTACCTCCGTGGAACCATCCCTCGCCGTCCGGGTGACGGTGGAGGTTCACGAATACATTACCAAACCCTTGGAGGGGATTGCTATACATTCCGATGGATCCGCCGCCGAAGGTTTGGGTTTCGGTGATGGTGGCGTTGTAGTTGCCCGCGTCGTTACGTGGTTGCGTGCCACCCGACGTGGTCCCTTGAGGGGCTCCGGGGTCCTTCTTGCTCCCACTTCTTTTCAGAATAAGATAGGTACCACCAGCGGCCAATCCTCCCCATGCCCAGATCGGAAGGGGACCGACTTTCTTCGTAAAGAAATTCACCGGTTACGCCTTCCGACGTGATTAATACCAACGGCTGGTAGCGGTTTGACTCCCGATGTATACGCACGACGGGTGAAAATAGGTCGAGTGAAACGCGGAGCCGGAAGCATTTGAGAGTTCTGTGTGCCCAGCGCCCACGGGGGTACTGTGTCGACCTTGAATGTATAGCCGAGGTTACGAGGGTATCCAGCCTGGTAGATTGAGTCATTGAATTCACCATCCCACGTATAAGAAAGGGTGGGCTGGAATTTAGTAGACTCAACCGCACCCGTGGCAATCATTCTGAACCAGGGCTTGATCTGCGCGCCCCGAGAATACAGCCAGCGAATGCCGATAGTTCTCGGCATGCGATTGACTAGAGATGTGTGCTGGTCGATGGGTTGATGCTCCGGCTTCAAGGTAGCCGAAGCATTTCCCCCACGGATGTAGTTGGTCTGAGGAGTAACCGGTGGCGCGTAGTATGGTTGATACGCGGCAATGGATGCCCCAAGGGAACTGAAACCGTTACGCGCCATGGTGTCTCCTACGGGACGGTGGGAAGCTGGGCGTTGATGGTGCTGCCGGTCTGGCTCAGCACCTTAACAAATCCCGTGGTGGCATCCGGCCCGCCACTGACCTCATTGCTGATGAGCTGGACGGTGGGAATGCCAGCATTGTTGAACACAGAAAGGGTAGCGTCCCCGTTGGCGTCGTCCTCCAGGAGTTCCGCCAGCACCTGCCCATTCTTACCAAGGTAGGTATGGGTCAGCTGGTTGACCGGAGTGGATCCGATACCGAACACGATCTGTTGAAGCGCCAGGATGACAGCGGTACCCGACACGGTAGCATTGGCCACCATGCCGACGCCCTTGATGACGGCGGACAGCGCACCCGGGCTATTGATGTAGCCCTCGAACCAGTACTTGACCTGCTCATAGGAATGAGAAGTCGAGTAGTCAGCGTTGAAGGCCACGGTTGCAACCTGGACCTTATGACCATTGCCAAAAGGGTCCCACGCGGCAAGCTCGGTGGGCAGTGCAGTGCCGGACGCAAACCCGATGACATCGTGACCCGGGGTGTAGGTTCCGGTGGTTGGGGCGAATACCGAGGCGGCCATCAGCCGCCCTGCGATCCGCCGGAGCCACCGGCGCCAGAACCGGTGCTCGACTTGCCGAGGAGACCATTGATGCTCATCTGCCAGAGGCCGCCAACCCCATCGAATAGGGTCTTGGTTCCGGTGCTGTTGGCCACCAGATCGGCCAGCATGACACCGCCCACGATGACGACCAGCAGGTTAAGAATTCCCCGCATTGTTGTCCTTAACTATGATGGTCCGGACCACGGGATGAGCCGGAGGTGGGACGGGAATGCCAGCCCTGGAAAGCTCGGAGGTCAGCTGTTCGATTCGGAGTTGATTCTCCGAAAGCCTTCCATTGACTAGCATCTTGATGACCAGCTGACGCCGCTTGTTCAGAGCGGCGGTGACAATATGCTGCACCCCCACGACGATAACTCCGAGAAGGGTGAACAGGTTATCGACGTGAGGGACGATCATTACTTGCTGCTCTGGTAACGATGCCAAGCGTAGGTACCGCCAACACCGACGATGACGCCGATCCAAAAGGTTCCACTGGTGAGCATGTTGTCTCCTTACAGGGATGCGTACGCGATGGGGTTGGTAAGGGTGTCATCGGTGAAGGTCAGGTACAGTCTAACCGTCAGATCTGCGCCGCCGGATATTGTGTAGGAGAATGGCTGCCTGTATACCTGTGCATAAACTTCGGCGGGCGTAGAGGGCGCTTGACCGGGATCCCATCCTTGGAAAAGAAAGTCGGGGATATCATTAATCCCAGTCGGCGTGACAAATGACATGCTTGGAACTAGGATCGGCTGACCATACCCGGTATTCTGCACCATTGCGATATACTGCGGGATCTCCAGAAAGTATGTGTTGCCCGCATTAGGCAGCACCACGGTTCCGGTGACAACATGCAGGATGGTCACGCGCTAGACCTCACGCTAATCATCCCATAGTAGATACCGAGTAGGTAAAGCAGTGAAGCGACGAACCAGATAGTCGCCCACGTTGCGGGGGAATCCATAGATGTGCCTCCTTGTGCGGGCTGCTGATTTACCTCAGCGGCCGTGACTAGTCCGGCAGAGATACCGGCCATGAAATCAACCTTTCCAGCGGGGGCCGCATGAGTCCTATCGCACCATCCTGGGGGCATTTATTCTGCTCCCGTCCGCCACCAGTGAAGGAAGTCTTTAACAATGCCGCCGGACGATTGTGGTTTGCCCGGAAGGGGTGGCGGCGGGAGTACCGGCTTTATGGGGAAAATTGTCGTAGCCCGTGGCGTCCGAAGACCCCGAAGGGATATGACACGTGTCCTCCGGAACTCGGGCACCAATGGCGCCGGCCCCGGGGGCGGCAACGTTGACTGAACTGGGAATGTAATCCGTCCCCGGGCTATCCGGAGTCCAACCCTCGACCCAGCACGATTCACGTTTTGGACGAACGTGGTCGCAATAGTAAAGGGCGGGCTGAATACCCTCGGCTTGATTGACCAGGCGGCATGGACAGAGGTATGCGCGAACCGGGGTGCCACTACCGGCGGCGGGGCTACCGCCGTCGGAAATGGCGTTACTATCTTCCCCCTGCGAGGAAGGTAGTACAGGCGCGCGCGTGGCATATCCGGTTACTCTTCCCACTCGATCGAAGCCACGATGTTGTGCCCCGACGGTACCGCGTTCGTCATGTTCTGGAAGACCAAACCGTTCGCTGTGCCCTTGGTAATCACCCATTCCTCAAGCAACTCCCACGGAAGGTCAACCGACGATTGGGTGTTGAATGGAATCAACCACGATGCCGTTGCCGCCAATGTCCCGCCCGATAGAGTGCCGGTCACGATGGTACAACCGGCGGCGGCGGAGTTGGGATCTAACACTGTGGGGGTATAGGCGGTTCCGGTAAAAGCGACGGTCGTCCGGAAAATGCCGATCTGCAATTGCTGACTGGTAGGCGTAGTGGCGCCGGCGATAGTTCCCAACGTGAGACGGCGGAGCTTCCCGCCATTGTTAGCGGAGGAAAACCACCCAAGGAAGTTAGCGCCAGAGCCTGGCGTGGAGGCGACTACCTGCGCTTGGAATCTGCTCATATCAGGTGCACGTCCGAGTAGTCACACCTCCGACGGTGGAAGAGGTGCAGTGGCCATGGCCGCCGCCCCAATGCCCGCCGCCGAAGCCGCCACCGTAGCGACCACCGAAACCGCCGCCGTACGGAAGGCCATAGTTGTACGTGCTCGCCCACGGACTGAGGACACCGCCGTAGCCGTAACCCACCTGCGGCTGATACAGGGTGGGGGATGCCAGGATCTGAGACGGAGCCTCGCACACCACGGAGCCCAGCTCCAGAACCGGGACGGTGGTCACGCCACACGAGGCACCACTGTCGACGATGCCCGGACCGGAATAGTTGCCGGCCAGCGCGAACGCCGCGATGAGAAGTGCGCCAATCATTTATCTACTCCCTGCGTTGATGGTTGCGGGTACCCAGTTAGGATAGAAGTACGGGGTGAGTGCCGCCGCATACCATGAGGATGATGCCTGCGTCCCCGTACCTACGGCAGAGGAAATACCATAGGTCAGGTTGTATCCGAAAAAGTTGCCATTATTCGCCGCATCATCGGCGTATGTGAATCCAGTTGGGGTGTTGTTGACGTATGTAGGTGAAGCTCCGTTGAATGCATAGCCGACATACATATCATCGTTGCTGCCCCGACCAGGGTTGGGAAATGTTACTGTCGTGGATGTGGTAGCACTTGCGCTAGCTTGCAACCAGAACCAATTCCCAGGATTCAGTCCGATATCATTTGCGGTGAACTCCATCAGGTCACCCTGGATGGCGGTCGTTGACGCAGACATTGTGAATGTTGTGGAGTTGGATGCTGTGGAAGTAGGGATGCCAACGTACTGTTGGAATCCCCATGTACCCGAACCGAACCCTGTCACCTGATCCGGTGTCGAGCTACCAGCGAAGAACCATGAAATGTTGGCAGTGGATAGAGTAGCCAGCGTCAACGTACTCACTCGCCATGCCACGGAAAGCAGGATGAAATTCCCTGCCTTCTTCGGGGCATAGGTAAAAGGGTGCGTAGTCCCGGTACCTGTCAGGATGACAGACGTCGGGGCTTGCGCGACTGAGTACGTGGTAGCCATTTACAGTCCACCGTCAATGGTAAGTTGCAGGTCGATATACTAGAATCCACTCATTCGAACGACGTCGCATCCTGCGCGGTCATCATCGCGTAACTGACCGAACCGGTACCGGCGGAAAGCTGCGCCGTCAGGACATAGACCGCGTTCAGCTCAACCAAGGTCGGGTCAATGCCGAATGCCGGGGCCGTCACCGCAACCGCCGTGGTGGTGGTGGTGATGTATCCCGTCGTCGGCGTGCCTACAACGATGCCACCTGTCAGGCCCGTGTATCGGAACCGGAGAGTGATGGTTCCGGTGGTGGCCGTAACGTTCAGATTGGCATCCAGTACCACGCCCTGCGGTCCCGGGTTGGGACTGGGCGCGGCGAGTGCCTGGCTGAATGCGCCGGGTGGCTGGTTCTCCGAGAATGGCGTCATCGTCAGAATCACGATCTCCGCCGTGCTCGGAATAGAGAATGGTAGGGATGCGAGCGGGATGCTCACTGCATGTTGGTTAGGCATGTTGCCTCCTTACATCACCTAGATGGGGTATTGACTTTACATCGCAAGGTGAGTATAAGGGATGCCCCCCAATGGAAAAAGCTCTCCGACGATGGTGGTGATGGTGGCCGGCGCGTTCGAGATGGTTCCGAAGGTGCCCGCCACCTCCAGGAGGGTTGCCGGGGTGGTCGGCGCGAGAAGGTCGTACGTGTCGCCGTTGCTCACGAAACTCTGGATGGAGTTACGGAACGTGTAGACGATGACACCGGTCGGGGCGTACGAACCGAACGTGGCGGCCTGGTCGCCGAACTGCTCGTACATCTTGTCGTAGCGCTCGTTCAGCGTCTCCATCAGAATGGGGACACCGTCGAACCAGAGGGTGAGGTCCGACGTGGGCCACGCGTTAATGCGGGCACCCGTGCTATCACGGAGCACGAGAATGAGGGTGTGGATATAAGTACCGACACGAGGAAGCTGGATCCTCTGGTAGGCACTGGACGACACACCTGCGGCCGCACGAACAACCGACCACTGTGCGGATGACCCCACATCGGCGGGCGCCGCCTGAGGGTTATCGACGGGAGCCATCCAAAATGGCTCGTCGAGGGCCAGGGAAAGGGTGGGGACGGTGCTGCCCGTGACCGCCGCATAGACAACCGTGGATGGGTTCAGCTGAACCTGAACCTGCGGCTGGCTGGACGCGTTCATATCCGGGAGGCTGCAATAGCCACTGCTATCCAGCTCCAACGGAATTTCGACCTTGAAGGTGAAAGCTCCGGTGGTGGTGGACAGCGCGGAGAAAGAGGGCAGTCGGTTGGGCACGTTGCCCGCTCCGAGTGCTCCGACCTGTCCGCTGTAGAGGTTGATGAGGTAAAGAGAATACCCATCCGCCTGAACAATCGGCTGGCCGAACGGGTCGCGGAGAAAGAAGTTCTGGATGGTGTTGTACGGGGCGTCAGCGGATGCCGAGGCCACGGTCAGGTTGCCACCACTCGCGGTGATGTAGAACTTGAGGCTGCGCAGGTAGCCACCCACCGGCTTGAGGATGGGGGTCCACAGGGAACCGAAAACCTGGCCGGCAACCTGCGGGCCGAAGATCTGGCCCTGCCTGGACAGTCGAGCGAATGGAACACCGGCGGCTGCCGGGGTCGCCGCAGTGGTCTGCGGCGCGCGGGTGACCGTTCCCATACTCGGGTTGGCCACCTGCAAGGACGATACGCCCATGGGGGTCTCTTTCTATTGGGATGGAAGGGTGCACCCACGGGGATGGGGTTCAGTTGTTACGCGTGGAAGGCTGCGGCGAGACCCTGGGCGGCGGGGTTGTTGCTGTGGTGTGCAGTGAAGGCCCGGATGACAAAGTTCCAGAAGATGACCCACGCGAGAATGACCCCGCCGAGTTCAACAAACCCAATCAGAGAACCAACCATTATTCACCTCCTACGTTGACTGTTGTGGTGAGGAAATGCTGGCCATTGTCTGCACTGAGCAGCCATTGGCGGTTCTTGAGGGAGGAGATGGCGGGGAGCGCATCCTTGGGAAGGCCGCCGATCTCTCTCAACCTTTTCTGTTTGTCTTCATCGGCGAGTCTGCCGATCCAGGCGAATGAGCATTGATCATAGAACGAAGTGGGCACATGTCGGGGAGCCTGAGTAGACGCAATGACTGACACGTGGCGAGATCGTCCCTTGCGGTACAGCTCGTCGAGGTGCATTGAAAGTCCCAAGTTCGGCTTTCGAAGCCCTCCAAGATCTTGTACCTCATCGCAATACACCACCCAGTCGCCCTCATGGTAGACGCGCTCTAACGCTTTAAATACTTGGCCTTGCGCCTTAGCGCGGTTCTCCGCTCGGAACTGGTCATGCACGACCAGCCGGAACCAAGAGTCCATGGGTTCGCGCTTGCGGGTATTCCATGTCTTCGGAGGAATCTCGGTAACGGGTTTGCCCACCGAACTAACGAGCGCGTCATTACGCTTGCAATCAATAATGAGTACCCGGTCATCCTTGCACATCGGCTTGAGTAGTCCGTTAATCGCAAGGAAAGACTTACCCGAACCAGTAAGGCCAATGATCGAATGGTGCGGTGTGTTCTCGGGATCCCATAGTCTGTTAACGAACTGATGGACTTGCCTCCAATCAGTCATAGGCGCGAACCCTCCGGGGCTCCCTCCGGAGGGTTCGCGCCTATCGGCAGTGACGGTCAATTCCGCACGTCTGCCCCGCTCCCCGCTGAGAACATGGGCGGCGCGCTCCACGTCCCGTCAGGGTTGTATCCGTCCCCCGGGTACATGGGGGGAGGGGGTGAGATGTTGAAGTCTCCGAAGCCGCCCTCAGAATCTACGGCTTCCCCTTGGATGCCCATCTCCGCTAGCATGGCCTCATGGATGCTAGACACTCCCGACAGCTTGGCTACTGGATGGGCCGGGTCCATGCGTTGCATGTCGAGCTGGGCAGCGATGACGCACATCACCACCACCTTGATGAGGTCAGCGGATGGTCCTATTGCTGTGGTCTTGGTGAGGGCTGCCTTAAGCCGAGGGTTGCCCTCGGCCATCTTAGCCAGGCTGCCCGTGATGACATCACATTGTGTGATGAGGACTGCGCCCACGGTGGGGAAGAGAAAGGCCGCCCCTTGGCCGAACATGGCAACTACGGGGATGAGGTCTTTCGCGAGCTTGGCGGTTGAGGTTTGCCTCGGAGCGCGCGGCTTCCCCGCGTCTGCTCGGGGCTTACGGGTCCGCCGAGTTGTGCCGGGGTCATCCTCGCCAACGAGTTCCGCCGCGTCGATACTGGGGAATTCGTCTGCGAGATCCTCAACCGCCGCCGTCACTTGTATGTGCCGAAGAGGGTGTTAAAAAGGGTATTGCCCTCCGGGCGCGCGGTGCGGGATGGTGCGGGCCGGTTCTTCTTCCACCAGTCCGTCATAGCCTCATCGACAGCGCTCTTGATGATGGCGGCCGGATCGATCTGCGTGCCGGCATCATCATCCTGGGTGTCGTCGGCAGCGTCGTCGGTCTTGTCGTCTTTAGCCACGGGTCATTCCTTTCGGCATCATCTGGCGGATCATCGGGTTTTGCGCCAGAGCACTAAACAGCTTCTGAGCTTCCGTCACCTGCAACATCAACCAGTTGGAGCCCCGGCCGATGGTGTCAATCTTCTCTTCCATGCGGATGAGACGCTCCAGGATGGGATCTGACTGTTGGGGGGCGTCAGTCAGGTAACCATCCTCGGTGAGATAGGTGTCGTCCATCTCTTCCGGGGTCTCGCTCATCCGTTGTCCTCAAGAAGGCTTTTCAGATCCTTCTTGACATCGGCCACAACCTCTTCCTCAAGGGTGGCCACCTGGGCATGGAGTTCCTGCCGGGCAGGGTTACCTTCGATCGTCAGAGCATCCACAAGACTGTGGAGCACATCCGTCAGTGCGGACATCACGGGGTCCTTTCGGTAGGGAGGAGGCCGGGCTAGCTCTCGCGTCCCGTGCCGCCCGCCCGGCCCGGCCCCTCAGCCGTAGTGTACCATGCAAGGGCGCGCAAGATACACCCCGCAAGGCTCCGGTGTCAACCCATCGTTATACGACTGTGACGTCCTTGCGCGCAACGTTGATCTACGCTACGTTCCGCTACGTACATCCGCGCCAGCCAGAGAGGCTCATTCCCCGTGACCACAGTACAAAAAGTAACCCAACTACCAATGAA
>Ga0179596_10000342_pt1 | contig 14907 bp, 12 predicted proteins | sample CZODoug1_1_08_16_FD_155494 | JGI IMG/M metagenome (GOLD analysis project Ga0179596, IMG submission 155494) | Vadose zone soil fungal communities from Angelo Coast Range Reserve, California, USA - CZODoug1_1_08_16fungal (Illumina Assembly) | ecosystem: Environmental > Terrestrial > Soil > Vadose...
TCCTGGGTTCCTTCCAGCCCGCACGGCATCAAGGCGTATGCCGCTCAAGCCTTTCCCGAGGCCTTCTCCAATCCTGTCTTTGAAGTCATCGCCATTGATGCCGAGCGGACATTCTGGGAAAAGGCAACGATCCTTCATCAGGAAGCCCATCGTCCCGGCGCGATTCCTGCGCGGTATTCGCGGCATTACTACGACCTCTACAAGCTGGGCGAAAGTCCGATCAGGAATGCTGCACTTTCCGATCTCGCGTTGCTGCAATCAGTCGTCGAATTCAAAGAGCGGTTCTACTACTCTTCCTGGGCACGTTACGACTTGGCCGTCCCCGGCTCATTCCGGTTAAGTCCGCCCGAGAGCCAACTCCTCACGCTCGAAAGGGATTACCGCGCCATGCGCGAAATGTTCTATCGGGAACCTCCAACATTTGGAGCGATTCTGGCTGGCTTGACGTCGTTGGAACATGAAATCAACACTGAGAAATGAGCCCGTTAGGGCATACCTTGGGATCGTCCCCGAGAAACTTCCCATAAGCCGACTCTCTCATTACCTATCAAGGGTGGATTCGGTCTCGCCCGCCACTCAAGCCAGCGCAGCCCACTCCTCAACGGGTATGCTCCAATCCACGTCCACACGTTCGACGTAGCGTTTTTGCTCTTCCATGAAGGGCCTGCGATACGGCTTCTTCATCTCTTCCTGCTGAAAGCGTTCGCGTGTTCCGGCCCAGACCTCATAGAGCATGACCTCGTCCGGACGATCTGGATAGGTGTGCAGCGGTTCCTTGGCGCATTCCTCGAGAACATCCTTCAATAGTTTTCGAAACTGCTCGGACGAGCCGGGCTTCAGCTTGTAACGAAGAAGAAGAACACACTTGGTTGACACGGACGAATCTCCTTTAGAGAACAGTTGTTGCCTTGAATGAAGATGTGGTGCGAATCATCGAGCTATCTGCTGCGAGTCAGGATCGCCTGGCCAAAGTGGTAAGCGAGATGCGAAGTCCTGGTTAGTAGAATGGTGTATCGATTTCGATGAGGTTCGCGCGCGAAATCCTCGTCTGAAACGGTGGTGTGTTTGTCGAGCCAGTCCGAGGCGGATAATTTGCTAAATCCGAGCCAGAGCGCATCGTTGATCTCGTTCCAAACGCCCTTCAGTTCTGCACCGGAAAGAGTCTCCATCACAGCGCGGTCAGGATTCGAAATGAACATAGCATCGAGTTCGGGATGAAGCCGCGCACCGAATCCGAGCAGAGGAATCAGCGCGTCACTGACCGCAGTAAGGTGTCCCCATATATACACGAGCCTGTTTTTCCCTGGGGCGATTTCATGGAGTAGCTGCTCTTCAGAGAGGCCAGAGAAAAACTTCCCGGTTCGGTCTATGTTTAGCTTCCAGGCGCGAAGCGCCATATCTACAAAAGCATCTTCTGTGTTCAATGGTTTACAACTCCCTTTGAGATGGACAACGCTGATGAAGTGAGTGCGCCCGGACTGCGACGCACCCCATATGACAGATGATTTAGATTTGAGCGGCTCCGCCATCCACGAAAAGCTCGATTCCGGCGATGAAGCTGGCATCGTCGGAGGCGAGAAATGCGACCGCTTTACCAATCTCCTCTGGTTGGCCAAGGCGACCGAGCGGCACCGTTGACGCGAGATGGGCGAACAGTCCCTTGCGCTGCTGTTCATCCGGAGCGAGTCCACCGAGTCCTGGGGTTTCAACCGGCCCGGGGCTGACGGCGTTAACGCGGATTTTGCGGTCCTTCAGATCGACTGTCCAAGAGCGAGCAAATGAACGGACAGCCGCTTTGCTCGCAGAATAAACGCTGAATGCGCCTGTGCCCTTGATCGAAGTGATGGAGGCATTGAGGATGATTGCGCCTCCGTCAGGCATCAGGGGCAACGCCTTTTGAACGGTGAAGACCAAACCCTTTACGTTTGTATTGAAGATCCTGTCGAAGTGTTCTTCGGAGATCGCACCCAAGGGGGCAAAATCGCCACCACCTGCGTTTGCGAAGACGATATCAACACGTCCCTTCTGTTGTTTGATCTGACCATAGACCTTATCGAGGTCGTCAAGTGAGGACGAATCGGCCTGAATGCCGGTGACATTCGACCCGATGGTCTTCACTGCCGCATCGAGTTCTGACTGACGTCGGCCCGTGATAAAGACGTATGCGCCCTCCAAAACCAGCTGCTGGGCAGCTGCGAGGCCAATGCCCGCACTGCCGCCTGTAACGATTGCGATCTTGCCTTCAAGCTTCTTTGACATGATATTCTCCCGATCTATTTTTGGACTGCTCGATCTAAAACATAGATGTGGAGTCGCAAGGAAAGGTTTCAGATATTTTGGACTGTTCAGTTAGTATCTGCATCTCATATCCTATGAACATGACTGAGACAGCGACGGTAAAGTTGGGCCGCCCTCGTGGCTTCTGCGAAGATACGGCGCTGGAAGCGGCCATGCGCGTCTTCTGGGAGAAGGGGTACGAAGGGACTTCACTCACGGACCTGACCGAGGCGATGGGTATCAATCGCGCGAGCCTCTACTCAAGCTTTGGTGATAAAGAGGCTCTGTTTCGCCGAGCCCTTGCCCGCTATGGGGAGGGTCCGGCCGCGTATCTAAAGGCGGCGCTGCAAGAACCTACCGCTCGAAGAGTAGTCGAGGCACTCCTTAAGGGGGTCGTCGATCTTCTGGGGAACCCAAAGAACCCTCGCGGATGTCTGTCTACACAAGGAGCGCTTGCAACAGGACTCGGCGCAGAGCCCATTAAGAACGCACTTATCGAATGGCGCAAAGGTGCCGAGGCAGAGATTCAAAAGCGATTCAAACGGGCAAGGACGGAAGGGGATCTGCCGGAAGAGATAAACGCCGGAGATCTCACTCGATATCTTTCCTCTGTCATATACGGCCTCGGAATCATGGCTGCGAATGGCGATACAAAAGCTGACCTGACCCGCGTGGTTGACATGACTTTGCGGACCCTGCCGTTGTAGGGGAACTTGGATCAGGTGCCGTCACGAAGCTTCGTTAGAGAATAGACGATGCTTCGCCGCTGACTACCAATTGGTATACGACCTTGCCCGGAGGTTTGAGCCGCGTTAGGAGATCACTTCGATTGAATCGACCCGCGTGGGATAAAACGCCAGGTACTCCTTAATGTCCGCGACCGCCTCATATGGGTTTTCGTAAGTCCAGACGGCATATTCCGATCTCGCTTCGCCGATGGGAATGCTGTAGTACGTGCAATCGCCTTTGTACGGACAATAGGTGTAATGCGTTGTCCGAACGAGTAACGACATGTCCGCATCGCCGCGCGGCAAGTAGTAGACGGGTGGGTACCCATCTGCACTCCTTCGGCGCCGAGAGCGAACGCTGCGGCGATGCCGCGAGCGTCGGCTATACCACCTGCCGCGATGACGGGGATTCTTACGGCATCAACTGTCTGCGGGACGAGTGAGATTGTTCCAGTCAGCGAGTCTTCCGATGAGCGCAGAAACGAGCCTCTGTGACCACCGGCCTCGAAGCCCGAGGCAACTACCAAATTCACGCCCGCTTGTTCGAGCGCGAGCGCTTCATCGGGAGTGGTGGCCGTGCCTATGGTGATGATGCCTTGCTTGCCGGCCTCGTCAAGAATCTCCTTGGGCGGAATACCGAAGATGAACGAAAATACCGGCACTTTGGCGTCCAGAAGAACACGCGCCTGATCTTCAAAACGAATGGCATTGTAAGGAGAGAAAGTTGGCTGAGTCCCTTCGACCGCTTTGATATGCGGAGCCAGGTGAGAAAGAGCGCGCTGAAAGGCCGTGGCATCGGACACGGCGGCTCCCGGATCTTCCATCGAGACCCACAGGTTCATGGCAAACGGTTTCGATGTGAGAGAACGGATCTCTGCGATCACATCTTTGATCGCGTGCGGCTCAAGACCGTGAGAGCCGAACGAGCCAAGTCCACCAAAATTTGACACTGCCGCCGTCAGCCGTTGTGACGAGGAGCCACCGAGCGGTCCCTGGATGATCGGGTACTGAACCCCAAGGGCTGAAGCGACGCGTGTCTGATTCCATCTCTTCGACATAACGACCTCACAGGTAGAGAAGGCGAGATCGGCCCGCCCTCTCAGACTTTGACTTCGAGTACGACCTCAAGCTACCGGCATTCCTAAAAAGGCTCGCGACGCCGAAGACCCTTTCGCGTTAGCGAAAGTACGTTCGATGCGGCGTCCACGATGTCCTCCACACCTCGAAATTGTACCGATCGGCGAAAGCGGTCCTCCGGGTTCGTCGCATGCATCTCTGTATCGATCCTTCCCAAACTCGGTGCCAGGCTGCGGGTCTCAGTTACCACCAATGTTCAACCTGGACACCATACGTAAGCCCCTTCGTCACATTCTCAAAGGGCACTCCCCCTACGAGTCCGCGGAAGCCGTTCGACCAATTCGCATAAGTGAGAAATGCGCGCAATACCGGCCGCCCGAAGAACTTTCTATCCGCCCCAATCTGTGGTGCGAATGTGCATTTACGCAACCAGCCCTCGTAAGAGCCGGGAAGATGAGTATGATCGAACCCACAGTCGCCAGTCAGTGATAGATGTTTGGTCAGAAATACCTCCGGCCTCACACCAAACGACACCCACTGCATCCAGTCATTTTGCGTATTCACGTTCTTCATCCGCTGGAAGAGAAAGATCGGCATCACAGCAAACCTATCGTTCGGTTGGAGTACGACCTGTTCGGTGGCTAAGAACTGTTTTGACCTAGCAGTATCGAGCGATGGAGTTGGGATCGTCGTCCCGATTCCAGGCCCGCTGAAGTTGCTTGCGGCCCCGGTACCGTATTGAATCAGGAACGTGTGATATCCCCCATGCCACTCCAGTCGCTGATGACGGATCCCATATGCGTAGCCATTGGCAGAGGGAATGTTCGTAACGGCTGATGAACCAGGAACAGACGCAGATGTCATCTGCCCACCTTTTGAAGTTGCATAGTCGAACCACACGCCCCATAAACCGAGTGGTCCCTTCACGTCATACACCGTCGCATCGATATGACTTGTTGTCATGTTCCCATTTTGCGTGACCACATCCGGCCGCGCCACCCCGATGAAGGCTACCGCAGCCTTGCCAAGTTTGAGGTCAAGATCTTCAACACCACCGCCGTAACCGCTCATATCAAGCGGGAAGAAATCATTGCTGTCTATGTGTTGTCGCCGATAATATCTCTCGCCACCCCAGAACTTGGCGTGCGGCTGGCTCTCGAAGATATTGCCCGCCTGCACGAACGCCTCGCGAACTCGGAATTGGTCGCTGCCGGTTCCGCTCGACGAAGGAGCAAAATTTTCGGAATTCGACGTATTGGCCTGAACCAGAAACTCGCTCCTGAACCACGCCTTGTCGGAGTTGTGATCCGGATTCACCCAATTATTGACAAAGATCAATTCCGCGTATGTCTCTGTTTCATTTCCCAGCCGGTATTTGGCTTGAGCCCCAGGCGCTTCGAATGCAACCTGCTGGCCGCCTCTGCTGTTTAGCCCAAAGCCTGAACGAAAGTATCCATGAAATTCAAACGCGCCCTCACGTTCCTCCAGGTCCGCGATTTTTCGGTCGGCTTCTCTAAGAAGGTCGTATGTGGGCTCAGACGGTAGCTGACCTTGAAATCTGGCGCCGACTTGATTCGATTCAGTGAGCAGAGACTTTTCAGATTTCTCTGGGATCTGCGCAACGGTTGGTTTTGTTGGTTGCTGTATTGCATGTGCTGGTTCAGCGCTCGCATCCTTTTGCTTCTTGGCGTCCTTTTCCTTTTCGAGTTGTTGCTCCAACGTGGAGATTCGTTGTTCGAACTGTCTGGTGGTCATTTCCAATTGTTCTTTGAGTTGCTGCAGTTGTTGCTCCGTATCCTGACTGCGCGCAACCGATGACATGCTCATAATGAATGAGAGAAAACACAGGACTCCTCGGAAGTGCGGATGTCTTCTTCTAGACAGTTGTAGAACCATAACTATGTCCTTATCTGTTTCGCCGCACTTTGAAATCGCGTTACGAGTTCCTGCAACTTACTGCAAGCGCGGTTGTCATCGAGAGAGGTGACCTCGGATCGAAATTGCACCCTTTTCTGACTGCTGCTGAAGTCGCCCACCGTGAACGGGAGGTCATAGACGTTTCTCGTTCCCTCTGATCTGCCTATTGCTCCCGCTATACCTGGTTTGCTGCAGTCTCTACGGCCACGCCTATCGACCCCACGTGGTATCCGAGCCGGGTCTCAACATCCCCCGGAACGTGAAAGCCTCGTTCGAACAGAACTCGAAGCCGTGCCTGAGCAGCAGGTCTGCCGAGCGCAGCCACAAAGGCTTCCCACTCCAGCGCGATCTCCGCATCCGAAGGCAGGCTATTCAGGTTCACCATGCGCTTGGTCTCTGCGATCGCCTGTTTGTCAAAGGAAGAAATTCTCGTGGCGAAAGTGTCAACAAATGCGTCGAGCTGACCATCAGGCAGCGAACGATTGACATAGCCATACAACTCAGCGAGATCGCCCGGTATGTCATCCGCTCCTAAGAGCACTTCCAATGCTCTGCCGCGGCCCATCAGTCGCGGCAGTCGCGCCATCGGTCCTCCGCCTGGCACCAACCCCGCCCCGACCTCCCATTGAGAGAGAATCGCCTTATCACGGCTGGCGAATCGCATGTCGCATGCGAGAGCAAGTTCGCTGCCAACACCGGTAGCACGTCCGCGTATGGAGGATATGGACACGACCGGCGCTCGGCTCAGCCGAGCGAGCATGTCAGGTAGGGCCTGCAGGCCAGTCCGTCCAAGAAGAATCTTGGCGGACTCTTCAGGCTTTGCCAGAAGGTCATAGTGCGTTATGAAAAACCCATCCACCGCACTGTCGAAGACCACCACCTTAACTCGATCGTCAGATTCGAGCAAACGCACAATCTCTTCAAGCTGTGGGAGATTCGCGGGCCCAAAGATATTCAAAGGTGGGATGTCGAACGTCACCTTCCAATATGCATCGGAGTTCCGTACTAAGCGTATTTTTCCCTCGTGGTAAGCATTCATCGTCTCTTCCTCCGTCGTCTTCGATTAAGCCGGAAGCGGGAAGCGAAAACAATTGAACCTTGGTATCGGCAATACTTTCGTATATGCGGTCCACTAAAGGTCGGCGAGGGCGCAATGTACCAAACTTACGGATGCAGATCCTTCGCCGACGGCCGCAGCTACCCGCTTTATGCTTCCAGCGCGGACATCGCCTACAGCGAATACTCCGGGAAGGCTGGTCTCGAGCATCTCAGGCGGTCGGGAAAGACGCCATGACGGACTTTCATCTGGTTCGACAGCCTTTGGCAGATCGCGGCCAGTGAGGATGAAGCCCTTATCATCAAGAGCGAGACGACCACGCAGCCAGTTGGTGTTGGGCGAGGCCCCGGTCATTATGAAGAGGTGACGGGCCGGCGCCGAACGCACCTGCCCGGTCTGCTTGTTGATCCAACTCACTTCGTCGAGGTCGTTCTCACCCTCAAGGCCGGCCAGTTCCGAGTTGCAAAGCAGCTCGATGGACGGATTCCCAACAATGCGCTGAATGAGATATCGTGACATCGATTCGGCCAGGTCCGCCGCTCGCACAAGCATGTACACCCTGCGCGCAGTCTGTGAGAGGAAGACTGCAGCCTGACCAGCCGAATTGCCGCCGCCAACAACAATAACCTCTTCGCCTTCGCACAACTGAGATTCAATATGAGTAGCACCATAATGGATGCCTCGACCAGCGAAGCGGTCCAGGGCGACGGATGTGGGCTTGTTGTAACAAGCGCCGGTTGCAATCACGATTGTCCGTGCGAAGAAGACAGTCCCATCATCCATCACGAGTTCGTAAGGACGCCGTTGACACCGAAGTTCGACAATCGCGCGGGCCACCGCCATCTTCGCTCCGAACTTCTGTGCCTGTCTGGTTGCATTCGTAGCCAGTTCTTGACCGGACACCCCGGTTGGAAATCCCAAGTAATTTTCTATTTTTGAACTGGCGCCAGCTTGGCCGCCAGGGGCATGGCTCTCAATGAGGAGAATATCCAGTCCCTCAGACGCTGCGTATACCGCGGCTGCCAGGCCGGCCGGCCCAGCGCCCACGATGATGAGATCATGGAGTCGACTAGTGTCGATATTGTCGTTCAGTCCGAGGCTATCGGCCAACTGTGAGGTTGACGGGTTGCGCAAAACCATCGTTCCGTTGCCGATCACGATCGGGATTTCGGAGAGAGCAATTGAAAAGCGGTCGAGGAGGTTCCGGGAAGTATCGTCCAAATCTAAGTCGATATACGTGTATGGATGACCATTTCGGCCCAGAAACTCCCGAATGCGCAGCGTGTCTGCAGAATGTCGTGAGCCAATTACAGCGACATTGCCCAACTGTCGGTTGATGAGCATAAGCCTGCGCAACACGAACGCCCGCAAAAATATCTCGCCCAGACCTGCATCGCGCGCCACAAGAGTGCGAAGATCTTCGGGCCGAAGCTCCAGGATTTCACCTGCTTGTATAACTCGGGCCTGTACTACGGTCCGCTGTCCTGCGATACTGCCCGCCTCGCCGGTGAACATTCCTGGGCATAAGTTGAAGACCGGCCGTTCGCCGTGGATACTTGGCTGAACGATTTCCAAGGTGGCTGACAAAAGAATGAAGCACGGCCTTCCCACCTCTCCCGGCCGATACAGAATCTCGCCAAGCTCCGCTTGGCGGACCCGGCCGTACGGCCGCGCACGATCTATCTCGACAGCCGTAAGGACCGGCCTCGTCTCGGTATCCGCGTTGAGCGCACTGAAAGCTGGCGATGAGGACATGGCTATCTCCTGAATTCCAATTGCGCAGAGGTTTACCGAATTGATCGCGGGACATTAGTCCGCTCGGAGTAAGAGCGAGCATTTCGATTTCTCTTGGCAGTGACGGCGATTGGCCTGCGATCTTACGGCTTGCAAAATCGAGGATCATCTATGGCTTATCGGATCGGTGGGCAACGGTTGGATGTCTCCTGCGTGACGATCAGGCGTATGACGATGCCCGGGAAAATTGCAAACAAAGGGACACGGAAACGCGGGGTCTGGATGCAGCTTCGCACAGAGAACGCGAGCGTCGCCACTGATCCTCGCATAGATTTCTGCCGCGCAGAACATTCCTAACAACGGCGCGACGAAATAGAGCCACCCCGCTGTCCACACGTTTGCAAAGAAGGCGGACCCTGCAGTGCGCGCGGGATTGATGCTGAATCCTGAGATTGGTGCAAAGAAAAAAGTGTAAAGCGCGATGAGTACCCCCACTGAGTAGCTGACGTAGATAGCCAGATGCGCGCGGTTGGACAACAGCAGAACGACTGTCATGAGTACGATAGCCATGAACAATTCAGCCAAGAAAGCCGCAACAGTGCCGTATCGTCCTGGAACCGTAACCGCGTATTCAATCGCAGGCTTGGACAGGCTATTACCAAAAATTGCTGCTGCGACAGCCACTCCAAAGACTCCACCCAAAAATTGGAATAATACATAGAACGCTGCATCGCAAAAGCCAATCTTGCCAAGACGAAGATAGGTGAGGGTAATGGCCGGATTGAAATGAGCTCCTGACCGTTTGCCCATCGGTGAGTGGATGATCAGGACTGCTGTGATCCCCATCGCGATAGCCATGAGAGCCCGGCGAATGATCGCACTGGGAAAAAGGCGAAAGGCCGGCGAGGATGGATCGAAGAGGAAGATTGTAAACGCGCATGCGGAAAGCATGAACAGCGCGAGTTCGATCGCCTCAAAAACGTAGAGAGGCCAATTGCGTTTCAACACAGAAAACGGCGGTTTGTCCAACGCTTGCGTCGGCATGAGGTATCGCATAAGCGGAAACCGGGGTGCGGACGATAACCGCATATCTATCCTTGCCGCGCAATAGAGGCTTGGATGGTGCATGAGACCTTCCTTCCATTTTCCTTGTCACACATTCCTTTCGTTGGTTGTGCGCGAATCGATGAGAGCAGAAGGTTGGAAAGAAATCGATTAGACGATGGTGTCGGTAATACCAAGGTATTGGCTGTTTGAGAGTCAGTTCTCTCGATCCGATCTCTAGCAAGGTCCCACGCCATCGAAGGCTATTAGTCGACCGAGTGATACCAAGGTATTGGCGACACCATCGTCTAATGGACTCTCCTCCGCGTGTCTGGCTTAATCGCAATGATGGAACGCACCCCAACTCATTGATAACGAGTAATCAACAATTCGCCCACTGAGGAGACACGCCATGATCGCACTTGAAGCTGTCACGCACACCCGCCCATCGCTGTCGAGCACTCGGCGAAGCTTTCTTCGCACCTTAACTGCCGCGGGCGCGGCTTGGCGTTTCCTGCTCGCTGCTCCCGGCTCCGCGGAGACTATTCCAAGCGACGGTATGCGCACATCCTTTGACAGTCTGAATCCTGCGAAAGCCGCTTCGGACGGTGACGAGTCTATCCGTCCCTTTCAAATCAACTTTCCCGAAGTGGCGATCGTTGACTTGCGCCGGCGCATCGCCGCGACAAAGTGGCCTGAACGGGAAACGGTGACGGACGCAACTCAAGGTGTGCAACTCGCGACGATGCGTGGACTCGCGCGTTATTGGCAGACGGATTACGACTGGCGCAAGGTTGAAGCGCGGCTGAACGGCCTGCCGCAATTCATGACGAACATCGACGGGCTTGGCATTCACTTCATCCACGTGCGTTCGAAGAATCGGAATGCGCTTCCGGTGATAATTACGCACGGGTGGCCGGGCTCGATTATCGAGCAGTTGAAGATCATCGGTCCGCTGACCGATCCAACGGCCTACGGTGGGAAGGTCGAAGACTCATTCGATGTCGTGATTCCCTCGTTGCCTGGCCACGGGTTTTCAGAAAAACCGACTACGCCCGGCTGGGATCCCGTGCGCATTGCTCGCGCGTGGGTCGTGCTGATGAAGCGCCTTGGGTACACGCGCTACGTCGCACAGGGGGGCGATTGGGGCAATGCGATCACGGAACAGATGGCCCTGCTGACGCCGCCGGAACTGCTCGGCATACACACCAACATGCCTGCCACTGTCCCTGACGATATTGCCAAGGCGCTCCAGTTTGGTGACCCGGCGCCGTCTGGACTCTCAGCCGACGAGCAACACGCGTACGATCAGCTCGACTTCTTCTACAAGCACGGCCTTGGCTACGCCCAGGAGATGAGCCACCGCCCGCAGACGCTGTACGGGATTGAAGATTCTCCTGTCGGCCTGGCGGCCTGGATGCTCGACCACGACGCTGCCAGCGAGGCGCTCATCAAACGCGTCTTCGATGGCGTGTCTGAGGGCCTTACGCGAGACGACGTCCTTGAAAACATCACGCTCTACTGGTTGACCAACACTGCAGTGTCTTCGGCACGTCTGTATTGGGAAAGCAAGCTCAGCTTTTTCGCCCCGAAGCACATCTCGATCCCGGTCGCGGTGAGCGTCTTTCCCGACGAGATCTATGCAGCCCCGAGGAGTTGGACAGAGAAAGCATATTTCAAACTCATCCACTTCAATCGGCTTTCCAAAGGGGGGCACTTTGCGGCATGGGAGCAGCCGCAACTCTTTGCAGAAGAGATTCGCACCTCTTTCAGTTCACTGCGCTAATCGCGAGATATCACTTTCCGACCAAGTCAACAGTTTTGAAAAGGAGATTTGCCAAATGACCTCAACTACCGCAACCGCCACTCCCGCCGCCGCAACTACCGCAATCAGTATCTGGAACATCGACCCCGCCCACTCGGCGGCCGAGTTCAAGGTGAGACATATGATGATCTCGTTCGTGAAGGGTAAGTTTTCGGGACTCTCCGGAGTGCTGAGCCTGGACGAGACCGACTACACTCATTCCACCGTCGAAGTGTCGATTCCCACTGCCAGCGTAAAAACCGTGGACGACAAGCTCGATGCCCACCTGAAGAATGAGGACTTCTTTGACGTCGAGAAGTTTCCCACAATCACGTTCAAGTCTGCGAGCATCCGATCGACCGGCGGTCGCGACTACGCAGTCACCGGCGATCTGACGATTCGCGGCGTCACCAAGCCCGTAACCCTGAGCGTGAACGATGTGAGCGAGCCCTCCAAAGACCCCTGGGGGAACTACCGCATCGGCCTTTCCGGCACTGCCAAAGTCGATCGCAGGGATTTCGGGCTCGTCTGGAATGCGGCGCTGGAGTTCGGCGGCGTGCTGGTTGGCGACGAAGTGACGATCACACTCGATGTGCAGTTCATCAAGGGATAGAGGGTGAGCCTTCGGTGGCATGCGGTCCACCCCGTAAGGCCAGCGCCTTTAATGAGTTGGTTGTAATGCGTCAGTTTGGGATGCCTTCTCTGCCCAACTCTTTCGGGTAGCATAGTCATCCACCAGAACTCTTCTCTGCGGAACTTCGGGCGTCGTTCAGACCACTACATTGATGGCGATTGCCCTTGGGGGTTTCATGGCCGACCAGCAACGTCAAGAGGCTCTTACCCGATCTTCTCCTGTCAATATTGAGTCGGCGCGGAGCTTCACAAGCGCTTCTGCTGCGAAATGGCAGCAAGAAAAGTGGGACCGAGAACTAGAAAAAGAGTACGAGGCCCATTTGAGGAACCTGCAGCAGTACATCTGCGAGCTCCTCATCAAAAATCAACAGCTCAGATGGTTAGTAGAGTCAGCAACAAATCACCGATACGAGGAGCTTGGGGATGACCACGATCAGACGATCGCAAGAAATAGATCATGACCGCCGTCGCTTTTTGGGAGCTGCCGCCGCGACCATTGTCTCCGCCAACCTGAGCATGATCAGTTCCGCCGGCGCTCAGTCGGGTGAGGCCACGGCGACCGCTACCCATACCGCGTCGCACACGTCGTTCGCCTCTCTGAAGCAGATCGCCGCTGGACTTCTGAATGTCGGCTACGCGGAGGCCGGCCCCTTCGATGGTCCCGTGGTGATTCTTCTGCATGGCTGGCCCTACGACATCTACAGCTTCGTCGACGTCGCGCCTCCGTTGGCGTCGCGCGGTTACCGGGTGATTGTCCCGTATCTGCGCGGCTATGGCAACACCAGCTTTCTCTCCAGCGAAACAATGCGGAACGGCCAGCAGTCGGTCATTGCCGTCGACATGATCGCGCTTATGGATGCGCTCAAGATCCAGAAAGCCATTGTCGCTGGCTTTGACTGGGGTACGCGTACAGCCAACATCATGGCGGCGCTGTGGCCGGAACGCTGCAAGGCCCTGGTCTCTGTGAGTGGTTATCTGATCGGCAGCCCCGCCGCCAACGAGGTTCCGCTACCGCCGAAGGCCGAGCTCGCGTGGTGGTATCAGTTCTATTTCGCCACGGACCGCGGCCGCGCCGGTTACGACAAGTATCGACACGACTTTGCAAAGCTCATTTGGCAACTCGCATCGCCGAAGTGGAACTTCGACGATGCCACCTTCGATCGCTCTGCGGTGGCCTTCGACAATCCAGACCATGTCGACATTGTGATTCACAACTACAGGTGGAGGATCGGCCTGGCCAAGGGCGAGCCGCAATACGACGACTTGGAAAAGAGACTTGCGGGCGGTCCAGTTATCTCCGTTCCTACCATCACCATGGAAGGCGATGCGAATGGCGCGCCACATCCTGGCGACGCATCCTATCGCAGCAAATTCACCGGCAAGTATGAATACCGCCTAATCCGTGGTGGCATCGGGCACAATCTGGCCCAGGAAGCACCGATGGCTTTTGCTCAGGCTGTGATGGACGTAGACGCGCCCTGACCTGTTAGCAGCGAAGTGTCGAGGGAAGAAACGATGCCCGACACCTTCGGTACCTGTATCGGTTTTCTCGTTTTAGGTTGACATTGCTACTGCAGTTGATACGAAAGTATGGACGATACCATCGTCCAATTGCACGGCTCATTTTGTTCTGGCTCAATAGTGATGTTTGAACCTTGAACGTATAGCCCTTGGCATCGCACTTTGGTTCTTACGCGAAATTTATCTTTTTAAGATTGTCACGAACTACGTGTGCATTTGCTGCAACGGATGGACTACAAGCTGCCGACCGCCATTTGTCGGCTTTCAATCAACCGGAAACCAAAACGAACAAATACGAAGGAGAATCTCATGGCAAGTGCGATAGCACCCACCACACCCGAAAAGATGAGCGCACCAGCGGAATCCAGACAGCTTCGCCTGACCAAGCGGTCGCCTGCCTATTGGCGCGTCACGATCGACAATCCGCCGATCAACGTTATGGGCCCGGAAATGGTCCGGGAGTTCCAGGGCGTCATCGACGCTCTCGAGACCGACGAGCATGTCAGGGTCGTGGTCTTCGACAGCGCGGTCGATGACTACTTCCTGAATCACTCCGATTTCCAGGCCAGGCTCGAGGACTTGACCGCAATGCCGGCCGGCCCCACAGGCTTGCCGCCTTGGCCGGACTTTCTTGTGCGCCTGACCCGCCTACCAGTCGCCTCCATCGCCCTTATCCGCGGCCGGGCGACGGGCAACGGTAGCGAGATCACGCTCGCTTGTGACATGAGTTTCGCGAGCCGCGAGAAGGCCATCATCTCGCAATGGGAGGTGGGCGTGGGGATGGTCGCCGGCGGCGGCCCCATGGCCCGGCTGCCCGGACTCATCGGCCGAAACCGCGCCCTCGAGGTGCTCTTGGGCTCGGAAGACATCAGGGGAGACCAGGCCGAGGCCTACGGCTACGTGAATCGCTCCCTGCCCGACGCCGATCTCGACGCGTTTGTAGAAGCGCTCGCGACCCGGATCTCCAAGTTCGACAAATGGGCCATCGCCAACACCAAGCGCCTCGTTAATACCAGCTTGCCGCCGGACGTCGAGCTCGGCGCCGGATGGGATGCGTGCATCGCTTCGCTCGGGCGACCTGCAGCCCAGGATGGGATCAAAGAGTTGATGGCGCG
>Ga0179596_10000345_pt1 | contig 14854 bp, 14 predicted proteins | sample CZODoug1_1_08_16_FD_155494 | JGI IMG/M metagenome (GOLD analysis project Ga0179596, IMG submission 155494) | Vadose zone soil fungal communities from Angelo Coast Range Reserve, California, USA - CZODoug1_1_08_16fungal (Illumina Assembly) | ecosystem: Environmental > Terrestrial > Soil > Vadose...
TTGGGGCGGCGGCGCAAGGGCCATCCAGCCAGACGCTGGAGCGGGTAAAGTCGGCCAGGACGCTGGTGTGTGGGCTCAACGCGGAGGAGGGCGACTACTCGCGGTCGGACGACCATGGGCGGCGGGATGCGTTCGAGCGGGATATCTGCCGGGCGGTGGCCGTTGCGGTGCTGGGGGCGGACGCGAAGACGGTCGAGAAGGTGTATCCGGATGACGGGACGGCTGTGGCTGCGCTGCGGTCGGGCGAGGTCGATCTGCTGCCCTCGCTGACGCTGGACTTTACGCGGGCTACGGAGCGTGGCATTGGGTACAGCGGCGTCGTGCTTTGGGATGGCGTGGGGTTCATGGTGCCGGTGGCTTCGGGGGTGAGGCGGCCGGAGGAGCTGGCGGGGAAGAAGGTGTGTCTGCTGGCGGAGACTGAGGTGGAGGATGTCGTGACCGCATGGTTTCGGCGGAGGGGGCTGAAGGCGAATCCATTTCCTTACCAGGAAGAGGGGGAGATGGAGGCAGGGTTCGTGACGGGCGGGTGCGCGGCGATTGCGGGGGATCTGACGCGGTTGGCGGCGACGAAGATTGGGTTTGGGGAGATTGCAGGGAAGTTCCGGGTCTTACCAGGGGCGATCTCGAAGGACCCACTGGCGTCGGCTTATCTTCGCTCGGATGAGAAGTTTGGGTGGGTGGTCGACTGGGTGGTGCAGGTGCTGATCGGGGCCGAGGAGATGGGGGTGACTCAGGCTCATCCGGTGGGTAAGGATGCGGAGTGGGATATGAACCAGAGGAGGCTGGCGGGCAAGACGCATGAGCTGGGGCCCCGGCTTGGGCTGGCGGACGACTGGGCGGTGCGGGTGATTCAGGCCGTGGGGAACTACGGGGAGATCTACGAGCGGGATATGGGAGTAGGGTCGGAGATGGGGCTGGAGCGGGGGTGGAACCGGCTTGCGGCCGATGGGGGGCTGATGGTGGGGTTGCCGTTGAAGTGAGTGGTATGTATCATGGTATATAGCAGGAGGTGCGACATGGCTCAAGTTGAGAAAGCAAAGGTCTTTATGAGCGGCCGGAGTCAGGCTGTCCGGATTCCGGCGGAGTTCCGATTTACGGCGAAAGAGGTTTCGGTACGACGTGACCCGGAGACGGGCGATCTGATCTTGTCGCAGAAGCCGAACTGGGAAGAGATTTTTGCGATGTTCGATGCGGCTGGTGTTCCGGATGATTTCCTGACCGAGAGGCCTTTGGAGCCACGTAAGGATCGTGGCGAGCTGTGATCGAGCGCTATATGCTGGATACCAATACGGTGAGCTATATCGTGAAGGGTCGATCGATGGCCGCGCGGCGTACGCTCCGTGGGCTTGGGTCGCGGCAGATAGCTTGCGTCTCGGCCATTATTGAGGGAGAGCTGCGTTATGGGCTCGCGAAGAAACCCGAGGCGACGGCTCTTCGAGAAGCGACCGAAACCTTTCTCCTCTCGGTGCAGGTGCTGCCCTGGGCGAGCGAGGCTGCGACGGTCTACGGAAAACTCAGGGCGAAGACGGAAGCGATTGGCCGAAGGTTGGATCATTTCGACCTCATGATCGCGGCGCATGCGATTGCGAGCGGGTCGATTCTGGTTTCTAGCGATAAGGTATTTCGCCAGGTGGAAGAGCTGCCGGGCTTGGTGGATTGGGCTACGGACTTGTAACTACGGAGTTGCCCGCAGCGTAACTACCTCGGCGATGGTGAGGACGAGCGCGTAGGCTGCGAAGAGGAAGGCTGCGTATCGGCCCGCTGAGGCTGGCTGCATGGTGGGCATCCAGATGGCGAAGTGGGTAAGGAGGATGGCCTCGCCGAACATGCCGGGCAGGGCGATCAGCAGGGCCGCGGCGGACCAGCTTGTGGGTGGAATCTGACGCCAGCGGAGGATTACGAGGCAGACGGCGGCCGAGACGATCGGGGTCAGGGCGAAGTTGATCCAGAAGCGAAGTGGGGTGGTCTCGAAGACGAGGTGGCCGCGCTGGCGGTACCAGAGGGTGCCTGCGGTCCAGAAGCCGAGGCCGAAGAGCAGGAGAAGGATCGTGTCGAAGCGCTTCATGGGGACTCCGTTGGCGTAGGATCTGTACCAGACGGTACACGGTATTTGTACCATTTGGTACATGGAGCGGCAAGTGGTGGATTTGGATGCGTTGACGGATCGGTGTCTGGGGGCGTTTGTGGCGGCGGGCACGCTCGATCTGAGCCTGGATCGAGTGGCCGAGGTGGTCGGCACGAGCAAGCGGATGCTGGTCCACTACTTCGGCGGGCGGGAAGAGCTGGAGATACGGGTGATTGGGCGGCTGGAGGATCGGCTGCGGGCGCGGTTCAGCCTGGCCATCTACCCGGCAGGGACGACGTTGGCGCAGGTGGTGGGCGCGCTGTGGGAGACGAGTACGGCCCCGGAGTCGCGTGGCGTGTTGCAGGTGGTGATGGAGGTGTCGCGGCGCGGTTGGAGCGGGTCGGAGAGGGCGAAGGCGTTTTACCTGGAGCAGCAGAGGCTTTGGGTGGAGCTGCTACGGAGGTTTGGTGCAGAGGCGGACGTTGTGGAGGAGCTTCTGCAGGTGTTCCAGGGTGCGGTATTGATCTACCTCGTGACGGGCGACCGGGAGCAGGGCCGGCGTGGGCTGGCGCGGGTGGTGGGTTAGACTGACCAAAACTACGCATGGGGTGACGGCTTGGCTGAGCTGGGGGAGCATGGGCTGAAGAAGGAGCTGCGGCTCCGGGACCTGGTTCCGATGCAGGTTCTTCTGGTGATCGGCGTGGGTTGGGCTGGAATCGCGGCCAAGCAGGGGTCGGGACACCCGGTGATGTGGATGGCAGGGGTGCTGTTCTTCTTTCTACCGCAGGCGGCGGTGGTCACGTATTGCGCGCGTCTCTGGCCTCTGGAGGGTGGGGTCTACCAGTGGGCGAAGTTCGCGCTGGGGCCTGTATTCGGGTTCCTAAGTGCCTGGAACTATGGGTTTTATGCGGTGCTTCTGGTGTCCGGGCTGGGGATCCAGTCAGTGACGGCCCTGAGCTATGCGCTGGGGCCGAAGGCGGCCTGGATGAACGACAGCCGGCCACTGATCTATGCGCTCGATGCGGTGCTGCTGGGGTTGATCCTGGTGGTCAATGTGGTGGGGTTCAAGCTGGGACGGTGGGTCTCGCACTTTGGCACGGCGGTCATGCTGCTGGTGACCGGGACGCTGATGGTCTTGCTGTTTTGGCATCCGGGCGCGACGGCGTTGCACCCGCATGTGAGCCCGCAGAGGCCGTTTGTGGTGGCCTGGCCCATGTGGACGCTGCTGACGCTGAATCTGTATGTGAAGGTGGCGTTCAACGCATTCTCCGGGCTGGAGCAGGTGGCGGTCTTCGCCGGGGAGACGCGGGACGCCGCGCGCGCGGTGATGCTTTCGGCGTGGATCGCGGCGCCAGCCATTGTGGTGATGTATGTGCTGACGGCGAGCTCGATGCTGACCTACGTTCCAGCGGGCCAGATCGATCTTGCGGGGCCAATCCCGCAGGTGCTGGCGGCGGCTCTGGGGATGGGCGCTGGGGCATGGCTGGGGCGCGTGATGATTCTGGGGTTGATGGCGTTTGCGGTGTGTTCGTACACGATTGTGGTGGCGGAGACGAGTCGTCTGCCGATGGTGGCAGGCTGGGATTCGGTACTGCCTGCGTGGTTTACACGGCTAAACCCTCGCTTCGGGACGCCGGTCCGGAGCCTTCTGGTGATTGTGGGTGTGGCTGCGGTGGCCTGCGTGCTGGCGAGCGCCGGATCGGGGCGCGAGGAGGCGTTCCAGCTCTTGCAGAACGCGAACCAGATCTCGTTCGGGCTCTACTACTGTGCGATGTTCGCGGTACCTCTGGCGGTGGGGGTGCGGTTTGGCGAGAGGCCCGGGCTCTGGCTGAAGGTAAGCGCGGTGATGGGGCTTATCGTCACGGTAGCGTCGGTGGTGCTGGCTACGTTCCCCATCGTGGAGGTGAACAGCTCGCTTGGTTTTGCGGTGAAGGTTGCTCTGACGGCTGTGGCGGTCAATCTGGTGGGACTTGCGGTGTACTGGCGAGGCCGGCGGAAGAGTATTTAGGGGCAGGGGAGGCTTTTTTGCGAGCGGATGGTTGGCTGAGACGTCTATCTCTCAAACTACGCGGACTTGATGCTGGGTGCTGGTTTTAGAGGGAATGATATGAGGATGTTTAGCGGGCGGAAGCTTCTTCTTGGATCGATGTTGGCTGCGTTGAGTTGTACCGATTGGGCAGGTGCGGAGGCACAGGCTGTGCCCGCGTGGCAGACGGCTGCGGGTGGGAAGATGGCGTTCGACGTAGCGACGGTGCGGGTCAGTGCACCGGGGACGTTTGCGCCGCCCAGCTTTCCGCTGAGCGCGGATGACTCGTTCCGGCCAACCGGAGGGGAGTTTTCGGCGGACTTTTCTCTCGGTGTCTACATCAACTTCGCCTATAAGCTGGCGATGAGCCCCGAGCAGGCGAAGGCGATGGATGCTCAGGTGCCGAAGGAGGTGGCGTCTGCCCACTTTACGGTGCATGCCAAGGGGCCTGCGACGGCAACGAAGGACCAGATGCGTCTGATGGTGCAGGATCTGCTGCGGGAGCGGTTTGGCCTGAAGGCGCACTACGAGACTCGCGAGATCTCCGCGCTTGAGATGACGTTGAAGAAGCCGGGCGTGACCGGGCCGAAGCTGCGGCCGCACTCCGAAGGGCCCAAATGCACGGATGAGGGTGGCGCCGCCACAGCCGATGCCGTGTTTCCGCCGGCTTGCGCGGTGTACGTGGCTCGGAGCACGCCGGAGCACCTCATTCTGGTGGGTTCGCGCAATACCACGCCGGAGCTCATCGCCGCCCAGGCGTCTCCCCTCGGCAGGTTGGGTAAGACGGTGGTCGATCGCACCGGGCTGACCGGGCGATGGGACTTTACGCTGGAGTTCGCTCCGGAACCGGGGACGATCCCGATTCCTCCGGGTGCGTCAGCCGCTCCACCGGAGGTGCCCGCGCAGGGGCCCTCGTTTTTAGAGGCCATGGACGACCAACTGGGGTTGAAGTTCAAGCCGGGGAAGGCCTCGCTGCAGATGCCCTCGGCGAATTAGCTTCCCCTAACCTGGACGGGCTGTTTTGTGGATTTCTTGACATGGGGAAGCCGTTACGCGATGCTTAGGGGCTAGGCGTATTGCGTGGTCTGGCGCGGTGTTGCGTGTTCGCGAGCCGTTTTGCCGGTAGTCGGGCGGCGCCTTGCTCAGTCTTCAGATGTGGTTGGATGGAGTTTCGATGCTTGCGATGTGGTTGGATGGGATTGGTGGCGGAGCGTTGGCGAACTACGGCCAACTGCTTTTGCCGGTTGCGTTCTTCGGTCTGCTGTACTTCCTGATGATTAAGCCGAACCAGGTGAAGCAGAAGAAGTGGGCCGAGATGCTCGCGCAGTTGAAGACCGGGGACAAGGTCGTGACGAACGGCGGAATCCGCGGAACGGTGCTCTCGGTCAAGGACGACGTGATCGTGCTTCGCATTGCGCCGGATGGTTTGAAGCTGGAGTTTGTGAAGAGCGCGATCGCCACGGTGACGACGGGCGAGGGCGCTTAGCGGCTTCGGCCATCGTTTCTTCATAAACGGGCAAGAGATTGTTTTTGTAGTGAGATTCAGGCCGTCATTACGGATAAGGGAAGAAAAGGGGCGTCTGCGAGATCCGCTTTCGGGGTCGTGTGGCCGGTCCCGATCAAGAGATTATGTTCAAGAATTCAGCCGGTAAGACGGCGTTCATCGTTGCGGTTATCGCGGTCTTTCTTTATGGGATCTTCTACGGGTTCAATCCTCCGCGGATGGGATCGGTCAAGACGCTGTTGGGCAAGAGCATTCACCTTGGGTTGGATCTGAAGGGTGGCGCTCACCTGGTCCTGAAGGTGCATGTGGACGAGGCGATTACCTCGGCGACAGATCGCGATGTGGCCCGCGTGAAGGAAGCGCTGACCGCCGCTGGAGTAACCGGCGTGACGGTGGGTAAGCTCGACACGGCGCATCCTGAGACGATCACGATTGCGGCGATTCCGGCGGGCAAGGGCAACGACGTCCGTACGCTGCTCGGCGGGACCGACTACGCGATCTACGACGTGTCTTCGAAGGCCGATGGCTCGTACGTGATGACGATGAAGCAGTCGGCCATCAACGATCTCGAGGCGCGCACGCTGGATACGTCGATTGAGACGATCTATGAACGTGTCAATGCCTTGGGTGTCAGTGAACCGACGGTGCAGAAGTACGGTCTGGGCGACAACGAGATCCTCGTGGAGCTGCCGGGTATCGACAACCTGGACCAGGTGCGGGATGCCATTCAGTCGACCTCCAAGCTGGCCGTGTACGCCGTGGTGAGCGGGCCGTATGACGACGACCAGGCGGCGCTGACGGCGCTGAGCGGCGTGGTTCCTCCAGATGACGTGCTGGTGCATGGAAGCGCGATGACGGGTGGACCGGATCAGGTGTATCTGCTGGAGCGGGCGAGCCAGGTGGAAGGCACGGACTTCCGCGATGCGCATGCTTCGACCGACATCAACGGACGGCCGAACCTCTCGTTCTCGCTGACGACCGAAGCGGGCAACCGCTTCTACAAGTACACCAACGCGCACTCGCGTGACAGCGCTTCGCCGGGTTCGATGGCGATTGTGATGGGCAACAAGATTCGCTCGGTGGCGTCGATCAACTCGGCGATTCGCGATCAGGGACAGATTGAGGGCAACTTCTCGAAGCAGGAGGTCGACGACCTCTCGCTGATGCTGCGGACGGGCGCTCTGCCGGCCTCGCTCGATTATCTGGAGACGCGTACGGTTGGGCCGAGCCTGGGCGCGGCGTCGATCCGTCAAGGTGTCATCGCGGCTGTGGCCGGATTGGCCCTGGTCATGGTCTTCATGCTGGTCTACTACAAGGGCTCGGGCATCAACGCCGACCTCGCGCTGATCCTGAACCTGGTGATCCTGCTGGGCTGCATGGGCTTCTTTGGCGCGACGCTGACGCTGCCGGGCATCGCCGGTGTGATCCTGACCATCGGTATGGGCGTGGATTCGAACGTGCTGATCTTCGAGCGCATTCGCGAAGAGCTGCGAGCGGGCAAGACGGCGGCGGGCGCGGTGAAGGAAGGGTTCGCGCATGCGTGGACGACCATCATCGATACGCACGTCACGACCATTGTCTCGGCGGCGATTCTGTTCCTGTTCGGCACGGGTCCGATCAAGGGCTTCGCGGTGACGCTGACGGTCGGTCTTCTGGCCAACCTGTTCACGGCCGTGTTCGTGTCGAGGCTGATCTTCGACAAGCACCTTGAGGGCAAGGACCGGACGGCTGTGCTTTCGATATAAAGAAATCGCTTCACAACAAAAAGATTTAAAGATTTACGCGGAGCCCGATGCGGCTTCGCCGAGGATAAGACGACGTGGAACTGTTCCGGACAACAAATATCGACTGGCTGGGGAAGAAGTGGCTCTTCCTTGGTTTCTCCCTGATCTTCTCGGTGGCGGGTGTGCTCTCGCTGCTGTTCTGGCACCACCTTCCGCTGGGCGTGGACTTCAAGGGCGGCACGGAGATTACGATTGGCTTCTCCGGCACCCCGAATGAAGACCACATCCGCGCCGCGCTCGCTGCTGCGGGGATCAACGATGCTCGCGTGAAGCAGATCTCGGACCCGTCGGGGAACTCGTCGAACACCGAGGTAGTCTCGCTCCCCGAATCGAAGAACGAATCGACACAGGACCAGGGACGCGCCTCGATCGAAGCGGCGCTGTCGGCGAATTATCACGACTCGGCGTTCACGATCCAGAAGGTAGACATCGTCGGGCCGACGGCTGGCAAACAGCTTCAGAAGCAGGCTCTGTTCGCGACGCTCTACTCGCTGGTGGGCATGCTGGTGTACCTGTGGTTCCGGTTCGAGCTGATCTATGGTGTCGCGGCCGTGGTCGCGGTGTTCCACGACACGCTCATCACGATTGGCGCGTTTTCGCTCGCCAACAAAGAGATTGACCTGACCGTGATCGCCGCGATTTTGACCCTTGTCGGTTACTCGATGAACGATACGATCGTCGTCTTCGACCGCATCCGTGAGAACCTGGCGACCAACCGCAGGGAGCCTCTCGCCGATGTGGTGAACCGTTCTATCAACAACACGTTGAGCCGGACGGTCATTGCGTCGGGTCTGACCTTCCTGACAGTGTTGAGCTTGTACCTGTTTGGCGGCGCGGTCCTGCATGGCTTCTCGTTCGCGCTGGTAGTCGGTATCTTGATCGGCACGTACTCGTCGATCGCTGTCGCGGCACCAATGCTGGTGGCGTACCAGGACTGGCGGGCGGCGAAGGGGAAGTCTGCTTCCCTTCCGGCTGGCCGCACGAAGATCTAGTGTCGCGAGTCTAAAGTTCTTTGAATCATTGGGAGATGACTATCCGCTTTGCCGGGCCTGTCTTTGCCCTTGTCCCTTTGTGTCTTTTGCCCTGGCCCCTTTGTTTGTCATCCCCGTAGGGGATCTGCGGTTGCTGTTGTCTTCGCCCTTGCTGTTGCCATTGTCTTTGCCCTTGCTGTTGCCATTGTCTTTGCCCTTGCTGTTGCCATTGTCTTTGCTGTTGCTTCTGAGATAGGTCCGGGCTTTAGCCCGGACATTCAAGGCAACCGGCCAAGCGGGCTTTAGGTAGTGTTTGACGAATCGTGAACCGCCGATCTGGGGAGCTTTTGGGATTAGCGTGGGGCTTCAGCCCCACGAATTACCGTCCGGAAATAAGGGGCTTTAGCCCCGGGTCGTTGTCTATTTTGTTTCTGCTTCAGCCACAACCGATTCGTCAAACACTACCTAGCCCCTGGGATATGGGTTTTCTTCCTCCCCCTATGCATCCACAGGGGACATGCAAGTCGTGCCTGAGAACTTTAGACTCAGGACACCAGCTTGGGTCGTTCGTCGAGAGAAATCTCAACACCACGCGCGATTATCGACCAACCCATGCCACTTTAACTCACCACGAAATGTCCAGCTTTACCATACTTTGGCCCATCATCTGTCCAGCTTTTCACCACGTTCCACGCACAAAAAAGTTGATGGAGAACCATTGGGAAAATCGCATCGTGAGGCTGTAAGTCCTTTAGAAAACCATGGATGCGAGACGTGCGAAAAAAGGTGCAATGGGTGGCATTTTCCCATACCAATTCGTACCACTTTTAGACGTTAAAGGTCGGACCATTTGAGTCGAATGGAAAGCATTTCCAGCCGCGTGGAAGAAGGGGCTTGCTTGCTCCGTCGAGGATGCAGTAAAAGTTTCTGAGAACCTCCGGGAACAATATCGAAGTCACCGGTGTCTAAGGTTGGGTAGCTCTTTTTCCTCAGTAAAGAGGTCGTCCATGTTTGAAGATTCGTTGATGGAATCCGGCGGACAGTTGAAGACCAAGTCCAAGTATTGGATGATTGGCACGTTTGTCTTCAATCTTTCGATTCTGGCCGTGATGATCCTGATCCCGCTGTTGTATCCGGAAGCGTTGCCGAAGACGGCGATGACCGCGATGCTGTCGGCACCCCCTCCGCCGCCACCGCCTCCTCCTCCGCCGCCACCGGCGCAGATTGTGAAGCCGATCAAGATGGTCTCGGAGATCGACCAGGGCCTGCACGCGCCGACGAAGATTCCAAAGGACATCAAGATGCTGAAGGAGGACGCTGCTCCTCCTCCGCAGGTGGCCGGTGTGGCTGGTATGGGTTCGATGGGCGGTTCGGCTGGCGGTGCGCTCGGCGGTGTGATGGGCGGTATCGGCAGCGGGCCACCGGTTGTAGTGAAGGCTGCTCCGCCCAAGCCGACCGGTCCGCAGCGCGTGTCGAGCGGTACGATGGCCGGTCAGCTGATCTCGCGTCCTGACCCGATCTATCCTCCGATCGCCAAGGCTGCTCACGTTTCGGGTGCGGTTGTGCTTCGCGCCATCATCTCGAAGACGGGCACGATCGAGAATCTGCAGGTTGTGAGTGGGCCGGAGATGCTCCGGGCGAGTGCAATCGACGCTGTAAAGCGTTGGAAGTACAAGCCGTACCTGCTCAACGGCGATCCGACCGAAGTTGATACGACGGTCACCGTGAACTTCACCTTCGGCGGCGGCTAGCGCTTAGCGTCACTACCAGTTCTCAACAGACAGGTTCCTGGCAGGACGTTCCGGGGGCCTGGCTTCAAGTTCAAACAACCGACTTTATCAAACCGACCTAATCGGTCCGGAGGAAAGACTCAGTGATTCTCGCTCATCTCACCCAACTCGCTCACGTTCCCGCGTCGCTCGCCATGTTCTTCGATGATGCTCCGGCCGTCGGTTTCAGCCCCATGCAGCTCTGGGGCAACATGGGTAACCTCGCCCGCGTCGTCGTCATCATTCTGTTCGTCATGTCGATCTGGTCGCTGGCCGTGATGATCGATCGCGCCCTGTACTTCTCGGCTGCCCGCAAGCAGTCCCGCGAGTTCGCGCCCAAGGTTGCCGGCGCGCTGAAGGATGGCCGCCTGGATGAGGCGATCAAGGTTGCCGACCGCACCAAGAAGTCGCACCTTGCTGAGGTTGTGACCGCTGGCCTGCAGGAGTTCCGCAGCTTCGGCTCGGGTGGCAGCATCACCGATGCCCAGATCGAGAGCTCGAAGCGCGCCCTGGAGCGTTCAGAAGCGATCGTTCACGCCAAGCTGAAGCGCGGCCTCAGTGGTCTGGCCACTATCGGCTCGACGGCTCCCTTTATCGGCCTCTTCGGCACGGTAACCGGTATTCTCAACGCCTTCCAGGCCATCGCCACCCAGAAGTCCTCGGGTATCGGCGCAGTCGCCGGCGGTATCTCGGAAGCTCTGGTTACGACCGCCTTCGGCCTTCTCGTCGCCATCCCGGCCGTTATGACCTTCAACTTCTTCACGAGCAAGGTCGAAGCGTTCGACGTCGAGATGGACAACAGCTCGTCGGAGCTGGTCGACTACTTCATCAAGCAGAGCCACCGCTAAACCCTGTTGAACAGCGTGCGGTGCCTAAGCGCCGCATGAAGTAAGTCTTGCGAGAACTGAGAGAAAGTCTGGATGCCGCAAGCGAGCGGCATCCAGACCGGCTCCTAAACCCGATTGCCAAACAGCAGCGGGGAGCAAGGCAGCAGGAGTTCGGTGCAGTTGAAGTCAAGCTGAAGTCAATTAGGGCGACGTCAAACGGATCAGTCGTTTCTGTAGTCCGCGGAGTGAAGCAAATGGGAATTAACAAGCGCGACGAAGGTAAAAAGGTCAACTCAAACATCAACGTGACGCCGATGGTGGACGTGATGCTGGTGCTGCTGATCATCTTCATGGTGATCACGCCGATGTTGAACAACAAGGTGAACGTCGATCTTCCGAAGGCCGTCTCGGCCAAGGTGATGGAAGACGCGAACAAGGAAGATGCGGTTGTGGTCGCGGTGACGCGAGATGGTAAGACCTATCTTGGCGGCGATGTGGTCTCGCTGGACGATCTGGGCCCCAAGATCTCGGCGAAGCTCGAGAAGAAGGTTGGCAGCAAGCAGGTCTACCTGCGCGCGGATGTCCGTGCGAACTACGGCAAGGTGATGGACACGGTTGATGGTGTGCGTTCGGCCGGTGTGAGCGAGCTTGGTCTGCTGACCGAGAAGACCGAGACGGAAGACGCAGCGCCGAAGAAGTAAGCAGGACATGCAAGGACGTCGCTCCCGAGGGAGTGACGGGATTTTGAGGAGATTGCTATGGCAATGGGTGGTGGATCACAAGGCGGTTCGGTATCTGAGATCAACGTTACCCCGCTCATCGACGTGTTGTTGGTACTGCTGATCATCTTCATGGTCATTGTGCCGGTGACGCCGAAGGGTCTGGATGCGCTGGTTCCGCAGCCGCCCAAGACGAAGACGCCGGATGTGCAGAACGACCGTACGATCGTGGTTGTGGTGCAGTCGAATGGCGCTGGCGAGCCCTCGTACAAGATCAACGAGACAGCCTTCAACAAGTCGGCGATCGAATCGCAGCTTGCGAGCATCTTCGCCGCTCGTCAGGAGAAGGTGATGTTCGTGAAGGGCGACAAGGATCTGGACTTTGTGAAGATCGCCGAGGTGATCGACATGGGCCACCAGGCTGGCGTCGACAACATCGGTCTGATTACGCCTCGTATTGAGGCCGGTCAGTAAGAACTTTTGTAAGAGCTGTAGGGCGGGCGTCTACCATGCTGTGGGAGACGCCCGTTTCTGTCTCTGCTGCGTTACTGGCTGAGTAAGCCTTGTGACCCACTCTCGCGAGCTTCCGGTGGGCCGGATCTTCTGACGTGTGGCCGATGGCCACGCACGGAGGTTGCTATGTCGATGAGTGCGAGTGGGAATACTGGTTCGGTTACGGAGATCAACGTTACTCCTTTGATCGATGTGCTTCTGGTGCTGTTGATCATCTTTATGGTGCTCGTGCCGGTGGCGTCGAGAGGGTTGGATGCCGAGGCTCCGCAGCCTTCGAAGAGCGATGCGGCCGCGATCCCCGATCCGCGAACGATTGTGGTGTCGGTTGTGTCGGCTGCCGATGGGACCGCGAGCTACAAGATCAACGAGACGGTGTTTGCCAAGGCGGATATCGAGCGGGAGCTTGCTTCGGTATTTGCTGGGCGGCAGGACAAGGTGATGTTCGTGAAGGGGGATAAGGATCTCGACTTTACGACGATTGCCGAGGTGATCGACGACGCGCACCGGGCGGGTGTGGACCGGGTTGGGATCATTACGCCGGGAAGTGAGGCTGGGCGGTAGGGAGGTTTCGCTGCTGCCAGAGGTGGGAGGATTGGTTGGACCTCCTGCCTTAATTTCTCTTCCAAAGTGGTATGAAATGCATAGGTTTCGGTGCATTTCGTGCATCTATGGTGTTCTAAATCGGTTACGGGGTGGTGGTGCAGCTTTCCTGATGTTTCACCAGACAATTTTAGGGTGCAGGATGTGGGCCAAAGTATGGAAAAGCTGGACAGAAGACGGTGTTTGGGAAGTGGTATGTTTTGGTGTCGATAATCGGACGCTGGGTTTAGGTTGGGGAGTGACATCGGGGGAAAAAAGGGCGAGGGGGTGAGATTTGGGCTGCCTCGGAATCTTTTGACTTGCTTTGGAATAGGTGGCGCTTCAACCCACCTTAACGACGATGATGCCGTCGCGAAGATGGGGCACACTGAGTTTTTAGGCAGGTTCTTAGAAGCAGAAACAAGGGCAAAGGCAGATTCCCTTCGGGAATGACAACCAAAGGGGCAACGGCAAAAGCCGAGACGACTCCCTTCGGGAATCTCAATAGATTCCGGTCAAGGCGGGGTTTTGTGGCATGACTAAAGCTGTTCAGTCTCATGACATCCTTTACACTTTGCGCCAGCAAGTTGCTGACCTATAAAGAGGCCTGGAAAAGCCGGTTGCATTCGCAACCGTGGGAAAAGACTATGTCTTTCCCCACTTTCCCAGCCCACTACGGCGACTACAACCGCAAATTTACCGCGTTTAAGGTGTAAAGGATGTCCCGGGACAGAACAGCTAAAGCCATGCCCTTCCGGTTCAGCAGCCTTTGAAGTATGTCATTCCGCAAGATGGAATTTTGAGCAATCTCTGAAACCGTATCGTTCCGAAATATTCCCGGCGATTGAAGTTTAGGCGGATTCTTAGGGGTAAAACCCATATCCCGGGGCTAAAGCCCCTCATTTTCGGCTCGTTATTTCGTGGGGCTAAAGCCCCACGCTAATCCCCAAAGCTCCCAGATCGACGGTTTGCGATTCGTCAGACACTGCCTAAAGCCAGGACATTCCAAGGCAACGGCAAGGGCAAGAACAACCGCAACAAGGCTGAACAAAATCGGAACCGACGGGAAGGGCAGGAGTGAGGCTTGCTTTGGATTGCGTTGACGGCATGCCCACCTTAGCGACGATATTGCTATCGCGAAGGTGGGGCACAGGCTTTCGTTTGATCTAGAGTGCTTCTGGCTGGGCTTCCAGGAGGGTCAGGAGGCTGGGTTCGTCGAGGATTTTGACGCCCAGGGTGGTGGCTTTATCGAGCTTGGAGCCTGCGTCTTCGCCGGCTACCAGGTAGTCGGTCTTTTTGCTGACGGAGCCGGAGACGCGGCCTCCGGCGGACTCGATGAGGGCTTTGGCGGCGTCGCGGGTCAGGGTTGGCAGGGTGCCGGTGAGGACGAAGGTGAGGCCTTCGAGGGTGGTGGTGGTGATGCGCTTCTCGGCCTCCATGGTGAAGCCCAGGGCTTTGAGGGCGGCGACTAAGTCTCGGTTGCGGTCGATGGAGAAGAATTCGACGATGGACTCGGCTACCTTGGGGCCTACTTCGTTGACGGCTTCGAGTTGCTCCTGGCTGGCGGCCAGGATGGCGTCGATGGTGCCGAACTCCTGGGCTAGTAGGCTTGCGGTGCGCTCGCCGACGAAGCGGATGCCGAGGCCGAAGAGGACGCGGGAGAGAGGGGCGGATTTGGAGCGCTCGAGCTCGTCGAGGAGGGCCTGGGCGGATTTGTCTCCTACTCGGTCCAGGGCGATGAGGTCTTCTTTTTTTAGGGCGTAGAGGTCGGCTATGCCGACGATGAGGGGTGGGAGGGCTCCCTGGGGTTCCGAGGCGGGATCCCACATCTCAGAATCGAGATGTGGGGCACCCAATTCTGTCTCGGGAGTGAGATCTGGGGCACCCGGTTCTGACTCTGGATTGAGATTTGGGGCGTCCGGTTCTGTGCCTGCTTCTGGGGCTTCCGGAGCGATGATGGCTAGGCCTGCGGCGGTGCGGGGGGCGAGGAGTTGGGCGACCATGGCTTCGCCGAGGCCTTCGATGTTCATGACCTTGCGGGCGGACCAGTGGAGGAGCTCTTCGGCTACGCGGGCGGGGCACTGGATGTTGAGGCAG
>Ga0179596_10000346_pt1 | contig 14824 bp, 15 predicted proteins | sample CZODoug1_1_08_16_FD_155494 | JGI IMG/M metagenome (GOLD analysis project Ga0179596, IMG submission 155494) | Vadose zone soil fungal communities from Angelo Coast Range Reserve, California, USA - CZODoug1_1_08_16fungal (Illumina Assembly) | ecosystem: Environmental > Terrestrial > Soil > Vadose...
AGCTTCAGGGGTCCTGTCGTCTTTTTTCTCGCGCGCGGGAAAAAGCCTCTGCGTGGAGGCCTTTTTCGACGTTCGCGCGGCCTCCGGTCAGCCTGCGCGCCGTTTGAGTTCCGCGTCCACCGCGCCCATGAATTCGTCGGTAGAGAGGAAGGGGTGGTCCGGACGTATCAGGACTGCCAGATCCTTCGTCATCTTGCCCGACTCGACGACGTCGACGCAGACCTTTTCCAGGGTCTCCGCGAATCCGGCCACGTCGGGTGTGCCGTCCATGCGCCCGCGAAATATCAGCCCGCGCGTCCAAGCGAAAATCGAGGCGATGGGATTGGTTGATGTGGGCTTGCCTTGCTGGTGCAGGCGGTAGTGCCGAGTCACGGTACCGTGTGCCGCCTCAGCCTCGACCGCCTTCCCGTCGGGGGACATCAAGACTGAGGTCATGAGCCCGAGCGAGCCGTAGCCCTGGGCGACCGTGTCGGACTGCACGTCGCCGTCGTAGTTCTTGCAGGCCCACAGGTAGCCGCCGTTCCACTTGAGGCTCGCGGCCACCATGTCGTCGATCAGCCGGTGCTCATAGGTCAAGCCCGCGGCGTCGAACTGCTTCTTGAACTCCGCGTCGAAGATATCCTGGAACAGGTTCTTGAACCGGCCGTCGTAGACTTTGAGGATCGTATTCTTGCTCGAGAAATAGACGGGGTACTTGCGCTGCAACGCGTAGTTGAAGCAGGCGCGCGCGAAGCCCTTGATCGATTCGTCGAGGTTGAACATCGCCATGGTGACGCCGGCGCCGGGAGCCTTGAACACTTCGCGCTCGATCACCGGGCCGCCGCCCTCGGGACGAAAGCTGAGCCTGATCGCACCGGGGCCGTCGAATTTGATCTCGGTGGCCCGGTACTGGTCGCCGAATCCGTGACGCGCGATGACCACTGGCTTATTCCAGTGAGTCACGATGCGCGGCACGTTCTTACAGATGATGGGCTCCCGGAAAATCGTGCCGTCGAGAATATTGCGGATGGTCCCGTTTGGGCTGCGCCACATCTGTTTCAGGTTGAACTCCTTGACGCGCTCTTCGTCCGGGGTGATGGTCGCGCATTTCACTGCTACGCCGTACTTCCGCGTGGCGTTGGCCGCATCGATCGTGATCTGGTCGTTGGTCTGGTCTCTCGCCTCGACCCCGAGATCGTAGTATTTCAACTCGACATCGAGATAGGGGAGAATCAGGTGCTCGCGGATCGACCTCCAGATGATCCGCGTCATTTCGTCACCGTCCATTTCGACGATCGGATTCTTGACTTTGATTTTGCCCACGGGACGCTCCTGCGGTCTCACTTCGGAAGGGATCGGCGGTACGACCTTGCGGTTATCGCGGGGCCGCGAACACGACGGTCGTTCCGCTCTTGGCCGGGCGGTATTATAGCCAATTGCGCGAACTCCTCCGCGTGCCTCGAGGATAAGCTTCAGCGCGCACGGAATCACCTGTATCTGTGTGATTTTGCACATGAAAATAGACTTTTACGATCTGTGCTCCGGATGGAAGTTGCTGCGATGCTGACGCGCTTGTCAACCTCGGGGGGGGCAGGGCGTTAGTGGGAGGGACTGGTTCCGAAGCAAAGGGCTGGTCGCAACCTGTTCCTTAAACTTCACGAAGAGGAAAACATGAGGAAGCTGATCTCCATCCTGGTCGCCACGGTGTTCGCCGTTTCCAGCGGCGCGGCTTTGGCCGCGTCCCACGCCGGCGCCCAGCCGATGAAGGACGACAAGAAGTCTGAAATGAAGAAAAGCGACAAGAAGGGCGAGAAGAAGGCCGCCAAGAAGTCCAAGAAGGGTGAAATGAAGAAGGGTGAAATGAAGAAGGACGAAATGAAGAAATAGTTGTCTCTCGACGAGACCAGGGCAGGGGTCGACTCCCTGCCTTTTTTATTTTTGCCGACCATGCCCAGTGTGAAGGAAAAGACTCTTGCATTCCTTGGCGCAGCCGCGTGGATTGCGGCGAGCATCGCATTCGCGGAGCTGCCGATCCTGGAGCTGTCAGCGGGGATTCACCTCATCCGCGCTGAGGTCGCTTATACCTTCGAGACACGGGCGCAAGGCCTCATGTTTCGCAAGCATCTTGGTTCGAACCAGGGCATGTTTTTTGTATTTCCACAATCCGAACCTTACTGCATGTGGATGAAGAATACGCTGATCCCGCTCTCGGTAGCTTTTGTCGACGAAAAGGGAAAAATCGTCAGCATCTCGGAAATGCAGCCGCAGACGGAGACTTCGCATTGTGCGGCGGCTCCCGTGAAGTTTGCACTGGAAATGCCGGCGGGCTGGTTCGCGAAGAAGGGTATCAAGTCCGGCACGACAATTCGGGGCCTCGAGAAGGCTCCCGCCGCGCGCTAGTACTAGTACTCCTTTGACGAAAAAGCCGGCTGGCGTGAGCCAGCCGGCTTTTTTCCTGTTGAGCTCTCTAGCCGAAGTATAGAGCGGTGTGCGCTCCCGCCGCCATGAAGTACAGCATCGGGATGGAGAACATCGTATTGGTGCGCGAGGCGAGGAAGGCCACGCGCCGCGCCTTGTTCTTCTCCTCGTCGGTTGCGGCGATGATGCCCAGGATCTTCTTCTGGTTGGGCCAGATCAGCCACCACACGTTAATCAGCATGATTGTCCCGAACCAGGCGCCGACCCCGATCGGGTAATACGCTTTGTTCAGGAAGAAAAACGCCTCGTGGAAATGGCGCCCCAGCAGCGCCGCGCCGGCGAGCCAGGTCACCACCGCCGCCCAGCGGAACCAAAACAGCGCTCGGGGCATGACGTGCTTGCTGATGCCGGCGGCAGTGCCATCAGCCGCCGCCGCTTTTGCCGCGGCAACATTGACGAAGTTGAAGTAGTACAGCAGTCCGATCCACATCACTCCTGCGAGCAAGTGGATCCAGCGAGATATTGCAGGTACCCAGTCCATATCAGCCTCCCAGCGCGTACCGGACGATGTTGTGCAGGAACAGGGTCAGGATCAAACCGCATATGACCGTCCCCCAAAGTGAATCGAGCGGATTCTTCATGGTCGTTCTCCCGATGATCGGGGCCGCAGCCGCGCCCCGCGTATTTTCTGTCCAAGCGAGCCTGATTGCAAGCGGCTGCTTCTCCGATCTCGATTTCCTAACGAAAGCGCTCGACGCGCGCATGAGCACCGCCCTCCGCGAACGTGATATCGAGGAGCTCGCCCGCAGCAAGACTCGTGCCGCGCAGCACGATCCGCCCCGAGCCGTCCCGGACGACGCTGTAGCCGCGCTCCAGCACTGCCGTGGGATCCAGGTGTGACAGATTGGCGATCCGACGGACGCAAGCCGAGCCGGCGCGTTCGAGCGTCGCATGCGTTGCAGCGCGTAGCCGCGCGACCAATTGCACCGAAGTCGCGAGAAGTTTATCGGTATTGGGGAGTCTTACCTGGGCCCGCTGCAAAAGCCGAACGACTTCCCAGCGCCGCTCGGACGAGATTCGGCTGGCGGCTTGTCCGAGTCTCAACCGCAATTGGCCGAGAAGTTCGCCCTGAGCCCACAGCCTCGCTTCGGGGTGAACCAGCCTGCGCGCAAGGTGATCGACGAGCACCCTGCGTCTCTCGAGTTCCTGGCGGACGCGCAGGGCGAGGCTGGCCGTCAGTCTGGAAATGCCCTCGAGCAACCCAGCGCGTTCGGGACTGACCAGCTCGGCTGCGGCGGTCGGCGTGGGTGCACGGCGGTCGGCGACGAAGTCGGCGATCGTGAAGTCGGTTTCGTGGCCGATTCCGGTGACGACTGGAATCGGGCATGCGCGAATCGCCCGCGCCACGATCTCCTCGTTGAAAGCCCACAAGTCCTCGATGCTACCGCCTCCGCGCACCACCAATATGACGTCGCACCCGCCAAGCCGGCCGGCGATTGTGAGCGCAGAGGCGATCTTCTCCGCCGCCCCCTCACCCTGGACTTGCACGGGAAAGACGACTACCTCGATGGACGGGTTACGCCGAGCCAGCGTCGTCAATACGTCCCGAAGCGCCGCCGCTTCCCGCGAGGTGATCACGCCGACCGCGCGCGGCAGAGAAGGCAGCGTTCGTTTCGTTTCGGCATTGAACAAGCCTTCTTTTTCGAGCTTGTCACGGAGCCTAAGAAAGGACTCGAACAGGGCGCCGAGCCCTGCGCGCCGCATGGTTTCCACACTGAGCTGGAAATCTCCGCGCGGCTCGTAAAAGCTGACGAGCGCCTGCACCTCGATTTGCATGCCGTCGCGCGGCGTCCACGCGAGATTCTGCTGGCGCTGCCGGAACATGACGCAACGCACTTGGGCGTGCTCGTCCTTCAGAACGAAATAGGCGTGTCCCGACTTGGCAACGGTGAAGTTGGATATCTCGCCGGCGACCCAAAGCAGCGGATAGCGACGCTCGAGCAGATCCCGGACGCTGCGAGCGAGGGCTGAAACGGTGAGAATTTCCAAGGGGGAATGCGTGGAAACCCGCGCCAGTCCTTGTTCTCCGGGCATGCGGTGATTGTAACCTATCCACAATGGGCCCTCCGCCGAGGCAGTTCCCTATGAGCGGCTCAGACAATGGCCGAGAACCTGCTTGTAACACTTTGAGTGGTAAAGTGAAAAATGGAAGTTCAAGTTTTCATCATGAATGAGAAAACCCTTTTGCGCGATTCACTTACGCGCGCTATTTGACGGGTATGCACAACCTTATCCACAGTATTTGTGGATAAAGACTCGAGGCCGTCTGCGAGCTTCGCGCGCGCGGCAAGCAGCGCGGCAGCTCGTGGATTTTCCGGAGTGTAAATGGCGCATCTTCTTGAAATTCTTTGCCTTGCCGAATCCGCAGTCGCAGGCTAAAGTGTCCGCGTTTTTCGTAAGACACGGAGAGCGCCGTTGTTTGCCATCATCCACGCTGCCGGCTGGCCGATCTATTTCCTTCTCGCTGTTTCGGTCATCGCAGTAGCGCTCATCATCGAAAGGTTCACGATCCTTCGCAAGGAGAAGATCGTTCCGGGCGACCTGCTGGAGAAGGTGCTCGCTGCATACCAGAAACAAGGAGTGAGTGAGGACATGCTCGAAAAGCTCTCGCGGGACTCTCCGCTCGGCCAGGTACTGGCTTCGGGTCTTCGCAACTACAGGAGCTCGCGCGACGTCATGAAGGACGCAATCGAAGAGGCCGGCAGCGCCGTGGCACACGAACTGGAGCGCTTTTTGACAACGCTCGGGACGATCGCCACGATCAGCCCGCTGATGGGCTTGTTCGGCACCGTGGTCGGTATGATCGAGATCTTCGGCTCACAATCGCCCACCGGATCCAATCCCCAGGAACTCGCCCACGGCATTTCGGTGGCACTGTACAACACGGGCTTCGGCCTGGTGATCGCCATTCCGGCGATGATCTTCTTCCGCCACTTTCGCGGCAGGGTCGAAGGCTTCGTGGTCGAGATGGAGCAACAGGCAGCGAAGCTGGTCGACGTGGTCCACGGAGAACGTTTCGAATTCCAGCCGCCGCATACTCAGGTATGAGGTTCGCCCGCACGCAGAAAGAAGATCCGGAAATCAACCTGATTCCGATGATCGACGTGCTCCTCGTCATCATCATCTTCCTGATGTTGACTACGACCTACTCCCGATTCGCCGAACTGAAGATCAATCTGCCGAGTGCGGACGCGGAAAAGAAGTTGGAACGATCCAACGAAATCAACGTAGTGATCAGCGCCAACGGGCAATATCTGCTGCAGCGAAAGCCGGTCCAGTTCCGGAACGTCGCAACACTCGCCGAAGAACTCCGTCGCGCCGGCGCAGGCATGAAGGAGGCGATCGTGGTCGTCAACGCCGACAACAATGCCAACTATCAGTCGGTGATCCGCGTCATGGACGCCGCGCGCCAAGCGGGGTTTGGCCAGGTAGTGTTCGCGGTGGAGCAATCGACGAAGTAGCGCGCAGCGCGCGTATGGAGGCCGCCCGGCCCACCTTTCTTGCCGCTGGCTTTGCCGCGCGTCACTGGTACCGGCTGAGCCCGGTGTCGGTGCTGCTGTTTCCGATAAGCCTTGTGTTTCGTCTGCTGGTAGCGCTGCGCCGTCTGCTCTTTCGCGCAGGCGCGCTGACCTCGGTGCGGCTTCAGGTTCCGGTGATCGTCGTCGGAAACCTTACGGTCGGGGGCACAGGGAAAACCCCGCTGATCCTCGCGCTCGTCGAAGCCTTGCGTTCGAAGGGCCTACGCCCCGGAATCCTCAGCCGGGGGCACGGAGGGACCGACGCCGGACCCCGCGCGGTGAGTGAGGGTGACGATGCCGCGCGGGTCGGCGATGAGCCTTTGTTGCTTGCCGAGCGTTCGGGCTGCCCGGTGTGGATCGGCGCGGATCGCGCCGCTGCCGCACGCGCGCTGCTCGCAGCCCATGCTCGTTGCGACGTGATCCTTTGCGACGACGGATTGCAGCATTATCGCTTGCAGCGGGATTTCGAAATCGCGGTCGAGGATGAGCGCGGTTTTGGCAACGGCTTGCTGCTTCCGGCCGGTCCTTTGCGTGAGCCTGCCGGTCGCCGTGTGGACGCGACGGTGGTGAACGGCGCCGAGCCGAGGCCCGGCGCATTTCGCATGCGGCTTGCTCCGGCGGGTCTGTACCGAGTTGATGCCCATGCGGCAGCTTTGGCATGGTCCGAGCTTTCAGGAAAGAAGCTGCACGCGGTCGCCGGAATCGGCAATCCCGAGCGTTTTTTCGCGGGGCTTTCGCGCATGGGGCTCGCGTTCTCGGCTCATCCGTTTCCGGATCACCACGCGTTTCGGGCTGCAGATCTCGAGTTCGCCGATTGCGATTTCGTGCTGATGACCGAAAAGGATGCGGTAAAATGCCGCCACTTCGGCCGGCGCGACCTGATCGCGGTGCGCGTCGATGCCGAACTCGACTCTGCCTTGGTGGAACTCATGCTGGAACGAATTCATGGACTCGCGGCTGCTTGACATTCTCGTCTGCCCGATTTGCAAGGGACCACTGGTCCACCGCAGGGCACAAGCGGAGTTCATCTGCAAGGCCGACCGCCTCGCGTTTCCGATTCGGGACGATATTCCAGTGATGCTCGAGGAGGAAGCGAGAAGGTTGCCGCCCGAGGAAGAAGTAAACGAGTGAGCCGGGAGGCGCCGCCTAAGATCCTTCACATGTCCTTCACCGCCATTATCCCGGCGCGATTTGCGTCCAGTCGGTTCCCTGGAAAGGCGCTCGCCGATATTGGAGGCAGGCCCATGGTCGTGCGAGTGGCGGAGCGGGCGCGCGAAAGCGGCGCGCGCGACGTATACGTGGCCACCGACCACGGCGACATTGCGGCGGCCGTAGAGCGGTACGGCCATCGGGCCATAATGACCCGTGACGACCATGCCACGGGCACCGACCGGATCGCGGAGGTTGTAGAGCGCCTCGGCCTCGCGGCGGACAGTCTGGTCGTCAATGTCCAGGGCGATGAGCCGATGATCGAACCGGGCCTGATACGTGCGGTGGCGACCCTGCTCGCGGATACGCCGGATGCGGCCATGGCCACGGCCTGCCACCCGATCCGGGACACGGGCGAGCTGTTCAATCCCAATGTGGTCAAAGTCGTGCTGGACCACGCCGGATTGGCGCGCTATTTCAGCCGGGCGCCGGTTCCCTGGGCGCGGGACGCCTTCGGAGATTCCGCACGGGCCTTGCCGCAGGGGCTTCCCTGCTACCGCCATATCGGCATCTATGCTTATCGCGCCGATTTCCTGCGTAGCTATCCGCGGCTCGAGCGCTCGCCGCTTGAAGAATTCGAAGCGCTCGAGCAGCTGCGGGCGCTTTGGCACGGCTACGCGATCGCGGTCGCTGTGCGACAAGATGCGCCACTCGCCGGGGTTGACACGGCCGAGGATCTGGAACGCGCACGAGCCCTGTTTGACCGCACGGTTCATGGAAGGTAAGTTGAGGGTGCCTTCGTGAGGCTGATCCTCCTGGGACCACCGGGCGCCGGTAAGGGCACCCAAGCAGCCTTCATTCGAGATCACTTCCGCATTCCGCAGATCTCGACGGGCGACATGCTGCGCGCCGCGGTAAAAGCGGGCACGCCCCTCGGTCTTGCGGCAAAGAAGGTCATGGACGCGGGGCAGCTCGTTTCCGACGACATCATCATCGGGCTGGTGAGGGAACGTCTGAAGCACCTGGATTGCAAGAACGGTTACCTGTTCGACGGCTTTCCGCGCACCATTCCCCAGGCGGAAGCGATGCGCGAATCGGGCGTCGCTCTCGAGTTCGTGCTCGAGATCGACGTGGCGGAAGATGAGATCATTCAACGGATGAGCGGGCGCTGGGTACATCCTGGCTCGGGGCGCGTCTACCACGTCAGATTCAATCCTCCCAAGGTGGTGGGCAAGGACGACGTTACGGGCGAGGCGCTCATTCAGCGCGACGACGACAGGGAGGAGACGGTGAGGAAGCGCATCGAGGTCTACCGGAAGCAGACGCGGCCGCTCGTGGACTACTATTCGAGTTGGGCCGGGCAGGGCGACGCGCGCGCGCCGAAGTACCGGAAGATCTCGGGCGTCGGCTCGGTCGCGGAGATTCGCGACCGGGTTCTCGCCGCGCTCAAATAACGCATGAGTACCATGAAGCCCAAAAATGCGCTCTATGCTCAATCGGGTGGCGTGACCGCCGTCATCAACGCGAGTGCCGCGGGCGTGATCGAGACCGCGCGTGAGCACAGAAACCGCATCGGCAAGGTCTACGCCGGCCGCGACGGCATCATCGGTGCGCTCACCGAGGACCTGATCGACACCAGTCGCGAGCCCGCATCGGCGATCTCAAGGCTCAAGACCACGCCGGGTGGTGCGTTCGGCTCGTGTCGCTACAAGCTGAAAGGTATCGATGAAGACCGGGCGCATTACGAGCGCCTGATCGACGTATTCCGGGCCCACGACATCGGCTACTTCTTCTACAACGGTGGCAACGATTCCGCGGACACCGCCTGGAAGATCTCGCAAGTCGGCGAAAAGCTCGGATACCCGCTGGTCTGCGTGGGCATCCCCAAGACCGTCGACAACGATCTTGCGATCACCGATAACTGTCCGGGTTTCGGGTCGGTAGCGAAATACGTCGCGACATCGATCCGCGAAGCGGGTTTCGACGTCGCCTCGATGTCGAAGACTTCGACGCGGGTCTTCGTCATGGAAGTGATGGGCAGGCACGCGGGGTGGATCACCGCCGCCTGCGGCCTCGCCGCCGACCAGGAAGGCGACGCGCCGCAAATACTCCTTTTCCCCGAGATCCAGTTCGACGAGGAGAAGTTTCTCGAGCGGGTCAAGATGGTCGTGGAACGCGACGGGTATTGCGCGATCGCCGTGTCGGAGGGCCTGCGCAACAGGGAGGGGCAATTCCTTTCCGAGACCGGTCTGAAGGACGCTTTCGGCCATTCGCAGCTGGGCGGCGCTGGCGAGATCATCGCGAAGCTCGTGAAGGACCGTCTGAAGTACAAGTATCACTGGGCGCTCGCCGACTACCTGCAGCGCTCTGCCCGCCATATCGCATCCAGGGTGGACGTCGAACAATCCTACAAACTCGGCGTGGCTGCGGTAAAGCTCGCCCTTGCCGGGAAGAACGCGGTGATGCCGATCATCGAGCGCATCTCGAACAAACCCTATCGCTGGCGCATCGCCGTTGCGAACCTCGCCGATATCGCTAACAAGGAGAAGATGATGCCGCGCGATTTCATCACCGAAGACGGGTTTCACATCACGCCGAAATGCCGCACCTACATTTCGCCGCTGATCCAGGGGGAAGCGCCCCCGCCTTACAAGAACGGCTTGCCTGATTACGTGAAGCTGAGAAACGCGCCGGTTCCAAAGAAACTCCCCGCTTTCAAGGTTTAGCGCCGGGCTTCCTGCTGTTATAATTTCGCGCTTTTTATCGACTTGAGGCCCGGGGCTAGGGCCGGTATCAGGGGAGAAATCTATGCTCGGAGGTCTCTGGTTCGCAATCGCCTGCGCGTTCATCGCAATCGCCTACGGTGTCGTGCAATCGAGATGGATCGTTTCGCTGCCCGCGGGCAACGCGCGTATGCAGGAAATCGCCGCGGCGGTTCGCGAAGGCGCCAGCGCCTATCTCAAGCGCCAGTACACGACCATCGCGGTCGTCGGTGTGGTCTTGTTCCTCGTCATCGGCTTGATTCCGAAACTGGGCTGGGCCACGGCCTGGGGTTTCGCCATCGGAGCGCTGTTCTCGGGCCTCTCGGGCATCATCGGCATGAACATCTCGGTGCGCGCCAACGTGCGCACCGCGGAAGCCGCGCGCAGCGGCCTGCAGCAGGCGCTCAACGTCGCCTTTAAGGGCGGGGCGATCACCGGGTTGCTGGTGGTCGGGCTGGGGTTGCTCGGCGTAGCGGGCTATTTCGCGCTGCTGTATTTCAATGCGCAGGACAATAGCGCGCTCGATCACATTCTGAAGCCCCTGATCGGACTGGGCTTCGGCGGCTCGCTGATCTCGATTTTCGCGCGGCTGGGCGGGGGCATCTTTACCAAAGGCGCGGACGTGGGCGCCGACCTGGTGGGCAAGGTCGAGGCGGGCATTCCCGAGGACGATCCGCGCAATCCTGCCGTGATCGCCGACAACGTGGGCGACAACGTCGGTGATTGTGCCGGCATGGCCGCGGACCTGTTCGAGACTTATGCGGTAACGATCATCGCCACCATGATCCTCAGCGCGCTGGTCGTGAAGACGGCCAGCCCGGCGGCGGTGATCTATCCGCTCGCGATGGGCGGCTTCGCCATCATCGCCTCGATCATCGGAACCTGGTTCGTGAAAACGAAGGCGGGCGACAAGAACGTCATGCCGGCCCTCTACCGGGGCCTGATCTGGGCCGGCGGCCTCGCACTGATCGCTTTTTATCCGATTACCCAGCTGATGATGGGGGACATTCTCAAAGTCGTGCCGTTCCAGGTGCTCGGCGGCAGCAAGCTGATCACGGTCTGGCACCTGTACGGTGCCGCGGTGGTCGGCCTTGCGCTCACCGGTTTCCTCGTATGGATCACCGAGTACTACACGGGCACGCAGTACAAGCCGGTGCGGCATATCGCTGAGGCCTCGACCACCGGGCACGGCACCAACATCATCGCCGGCCTGGGAGTATCGATGCGGGCGACCGCCTGGCCGGTGCTCGCGGTCTGCGTCGCGATTTTCGTTTCCTACGCACTTGCGGGCCTGTACGGTATCGCCGTCGCCGCGACCTCGATGCTTTCGATGGCCGGGATCATCGTCGCGCTCGACGCGTACGGGCCGATCACCGACAACGCCGGCGGCATCGCCGAGATGGCCGATCTGCCGAAGGAAGTGCGCGCCATCACCGATCCGCTCGACGCGGTAGGCAACACCACCAAGGCAGTGACCAAGGGTTATGCCATCGGCTCCGCGGGGCTTGCCGCGCTGGTGCTCTTCGCCGACTACACCCATGCGCTCGAAGGCGCGGGCAAGGTCGTGTCCTTCGATCTTTCCAACCACATGGTGATCATCGGTCTGTTCATCGGCGGCATGGTGCCCTACCTCTTCGGCGCGATGGCGATGGAGGCGGTCGGCCGCGCCGCCGGCTCGGTGGTGGTGGAAGTGCGCCGCCAGTTCAAGGAAATCGCCGGGATAATGGAAGGCAAAGCGAAGCCCGAGTACGGTGTCGCGGTGGACATGCTCACGCGCGCTGCTATAAAGGAAATGATGATCCCGTCGCTCCTGCCCGTATTGGTGCCGGTCGTGGTCGGCCTTGCGCTCGGGCCGCAGGCGCTTGGCGGCGTGTTGATGGGTACCATCGTCACCGGTCTTTTCGTCGCTATCTCCATGACCACGGGCGGCGGCGCCTGGGACAACGCCAAGAAATACATCGAAGACGGCCACTACGGCGGCAAAGGCTCGGACGCGCACAAGGCCGCAGTCACCGGGGACACCGTGGGAGACCCTTATAAGGACACCGCCGGTCCGGCTGTCAACCCGCTCATCAAGATCATCAACATCGTCGCGCTGCTGATCGTGCCGCTGATGGTCTAGCCACACTTTCCGCCGAAGGTCGTGTATCAATGAGGGCGATGACAAAACGCACACGCAAGTCCAAAGCTGCGGTCAAGTCCAAACCCGCACCCAAATCCAAACCCGAACTCAAATCCAAAGCCAAGTCTAAGGTAAAGCCCGAAGCCGCGACGGCCAAGACGCCGGCAGCCGACCCGAAGGCCGCCGAAGCCAAGACTCCCGACGCGAAGCCCGCCAAGCCGACCGCGACCATCTCCGCCGTCGAGATGGGAGCTCGCCAGCGGGAGATTTCGGTCTCCGAGTTCTTCACGAAGAACCGCCACCTGCTGGGGTTCGACAATCCGCGCAAGGCGCTCCTCACCTGCGTCAAAGAAGCTGTCGACAACGCGCTGGACGCGGCCGAGGAAGCCGGGATCCTGCCTGACGTCCTGGTCAACGTGGAAGTCGCGGCGGCCGACGGGGCGCCGCCGCCTCCGAGCCAGGCGACCCGCTTCCGCGTGACGGTGATCGACAACGGGCCTGGGATAGTCCGCCAGCAGATTCCGCCGATCTTCGCGAAGCTCCTCTACGGCTCGAAGTTCCACAGGCTCAGAATGAGCCGGGGCCAGCAGGGCATCGGCATCTCGGCGGCCGGCATGTACGCTCAGCTGACGACGGGCAAGCCGGTCCAGATCATCTCGCGCACCGGCGCGCGGGCCGCCGCCCACTACTTCGAAGTGCAGATCGACACCAAGAAGAACGAGCCGAGGATTGTCGAGAACAAGAAGATCGACTGGGAGCACCAGCGCGGCACGCAGGTGGCACTGGAGATCGACGGGCGCTACCAGAAGGGCCGCGCCTCGGTGGACGAATATCTCGAGCAGGTGGCCATCGCCAATCCGCACGTGCAACTGGTCTACCGGACGCCGGAGGGGGAGACGCGAGAGTATCCGCGGACGATTCAAGAGCTGCCGCCTCAGCCCAAGGAGATCAAGCCGCATCCCTACGGGATCGAGTTCGGCATCCTCCTACGTATGCTGCACGACACGAAGAGCCATACGCTCGCGGGGTTTCTCGCCGCCGAGTTCAGCCGAGTCTCCTCCGCCGTGGCGCAGGAGATCTGCGGGACGGCCAAGCTGTCGCCGAACGCGAAGCCGCGCAACATCCACGGCGCCGACGCCGAGGCGCTCTACAAGGCGATCCAGTCGACCAAGATCATGGCGCCGCCGTCCAACTGCATCTCGCCCATCGGCGAGAAGGCGATCCTCCACGGCCTCTACAAGCAGATCAAAGGCGATTTCTACACGGCGGTGACGCGGCCGCCGGCGGTGTATCGCGGCAACCCGTTCATCATCGAGGCGGGGTTGGCCTTCGGCAAGGGGCCGGAGCAGCCGGCGGAGACGGCGGAAGCGCCGGCCGTGCCGCTGGCCGAGGGTGAGCAGCAGGACGACGACAACGAGCTCGCCCGCGTGATTCGCTACGCCAACCGCGTCCCTCTGCTCTACCAGCAGTCGGCGTGCGCGACCTTCAAGTCCGTGCTCGAGACCACCTGGCGAAATTATGGCGTCGCGCAATCGCGCGGGGCGCCCCCGGCGGGGCCCATGGTGGTGTTCGTCCACATGGCCTCGGTCTGGGTACCGTTCACCAGCGAGTCCAAAGAGGCGATCGCCGATTACGACGAGATCCGGAAGGAGATCAGGCTGGCGCTGCAGGAATGCGGGCGCCGGCTCGGCGTATTCTTACGAAAGCGCGAGCGGGCCAAGAGCGAGTTCCGCCGGCGCAATATTTTCGAGCTATACATCGAAGAGGTCGTAGAGGCGTGTGCGCGGCTGAAGGGCGGCAAGCTCCCGAAGGAAAAGCTCAAGAACCAACTGCAGAAGATCGCGCTCAAGCGCACCGGCGGGGCCAAGACCGACGAGATCCTGGGCCACGAGAGCGGCCCTGAGGGTCTACCTCACTCGATCATCGTCACTCCCGAGGGAACCGAGGGAGAAGCGCCCGTGCTGCCCGGCACCCACAACGGTGCGGCGGGAAACGGCGCTGGGGCGGCGGAGGCGGAGGTCCCCGCGCCTGAAGCGAAGAAGTCCAGGGCACCGGGCCGGAAGAGCAAGACCATGCCGACAAAGCGCAAGAAGAGATAGAGAGAATCATGGCCAAAGCAACCGCGAAGAAACCTACACCCGTCGAGAAGAAGCTCGTGAGCGTGGCCGACACCGTGATCACGGCCGCAGACCGGAGCCGTGACCCGGCGCTGTCGATCCCCGTGCGCAGCCTCGCCAACGTCAACTTCAACGAGAAGCGCGGCATCATCGAGATGGGCAAGCGCAAGCAGGAGCGCACTTTTTTCAACGTGGGGATGGCGAAGAAGTTCATGCAGACGGTGCTGGTGGCCGATGCCCTGGCCGAGCTCCAGAGGGCGAATCTCACGACGTCGCTGCGGGAGATCTACTACCGCACCAAACACACGATGAAGGACTCGCACGAGAACACCTTCGACGGCCAGAACGAGTCCGACCCGCTCATCGAAGACCTCGAAGTGACGCTGACGGCGTTGCGCGAGGAGCTTCATGTCCGCGCGGAGAACGCCGGCAGCATCGTGGGGCCGGTCGTGCTCACGGACGACGGCGACCGGGTGGACTGCGCGCGCCTGGGCAAGGGCGGCTACTCGGTGCCCTCCATAGTGGAGCCCGAGTTCATCCAGATCCGGCGATGCACGGCGGACTTCGTCCTGCTTGTCGAGAAAGGCACCCAGTGGAATCGGCTCTCCGAAGATAAGTTCTGGCGCCGATACAACTGCGTCCTCCTGACGGGCAACGGCCAGCCGCCGCGCGGTGTGCGGCGCCTGGCGCGGCGCCTGC